>Ga0209979_1004606_pt1 | contig 11320 bp, 9 predicted proteins | sample AnhtaG_FD_183114 | JGI IMG/M metagenome (GOLD analysis project Ga0209979, IMG submission 183114) | Deep subsurface microbial communities from Anholt, Denmark to uncover new lineages of life (NeLLi) - Anholt_01485 metaG (SPAdes) (version 2) | ecosystem: Environmental > Aquatic > Marine > Oceanic >...
AGCCAGACTGTCAACATTCTACCCCAACATCCTAAAAGCCCCTGCTACACGCAAATGACCCGGCAAAAAAATCCCGCGAAATGGTATTGGAACTTCCCTGAGATTGCGTTATCATAACTACTGTTAGATTGTGATTATCAGAATTCGTACGTGGCTATTGAACAAATTCTGCCTTCTCTGCCAAGGCCGATGTTCACGTTATCCGGAATTTGAAAGGAGAACTTATGAAAAACGATAAAATTTCGCGACGCACTTTCATCCGAAATTCCTCCCTGATGGCCGCCGGTACTGTTGCCTCTGCATTGGCCGCAAACGGATGCACCTCCGGCACTGTCTCAAAGCCTGCCGACACATCCAAGACACTCAACTACAACCCCAAAATGGGCTACCGCCGCCTCGGCAAGACAAACCTGATTATCTCTGAGGTAAGCCTGGGCGGCCACTGGAAAAATCGCGAGGCCGGCCGCTACTGGGACAAATTCGCAGACGAGCAGGTACCCGATGATGTCGCCAAAAACCGCTCAGAGGTCATCAGCGCCTGCATCGACGCCGGCATCAACTACCTGGACATAACCACTGCCGCCGAGTGTCTTTGCTATGGCGCGGCCCTCAAGGGCCGTCGTGAGAAGATGTTCGTCGGCGCCGACATCCACAACCTCGGCCCCAGAAATCCGAACTTTTGCAACGTCAAGTCTCAGACCCACAACGTCGAAGAATGTCTGCGTCGGCTCCAGACCGATTACCTTGACATCTGGCGCCCCCAGGCCAAAACGAACGGTAAAAACACAGACGCCGAAGTGGTCTCCCTAATCGAGACCTTTCAAAAGCTGCACAAGGCCGGCAAGGTACGGCATCTCGGCATCTCTTCGCACTGCCGTCCCTGGTTCGAGCATATCATTGAGACCTTCCCTGAGTTCGAGATGTTAACATTTCCCTGCAGTGCAAAGACCAAGGCAAAGGGCCAGACGCCCACGAAGGATAACATCGAAGAGGTCAATCCGGGCCACGGTTCCGACCAGACACAAAGTATCTTCGACAAGGCCCTCAAGCGGGATATCGGCATCGTTACTATCAAGCCCTACTTCGGCGGCAGCCTTTTTGCCAGCTACGGCCAAGACAAGTTCCCCGTGATGGGCGTGGGCTCCAAACGAGAGAACGACCTGGCCCGCCTGACGCTTCAGTGCATCCTTACAAACGAGGCCATTACCGCCACGATACCAGGGCTGTCAACTATCTACGAGGTCGATAACGCCGCACGGGCTTCGTACACCCGCCCGCTTGCTATGGCGCCGGCCGATAGGGATTGGCTTATGCGCATCACCGATGAACGATGGGCGGCCCTGCCCAAGGAATACGACTGGCTGCGAGACTGGGAACTCGTTTAACATTTGGCTGGCTAATCAATGCTCCAACGACGGAGAAAAACACTGCATTCAATTACACGAATCAAGCTGTGCCTTGTGTGGATGACACTCGTCCTCGCGGTTTTAGCCTGGGCGCTCGCTGTTTGTTTCGCAGAACCGCCGCAGGACGAAAAAACTGCCGGTAAAAAATCCAATTCGAACGCTAACACCATTTGTTACGTCTGCCATCTCGACCTGCAAACCGAGGAGATCGCGGCGGTTCATCTGGAGAAGGCTATCACCTGCGACAAATGCCACGGCCCCTCCACTCACCATCTGCACGACGAAATGCTGATGACAAAGCCTGACCTGCTCTTCGGACGGGCAGAGGTGGACGATATGTGTGGAAGTTGCCACCAGGACCACAAAGACCCGCAGGCGGTGGAGGTCTTTCGCAAGAAATGGCTTGGCCGCACCCGGCCCAACGGCCGGGCCATCACCCAGGAATCGGTCTGCACAGACTGCCACGGCACGCATAACATCATCAAGCAAATGGGAGCTAAGGCGCAAAAGGAGCAGCCTGCCGACTGGGTCGCGGTCTTCAACGGACGAAACCTCGCCGGCTGGCGACCCTCAGGCGCCGCCTCCTGGACAGTCAAACGAAGCTGCATCATTGCAGCCACCGGGCCAAACGGACAAGGCGGAGACCTTTGGACCGAGGCCCTCTACCAGGACTATCTGCTCTCGCTGACCTTTCGTGCCGAATGGCCCATCCACGCCGGAATCTGGCTCCGTGCCCAAGACCACGACCCCGGCCCAAGGATTGAGATATTCGACAACCGCAAGCCACTCGCCTTCACGGGCAGCGTTTGGGTGCCGGAAAAGGGATTGGCCCTGGCGAACCTGCGAGAAGACCTCTTCGACAAAGAAGGATGGAACACCATTTCGGTCAAGGTGCAGGGCTATCGGATTCACGTCTGGCTCAATGGAGAGGAAGTCGGAGTAGTTCGCATCAGTGGACCCACAAAAGGAAAAATCGGGCTGCACATAGAAGGACGCCCGGCCTCCAAAACCACTCAACTGTGCGTCCGAGAAGTGCTCATCCAACAACTGGGCAAACGGCAGGAAAATTAGATTGCATTACGTATTCATAGGAGAAAATTATGTTACGCAAATTCCTCACTTTTGCATGTATGGTAATACTGACGTCATCAACCGGCTGTAAGAGAGCCGTTGAGGATGGCAAAACAGATGCAGACAAGCCCAAAGCAGGATTCTCGCAGCTCTTCAACGGCAAAGACCTGACCGGCTTCAAGCCCACCGGTGGTGCCAAATGGGTCGTCAAGGACGGAACCATCGTCGGAACTCAGGGTCAGAACAACGCGCCAGGCGACCTGTTGACGGAAAAAGTCTATAAGGATTTTCTCTTGACCGTTACCTACCGCGTTGTGTGGCCCTGTAACAGCGGCATCTGGTTCCGCTACCAGTCACCCGACAAAGCATACCAGGCTGACATCCTCGAATATAAGAAACCCGTCTGCTACTCCGGCACGCTCTACTGCCCCGGCAAGATGTTCCTTGCTATGAATACGGACAAGACCCTTGTGGACCGCGAGGGCTGGAACAAAATGGCGGTCCGCGCCAAGGCCAACCACATTCAAATATGGATTAACGACCACAAGGTCGCCGACGTTCACGACGACACCAGCGACTCAGGCTACATCGGCTTTCAGATTCACGCCGGTAATCAGCTTAGTCCCAACAAGATCATCGTTCGCGAAGTGCTGCTTAAACCGCTCTGAAGCCTTCTTCAAACAGAGCCCCGACCGTCAGGCAGGGCTAATCGAGACGTATATGGCGCGGTACGCAATGAAATGTAAGCAATACGAGAAAGGTGTCGAGAATGACTGATTACTCAGTAAGTCCGGAGGGCCAAAAGTTTACTATTCCCGCCCAGGACGAATACGATGCCGAGTTCAGCCGCATCGAGTCGCTGGCCAAAACAGCACGAAGCCAGGGCAAAGAAATCGTTGTCGTGATGGGTGTCGGCTTTGTCGGGGCGGTTATGGCTGCTATCATCGCTGATGCCGTCGACAAGAAAACCGGCAAACCCAACAAGTTTGTCATAGGCTGTCAACGGCCCAGCACCCGAAGCTATTGGAAGATCCCTCTGCTTAACCGTGGCCAGTCACCCGTAAAGGCCGAAGACCCCGAGGTTGACCCCATGATTGCACGCTGCGTCCTCGACAAAAAGACACTCGTCGCCACCTACAACAGCGACTGCCTCAAGCTCGCTGACTGCGTCGTCGTGGACGTCCAGTGCGATTACACCAAAAACGACCTCGGCAATATGAGGACCGGCAAAGCCGAAATGAGCGCCCTCGAAGCAACAATGAAGACCATCGCTGAAAAAATACCACCCAAATGCCTGACGCTGATCGAGACGACCGTTGCCCCCGGCACGACAGAGTTCGTCGCCTTGCCCGTTATGAAAAAGGCCTTTGCCGCGCGCGGCATAGACTCAGAGCCGCTGCTGGCCCACAGCTTCGAGAGAGTTATGCCCGGCAGAAACTACGTCTCATCTATACGGGATTTTTGGCGGGTCTGCTCCGGCTGTAATCACCAGGCCAGAGAACGCGTCGAAAAATTCCTCCGCGAAGTGCTGAACACCGACGACTACCCGCTTACTGTTATGGACCGCCCAATAGAATCAGAGACCACAAAAATCGTAGAGAACTCCTATCGCGCCACTATACTTGCCTTCCTCGACGAGTGGAGTCTGTTCGCCGAGCGAAACGGCGTCGACCTTATTAAGGTCATAAAGGCAATCAAGGTCCGACCCACACACAACAATATCATTTTTCCCGGCCCCGGCATTGGCGGATACTGCCTGCCCAAAGATGGCGGCCTCGGGTACTGGGCATACAAGCACATTCTCGGCTTCGATGATGATATCTTCAGGATAACCACAACCGCAATTGACATCAACGACACTCGCGGCCTTCACGTGGCGACACTGACAAGAGACGCTCTGCGAAATATGGGCCGCCAAATTGCCGCAGCACCCGTACTTTTGTGCGGAGCCAGTTATCGTCAGGATGTTGCCGATACTCGCTACAGCGGCTCGGAAATAGTCATTAGAAAGCTGACCGAGATGGGCGCCGAAATGCGCGTGCACGACCCGTACCTTGAACACTGGTACGAGCTCGAAAAGCAGAATACTTATCCGGCACCAGGGCACTCCTGGTCAAGGTTTTTCCGCAATCAGGATGACCTGGTTAATATGCGCGTCCAGCGAGACCTCGCCGCTGCGCTCAAGGGTGTTCACGCAATCATACTGGCTGTGCCGCACGCACCTTACCTGAAACTTGACCCTGACAAAATAGTTGAATGGGCAGGCGCGCCGCTTGCCGTCATTGACTGCTTCGGCATACTCGAAGACGACAAAATCCGTCGCTATTTCGAACTCGGCTGCGAAGTAAAAGCTCTCGGCAGAGGTCATATTCAAAGAATAAAAGAACAAGTGCGAAAACGACAGAATACAGAAGACAGAAAACAGAAGACAGGATGAAGACAGTAATTAAGAGTGTAAAGGATTTGAAAGTATATCAGTTGGCCTATAAGCTCGCTGTAGAGATATTTGAAATAACCAAAAAATTTCCTAAAGAAGAAACTTATTCATTAACTAGTTCCTGTTGCGGAAAACGCATTTGTCATTCCCGCGAAAGCGGGAATCCAGCTTTTTCGCTCTGGACCCCTGCTTTCGCAGGGGTGACATCATCGATTTTTACTTTCCACAACAGATACTAACTAATCAAATAAGAAAATCTTCCAGGTCGGTAGCTATAAATATAAGGGAAGGATTTGCGAAGAGAAAATATGAACAGGTATTTATTAGACATTTAAATGATGCTTTAGGTTCAAGCGAAGAGAGTAGAGGATGGTTGGATTTTTCTCTGGATTGTAGATATATATCAAAGCAGAAGCATAAACAGTTATATGGACAGTATGACGAAGTCAATGCTATGTTGTATTCTCTTATGAATAACTGGCAGAATTTTTCCAACGTCTGACCTCTGACTTCTGACCTCTGACTTCTGACTTCTGACCTTTGACCTCTGACTTCTGACTTCTGACTTCTGACCTCTGACCTCTGACTTCTGACATCTGACATCTGATATCTGACTTCTGTCTTCTGTGTTACACAAGATGCAAGTTATGAGAAACCAAATTAAGGACAAACGGATAGCAGTTTTGGCGCCCGTGGCCTGGCGAACCCCGCCGCGAGCTTACGGTGCCTGGGAAACAGTCGCCAGCAACATCACAGAGGGCCTGGTTGCCCGCGGCTGGAAAAACGTCACGCTTTTCGCAACTAAGGAATCTATAACGAGCGCAAAACTTGTAGGCTGGGTTGAAAAAGGCTACGAGGAAGATAAAACTCAAATACCCAAGGTCTCCGAATGTCTGCACATTTCAAAAGTTATGCAGCACGCAAATGAGTTCGACCTGATTCACAACAACTTCGATTATCTGCCTTTAACTTACCTTCCATTTATTAAGACACCAATGCTGACCACCATCCACGGCTTCTCCGACCCGGATATACTCCGCGTTTATCACGACCACAAGGACACTTACTACGTCTCCATCAGCGATTCCGACCGCGACAAAGACTTGCCCTATGTTGCAACGGTCTATAACGGCATCGACCTTTCCAACCTCACCTTCAGAGAAACCCCTGGTGACTACCTTGTCCACTATGGACGCCTACACCTGGACAAGGGAACACATTTGGCCATTGACGTGGCGAAGAAATCCGGCAAAAACCTGATAATAGCCGGCATAATTCAGGACCAGCAGTACTTCGATAATCTCATCAAGCCGCACATCAACGATACTTCGATTAAGTTCATCGGCCCGGTCAATCCTGTTCAGCGAGATGCGCTCCTTAAGGAGGCTTATGCCGTTATTCATCTAAATACCATCCCCGAACGATTCGGCCTGGTTATGGCCGAATCAATGGCCGCCGGCGTGCCCGTAATCGCAATGGACCTCGGCTCCTGCCGAGAGGTCATCGCCGACGGACAAACCGGCTACCTCGTCAACAACGTCGACGAAGCCGCCGACGCCGTCGCCAAAATCGACAAGATAGAACGAAAAAAGTGCCGTCTCCACGTCGAAGAGAATTTTACCATTGACCGTATGGTTTCAAACTATGAAAAGGTCTATGAGGAAATCTTTCGACGCGAAGCCCGGAAAAAACAATAGCACCGGAGCAAGGAATGAAAAAGAAATTTGTCACTCGCTATGAAGGCAATCCCATCCTGACAAAGGATGACATCCCCTATCCCGTCCAGACCGTTCACAATGCAGGCGTCACGAAATTCAACGGCCGATACATTATGCTCTTTCGCTCACACCTCGCCACCGGCCGGTCCATAATCGGCCTGGCCGAAAGCGACGATGGCTTTAATTTCAAGCCACGACCTCAACCTTTTATGGTCCCGAGTAAAGAACCGCAGTTCAGCGAGTACGAAGAATACAGCATCGAAGACCCTCGAATCACCGCCTTAGACGGAGCATTCTATATCACATACAGTGCCTATTCCCGGCACGGCGTCCGCATCGGACTGGCTAAAACACCAGATTTCCAATCCGTCGAAAGGGTCGCGTTCATCACTCAGGCCGACTACCGAAACGCCGTCCTCTTCCCCGAAAAAATCAATGGCCGATACGCCAGGCTTGACCGGCCCCATTCCGACATTAGCCCCTGGTCAATCTGGATAAGCTACTCGCCTGACTTGCGCCACTGGGGCGACTCCAAAATCGTCATCAAACCTGTACCCTATCACTGGGACCAGATGAAAATCGGCCCCGGCGCTCCACCCATTCGTACCGACAAAGGCTGGCTGAACATCTATCACGGCGCTTTCCCCACAGTGGATGGCTGCGTGTATCGCCTCGGAGTCGCCTTACATAAGCTCGACGACCCCGCACAAATTCTCGCAGTCGCCGACCCCTGGATCCTCCAGCCCGAGGACCCGTGGGAGGTGGTCGGATATGTCCACAACGTCGTCTTTACCTGCGGTGCCGTCCCCGAAAACGACGGGACATTGAAGCTTTATTGGGGAGGTGCCGACACGGTTATGTGTGCCGGCACTGCCGTAATTGACGAGCTGCTCGACCTCTGCCTGACCCATTCGAGAGGGCCGATGTAGAATTTCGACATTGGCGTCTTAATCTCACCAGTGTGGAAACCATCCGTCAATCTCCCGCACTATAGGGGCGGTCACAGCGCCGGCGCAAAGATGAAATTCTGTTGCAGAATCCACCTGCCGCAATATAATTGTCGCCATTGATTCAATGGTTAGCTATATTGACCCGGATTCACCAAATGGATTCCTTAACCGTCAAGCGTCTGTTAAGCAACACGGCAATACTACCTGGCGTTGTTACCATATTATGTCTTGCCCCATTTGTGGGAAAGGCAATTCATTTGGATGACCCTGTCTTTATCTGGTCGGCAAAGCAAATTCAAACCAGTCCCTTTGACTTCTATGGTTTCGAGGCAAACTGGTATGGCACGAAGATGTCCATGGCAAAGATGCACCACAACCCGCCGGGCGTCTGTTATTTCATCGCACTGGCCGCATCCTTGTTTGGTTGGAGCGAGCTTGCTCTGCATACGGCTTTACTTCTACCTGCTCTGGCCGTGACCTTGGGGACGTACTATCTGGCAAGGTCGTTTTGTGCGCGACCGGCACTGGCTGCACTGGCCGCGGCGCTGACGCCGGTTTTTCTCGTCTCCGGCACCACTGTAATGGCCGATACAACGATGCTGGCCTTCTGGGTCTGGGCCGTGGCGCTCTGGGTCCGCGGGATAAACGCAAATAAGAGCTTACACCTCTTCTTTGCAGCCCTGCTGATTGCGATTTGTGCCTTGACCAAATACACCGGAGTAGCACTATTGGGCCTGCTTTTTGTCTACGCAATGGTGCAAAAACGCAAGCTGGGAACCTGGGCATTGTTCTTATTGATTCCCGTGGCAATCTTGGCCGGCTTTGAGTACGCCACATACGCATCTTATGGCACAGGATTGCTGTCCGATGCTGCCAATTATGCCGCCAAAGCAAGGTCGGCACGCAACGCGGATTTCTTCTCTAATGTGTTGACCGGACTGTCCTTCACGGGTGGCTGCATATTGACCGCGTTGCTCTTTAGTCCGCTGTTGTGGTCCAGGCGGCTCCTGATTGCCGGCGTCGTTTTCACGATTTTGCTCATATTGGGCCTTGGTTTTGTGGAAAAAATAGCTGCATTCTCTATACCTAAGCCTGCCGGCGCTAAGTGGGGATTTCTTGTCCAGCTTGGCCTGATGACCGTCGCTGGCCTCAGCATTCTTGCGCTTGCAGCCGCCGATTTCTGCAAATGCAGGGATGCCGAATCGTCGCTGCTGCTGCTCTGGGTATTGGGAATCTTCATCTTTGCTGCCTTTCTAAACTGGGCCGTTAATGCCCGCAGTATACTTCCTATGGCCCCGGCGGTGGGAATCTTGTTGATGCGAAGAATCGACCGCCGTAAAGACACCACGCCCCAGGCACGGCTTTGGCCCATACTCTTACCGTTGCTACCGGCGCTGCTCATATCGATGGCGGTCACTTGGGTCGATTACAAGTGGGCGGCAATGGCCCGCGAGGTGGCGGCCACGGTTCACCAAAGATACCGCGATTGGCCAGGCCGGGTATGGTTCCTGGGGCACTGGGGATTTCAATACTATATGGAGGCTAATGGTTATCAAATATTTGATTTCAAACATTCCAGAGCTGCGCCGGCAGATATGATTATCATTCCCTCAAACAACACGGGAACAAAACATTTCCCGAGGGCCTGGGTGTACACTAAAGAGGCTATTCATGGCACTCCATGCCGATGGCTGGCATTAGGAAGCCACGAGTTGGGCGCAGGCTTTTATGCCAGCGGATGGGGACCGCTCCCCTTCGCCGCCGGGCCCGTCGCCCCGGAAAAGTATTACGTCTTTATTTTCAAGTAGCACAAAACAACGCAGATTTCTTCTTTGACGGTTAAGAACCGTTTTAATACCTGCTTGTCGATGGATGCTGTTATGAATTATAAACAGTGGACAATCTCAACACCTTGTCCCGAGCCCGTTCGACTACGCTCAGGGGTAGGGTGTGCACCGCACACCATTTTTCTGTCATTCTGAACGGAGCAAAGCGAAGTGAAGAATCTGGCCATCGTATTGAATAATCCTCCAGGAATTAACGCATACACGCCCCGACTTTCTAAATTCCCCCTTCTATATATCCATATCAGGGTGCGATTTTTCGCACCACTTTAACTTATGTTTAGCCCCCAAATTTATTTGGGGGGCATCCTTCGAATATTTAATTTTTTATTTGTATTTTTGCATTTTGCATTTTGATTTTTGATTTTTAATATTATTATTGCCCACCCCTGCGGGTGGGGTTGTTAGCCCCCTGCACTGTAGGGGGTTTCATTCCTCCGCCGAGCAATCTCATCATTTTTGCATTTTACATTTTAATCTTTAATTTGACTATCAGTCCCATCCCCCTGTCACCCCCGCTTGCCACGGCGTAGCTAACGTGAAGCCGGGTCATTGCGAAGAGCGAAGCGACGCGGCAATCTCACCTGCCGTCATTCTGAGCGCAGCGAAGAATCTGGCCATCGCTTATAAGTAGGGTGCAATGCAAACCGAAAAGCTAAATTCTCAATTCTAACCGGGGTTTACCCCGTGAGATGCTTCTTAGCTATCTCACTGGGGTCCCAAGCCATTAATATCTGACTGCCCCATTTTACCGAAAAGTTGAGCCATTTTATTATTTTTCTACTATTTTAATTTCATCAAGTTTGTCGCTTATTACGATTTGGCTGTAATAAGGCAGGTTTTCCCATTGATTTATTGGGGTGGAATCTGTCTCAATAAAGAATCTGTGCCATTTCTCATTCATACTAATGTTTAATTTCTTTTTAATAGAATCATGCGCCTCGCGCATATAGAAGGCGGGTATTTCGCTTTGCTTAAGGGCATTTATTAATTCATCTATGTTTGTAGATTTTTTCATTAATTCTTCTATCTGTTTAAGAAACTTCATGGTGATGTCATAACCGCTGTTTATATGCTTTCCGCATAACCGAAACCTAACAAACTCGACGCCCCGCGTCGACTCCTTATTGTTTAGCCCCCAAATTTATTTGGGGGTCAATGCTTTTTACTTAATCCCCAATTCATTTGCGGGTCATTTTTTATACTTTACCAATCCATATTTATTTGCGGGTCAGTCTTTTCTTCCCGGCCGTGCACACTATTCTTTATTTCCTTCCTGTATAAGACCATCCTCACCGGCGACGCTACGCGTCGCCTCAATGTTTAGCCCCCAAATTTATTTGCGGGTCAAAACTAAATATCCCCCAAAATTCCAAATTCTACATTCTAAATTCTAAACTCCCCTTGGCCCGTTAGAAGTAGGCGCCGAAGGCGCCTGTTTACTTTCTAACCGGGCCCAAGCCATTAATAGCTGGCTGGCCCTGGTTTTAAAGATTTCATTGTTCGGCACCATAGTCGAAAAGGAACAGTTCAATTTGATCCGCCTCACATTTTAATTCCGCTGCCCATTCATGAAGTGTGTTAACATATTTAAGATAGGCATTGACATTACGAGTTGATTGTATTGTTACCAGATCCAGCAGATCTCCATCTGATACAGTGATCCTGACCAGTCCTGCTGCAACACGATTATCGAATATCAAGGGGTATCTTGCGATGTTCAATGACTTACCTATGAAGTAAAAGTACTTTGAGAAAAAATTTGGGCCGCACCTAAATAAAATTGCGCGATTTTGAGGCCGTTGTAAAATGAGTGTTTCCAATAACTTATGTTACTACTTTTTACGTCGGCGGAGCCGACAGAAAGGAAACACTCATGGAACGAATTGTCATC
>Ga0209979_1004607_pt1 | contig 11316 bp, 13 predicted proteins | sample AnhtaG_FD_183114 | JGI IMG/M metagenome (GOLD analysis project Ga0209979, IMG submission 183114) | Deep subsurface microbial communities from Anholt, Denmark to uncover new lineages of life (NeLLi) - Anholt_01485 metaG (SPAdes) (version 2) | ecosystem: Environmental > Aquatic > Marine > Oceanic...
GTTCCTTGGAGTACTTAGAAATGGCCTCAATCTCCTTAATGTCTCCCCTTTTTATCAACAGGTCTTTATCGGCTTGCTTATCATTGTAGCTGTAATTCTGGATAAGTTCAGAAGATAAAAACATAAAATGATATTAGAGCTTATCTCAAGCTAGAGAAGAAGAAAAAGGGAAGGGTCTTCAACTTGATTCCTAGAAGAGTGCAGCAGCTACTTAAAAAATACTCTACCAGGACCGGAGTGAAAGCTACGCCTCACACATTGAGGCACAGCCATATTGTCCATTCATTATTAAAGAAGGTGCCAATTATTGCTGTCCAGAAGCAAGTTGGACAAAAAAGGCTTACTACCACTCAGATTTATTCTGAGCTGGCACCCGAGCAAGTGAGGCAAGCCTACGAAGGGAGAAATTCGCAATAAAAATTCTACCTGGTATAAAATTTCCCCGTTTGAGCGAAGAAGAATACCAAAATAAGAACTTTCTCCTGCCACCTCGATAAGAAGTTATCTATACCAAGTATCTTAATGTTGTTAAAATTAGCTCTATTTTGGCTCTATTTTCCCCAAAATAGCTAAAGCTTGCTCTCCTGATTGAGGAGGAAGAAAGACTCCTTGTCCTGAGGAGCGATGAAAGGGAAGAGTCCCGGGATATTTCCACAGTGACTATGGAAAATCCTCACGTGAGGATTTTCTTCCTACCAGGAAATTCTGGCCATGGCCACAAAAAATTTTCCAACCATGGTTCCTCCCCATGGAGAGGAAAACTCCAAAAGTCCTTCTATCCCGCAACTAGCTTGAGAAAAAACTCTTGATAGAGACGCTTTGAAGAGGGGCAAGGTATAAAAAACCCTTTGCTCATGCCCTCAAGAGGCCGATTTGACCCCTCTATGAAAGCGGTTTTTGCCCAGGATAAGCTGGAGAATTAGCTCCTCGTCCTTTTTGGGCTCGAAGGTAGTAAAAGGTCGTGATCAGAGAAGGTCCTCTTTTTTTTCCGGCAAGGTCTATCATTAACTCTTCCTCCTCTGCCTTTTAGTAGGGGGGGATAGCCTCCCTATTTTTTCTTGGGAGGTGGAGAGATCTACCCACTGGCCAGGAAGGATCCTCCAACAAAGTGGAGAGTTATCCCAGAGATGTCCACCTCCTTTAGTGGCTGCCATGAGGATCAGGTTCTTTTCCAAAGACAGGGACAGAATCTCTTCCCTCAGGCTAAATTTTCATATTCCTTGTTCACCTTCCCCATCAGCTTCTTAAACTCCTCATAGATCCCATCAAAGAGATAAAACCTCAAGCCTTGCTTGGTCCAGCCTTTGTAGTTATTACTGTCCACCCATATCCTCAAATCTAGCTTCTCACCGTCTAGGATAGAAGCCACAAGCTCCCGGGTGTCACTGAGCTTGATGCGTCCTATCTCTTTTTGTTCAGTTTGTTTTACTTTTCTCATTGTTTACCTCTTCAGTTCCCTTTTCTTAGGGGCCTGGCAGATTTCTGGGCTAATCATTCTCTTTCGGGTATTTTCTACTCCTGGATTAAATCTTCTCTGTTACTTTCAGACTGAAGTTAGCACAAAAAAGAACACATCTTCCTACCTGGTGAATTCTTTCCTCCGCCTCACAATCCTTCCCACAAAGAGGACAGAGGCAAACATCTACATGCTCGCCTTTGAGTCTGAGCTTTGGGGCTTTAGTATCTTTTGTATAAGGTGAGAGAGGCTGCCTTGGTTTGCCTGCCCGGTAAAGAATGTTATGCTTTTTGATGTAGTATCTGATAGTAGCCGGGTCAAGGTCGAGTTCCCGGGCAATGTTTGTTAGTCCCTGTCCTGCTGCAATCCTCTTGGTCAGGAAAGACTCAAGGGACTCGCCCAATCTGGCCTCAATGAGCTTCCGCTTATAACCTGGCATAGAATGTCTCCCGTCTTTCCCCGATTTTAGTAATGGTTTGCGTACTTCTTTAACATCTTGCTCTCTCCTCTTTCATTCGCTTCGAGAACTAGTGCTTTTAGAGGCAAGAAAGGCCCAAAAAAAGAGGTTAAAACTTATCAATGATAAATTTTCTTCATTGAAAGGATTAAAGTCTTTTAATTTTGGCTGACCTTGCGTCTTTTGTTATCGACTAGAGAAGAGTTTTAGAAGCCTAAAAATCCCTCTATCCTACAACTGGCTTGATAAAAATCTCTTGATAGATGAGTCTTAATCCTATGCGAGGGTGAAATCAAGAGGAATATCCCTACTACCATTACTAAAATTGGTAGTGCCCCTTTAGATACCTGTCTCATTTTCGTCCTCCTCCTTTTTAATTTCCGGTAATTTTAGTTGGTTTTTTATTTTCGGGTTTCCAAGCGAGAACTTAAAAATGCTATATTAAAATTTCATGCCCAAAGAGATTCTGTGAGTATCACCTAAGTCACCGTAAGGGACGTAGGCATAATCCAGACAAATTCTTCCGAATTTGTAACCTATTCCCGCAGTTAACCCCTGACCGATATCTTGGTTTGTTTTATACCCTGTTCTTAAAGCTAATACATTTCTTAGCCACCACTCAGCTCCTAGGCAGTAATATATTTCATTATCCTGAGGCTTGGCTACATCTACCGCCAGAGTTAAAGTTTCTGATTTTGAAGCTGCTCCTATTTTGAGAGTTAAAGGTAAAGGGTCACTTCCCAATTCACTACCTATATTTTGGGCTACTACCCCTAAAGTAAAACGCTCAGTCAGGGGATACAGAAGCCCAATATTTCCTAGAAAGGTAGTTTTTGTATCCTTGTCTATGGTATCTTTAAGCCAACCGACTGTAATACCCCAGGAAGTATTTTTAAACTTATCAGCATAACCTGCAAAGAGATGAACATCCGAGGCGCCAAAATCTCCTGTAGGATTGCCCTGCTCGTCTCTACCTTCTATGTGTCCCATATCTACGTAATTAGCACCGAGTCCTAATGTGCCTCCCAAGGAAGGAAAACCAAAGCTTACATAGCCCTGACTTATCCCTTGGAACCAGAGATTATAGGTAGCGGAAAGCTCTCTTTGCTTGATTTGGATAAGTCCGGCTGGATTCCAATAAAGGGAGGTTCCATCATCAGCAAGGGCAGTAAAGGCTTCTCCCATAGAAGCTGCTCTTGCCCCCACCCCGATTTTCAAGAAGCTAGCTGTCGTTGTTCCCGGACCATTCGCATAACCAACAAGATTGAGAATCAGGATTGAAATCCCTATTATCACCACACTCGATATTTTTCTCATTGATGACCCTCTTAAAACATTTTCAGAACTCTTATTTTATAATAGCTATTTTCCCTGTGAAGTTTTTACCCACGTAAACATAGATGCCTCTGGCTACTTTATCGCCTTTCTCATTTGTACCATCCCACGAAACCTGGCTAGCACCGTATCTCTCGTCCAGAGTTTTTACTAACTCTCCTGCAAGGGTGAAAATTCGGATTTTCGCATAAGGAACACCGGTCCCCCAGAAAGTTAAGTTAGTATGTCTACCAAGAGAGAATGGGTTAGGATAAGCTACCACACCAGTAGGATTAACAATTACAGATACCTCTATGGTTTTAGTTCCACCATTAGAGGTCACAGTTATCGTGCCGGTGTAGGGAGTACGACTTTCTGTCAACCCCTCTGTTCTGACCGTTACAGAAATGGTGTTGTCATTACCTTCAAAGCTAGTTGGACTTACAGTCATCCAATTGTGGTCAACGCTAATATCTCCACTTAAAGTTCCCGCACCGGCGTTATAGGCTCGAAAACTCATTATTTTAGATGAGCTTTTTCCCAACTCAGCAAAATCCAGAGAAGAAGGGTCGACTTCGAGAACAACGGCTCCAATCGTTATCGAATGTCCAGCAGACCATCCTGATTCTGCATTGTAGGTATCCTTTGCCTTAACCTTCACATAATAAGTACCTTCGGTAGACCAGGAATGGGACCTGCTAGCCGAGCCTCCGCTATCCACAAAAGATGTCCAATCTGACTCACTACCATCTCCCCAGTCAAACTTGAAGGCTACATCATCTCCTTCAGGATCAGTGGTAGTGGCAGTAAACTCGTAGGGGGTGCCAGGGGTACCCGAATCTGGCCCTGTGGGAGTTGGAGGAATATTCGGTGATGTATTTGGGCGTATGTTTAGCACCCCACAGTTCACAATTGTATAACCAGCGGGCATCCCTGTAGGTAAGAAATACCATGCTTCACTAATTGAATGAGGATATCCTGCTCCCCAGCCAAAATTTAAGTGAAACTCACCAGTGGACCGAAAACCATCTGCTACAATTGCATGGCCACCTTCATTATAGATCGTAAGTAGGGCCGGTTGTCCCTCTTTCATATCATTTTCAAGTACATCGTAAAAATCATTATCTGATTCCCACTTGCCATTTGCTTGATACCCGAATTTATTTCTTAGAGCTCTCTCGGCATCCACATCAGCCCATGGATAGTAGACGTAAGCTCCTGACCCGGCATCGCTGTACTGCATTTCAACAGCTATTCCACAAGCAAATAGAAAATCAGCAATTTCTGAGTTATCTCCTGAGTAGTCAATATCTGTCAATCTTGCATCAAGTTCATCGAAAGATGGAAAATCTAGGGTGTCGTGATCCTGATCTATATGAATTACCCGTTCTCCCTTACCATCGTCTGGGTTACGTCTCGATTCATATCCATCAGAACTGTCAAAAGAGACTGAATCTGGATACTGCCAGTAATAAATTACCTGTCCCATAGCTACAGCTGTACAGCCTACTAAACACCGAAAGCCCCAAAAGGAGGTAGGATCCTTGGGACAACTATTATTATAAGCGCCGCCTTGCTGCCAAGCAATATTACCAAGCCACCCTCTATTATCAAATTCCGGCCACTGGTCAGCACTCGCAATTTCGAAAACCAAGGCTCCAGATTTTTCTTCTAATAGATAGTTTTCCTATAACCGAGTGTTAGTCCTCTTTACTATCTCAGCAGTGAGCGGAATTGCTTGAACTCGGTTCCTCATATCCTGTTTAAGCATATGCAAGAGTATGTTCCCCTTTATATCTTTCAAGCTAAAATTGCTATGGTAAGAATAGGCAACGACTGGTCTAATATCGGTATCGGTCGATATAGCAATAAAGCCTTTTGGCTTGAGGTTTAGGATATATGCAAGAACTTCTCCAGTATCGATATCCTCTAACAGGAGGACTCTCTGAATAGAATACTGCACAGGTGGCAAAGCTTGAGTTAACCTTATCTATTGATGGATCAGAAGCCGCACTGTTCCCACCCGCTGGACCATGCTTAAATCTACTCTTTTGGCAAAAATAACTCCGGTAAAACTCGCAAGGATGAAGATTAGTGTTGCTAATGTAAAACGTATTCTTCGCATCGTAGCTTCCTCCTTATAGTCATCCTTCAATTTTATCCATATCAAAATACAGAGGTATTCATTCCAAGTTGAGAAACTGGTGTAATTTCTTCGTTAATAACTCTTTATTTTCTTTGAGGATAAGGAAGTTGAGCCACTCCTTCGTATTTTTTTGTTTCTCAAGTTCACGAAATATTTTCCCTTTTGTTGAAGCCTCAAAAATTATCAACAACGCTTGCAATTTTGGATAATGGGTTTTAAGTTCCTCGAGGATTTCCATCTCTCTATCGACTTCCTTAGTGCCCCTTGTTAGATAGACCTTTATTTGGATAACTGATAGAAGATTTTCAGAGTGGTATATTGAAATGTCTGGATAGATTCGTCTCTTACCAACCTTAAAAGGTATAGGTCCAATCCGAAGATTGTCATAAGATTCAGAGAGAAACTCCTTTAACTCGTCAGTGACATCATGTATCTTGAAAGATCCACCTAATTGATGATACAAGAACCTAAAAATTAGAAATTCAGACAAACCTGTAAACCCGCTCGATGTTCCTCTAAGCTCTTTCAGGGATTGCCTAAATTGAGAATAAATGTCGAAGACGTCACTGCATCGCAAGGTCTGATAATTCTTCTTAATAAATTTGTCCATCTCTTCGAGATACCTTCTATTAATGTCAAAAATATCCATCATTATGCACCTCTCCTCCCAATTTCCTGTAATTTCCATTATGTGAAATTCAGGCTATTTTTATTCCCTCAAAACAGGCAAAGACTTTCTCCTTTTTCTCTCTTAAGTTAACCTCATCATCATAGACAATTAACATATCCAGGCTCTTATGTCGGGAGAACTTTCTCACCGTCCCGGGATCAAAACTCTGAAGAAGATGGGTGATAAAGTAGTGTCTAAACCCGTGCACCGTCTTATTTATCTTGAGGGATTTAAACAGAGCGGCAAACTCTATTTTTATGGCTCTGGTTGTTAGTCGCTTACTCTTTCTATTGCCTAAGCTTTTGAATAAGTGGGGTGAACCCCTATGGTTGGACAAATTAGGTTAGAGTGATCTGAGAGGGAATAGTTGGTTTTTGTTTATCCAGAGAAGCTCTTTAACATAATCCCAGCAGGCATACTGCACTCCCTGATCGGAATGGTGAATACAACCGGAGGCAGGATCTCTTTCGCTTATCGCCAGACGTAGAGCCCCCAGAGTAAGGGTAGTATTCAGATGCCGGCAGAGATGATATCCAATCACCCGTCGGGAGTAGAGATCCAGAATTACGGCCAGGTACACAAATACTGTGGGCAGACGAATGTAGGTGATATCCGAAACCCAAACCTGATTGATCGAAGTGATGAGAAGATCCTGGATGAGATTGGGAAATACCGGATGTGAGTGGTTACTGTTGGTAGTTCTCACTCCCCGTCTTCTCACTCGGCAGAGAAGTTCATTTTCTCGTATCATTCTTAAGAACTCTCTTGTGGTTAACTTTCCAGCCTTCCCGATAGAGCTGCTTGGTCACCCGTCGGTAGCCGTAGCGGGGCCAATTAAGGCAAATCTTCTCGATCCGACCCTGGAGATCTGCCTTGGCTTTAAGCTGATTGAAAGGCTTCTCTTTATCTTGATAATAGAAGGTGCTGCGAGGGATCTTCATTAGCTCACACCCCCTTTGGATACTGGGGATGAGGTCCTGGTAGAGATAAATGAACTCTCTTTTTCTCTCTCTGTTCCTTGAGGGCGTTCTCCAAGGCTTTTTTTAAAAACGCATTTTCTAAGGTGAGTTTGCCCAGTATCTGTTCTAGCTGGCCGATGCGGTCCCGAAGAGCAGCCTCCTCGACAGGCTCATTATTGAGTTTGCCCCTGGCATACTGGTTCTTCCAGTAATAGAGAAGAGAAGAGGAGAGATTGTATCTCCTGGCAAGTTGGGCTGGTCCGGTGGTTCTGCTGAGGAGCTCTTCCACGACTTCTCGTTTGAACTGACTGGTAAAGGTTCTCCTCTTTCTCATGCACAGGCTCCTTTCAATCCCTTTTGGGGATCTGCTGGCCCTGTCAGATACTCTAGCCACTCTAAGTCATTTTGTCCAGTTTCAGGGGTTCACTCCATAATCATCGTCTTGCTAGTATCTTTTGCGATAAGCTATATTACGTTTGGGAGAAAAGTAGCGGGTGAAGTGGAGGAGCTTTTTAAGAAGATGAAGGAAACAAGACCAGAAGCAGTTACTGAGCGAGATTTGGAAGGACTGCCCGAACCGGTTCAAATCATTACCATTGCAGATGCCACGGGAGATGAAATCGATCAAGGCACTTTGGTAAGATACCTGAATGAGATGATGTGGTTTCCAACTGCATATTTGAATGACTATATCCAGTGGGAGCCAATCGATTCGGGTTCTGCCAAAGCAACGATTAGCTGGCAAGGGCTTTCGGCTTCGGCGGATACCGCGTGCAAATCCCCATTATTAGTACTTGTAGCTCCTATTGTAGCCCTTCTTCAAAAAGTGTGCAGTATCATTGTAGCCAAAAGAAGCACAAACTGGTTAGCCGGCTACTTGCATTACCTGGGGCAGGGGAACAAAGAATGAACTATAAATTAAGTCCGTCAGATTTTGCATTTCTATATGAGGGCTGTAAGCGCTGTTATTATCTGAAGGTGGTTCACGGAATTTCTCAACCATCGATTCCCTTACCAGCGATCTTTAGCAAGATGGCCGGTCTCTTGAAAGACCATTATGATGGCAAATCTACAAAAGAACTGCATCCTGATCTACCACCCGGAACGGTGAACTATGGTGAAAAGTATGTACAATCAAATCCTATCCGATTGCCGTCTCATAATGCGACATGTTTCATTAATGGAAGATTCGACATTGTGGTTGAGTTTGAGGATAAAACCTATGGTGTCATAGATTTCAAGACGGGAAAACCGAATGAGGAGTATTTTAATCTTTACAAACGTCAATTACACGCATATGCTTATGCTTTGGAAAATCCTGCTCCAGGGGCATTGAAGCTATCTCCTGTTACCAAGATGGGTTTGCTATATTTTTACCCTTCGAAAATCGACCAAGAAAGCATTGAATGGCTTTCCTATGAAGCCCAGATCCACTGGGAGGAAATACCCAAGGACGAAGGATGGTTCTTAGAATTCGTAGGCGAGGTACTGGGTGTCCTTGAGTCTTCCGAGCCTCCGGCACCTTCTCCAAATTGTCAGTGGTGCGGCTATATTGACAAATTAAAAGATATTTGAGAAGTATAACGATGGGAAGAGAGGTTGATAGGGTAGGGGGAAAATTTTTGGGGAAATTGAAAAAAGAAGAAGAAATATCGTACGATCAAGCGAAATCGGAGATTTGAGCTCGGCCCCTCGCTATAATAATGAAAATACGCCAATAGAGGGCCAAATTTGGCGGTGTTTTTCCTAATATGAGGAAGTTTTAAGTAGAGAGAGAATAAGCCTTATTTTGGCACTGAATTGTGATTGGTCAAAAAATGTGGGCGCCTGACGATGAAAAAGCATTCTTGGGACAATCCCCCTGACTATAACCATCGTGAGATTGACATTGAGTTTTCGAGGTGGGGCAAACAAAAAGAGAAAAACACACAGTTCGTGGTACAAGCAGAGCTCATGTCCTCGTGAATCAGCCAGATTGTATATGTTTTCGTCTTCTGTTAAGGACGATCTCAACTCTTCCTGTTAGCTATACCTTAGCCGGGTCATCCCCTGGATGGCTTAGGTCTTCGTACCGCGAGATAGATCATGAGAATGGCTACTCCCAGGAGTGCCAGGCCCACAACAAGAAGCCCTATACCAAGTCCCCCCACGACGGGGGGTACCTTCACCCCGACCGATGCGGCCAGGTTAAGGCCACGAGATCCATCTTCATTCATCAGCGCAACAGAATAGATGCCTTCCTCAATGCCCCACTCTAAGGTCTGCGTTCCTTCACCATGGGCTGAGGCTGTCCAGAATGCCTCAGAGGTAGGAGCTTTAGGTTCCGATGTACCTGGATGGTTGGTGTAACTCAGACTAGGGCGATGGATTCTGAAATCGCTGATCTCATCATACTCAACATCGTTGAGGTAGGCCTCTAGATCTCGCACTTCCGCTATTCCAAGGAAGATCTGTTTCGAAGGATCATTACTGGAGCCTTCTATCTTGAGAGTGAGAAAGTCGCTCGGAGCCCAACGTCTTCCCCAAGAGATCCATTCCCAATCTCCTCCCAGATCTATATTGGCATGTCCGGTTACAATAGCGTGGGAGTCTTTCTCAAGCTGGATGGCAGGTGTAGTATAGAACCCTTCGCTATCTCTTAGGGCTTTCTCTGCCCACATCAAGCCTCCCCCTGCCAATAGAGGAACTAACGATATGAGTAGTATGATGATGCCAAAAACCAGAAGTACAATCTTTCCCGCTTTCATGATAACACCTCCTTGTTTTTTCTAGCTTACCCTTTTCCTAACGACCGTACTATCCCAGCTACTCCAAACACTACCAAGAACAGGGCTATGATATAAGCCGCAATGGCCGGAAAATGAAGATTATGATCCCAGTGAACCCCAGGAACACTCCTCTTCTCGCTTTGTCTTGAGCTATCACACTCCTCCTGACCCGTGCTCTACCTATAGACTACGCCAAATCTCAGCACTTGTCAACCCGATTTGGGTGAGTTCCGGGCGCAGGCCTATTTGCCATACAGGCACGGGAACCAGGCGATTCGAGACGAGGAACATAAGAGCAAAGGATACGGAGACGTGAAGTTGAGCAGCCAGCTTCTTCAGGAGGCAAGATGTACTGCCAGTTATCACCACACATTCCTGTGCTTCTTTAGCAGGCTTCTAGTTCACCACTAACAGAACAAGGGAGAACCGTCCGTTGAAGCTTGCTGACTCCTCGGAGTATTGACAGACCCTACCTATGAGCTAAGATAGCTGTGATGGTGGGAAGCCTCGGAAAAAAGGAGGGTAAGGTGGGAGACTATTTTGAGAAGAAAGGGAAAGATTCTTCCCGAAGTGGGAATGAGAAGGATACTTTGACGTCAAGCTGGAAATGATGCTATTATGTGAAAAACTATCCGGGCACAGATAAATGCTTAAGTTTGGGATTCGCAAAGCAAAAGAAAAAGCTTTGGAAGAGGATATGCGAGAGTTCAATGTGCGTGAAGATGATTTGATTGAGAAATTCATTCACTCTGGAGGCCCTGGAGGGCAAAATGTTAATAAGGTAGCTACATGTGTTTATCTCAAGCACGTTCCCACCGGATTTGAGGTAAAAATGCAAAAAGCTCGATCTCAAGGCCTCAACCGCTTCCTCGCCAGGCGAGAACTGGTGCGAAAGATCAAGAACGATGTGCTGGGAAGGAAAAGTGAAGAAGAGATGCGCCGCCAGAGAATTCGAAGGACAAAGCGTAGGAGGTCCAGACGAGCCAAGGAGAGAATGCTTGAGCAAAAGAAGCTGCAAGCTCAGAAAAAGGAACTTCGAACAAAGCCCCAACCGGACAAAGAGATTTGAGAAGAAGATCCTTGCCTTAACTCCCGCCCGCCATACAAGGAGAAGTGTCCGGACATCGGACACCCACCACAAATCCTTATTATTACTGCTTATAAGTCTTATTCTGTTTGACAAATATTTGTTATTTACTATAATAACAACGTATTATGATATACTTGATATAGCTGACAGAAAACCGGATCTTTGACAATTGTTCAAGAGCTAAGAATGTAACCGATAAAGGCAAACTGTTCGAAAGAATAGGGCGCAAAACCACAGGTCTTTTGAATGGCAGCTGGGTTACCGAAGTTATATCGTGAGTTGCGATCGCCTATTCTTTCGAAGGAAAGAATAGGCTTTTTTGTTGGTGTTGTTTTCCTGGGCGTGCTTGAGCTTAGCTATAGGTGGATTCCAAGGCTACCAAGAGGATGTTCAGCTTTGAACAATAATAGGGACCTGTTTTGCAAGGTAGGATTTTAAAAAGAGGTGTAATAATGG
>Ga0209979_1004608_pt1 | contig 11315 bp, 6 predicted proteins | sample AnhtaG_FD_183114 | JGI IMG/M metagenome (GOLD analysis project Ga0209979, IMG submission 183114) | Deep subsurface microbial communities from Anholt, Denmark to uncover new lineages of life (NeLLi) - Anholt_01485 metaG (SPAdes) (version 2) | ecosystem: Environmental > Aquatic > Marine > Oceanic >...
ACGACCGTCTGCCGCAGCGAGGCGCTACCTGCGGCAAGGTTCTGCACCGCGCTCTGCGAGACCTCCACGTTCTCTCCGGTCACGCTGTAGGCTTGAGACTGATGTACGCGCTCGGCAAACTCGGACGGTACCATGAGCTGCTCCTTGAGGAGGGTTGCCCTCACGTTAGCAGAGGCCCGATCCGTGGTCAAGGGAGGCGCTCCCGGCCACTGGCGGCTCCGCTCCCCGATGGGAAGAGCAAGCCCCGGGTGCTTCCACCCGGGGCAAGGCATCGCCTGGACTGTGGGCTAGGCAGCCTGCTGCTCCAGTTCCTCAACCCGTTGGGCCATGATCCGCTCGAAGATCTCGACGACCTGCGGGTCGAAGTGAGCGCCCGCCTGGGCCCCGATCTCGGCCATGGCCTCCTGGTGGGACATGGCCTGACGGTAGGGGCGGTCGGAGGTCATGGCGTCGTAGGCGTCCACCACGGCGAATATGCGGGCCTCGAGAGGGATGCGGCCGCCGACGAGGCCGAAGGGGTAGCCGGTGCCGTCGTAGCGCTCGTGATGGTATAGGAGGACGGGGAGTGCCGCCTCCAGGAACCCTACCTTGGAGGCCATGAGTCCCGCCATGAGGGGGTGCTTTTGCATGGCCTCTCGCTCGCCCCTGTTGAGGACATCCGGTTTTTGCAAGATGGCGTCCGGCACACCGATCTTACCCACGTCGTGCAGGAGAGCGCCGCGCTCGATGTGCAGCAAGCATTCCCCGGCCAGGCCCATCTCCTTAGCCACCGCCACGGTGAGAGTGGATACCCGTTCGGAGTGGCCCTCGGTGCTGTGGTCCTTGGCATCCAGGGCAGCCATGAGGGCCTTCAGGGTGCCATCGTAGCTCAGCTCCAGCTCGCTGGCGTAGGCGCGCACCTTGGCGAAGAGGGAGGCCTGCTCCACGGCCATGGCAGCCTGGCTGGCCATGTCTTCCACCATGGAGACCTCGGAGGGCCGGAATCGGGTGCTACGGTTGAAGTGGAAGATGCTGATGACGCCCATAGCGCGACCACGCAGAGCCATGGGGGCGCAGAGAATGGTGACTGGGCCCTCAGCGGGAGGCTCATAGTCCAAGATGTCCTTGTAGGGAGCGACCGGCTGGGTGGCGATGACCGTCTTGCCGGTGCCCGCGCAGCGCCGCGTGAACCACTCCTCTACCTTGCGGTGATGCTCGGAGGAGACGCCTCGCTTATGGTCGTAGCTGGCTCGCAGCACTAGGTCGTCGGTGCTCTCATCCAGCAGGGTTACCATCCCTATCTGTCCCCCGGCGAAGACGGTGGCGTTGCGAGCGAGCCGCCCCAGTACGTCTGCCAGGTCCAGCGACGAACGGAGCTCGCGCTCGGCCTCGTAGAGCTGATGAAGGCGGTCGTACTCCCGCCTGGTGGCTCGTCCGCCTACCCACACAAGCACCTGAAGAGCCACGTAGAGCCCGGCCATTTCCAGGCCGACGCCCATGTAGAGCGTTTGGCGAGCCTGGGCCGCTTCGGCGCCGATAGGTGCGTAGTCCTGCCGGATCTCCAGCAGCAGCGCTCCGGAGGCCAAGGGGGCATAGGTCACCAACATCTTCTCGGCCGGGGGATTGACCGCGTCACTCTCCTGCGCTCCCCGGCTGACGGAGCTGAGAACTCCGCTGTTCAGGGCTGAGGGCGGCGGTGCGGCCTCGGGGGAGAGCCCAGCGAGCGGTTCGCCCGCGCTGGAATAGAGAGCCTGCGCGGCGTCACTCCACAGCCTGATGTGGAGGGCGCCCTGCGGGTCAGCGAGGGCGCCCAGGCGCTCCGAGACCTCCTGGGGAAGGGGCTGGGAGAGGTCCACCCCCGCGAGATGGGCCTGCACTGTCGGGGCCAGAGCGTCGGCAGCAGCCCTGCCCGCCGCTGCCTCCACTCGCGCCTCCACGGCCTGAGCCCCGAAGAAGGCGATGGCCACACCGACGGCGGCCACCGCCACGAAGCTTAGCAGGGCGAACTTAACATGGATATCACTACCGGGGACCTTTACCATACGCGTAGCAACCCTGGGGTAGAATCGTCCGGCGCCCCTGAGTATAGGTATCGACAGAATCCCTTGAGGGCTTAACCGGTTCCCTTGTGACCGAGTGCATGCAGCCACTCGGGCCGTGCCAAGATTGAACCGCTGACCGAGTCGCAGCTCAACGCAAGCCGCCGGTTGAGGAACTCCGAAAGATACGGGCAGGAGACCAGGATGTGGTGGCCATGCAATCCAGGAGGGAGGATGAGGGTCTCCTGGTGACGGCGTGGTGGGGCGGCCGAAGTAGTAGGAGGACGCTACTCAGCCCCCGGGGTCGTGTTGGCCACTACCCCCACTTCGGGCGCAGTTATGACGTCCCCAGCCCCCGTTCTTGCTGCGTTTACACATAACGCCTGCCTCATCGAAGTGGTCCAAGAGGCGGTGGATCCCACCGGCATGAGCGAGGTGCCGCTGATAGACCGCACTACCCTACTCACCGACCATGGTTCCGGCTACCTCTCCAGAACTCGCGCAGAGTACCTGCGACTGGCGGGTCTACGTCACATCGTCGCCTCACCGTACCACCTCCAGACAAACGGAAAGGTGGAGCGCTATCACCGCACAGTGAGGGAGCAGGTGAAGCTTGCGGTCTGCGAGATCCCAGCGCCCTACAGAGGGCTCTCGGCTCCTTTGTGAACTACTACAACCATCGCCGCTACCACGAAGTTCTGGGCAACGTCACGCCGACGGACGTCTACGACAGGCGCCGAGAGGTGTCCCTCAAGCGCAGGAAGGACGTCAAGCAGCCAACCTCAGCACTCAGAAGAGGGCTTCACCTCGTCCTTAGGGAGCGACAGGCCGACCCAAGTGGCCCTTGGAGAATGGGCGAAAAAGTTCGAAAATGCGGACGATACACGGTGCTGGGGCTTTCTCCAGCAGCTCGGAAAATCGCGGCACGGCCCACTACCTCGTCGAGTCGAGAGGTTCTCACAGTCGGTTCACGATTGACTCACAGTGAGGCCACGCCTGTCTGAGCAGCACATCGCCAACGCAAAGATTGAGAACGACAGCAAACCCCGTATCTCCAAGAAGACCCCACAACCGCAAGATCGACCTGGCCGTGGGCCTGTCCATGGCCCGCTCGTAGTGCGCCAGGAGCGTCCGTTATTCATCCACACGCAATCGAGAAGGCCCTGGTGGATTTGCTCTTGACAAGATACGAGAGCGTGCTAGCCTGTGCAGGCCAATACGGGATTTCATTCACAGGGGCGATTCTCCGGAATGCACTAGCGCCCGAATGAGCATCTGGAAGCCTATGCTGCCGTAGGCGGGGTGGCGGTACAGGTAGGCGAAGAGGTTGTGACAATGTTGCTGGCAGCAACGGCTGCCGGCATTTCCATCGCGAGACGTTGGATACCGGGACGAGAAAGCTCCCGTATCAGTTGATAAGAGAGCCGGATCCCGCTTGCTCGCGACGAACCGGGGCCCGGCCGCAAAGGAGTGGGGCACACCCCCTTGCTGAGTCTATTATCGGTCACGTTCCGGCGTCGTTCAATCGTTCCCGTTCGGGCCGGCTACTTGTCGCGCACGGTGTAGCCAGGGGACACAAGTCTTGGATCTGACATGCAGAAGTCTGGAAAACCTTGGAGCGCCAGCCCAGAAGTCCCAGCGCGACATGGATGTAGCCAAAACAGCATCGCGCCCCGGATTTGGTAAGGCAATGCTGGACACTCAGGCTGGGAGGTGAACGCAAGCGCTGCTTCTTGACGTAAGCATGGTCGGATAACCCAGCGGAGCAAGCTAGGCTTCCTGCGCTGGCCGGGATTGATGGGTTGTCAAATCCCGGGATGGAAGAAGAAGAAGAAAGGGGGAACCGCAATGCACCAAGGAAAGAAGGGCGAAGCTGTCCGGAAGCTGACAATGATATTCTTACCAGTCCTCATCTTGGCAGTCTCCGTGCTGGCGTTCCATGCCAAGGTGACTTCGGGCCTGTCCTCCTCGCCGCCAAGCGTCTCCGATGGGGGCGTGTTGGACAACGGCGGCCCGGACGGCCAGGTGGGACCCGAGGTTCCCGGGCCGGAGGCTCCTCCGCCGCTTGCACCGCCAGAGGATGGACAGGATTCCGGTGATGCGACGGGGGAAGGCCTTGACGAGCCGGTTGCTAGGGGGACGCCAGGGACAGATTACGCATTCGGTCCGAATTGATACCGATATCACGGAGTCGGTGTTCCCGCCCGATTGCCGGTCGCAGATCACCAACACGACGAGCTTCCCCTGGCGGATGGTCGCCCACCTCTACATCAACTTCCCCTCGGGCTCGGGAGGCTGTAGCGGGTGGTTTGTTGGGCCTCACACCGTCATCACTGCCGGGCACTGCGTTTACAACTCCTCGCACGGGGGCTGGGCCAACTACGTCACAGTGTCGCCCGGTCGTAATGGCTCGGTCAAGCCCTACGGCTCGCAGACATCGGACAACCTCTGGAGCGTGGCCGGGTGGGTGTTCGATGGCAACTCCGACTACGACTACGGCGCGATCATTCTCCCCAATGACAACCTCGGAGACCAGGTCGGGTGGTTCACCCACCATGTCTTTAGCGACTCACAGGTAGGGTGGACGGCCAATCTGGTCGGCTATCCAGGCGACAAGTCGTACGGCACGCTATGGACCTGTGCCGGGCCCATCCAGAGCGCCACCACGCACAAGCTCTTCTATCCGATAGACACCTACGGCGGACAGAGCGGGTCGCCCGTGTGGATCTATTACAGCGCAGCTCCGAACATTCGCGCAGGCATAGCGGTACACGCGTACGGCACTTGCGGGAGTGGCGTGAACTGCGGACCGAGAATCACTGGGTCTGTTTCGAGCAATTTCCAGTACTGGGGCGCGGGTCCGCCAAACAACTCGTGCTACACGCTCAGCAAGACTATCAGCGGCTGCGGGTCGCTGAAGATCGAGCCGCCGAACTCCGACGGCTGCCCGGACAACAAGTACTCCCCCGGCACCGTGGTGGAGCTGACGGCGAACGCATGCACTGGTTGGGACTGGGATCGCTGGTCAGGCACCAACAACAACTACGTCAACCCGACGACGGTGACCATGAACGGTAACCGCTCTGTCACCGCCTACTTCATCCAGCCTCCAACGATCACGCCCACATATACGCCCACTAAGACGGCCACTAAGACCGCCACGCCGACGCGGACGCCGACGGCCACGCCAACAATACCGGGCCAACAGGCAATCGTGCGCATCGGCTCGGGTCAGGCGCCCCACTGCAGCGTGGCCACCGTGCCTCTGGAAATCCTGCAGCCCCCAGTGCCGGTGGGCGCAGCCACGATCGACATCGTGTACAACCCGGCCATAGCCGACCCTACCGGCTGGGACGGCGGCCCTGGCTGGGACATGGTGCAGTGCAGCCTGGACTACACACCCCACACTGTTCGCTGCACGGCCATCTCGGCGACAGGCGTGCCCGGCAACTCACTCGTGGCCGACATCACCTTCCACTGCGTGGGTGACCCGGGGCAGTGCAGCGCCCTGGACGTAAGTGTGGTCACCTTCACGGATCCGGAGGGCGATCCGATTCCTGTTACCGACCAGGACGGACAGTTCTGTTGCACAGACGGCGTCAGGGCCCGCATTGACTCCGCTGACGTGCCGCCGGGGCAAACGGAGAGCGTTGGTTTGGAGGCGCTGGAGGTGCCAGCGCCGGGCCTGGGAAGCTACATTGTCGATGTCCACTACGACCCCAGCATAGTCGAGCCTGTCGGCTGCGACCCCGACCCGGGTAACGTGATGTTCTCGTCCTTCTGCAACACCGACTATGCCCCTGGGGTCGTGCGGTGCGGCGGGTTCCAGCCCTCAGAGGGACTCACGGGCCAGGTGGCGTTGTGCGACTTTATCTTCCTGGCCGTCGGCGAGATCTGCCAGACTAGCGACCTCCTCCTTGGCGTCGAGGAGTTCTACCTGACCGATGGGACCGGCCCCGCCGGTCGGCATCGAGGACGGCAGTATCCACGTGGGCGCTGCTTGCGGGGACGTGGACTGCAATGGCTTGGTCCAGATGAAGGACGCGATGATGATCGCTCAGTACGTTATGGGCCTGCGCTGTGGCGGCGACGTCTGCGACGATCCGGGACCCGACCAGTGCATCTACCTGCCCGCCGCTGACGTCGACTGTAGCGGTATGGTGCAGATGCTGGATGCCATGCTCGTGGCCCAGTGCGTAATGGGCCTCATCGACTGCGACTGCGACTGCTGCTGGCCCTGCGATTAGGTCGATAGAGAGTGCCATAAGTGGGGCAGAGGCGATACGCAGAGTAGGCGAAAACAGACGCAACTGTGGCCGGCATCCTTATGGAGTGGTGGCACGTCCCTTGGGTCCGTTGCGAGGATGACATGTCCTTCCGGTAAGGGCGTCAGGGGCTGGCCAGGTGACGATGTGCCCGCCGGCTGCGGTGTATGAATGAGTAGCAGGGGACAGATGATGTCATACATAGCGCGACAGAAAGCCTGGCTCTGTGCAGCCACTGTGACTCTCGCGGTCGCCTGTCTAGGAGTCTGGTTGCTAGCGAGCGACGGCCTGGTGCACGGTTCAGACACGACCACGATTCAAATCGGCTCGGGGGAGGCAGAGTCCTACACCAACGTTACTGTTCGCTTGGAGGCGCTGGATCTGCCAGCGCCGGGCCTGGGAAGCTACGTTGTCAATGTCCACTACGACTCCAGCGTAGGCGACCCTGTCGACTGTGTTCCCGACCCGGGTGACGTAATCGACACGTCCTTTTGCAACACCGACTATGCCCCTGAGGTCGTGCGATGCAGCGGGTTCGATCCCGAAGAGGGACTCACGGGCCAGGTGGCGCTGTGCGACATTACCTTCCACTGTGTTGGCGAGCAGGGCGAGTGTAGTGATTTGTCCCTGAACGTCAGTGAGTTGTACGCCACCGACGGAACCGATATCCTACCAGACGTGCAACAGCAAGACGGTTCCGTGTGCTGCATGAGCTGCTCCTGGTCAGACACCGATGGCGATAGCTGTACTGATTGCCAGGAGGGGCAGACCGGACCTGGCGCCGAACTCCGGGGCGGCAACCGCGACCCCGGGAACCCCTGCGACTTCTACGATGTCCCGGTCCCTATCCTCCACAGCGGCGGCACCCTCGCCGACAGGGACAAGGCCATCACGATTATCGGCGATCTATTGGCCGTCCTCACGTACGGGGGAGCATCACAGACATGTCCCGCGACGGACACCTGCGGAACGGCGGCTCCTCCCAATTCACCAGGGTGCTGCACTGATAACGCCAACGGAAACGGCATCGACTATGACGAGGACATGGACGGCGATACGCTCGATACGCTGGCAGACGGCTTGGCCTACGACCGCTCGCCGGGCGTGGATCTGGATGGAGATACTATACCGGACCTTTCAGACTGCGCCGACGGGTCCATCACCATCATCGAGGATCTACTGCTGGTGCTGGCTCAGGCCGGTCACAGCTGTCAGGCTGTAGTTCGCATGGGCTCAGGCGATGTACCTCCTGGGGAAAGCATAACCGTGCCCCTGGAGGCCCTGGCCGTGGCAGAGCCGGGTCTGGGTGCCGCCACCGTTGACATCGGCTACGACCCCGACGTGGTCGATCCCACCGACTGGAGCGGCGGCCCCAACTTTGACATGGTGCAGTGCAGCCTTGACTACACACCCAACATTGTTCGCTGTACGGCCATCTCGGCGACAGGCGCGCCCGGCAACTCACTCGTGGCGGACATCACCTTCCAGGCCGTAGGGCAGGCTGGCCAGTGTAGCGTTCTGGACGTAGCCGTGGTTACGTTCACCGATCCGGACGGAAATCCGATTCCCGTGGCTGCCGAGGACGGTCGGATCTGCATTACGCCATAGGAGGCCGTAGTCCTGGGATCGGCGTGGCCCAAGAGCCGCTGAGGGCCAAAGATCGAGCGCGTCTCGCGTACTACTATTGAGCCCAGGGTGTGGGAAGGGCTATGGGCATGAAGATCGGCACGACCGATCTGACGCAGATACTCGATGGCAACTTCTTGTGCCTGCGACACGCTCAGGCGCTCGCCCTGATAGCCGGGGAACACCCACCAGTGGGGCTTCTCGCGCGCTGGGTAATGCTTCAGGACCCTGGCGATCGGCGCTGAGAGCATCACGGTGCAGAACCGGGGCGGGCTCCCTGGCGGGCCCTTGCTCGTCCGGATGATGAGGCGCACGCCACCGCCGGAGCCGTGCTCGACTTGGTCGCGTGTCAGCCGGACCAGCCCCCCGACCCGCGCCCCACTCCCCACGCGTGCCGCGAGAAGGGCGCTGTGCCGGCGCCCTGCGCAGGTCCGGGGTCAGGAGCCTGGAAGAGCGCCCGGAAGTCCCCTCCTCCCTTTAGACTAGGGAGAAAGCCAACCGGATCATCGGTGCGCTAGCGTGATCGAACGCGCACGGACCAACGCCGCGACCTGGGGTGTCTCCGACCGCGTGAACTTCATCTGCGGCGACGCGCTGAACGAGAGCCTCCTGCGGGGGCTCCCGCGCCCCCATGTGGTCTTCGCCGACCCCGAGTGGGAGCCGCTGGGACAGCCCCTCGCCGCGCATGCCCGCGACCCCAAACAAACCCAGCCACCCACGCCTGAACTGATGGCCAGAATACGTCGCCACCTGAGCGAGAACGTCGCCCTGAGGATGCCCCTTACAGTCGACCTCCATGCGGTCCGCGTTCTCGGCCCCTGCGAGGTGGAGCAGGTCTACATTGACGGCCAGCCGAAGTTCTACTACGTGTACTACGGCGCTTTGACGCGCTGCGCCGGACCCACCGAGGTGCGCCTTCGGAACCCCCGGTCGAAAGCACAACACCCCGGCTTCTCGCCGGGGTGCTGAGGGTGCTCTGATAAGCTCCCTATCGTGGTACCTTCATCTGGCTTCTTAGGCAGCGGGTGCAGAGGTTCACCTTGACCTTCCGGCCGTCGATCCAGAGGACTTGCCGGTGCAGGTTCGGCCGGTACACGCGGTTGGTCCGCGGCGCCTTCCGCTGCCACCGGCCGGAATGCTTATGCCGGATGTTCCGCCCGAAGGCGGTTCCCTTCCCGCACACGTCACACCTGGCGGCCATGTTTTGCTCCCGTCCGCCCCAGGGCTGCTTGCCTGCCCTTTCAGAGCGGGGTAGAATTCACCGTCGATATTAGCATGGGCCGGGAGCAGAGACAACCGCTGACCAATATGGGCACGAGCCCTGGAGCCGTGGGCCCAGCAGGACGGGGCTCCGGACCCGCCGAGGCGAAGACGCGGCTAGCGCCTGAAGATGCCAACAGTCCCGGCCTCAGCGGGGAAGTGCTGCGCGATATGTTCGCCGCAGCCACCTCTTTCCTCCAGCAAAACGCCGACGCCATCAATGCCATCAACGTCTTCCCCGTCCCCGACGGCGATACCGGCACCAACATGCATCTCACCATGGCGGCGGCTATGGAGGAGGCACGCTGCGCCGATGGCAGCACTGCCGAGGCGGTAGCCCGGGCGATGGCTCGCGGTGCCCTCCTGGGGGCCCGCGGCAACTCGGGGGTCATCCTCTCCCAGATGTTGCGAGGCCTGGCAAAGGGCATTGGGGGCCAGCGGCAGGTGGATGCAAACATCCTGGCGACGGCGCTGGAGGAGGCCTCCGCGGCTGCCTATGGAGCCCTCAGCGAGCCTGTCGAGGGCACCATGCTAACGGTGATCCGGGAGGCGGCGGCGGCGGCCCGCGCGCGAGCCGATGGCAGCACCACCGAGGCCCTGGCCGCTGCGGTGAAGGCCGCCTGGGATGCTCTGGCCCGCACCCCAGACCTGCTGCCCGTCCTGAAGGAGGCAGGTGTGGTGGATGCGGGGGGGCAGGGACTCTGCGTTCTGCTGGAGGCCAGTCTGGCCTTTCTGCGCGGCGAGGCCCCCGTCCCCCAAGTGGTCGGCCCTCGGGAGCTTGAGGCGAGCTGGCTGGCCGCCACTGAGGTTCTCCACCACCAGGGCGAAACCCCCTACGGCTACTGCACCGAGTTCCTGATTAGCGGCCAGGGACTAGACCGTGAGGCTATCCAGCGACGAGTGGCGCAGATGGGCCAGTCGGTGCTGGTGGTGGGGGACGCCGAGGTGGTCCGCGTCCACCTCCATACCACCGACCCGGGCGGGGCCATCAGCTTCGGCACGTCGCTGGGCTCCCTCTCCGGGGTCAAGGTAGAGGATATGGAGGCGCAGCTTCAGGCCTTCGTGGAGCGGCACCGGGGGCCACCTCCAACGGAATGGCTGAGCGTCGGTGTGGTGGCTGTAGCCGCCGGCGAGGGCCTTCGAGCCGCCCTGGAGAGCATGGGTACCTGCCGGGTGGTACCCGGGGGGCAGACCATGAATCCCAGCGCCCAGGAGATCCTGGACGCCATCCAGAGCTGCCCAGTAGACCGAGTGGTGGTGCTGCCTAATAACAAGAACGTCATCCTGGCGGCCCGCCAGGCCGCCGAGCATTCCTCCAAGGAGGTGGTGGTAGTACCTACCACCTCGCTGCCGCAGGGGGTGGCCGCCGTCCTGGCTCTTAGCCAGGACATGGACCTGGAGGCGAATGTGGCCGCTATGACCGCCGCCACGAGCTCGGTGCGCTCGGCGGAGGTCACCCGTGCCGTCCGCGCCACGCTGGTAGGTGGCCGGCACATCACCGAGGGGGAGGCCATCGGCATCGTCGACGGCGAGCTGTGCGTGGCCGAACCCCGTGTGGAGGACGCCGTGCGGGCCTGCATCCGCCGCATGGCCTGGCCGGAGGCGAGCCTCCTGACCCTGTATTTTGGCGAGCAGACGACTCAGCAGCAGGCCGACGCCCTGGCCGACCAACTGCGTGCCGAGCATTCCTCCCTGGAGGTAGAAGTGATGGACGGCGGGCAGCCTCACTACCCCTACCTCATCTCGATAGAATGAGAGACTTCTTCGGCCGCTTCCGCCGCAGGCCGCCCGTGCGGGTGGTCACCGACAGCACCGCCGATCTGTCGCCCCCCCTGGCGGAGGAGCTTGCCATCACCGTGGTGCCTCTGCTGGTCCTCTTCGGGCACGAGGCCCTCAGGGACGGCATTGACCTCACCACTGAGGAGTTCTTCGCCCGCCTCACCGCCAGTACGCAGCTTCCCCGGACCTCCCAGCCCTCCATCGGCGACTTCCAGGAGGTCTACCAGCGGCTGGCCCGCGACACCGACCGCATCGTCTCCATTCACCTATCTGCCAAGTTCTCGGGTACGGTGGAGACGGCGCGGCTCGCGGCGGACAATTTGCGCGACCGCTGTCGCATCGAGGTCATCGACAGCCGCTCCGTCTC
>Ga0209979_1004609_pt1 | contig 11313 bp, 7 predicted proteins | sample AnhtaG_FD_183114 | JGI IMG/M metagenome (GOLD analysis project Ga0209979, IMG submission 183114) | Deep subsurface microbial communities from Anholt, Denmark to uncover new lineages of life (NeLLi) - Anholt_01485 metaG (SPAdes) (version 2) | ecosystem: Environmental > Aquatic > Marine > Oceanic >...
TTTAGTATTAGTATGGCTTTCTTCAAGATATTTATCTATCTGCGAAAAATACAAATTTCCTTCTTGGGCATAATCAAAGTCCAATATAATACCCTCTTGTTTTTTATCATTGGAAATAGCTGGTTCTATTCGAGTAGTTAAACTGCCACCTTGTTTAGTTTGAGATACAAATATTAAACTTAGATTTTTAAAATCAGTTGGTATAGAATTTGGAAGAACTATCTTAATATTCAAATAATTTTCTATGGGAATGATATCATTTTCCCTAATAAAAGGAATAATGTTTATATATCTCAATCCGGCTCTTCGAAGTTTCTTGATTTTAAATAATTCTTCAAAAATAGAAAATAATCGTATTGTCTCTGTTTTAAAAGAATTAAAACCCTCGTATTTCTTGCAATAAAAAGCTAATTTATTGATAGAAATCATAATCCCATTATTTCCATCAGCACTTTCAAATCTATAAGGTTCAAGCGCAATAACTTTACCTGGAATTGCCCCGGGAACTAAAACTTTAGAATAAATATTTCTTATTTTTTTATATAATTTATCTCTATTGCATTCGATCGCTAATTCTACTGGAAATCTAATCTCAAAAACCGTTTCAATGAGTGGAGCATTTTTATAAATTTCATTTTTCTTGCTCACTTTTTATTTCCTCCAAATTTTTTTAATTATACCATGTATAAGATTCTATACAAAGATCTATCTAAATTTTTTTCTATATTTTCGATAATCCTTAATGTTAATATTCTATAAAATATTTAAAAAAATGATACAGCACTAAAACTCTTGTAAATAAATAGATACAACATTTTTCAATAATAAAAATTCATAACCCATTCTAAATTTTTTATACTAATAGGTTATTAATTATATTCTTATTTTAATCTTTCCTATTTCTTTAACCTTTCAATTTCATTCCTAATCTCTTCAATTACTTCAGGATTATATATAATTTTCTTTTTTCCTTCTTTCACTGAAATGATATAAAATACTTTCCCTCCAAATTTGTCAGTAAATTTTTTATGTGTCCTTTTTTGAAATTCTAATTCATTAATAATTTGGGAAATGTAAGCATAACCTGCTGGTTTAATCTGAAGACCAATATATCGATCCTTTACTTTGATGAAAAAGTCTACATTATATCCTCTATCCCATTCATCTGGTGCTGGTTCTACTTTTACACCCAAAGCTTCTTGTAATTGTCCATAGATAGTTTGAATTTCTGATTGATAACCATCGTATGTCCGATTAATTACCAGGTTAGTAATAAAGTTAATACAATCCTCTTCTTCTATGTTTTCTATTTCAGCCTGACAGACTTCTGTTATTTTTATATACAACCTTCTACCGAGTTCTTCTAAATGTTGTTTTGAATAGACATTTTTAAAATAATAACTCTCCCATTCTCTTATAGATTTGGGAGAGCATTTTCTTATTAATTCTGAAACAGGACCTACTCTGGTTTTCTTGGTCAAACCCCACCTCATATTTGCTTGATTTAATATCCATTCTTTTGGCATTATTTCACCATTCTCTTTTGTAAAAATTTTGATTTATACTTATAATCAAACTCCGTATCTACTTCAACTAAATCATTTTTAATTAAATGGGCGTTTAAAAAAGTTTTATTACTTAAATAGAGATAGCAAAGCAAATTATTTTCTTCATCATATTTTATGGTGTCAAACTTTATAAATACTTTTTGCCCTAGAGCCTTTTCTTTTAAGAATTGTATAGCTCCACCATTTTTTTCTGGTCTTTCTTTTACTCCTAACAATCTAATTTTTAATCCATTATTCAAAATTAAGATTTTTGGGGAAATTACTTCTTTCACAGTATAATATATTTCTCTCTTAGAATAAGAATTATCTATTTTTGAACCAAAACTTAATTTTCGGGGATCAATTTTCTTATCAAATTTTATCGGATCCTGGAAAATATAAGGCAACTTTTTTATCTCTTCCTTAAAGTCAGTATTTATATTTTCCTGCTTGATTACTTCAAAGGTTTCATCTTGAAAAATAGTTCTTTGTCTTAATCCAAGCTTTTCTTTTATGATTGGTAAAAAATATTCATTTATTTCATATCCAATAGAATTTCTATGAAGATTTTTTGCTGCTAAAGAAGTTGTTCCACTACCTAAGAAAGGATCAAGAATTGTATCACCCACAAAGCTAAACATCTTAATAATTCGTTTTGGCAATTCTTCAGGAAACATCGCTAAATGTTTATCTTGTTTTTCGCCAGGGAAGTTCCAATGCCCGGTAAAATATTTATTCCACTCTTCTTGTGATAATTTTGATTTTTCTTTCATCTCTTTGTTTATCTTCGGAGCATTCCCATATTTTTTAAAAATCAAAATAAATTCATAATCAATTTTAAGAATTCCATTTCTAGGATATGGAAAAGATCCCATTACAGTTGCTCCACCGGTAGTATTGCAAGTAGTAACTTTCTGCCAGATAATAGCACCCATATAGTCAAAGCCTATACTTTCACAAAACTTAATTATCTCTGTCCTTATCGGAATAACTTTATATCTTCCATAATAGACTGAACGGGCAAACTGATCGCCAATATTAATACACAAACGACAGCCATTGTGTAAAACCCTATGGCATTCATTCCAAGCCAAATTGAGATTGTTAATATATTCTTCATAATTGTCATCAAAACCAATTTGTTTGCCATTACCATAATCTTTTAATTGCCAATAAGGTGGAGAAGTAATAATAAGATGCACAGATTCATTCGGTACTTCTTTCATGTATCTTGAATCACCAATAATTGTCTTATGAAAAGTTTTCATTTAATTATTCCCTTCAAATATATTATATATTTATTATACATTCTTTTAATTTATTTTAATAGATTTCTAATATTTAATCTATACTCTTTTTATATTAATTCTACAAAATAAATAAAAACCCTCTTTTTTTGTAAAATAAAATCAGCTTATAACTAAAAATATCAGCTGGTAGTTTTTAGTTGTAAAGATTTTGAGGTCTCGATTTTAAGTAAGGTCTCAACATTGAACATTCAATTCTCTTTCAATGCTACCATCATTTTTTGCTTGATCTCCCTTATTTTATGATTGACTTTACTTTCTTGTTAGAATCTTTAAGCAGACTGAGAGACAGCCGAGTAATCCATCTCAAAAAGTTGGCCTATCCCAGCTAAAGAAAGCGAAGTGAAATGCTTGATTCGATAAATGCCTCACTACCAAGAGCGGTATTGTGACAGGATTATTGAAGAGTGCCTTTCATATCCTGATGTTGAATAATATATTCCCGAATCAAAATTATTGTAAAAAATAAAGCCAGACTTAAAATATAATTGCATTGGAAAAATTCCGTAGCAATTCAAACTAAGTCTGACTTTTGCTTTTTGTTAAGTTAAAATCCAAGCTTTAGTTTTATTCATTTTAAAAAGTTTACAATATACACTAAAATCCTCTTTTTAAAATGAATTAAAAAACCGTCCCCTGTTTTTTATGTCTTCGCAGAGGCAATGTCAAAGAAAATAGGTGTCTGTCCCTATTTTCCCTCCCAGAATTTTCGCTTTGTTCGTTAGTTGGAACATGACCAACATTAGACATTAATGAATAGCCAGCAAGAACCAGTCCTAAAATTAAAGCTATTATTATAAAAAAATATTACTTTTTCATTAAAATTCACTCCTTTTTCAAAACAAAAAAAGTCGGTAGCCTGGCTGTCTTAGCACTTTACGTACCTTAGACCCATTGCTTTGCGTCTCAACCTTTCGGTTGATTTGCCTTTATCAACTTCGATGTTCATTTATTCTTTTTTATGACTTTTCTTCTCTAATTATTCTATTCCCCAAAATAATCATTTTTAGACATCCATTTATAAATTTTAGTTATAATTCCTAAAAAAGCCGGACTTAGAATGTAATTGCGTTGGAAAAATTTCGCAGTAATTCAAACTAAGCCTGGCTTTTCGTTAAGTTAAAATTCAAGCTTTGCTTCTATTCATTAAACTGTCCGCTGTCGAAACTTTCTATTTTGTGAAGTTGTGAAGCCTGACCCCATTTACTCTTTCAGGAGTCTGGAGTTTTATGCGTCTTAATAATATAGAATACTTTATATTTTGCTTTCCTCTATTTATGTTTTATTTAATAAACAATTTATTAAATTTCTTCGGGAACAATAATCTCTCCACTAATAATTTTATCCCGTGCTTCTTCAACTTGAGCTATCATTTCTGATGTTATTAAATCTTCATTATACTCATCAAGAGCATAATATACTCCATAATATTCTTTGCCTCCAATTGTAGCAGTCTTATTGAGACCAAATATCTCAGTGCCACCCGTAAATGTTCCTTCAATAACCGATTTTATAGTTAAATATACGGATACATCTACTTGCTTTAACATACTGGTTAAACCAAAATTTTCTCCGGTCTCTTCAATATAACCCATATAATTTTGGTTAGAGTCGACTCCGATTACATATCTTTTTCTCTCTTTACCAGCTTCAAATACTCCCTCACCAGTTTTGCCTGAGGCATGAAAAATAATCCATGCTCCATCATCATATTGTGATAAGGCTAATTCTTTACCTTGTACTGGGTCAGTAAAACTACCGACATAGGTAGAAAGTATTTCACACTCTGGATAGACATAATGAACTCCAGCTATATATCCAGCTTCGAATTTATGGATAATGGGTATATCCATACCACCCACAAAACCTACAGTATCTTTTCCATCATCCTTTGCTTTCAATCCAGCTATCATCCCTACCAAGAAACAACCTTCATTTTCTTTAAATAATAATGAAACTACGTTGGACTTATCGGCTATATTTGCATCCACTATGGCAAATTTTGTATTAGGAAACTCATCAGCTACCGTGGAAATAGCATCGGTAAATGAAGACCCCACACCTATTACTAAATCATGATCCATCATAGCCAGATTTCTTAAAGATGCCTCTAAATCTCCTCCTTCTTCTGGTTCTAACTCTGTATGTTCTATATTAAAATCCGTTTCTGCCCATTCAATACCTCGATAAGCTGAATCATTAAATGATTTATCTCCTAATCCTCCGATAAAAACTATTCCTACTTTAATTGAACTTGTAACTGGAGTTGTACCTCCGATACATCCTGTAAAAACTGTAACAACTATAAGAAATAAAACTAATATAGATAATTTTGATGATTTGTTGGTATACATAATAACCTCCTTAAATTAAATATTTAAAATTTAACAACATTTTGGACCGTACAATCACCTCTACTATAACTTTTATATTGCCCCACTAAAAAGCTGGCAGTTGTAGCAATAAATTACCTTAAACCCATAACTTTGCGCCATATCCTTTTGGATAGTTTGCCTTTTTCAACTTTTTTAAAGTATTTCTAAATATTTCTCCTCTCAAGATATATTTTTTATTTCATGAAAAAAATCATAATGAATTTTTAATTTTCCTCGTTTGATTACGATTGTTTTTGCAAAAAGATTTTTGCAGAAATTGCTAAATCAAAAAGAGTTAAAATAAAATCAATAATAACAAAAGTTTTGCTGTTGAAAGCCAGACTTAGAATGTAATTGCATTGGAAATATTCCATAACAATCAAAACTAAGTCTGACTTTTTAGTTAAGTTAAAATTCAAGCTTTGCTTCTATTCATTAAACTGTCCGCTGTCGAAACTTTCTATTTTGTGAAGTTGTGAAGCCTGACCCCATTTACTCCCTTAAATAGGTGTCCCTATTATTTACTATTATTTAAATGTAAAAAATAATGCCAGACTTAGAATGTAATTGCATTGGAAATATCCCTTAGTAATTCAAACTAGGTCTGGCTTTTGCTAAATTAAAATCCAAGCTTTACTGCTATTCATTTTAAATAGACTAAAATCCTCTTTTAAAATGATACAGAGAACCGTCCCCTGTTTCTTTAAGTACTGATCGAAAAAATTATCCTCTAGAATTGTTCAAATTGGTTTTTAGGCCAAATAAAGACTTTCTTATCTTTTTTGTTGATGTGATATTCGATATGGTCATCGTTTCGTGAAAGCATATCTTCCAATAATGAAATATACATCTTTATTTTAAAAAATTTTAAATTGCTAGAACCTTTGTATATACCTTCTTTGAGCTTCAAACCCAATGCTGATTTTAAAATATAGAATTTATAGTTTGTTAAGCTTTCTATTATGTTTGAATTATTAAGTACAGTTTTTAAGTTCTGATCACTTTGAGAATAATAGATTGGACCAGGAGCATAGAATAAGCTCTTTAATCCCGGGATTGCTCCTATAAATGTTAATATAAATAATAATATAGTAACTAAAGCTGTCCCACATATTATCCGCTTAAATTTTGACATATAAATTTCCTTTTATTCTTTTATTTCTGGAAGAACCTTTGTGCATATAAGTATACTATTTCCATGAATATTTACCGTAAGCCTTGCAGTTCCTTTCTTTACATACATCATAGTTGATTCTTCTTTAAATGTCTTTTCTGCATTCTCGGGGAGTCCCACAAAGATAGGCAACATATCTTGTCCATGCCTTTTTAGCATATTAAGCAATAAATCATCGATAATACTTCTTTCTTCATCATTCAAAAATGGAGCTGCAAGATAAGATGATCTCATCATAAATGAAAAGAAATGAATAGGATCAAGATCTATTAAAACATGGGGATTATAATACAACTCTCTTGTTATTGGCAATATCTCTAATCGCAATTCGCTAGGATCACCGAATTTATCGTATCTAATTAATGATTTTCTTATATCTTGATAATCTTCTGCTCTGCGCAGCTCACATTTCCTCCTTGTCTCGTTCATTGTATAAGAACAAGTTCCTGCAAAATATCCTGTTGCTTCATATTCGTCAGTATCGAATTCACATTGACAGGTTTGTGTATCTGAAAAAGAAAGGTGTTGGCTGATTACAAAAATAAAGAAAATACATGCTATAATTTGTAAGATTCTAACTCCCATAGTTAACCTCCGATATCGTTCTGGATAAAATAGTCTAAACTATCAGTTATGCAATTACTAAATTATATGAATATTTCTGCCTCTATGTTGGTCTAGAACAACGATCAAATTTAGTCCCTAAATGGTTTTTTCTGTACTAATAAAATTACAAAAAAAGATTTTCCTTTAATAATTTAAGCTTCTAATTAACTTAAATTATTGCAGTAATATAATTTTTCTATATCCATTATACTACAAATCTTTTAAAAACCATCTTTTTCAAAAAACTTATTTAAAAAATTAACCCCCTGTGTTCTTCACCACAGAGAGTATGGTATAAATATTAATATTTTCTGAATTATCTTTGGTTTACTTATCTTTTTTTAGTTCAGTTCCTCTAAAGGTTATTTTTTAATTAAGTAATCTCTTAAAATAGCATCCACAAAAGTTTTGCAAATAATAAAGCCAGATTTAGAATATAATTGCCAAGAAAAATTTCCTAACAATCAAAACTAAATCTGGCTTTTTTAAAGTTAACTTCCAAAGCTGACTTCTATTCATTTTAAAAAGTTTACAATATGCTCAAAAATCCTCTTTTAAAATGACACAGAGAACCGTCCCCCGTTTTTTTCAAAATGATACAGAGAGAAAATAGGTGTCTGTCCCTATTTTTTGCAAAATAAAGCCAGACTTAGAATGTAATTGCATTGGAAAAATTTCCTTATCAATCCAAACTAAATCTGGCTTTTTAGTTGAGCTAAAATCCAAAGTTGACTTCCATTCATTTTAAAAAGAATAGAAAATACATTAGAATCATCTTTTAAAAATGAATCAAAGAACCGTCCCCTGTATCATAATCTACTAGGGATTACAGTCGATCGTGAAGTCGTCACCATCCAGTGTCAACCGATCCCCGCAATTCGTAATAAAAGTGTCATCAACCTTGACCCAATACCAAACTGTGTTTGGGTAACTGGGGTTACTAGATCCGCGGAAGTGAGCCGCAACCCTCTGGCCTGCTTCGTTCGTCCCTTCCACACGCAGTTCATCATTGTCGCAGCTATAATATAACGTGTCAACCTCTGCGCCAGTAAGCTGGAAGTGATGTGGTGGACCTTCTTCCACCAACTTCTCCACGATGTTGAGGTTACCCACGACGGTATTATCAGTAGCCTTGACTTTGAAGTTCCAGCCGATATCCGTCTCAACAACGTCGTAGCTTGGGAGAACGCCCCCACCTAAGATGCCGTTGCCCTCCATCTTCGCTGCCCAAGGGCTGACAGCCATCACTACTCCACCCACAACGATGCTTAATACCACGGAAATTACCACTATAAGATCTAGTCTCTTCATTTTTTTTCACCTCGCTTTCTTTAAATAATTTTTTTTCATAATCATCAATTCTCCTTGTCTTTTAACAAGGTAAAAATAGATTTCGAATCATTTCAATAGACTCAATAGACATCGCCTCCTGAATTAATCAAGGAATCTTTCTTGACTCAGTCGCATGGATATTCAAAGTACATTGCCCAATTCTTATCCTCCCTAATTTGAATACCATCACCCCAAGCGCTCTCTTCCTCCACACATATTTTCTCAAGTCTAACCCAATCCCAGAAAGTTCCATCTCCTTGTGTATGTTGGAAGTTAATGGTATGTACTCCATCTGTAAGTGGATCTACTACTACTGAATGTTCAACAAGTGGATATATATTCATGAACCAACCTTCACCTGGTTTGGGCAGTCCTTGAGCTGTAAAAATTGCTAAAGCATTTCCGTCTTCGCTTACTACTTTTTTCTCGGAAGCACTTTGACCTGGTGACCACGATATTGTCAGCAATCCACCAAATGGAAGACTTCCCTCCCATTGGACATCGAAGTTAGTAGCATAAGGTTTACTAAAATTCGAGTTATAAGGGAATTCATCGGTGAGTGTTGTTTCCACTATAAAGGGATTTGCATATGCAGGTTCATTTTTACCAAGTCCGGGTCCCTGCTCACAATCGCCTACTAGAGCATCATAAGTTATACCACCATCATTTGATTTCCTCCAATTAAACTCATTTGCATAGTTCGTTAAATTTGCACCACTATTGCAACCATATGTTTCTATATCTCCAATCTGCCAAACAGGTTCGTAGCAATCAATAATTGGACGGATGACTTCAGCATGAGCAGCGATGTAAATTTGGTCTCCCGGGCCTATACCAGGATTGTTATCAGCAACCCACTTTTTACCTTTATTTAATTTATATGAATCAATCTCAGATATCGGTATTGTGTAAGTATAAGTAGTAACTGTAGGATCATGCTCTACGCTGTAAGGGAATTGTCCAGGGGCACTAGTTAATTCTTTAGGATCTGTTTTACCTACATATAAGTGGGTTTCAGTCATTTCCCAGTCACCAGTAGTTTTATAGGTAATGAGTAAATTAACTCCATCATCATCTACTGTTACCATACCCGCAACTTCATTTTGTCCAGCTATTAAATCAACCGTGCATTCATCCCAGAAGGGACATCCATAGACAGTAATATTAGATATTTCCACATTACCATCAATACCGCCGCGGCCATAAAACACCTGCATTTTAGTCATATCTCCTGTAAAACTTCTTCCAGCAGGATAGAACTCGGGCTCGGCGTCTTTACCCCCTCCAATATATAATCCTTGTTGAATGCCATTTATGGTAGCAAACATTGTTCCGGTAGTTGCATCATTTGCATGATAGGTAATAACAATTACGTATACCCCTGCTGTGTTGTAAGTTACACCATCTCCTACACCCCATTGTACACTACTTCCACCAGGAGAAGGAGTTGATGGATCATCATCCTGCCAAGGGTCAACACCATCACGGTCAAACCAGAAACCATAGTTATCTCCTGACCAATACGGTGTAACCAAGGTATCAGCATCTTCAGCGTCATATTTTTGATAATTAGTGTCCCACCCGTGCACGCTGAGGAGGTGAAAATCATTAAGGTTTTGAGAATTTGGATTGCTAGAACCAAATATATAATTTGACTGCATCCAGCCACCCTTTAAATTTGGATCAATATTTGAAGCTCCAACTTCACGAAGCCCAACTTGAGTTACTGCCCACCCATCAGTAGTAATTTCACTCATATCAATTGTATAAGATAGGGTTAAGTTACATTGTGTCAAATCCCAAACATCAGGAAAGTTGTTCCACTGCCACTGAGATAAAGTAACGTCTCCGTAGATCTTATTAAAAACCGGAGATTTTGCAATTTCGCTTACTCCGCTTTGCTCGGTAGCCGGAACCTGGCCGACATTGGACAAAAAGCAGCCAGTAAGAACCAGGCCTAAAATTAAAGTCAATACTATTAAGTAAGATAACTTCTTCATTAGAATTCACTCCTTTCATTTTTTAATAAAATTGAAATGTAAATTTAAATCATTTCAATACAATCAATAGACATCGCCTCCTTTATAATTAACAATTTTCTTTATGATGCCCGTTATGAAAATAAAGTAATTCATTCTCGATTAATTTAAAAGTAACAGGTTTTTTAATACCCAGCTCTTTTCCTCAACTAAAGATCTTTTCTTATTGGCGATTTCATAAATGCACCATCGACTTCATTTAGTTGCTTTCTCGCCTTAGCTCCTAATAAAAAAGGCCTGACCTCCAATAAGAGCCAAGCCTCTAATTTTTTTAATTTATTTTAAGAATATTTTGTTATATATTTGCAATCATATAATATTTTTGCTATATTAAATTAAGAGCTAGAGGGACATTAAGGACTTCGGCTCTGTTCAAGCCCGCTGCATTCTTTTGGATAGAGATAAGCGGGCTTGTCCTTTTATATATCTTTTATTTAAAATTAGAAATATATGAAACCTTTATCGTTCTAAAGCAACACCTCCTAAAACTTCCTAGGGTATTCTATTCATTTAAAAACGTACAATAAGGTAAATTCCTATACATTCCGAATTTTTAAGTGGTCTATCATCTCAATCAATTACAAATTTATCGATGTCGTGTTTTTATAGGCAGATTAAATTTTAATTTTTGATAAAATTAAAGATTTTATGAATGGTGCTTCGACTGTTTTTTGGAATAATTTTTCAAAGGCAGTTTTTTGGCAGGTAGATGATAAGATTTCTTGAATGGTTTTTTGCTTAATAAATGTAAGGATAAGAAAAATGGGGAACAATAGGTAAAATAAAAACTGCCAATCTTTATTTAGTTAAAAAGTCGGCAGTTTGGCAATCATAGCAGTAGAGGGCAGCAAAAGGCGATACAAATGCCTTAGACCCAGAACTTTGCGTCCTATCCTTTCGGATAGTTTACCTTTCTCAACTTCTCTTGAAGTA
>Ga0209979_1004610_pt1 | contig 11312 bp, 19 predicted proteins | sample AnhtaG_FD_183114 | JGI IMG/M metagenome (GOLD analysis project Ga0209979, IMG submission 183114) | Deep subsurface microbial communities from Anholt, Denmark to uncover new lineages of life (NeLLi) - Anholt_01485 metaG (SPAdes) (version 2) | ecosystem: Environmental > Aquatic > Marine > Oceanic...
AAATAGGAATTTCCATATTGCATTTTCCGAACTAAACCCCGTTAATTGTTATAGTTTTTTGATAAATAAACATAGCGATACATAGCAACTGGTTTAATTTCACCATTCTCCTTGTTGCGGCATCAATCTAAACGTTGGATCTATCCACTGTGGATCGTCGAGCCAGTCATCTAAACACCTTTGGATCAGTCTACGTGACCTCCAATACTCTTTATGCTTTCCTTTATACTTCTCAAGCAGATTCCTCTGATCTTTCTTTGATACTTTTACTCCGAGAAGATAAGACATTTCCTTTATTGCTGAATAGCTTATGATCCGGTCTGGCTTCTCCCTAAAGAATGCTTCAATTGTCTCTTCCTCACGCCCATCCAAGTAGAAGAATGTCTTCTGCTTGTACCTAGCACTTTTGATTACAGGAAAATGTTTCTGCAATCCTCTCACTGTTGAAACAACAAAATCAGAGATAAGGCAACCGTCTTTCATTAGTCGCCCTAGGAGCTCTATCCCGTGTTTTCTAATGATGTAGTCACCTGCATATTTGTATCCTGGCATGCCTTTAGTAAATCCAAGAACGGTAGACACAGGCACTCCATACATCTGAGCTGCTTCTGCTTTGCTGTATCCTTCCTTGATTTTCTTTATGATTTTGTTCTTGATGTCTACAGGTGTGTTTCGTACGTTTAAACCATATTTCACTCTTCTATAGATTGTCGTTCTACTGACGCCGTATTCCTCAGCTAGCTTCTTAGGGCAGTAGTCGTATTCAAGTCGTTTGCGTATGTCTTTTATATCTTTTTCAGTAAGTTTTGGTGCAACCATAATTGAAAAAACGAAAGTGATAATATAAAAACCTATTCAATTTCAGGATTTTAAGGAGATGTAAAAACATGTTAAGACAACTTTTCAAAAAAGAAAAAAAGCTGATAGTCCCAATAGTTCTTGATCAGAAAACAGCAACCTTTGAAGACATCGCACTACACGCAGAGTTAAGACAAAGACTAAAACATACCACAATAGAAAAAGACCTACGATACGGGAGATTCATGAAACGACATAAGATACCTATTGATTTCAACAATCTCAATTACACCCAGTTCATTCGACATATGGACTATAGAGAACGAGTAGAGAATGCCACACCAGATGCATTGAAACATGAATGGAAATCAATGAAAATGTTCCTCAAGGCATACCATATTGATAACTGGTCGTATAGGCCTCCGCCAGGACCAAAACCTGCAATGAGAGTACTTCCTTTTCCAGAAAAAGTCCATGAGTTTTTCAACTATAACTATTCAAAAGACCCCTATGAAACCAAGTTGTACCAGTATTTGTTTTTCTTTGGTTTTCTTGTAGGAGTTAGACCACCAAGTGAAATAGTTGAACTCAAAGTAAGTGATGTCTTTTTAGAAGATAATGGAAGATCCTATCTTATTGTTACAGAACCTAAAAAATATAAATCACAAAGAGTAGTAGTTCCTGAAAAAGCTATTATGATCAGTCGTACTAATAAATCTTTGAAAAACTATATTGATCACTGGCGACCCAAGGTTGAAAACCAAAAATCAGATGATGCATTGTTTCTAAGACCAGATGGTAGACCATTTAGCGATACATATCTACGAAACAAGATGAGTAAATATGGAAAGCAAATATGGCCACATTTCCGACCTTATGATATGCGTCATTGGTGTGCAGTTGCAAGACTAATCAGAAACAAGATTGAATCGAAATATTTCGATGTATATTCAGTTAAAAATTGGCTTGGGCATGATAAAATGGGGACAACAGAGGATTATATCAAATATGCTGAACAATATTATAGAGAAATGCCTGTGGATTGGATTAGTTATGCTATAAGAAATCGAAATAGAGTTGGGTAAAAAGGTGTTGAAAATTAGGTTTTAAAAGGTTAAAAAAAGAAAAAAAGAGAGAGAAAGACTGTTTTTATAGTCCTAATCGTTGTAATAAGAGTCGTAGTATTGGAAACATATGTGGGTGTTGCTCCAGGAATTTTATGAATAACAGGTTTATGTTGATGAAATATCCTGTCATTTTTTGATTATAAATCACTTTCTGCTACTTGTACAGCAAAACCTGACATAAATACAAACGGAGGTTCTGAAAATAGAATATTTATTGTTAACCCTGTAAACCAACTTACGTTAACATTAACAGGTTCAGTATCCACTATAACTCTCTTGAATCCCATTAGACCTAAACTAGATATCCTGCCCTGTTGCATATTGATAACTCCTTGAGACATTAGAATTCTAAATGGGATTAAATGTGTAAATAGCATAACTAGAACTAAAAGTGGAAATAATGCTAGGAGTAGAATCAATCCAGCTAATGGACTAGATGCGTTTTCTACTGCTCGAACAATTGCCTCCCACATTCTAACTCCCAGAGTAAAAAGAATTGTACCTTGACCAATTGCATTGAAATAACACATGGAATTAGAGATATTATCTCCATTTTTCCTTTCAAAGAATTTCGTAAATTTCGATAGGCTTGATTTTTCCATTAACTCAGTAAATTTGTTATGTGAATAGAATTTTTGATATTCTTCTCCGAAAAATCCTTTTTCATTCAGAATTGTTTCATAATTTGAAATTGCTTCCTCGTCATTTTTTTCTATTGCTTCATTAAGATTAATTAAAATTTCTTTAAGTTCTTCTGCTTCTTCATAACTTACTTCGGTAAGGATTGGTTCAGTTTTTTTACCGTCATATCTATTGACTTCTACAATTATGTTTTCATTATTTTTAATTTCTTCAATATCTATTGAACCAACAACTGGTGATAGACCTGCTAATATAATTATTAGAGCAATACTTATGCTCAAAAATCCAATTTTTCTTTTCATTTATTGCCTCCTTATTAATTCTAATATGTTGACCTAATTTAAATGTTTGGTATGAAATAAAAAGGGATTGAAAAAAATAGTTGTGCCTAGAGGAAGGTTTTTCGATGAATACTGGGTATCCACCGATATTCTTCAGTTAGAACTTCCGAAAGATATTGCTATCCTCGTCTGTTCTCTCTAAGCATATTAATATTTGTAACTAATATTATATAAACCTTTCGTTAAAAATAGCTGAAAATAAGAAAAACATACTCTTTGTTTTGGTTTTTGTGGGAGGATAAAAAGGGATTGAAAAAGGGTGTTTTAAGGGATTATTTTATTTTGAAGAACGTAGAAGTTTAATGAAAGTTGATTTTACCTTTCTTCTAAGATTTTTTCCATCTCGCTGACAAGACTAGCAACACGTATACCTTTATCTGAGAGGCTGTAATATTTTGCTTTTCTACCCTCTGTTCCTCTTTCATTGATAAGATTATGTTTTAGAAGTAATGCTAATGCTCTTTTTGCCGTTGAATTATTACTTATTTCTACAAGCGCCTTATTATTATAGAGCTTCCCATACAATATTTCTCCGTTTCTTTGCAAAACCAACATTATTTGCAGTAAACCTCGTTGTCCTTCGATTTCTATGAGTTTTTTGCTGACAGTCATACTTCTCATACCTCAATACTGTATGAACGAAAACATATTAATAGTTATCGTTTAACGTTAAATGGAAAAGTTTAAGTATTACTAATGTATTGCATATTTGCATTTAACGATAAACGTTAAATAGCAAGAAAATGAAGAGTGGAAAAAATATGAAACAAAAACGTTCGTTTGTACTGGATGAAGAAGATAACGAAGCAGTCCAACTGTTCTCAGAGCTCGGAATGCCAAAAAATCTTGCAAAAACATTACTGTACATCTCCGAGGTTAAAGAATGCCGCACTAAAGATATTGAGCAAGGAGCAGATCTTCGACAGCCCGAAGTAAGCGTTGCCATGCAAGAACTCAGAAAGAGAAGATGGGTAAAAAAGCGAGATCTTAAAATGAAAGGAAAAGGCAGGCCAGTTCATATCTATAAACCCGCAACGAATTTATCTGAAATATTTAAAACCTTCGAGCAGGAAAAATTAAAAGAAGTTGAAGGTGTCAAAAAGGATTTGTCAAAACTCAAAAATATCATCGTAAGGGGAAAGATTGGGGCATAATACGCCTCGAAAAGTTACAGTGTAATTTTAAAAATGAGATTGGTTTGATACTATAACATACCTTGGGGGGTTGTAGAGTTCTGAGGAGAGAGATCTTTTTTTCACTTTATCCTCCTTGCAATATTACCTCCTCTCTCCTCCAGTGACGGTTCTACATCCCCTCGACAATTGCCAGTGTGAAGCCATTGGTGCTCTCTCCAGTGCCTCCTCTTTACATCCCGTTTAGTAGGTGGTTTCACGCTGTTTATAGGTTTGATTTAAAATGACAAGCAAAAAGAAACAAAAAATAGAATTAACTGCTATATGCCCTGAATGTAGTAGTACATATCTTAGTAGGAATTATTCTAGAGCAGAGTTGGTATGCGATGATTGTGGTCTTGTTATTGAAGAAGATTTAATTGACTATGGTCCTGAATGGCGTGCGTTTGATAGTGAGCAACGTGAGAAAAGAGCTCGAACTGGAGCACCTATGAATTATATGATTCATGATAAAGGTCTCAGTACCACAATAAGTTGGACAAACAGAGATTCTTATGGGAAATCTATTCCAAACAGAAATAGAGCACAGTTGTTTAGGTTGAGGAAATGGCAGAGAAGAATTAGAATTAGTGATGCTACGGTGAAAAACCTTGCATCCGCTCTTTCTAATCTTGATAGAATGTCATCACGCATGGGTCTTCCAAGAACTGTAAGAGAAACAGCTGCTATGATTTATCGTAAAGCGGCATCAAAGAATTTGGTTAGAGGTAGAACTGTCGAAGGTGTTTCTGCTGCAGCTTTGTATGCTGCATGTAGACAGTGTCACGTGCCACGGACACTTGATGAAATAAGTAATATAGCAAATATGTCAAGGAGAGATATTGGGCGAAACTATAGATATGTCGCTCGTGAATTAGGATTAAAATTGATGCCTACAACACCTCAGGATTACATTTCACGATTTTGCAGTGAATTAAAACTGAGTGGTGACGTAAAGGCTAAAACAATAGAAATACTCAAAGAAGCAGCAGATAAAGAACTTACAAGTGGTCGTGGTCCGACTGGTGTGGCAGCTGCATCTCTGTATATTGCAACAGTACTTTGTGGTGAACGGAGAACACAACGTGAGGTAGCAGATGTTGCGGGCGTAACAGAAGTAACAATTCGAAACAGGTACAAAGAGCTTACAAAAAAACTGGATATAGACATCATCCTGTAGGCTTACCTTTCTACCTATTTGCTCTTCTTTTTAGTTAAACATATTTCAATTGAAGATACGTTAGATGTTCTACCTTCTTCGTTTGTAATGCTCTCAGTACTAATTTTTATCTCTTTTACTTCCTTATCTGTAGCAAACCTGTTTCTCACAATTTCTGCAGTGTCAACCGCCGTACTTATTGATCTGCCTCTAGCCTTTATTACAACCTCATCTGAACCGCTATTGAACTGTGTTACTACTGCAAGCACATAACTCATTGGCGGTTTCCTTCCGACATATATTACGTTTTCATCAGTTCTTCTTTCTTCAGCTGTTCCTTCTTCCGTTGTTTCTTTTGCCATAATTTTTTTCCCTCTCAATCTGCAATTTTCATAACATCTCCTTCTTATATAAAACCAACACCCTGTTGTTTTGGGATTTTGTGGTGAGGATAAAAAGGGATTGAGCCAGCAGAAAATTATAAATAGAAAGAACAACAGAGGATATAGGAGTGATAAAACAGGAGGGAAATGTGATGGAATTTACAAAAGAATTAACCCTGAAAGATATGATGCAATTTGCTCATGATCTTGAAGAGATGCTGGAAGGACTCAATATGGTTAATGGGCTTCTTGGAGACAGTGAAATTAGAACAATTAAAAAAGAATAGATCACTGAATAAAAATAGCCTCTTAAGGTTTTTTAGGTATTTCTCCTACATAAACTCCTTTAGTTTTTACTAAAACTTTGTTTCAGTAAATGTTGTTGTAAATCTCACTCCCTCAATTGATCTGATTTTAGTTACTACAATAGCTCCTAGGTTATCGAAATTATCTGCTTCGATTTTTGCTAGTAGATCATATTCTCCAAAGAGAGGATGTAATTCAACAATCTCTGGTACCTTAGAGAGCTCCTTGTATACCTCGTGTTCGTATGCAGTTGCAGCGGTTATTAGAACAAAACCTACGGCCATATGTACTCCTCTTTATCACTAATTTCATAACATCTATTACTTTAAAAACCAATCCTGGGTTTTTGGGGAGGATAAAAAGGGATTTTATTGATTTGATTATAGAAATTCGACCATACTTAAAAATATAAATATCCCCAGAAGATTCGTGATAGAAGCTTATGGTGTATGTTTGTAATATTGAAATAATCAAAGATGGAGAAGAGTTCGTTGTGAGAGTTCATTTAGCCAATGGATCGACCAAAGAATACCGCCATAAGAATCTCGAAGAAGTACTTACAGAGATGGTTATCGCCCTTCAAGATGAGCTGGATGAATAACTATTGCAATTCCCAAAAACATCTCTATTTTTTGTTTCAATAATTGTTGTTGCCAGGTAAAAACCAATCCCTGGGTTTTTGTGGGGAGGATAAAAAGTTTTGAAAAAGATTTAAATCAAAGTATGAAATTGGAAATATTATATGATAGAAGAAACATTGAGCGGATTAATAGGATTTTTAGGTGGATTTGCCACAAGGGTTTTTTATGACAAAATTGAACAACCAAACTTAATTATTGATAATGATAATAACCATTTAGAATATGTTGGAGTGCCCAGTGATCAGGGCATTCCTCATGTAGCCTGCCGAATATTTGTTTATAATAAAAAGAAATGGTTTTTAAATTCAGTAGCAAAAAATTGCATTGCTTGGGTGAAATCAGCCTCTCAGGAAACAAAGCAACAAATTAATTGGGTAGGAGAACATGATTCTATAAACATCAACATTGATGATTACCAAAAAGTAAATCTATTTGCAATTCTAAGTGGATCAGATAATTTTTCTTTTGGTACTGAAAATAATCTTTTTCCTTTACGTCCTCCTTACAGACATCCGCCTTTTGAGTTTCTTTTAAAAATTACGTCTAGTAATGGTGTTGGAGATACTGTGAGAGTCAATATCAGAAGTATAACATGGAGTGGTTCTGGGGCCAATGCAACTCCAACTATTGATGTAAGATTATCAAATGATGTTTAGTTTTATTCGAGGATGAAAAGGTGTTGAAAAACAAGTTAATCTCATAAAATGATTTAGCTTTCTATTCAACTCATTCAATAGTCAATTCATTATAGAATCCAATAAAGGTAAAGTGAGCTGGACGCAAAGGCAGGGTTTTCATTAAGAGGAAATAGCCTTCTAAATCATTGACTGTCACTGTATGGGCATCATTATGTACATAATGATTTTCTTCGGCGCTAAGTACCGCTGTCGAATAGGCAAGTACAGGAAATATAAATAGCATATTCTTTTTGTAGGTCACACTAAAATCAAGGTTTGTAACTTTGACAATAGCAAATGGTGAAAGCCGAAATTTTGGTCTATTGAGGATTTTATTGATACGTTCAATCTCCGACGGAGACCCATCAATGAGATCTATCTCAGTTATCCATTCTCGAAACGGGCCCTCTGTCCACATTACTCCATTCGGGAATTGGAGTACTGAGGAAGTAATTCCCTGTTTTGTTACTGTATAAATATCATCGGTGACATCTGATCCGATCGTCTGAGGGATGAGTATAATGAAAGCAATACAAATTGTTACAAGGAGCATTTGTCTTTTCATTATCATTTCTAACCAAAGAGATATAATGTAATTCATTAATTTAAATGTTTGCTATAAAATAAATGTTGCAACATTTATCACAAAATGGGTTTTTTGGGGAGGATAAAAAGATGTTGAAAAAGGGTTATTTTGTTAGTTGTAGTACAAGAAAAATATAGATTAAAAAGAAAAAAGAGATGTGGTTTTATTCCTGTGTTTTTTCATTTATTGTGGCATTTGGCGCATAGTTTTTAACGGAGTTTATTCCATCAAGGCAATTTTGCATTGTTGCATAACCCTCGCTATGCGCAATTATTTCATTGTTGGGCGCTTTCAAATGGAAATACCACATACCATCTTTTGGCGATTTCCAATATTCAAATTCCTCAGTCATTTTTTCCTAACCTCCTCTTTCATGGTAAACAATTAAAGAGTTATGAATGTTTCTATTTTTGTTAATTTTTGTTGATAAAATCTTTAAAACATGCTATTTTTGGTATTGATTTTGTGGGGGGAGGATAAAAAAGATGATTCAAACGATCAAGTATGGGTTGTTCATTTCCATTCATATACCTTTCCGCCCTTTTTAATCAATATTTCACCACAACTAGGACATATGATATTGCTGTCTCCTCGCTCCCTAACAGTGTCTTCATTTCCTTTACCAGAAAAAGGTAAACGCCAGCCGCATTTCTTACATTTAATGCGAATCATACTGTTTTTTTCCTCCTGAAATAAAATATATTTCTACATGTTTGATGAAATGCCATCTAAATCTATAACAGAGAACTTACACTCATCACAGACACCATCTGAATTATTTGTTTCTTCTCCACATATCTTACAAATCATGTATATTCCACCAATTTCATAACCACTTATTTCTTCACAATCAAAAGTTGTTCAAAGACTACATGTATGTCTTTTCGTTTTCATACTCCTTCTTGTTTTTCTCCTCAAGTTTCTCCAATAGTATATCAACTTCTTCGATTGCTGATTTATATTCTTGATATGTTTTTTTCTCACCAGTAATCGGCAATGTTTTATCTATTTCTTTTATCACAGATTTATATTCTTTATTCATTGTTCCACCTCTATATTTTATGCATGCTAACCTGTGACACTTATGGTATATAAACCTATTCCGTTAAAACGTCAAAATGGAAAACATACTCTTTGTTTTTTGGTTTTTTGTGGGAGGGATAAAAAGGGGATTCAAAATAAAACTAATTCTCCCACAAGAATCTTCGCAAGTATAACTAATGTTGAAACAACAATGAGTAAAGCAATAAATTGTCTAGTTCCGTTATTCATTTTTTATCATCTTGAGCTTTAAAATATACTTTGTTTTATTAGTAAACAACGAAAATGTTCGGGAATAACCGAACGTTTTCTGACAGTATATAAATGAAAAGCGAAATTCGGGGGGACGAGGTATATGAATATGAAAATAAGAAAACCCTGGAAAAACAGCATATTGCTGGTTGTAGGCCTAACTGTGTTAATGATGACGGCAGCATCCGTCACAGCAGAGGAAGATGGGGAAACGGAAGCTCCGATTCCTGATAGCAGAACTACACACGATGCATCTAATGGTGAAAGAGGTGTTGAAGACCCATTGATTGATGAACATACTCCTGACTCTCCTTACTGGGATACAGATGAGAATGTAATTATCGCTTCAAATCCTGGTGACATGGAAGATATTATGACAGATGACAGCGCAGCAGATGATGACGACACAGTCATGACTGCTGGGTTACCAGTTTTCGGTGTATTAGTAGCCATAGGAGCACTTGCCATAGCTCTGATTATACAAAACAGGAAAATTAAGAAGGTATAAAAATTATGAACAAAAAATTAAAAATGAAAAACGGAACGAAAATCGGGATCGGCATTATGCTAGCTTTCATGCTGATATGTGTTGTGCCGACGAATACAATCGCTACCCTAAGTGGAAGTGAAACACATACGTTCTTATCTTTGTCTAATATCATAGCTGAAGCTACTTTATACTATTCTGGAAGCGATGCTTCAGATTTGCGGGGAGCAATAGATTATTTAGGCAATGGAGATGGAATGGTTACGGCTTCGGAAGTAGATGATTTTGAAGATTATATGGAAGAGATGTCAGCTATGGAAGATTGTGAATATGCTATGGACGGTATTCGTGGAGAATATACAAGCATAATTATTTCAATAAAGGATGCTACTGGAAGTATAAATAATACAGATACAATAACAATGGATGTGCAAACAGAAATCACCTTTGGTTCAGTTGATGCTAATGTTGAATTACACGTTTTTAAAGAATTTGGTATTGAGAATGTTTATGTTTACGATGAAAAAATTACTTTTCCTGAGGGTTATAGGATCGAAACAGTTACTGGCATAAATGATAAACAAACTAGTTCTGATGGTAGGACAGTGACGGGTAAAACAATAGCAAATACAGATATTGAAATCAAATTTATTAGATCAAATGGTTCCCCCGGGTTTGAGCTAATCCTGGTGGTTTGTGCTATTGCATTATTCTTGTTCTGGAGACGAAAAAGAATGCATTAGTTTCTGCCCAAGAAAAATCTTTGGTTTAGGGAGGATAAAAAGGGATTGAAAATTATATGAAGATAAATGATACCAAATCAAAGGTGGAACCAAACAACAACGTTTCATTTTGGTTGAAAGGTGTTAACTATGGGTACAAAGAGAGAAACATCACAAATATATAACACAATAAGTGTATTACTAGCTGAAAAGCGAACGTCTCTTGCTGTGTTGAGAACGGCGATAGCTATATTCACATTGCCCATATCTGTATTCACTGTTTTAATTGCAACATCAAGATATTATGATGTTTCTGCAGTCCTTCATTTTATCATTCCATTGCTAACCATCTGCTCCATCCTTGTTTTTTTAGGAACCTACTTTATTTATCGATCGTTCAAAAAAATCAAAAGGATAGATCATACAATACAAGAAATCAAGATGAAAAAAGAATGCACGTACGATATTCTTGAAGATTAAATCGCCAAACCACCCTATAGGTAAGGCACCAAATTATCGTAATTTTTTGATTTATGAATGGAGCTAATTCCTCTAGGTCACAACCGCAGGGATATTCGAAAATAAAGTGCCTTACCTATAGTACAGTATCTGCGTTATCATTCACCGCAAGACATGTTTTTCTTTTCTCTTCCTCTTACGTTCCTTTCTTTCCTTCTTTGTTAAAGGCCCAGGTTTCTTTCCTGGAGATATATCTTTTCTGCCCTTGGCTTTACCCATATCACCTTCCTCCTTTATCACCAATTTCACAGGGTTTATCGCTATATAAAACCAATCCCTTTTTTGGTACCATCTGTACTGAGGTGCAATTTACCGCGTCGTACCCCGAGGTACTCCTAATACACGCCAATCAATAACTGTTCAAAATACCTCACTACGGAAGGTATCCTTTTTTTGGGTTTTGTGTGGGAGGATAAAAAGGGATTGAAAAAACTGGATATAGAATCAAATTTATAAGTG
>Ga0209979_1004611_pt1 | contig 11312 bp, 9 predicted proteins | sample AnhtaG_FD_183114 | JGI IMG/M metagenome (GOLD analysis project Ga0209979, IMG submission 183114) | Deep subsurface microbial communities from Anholt, Denmark to uncover new lineages of life (NeLLi) - Anholt_01485 metaG (SPAdes) (version 2) | ecosystem: Environmental > Aquatic > Marine > Oceanic >...
GTTTGGCTTTGCTAATTAGAAATTTTAGCTCAGACATTTGTTCCTCCTTTTGTTTTCAGGTTGGCTAGCATTTTCCGGGTCTTTCTGATCATCTTTAAAACCTTTTCCCGGGATTGGATTTTTCTGTCTTCCGGTGATAGGTGAGAGTCCATTACAATAGTCTCTCTAAATTTCTTCCCCATTGAGGGCGTGGAATTAAGGTGGGAGAGGGGAGTTTGGCGAGATACCTGTTCTAAAGGTTCTTCATCATATCTTTCCTGTTCTGCATCCTGATAATCATTCTTCAGGGCAGACCTCAGCCAGCCGGCAGGACTTTGGATGTTTCTCTTGATAAGAAGCAAATCTAATTTTTTATCAATCTTCTTCATTGAGTATTCTTTTAGTATCTTTTCAATAAATTCCTCCTTAAAATCTAATTCAACCATCCGTTCTCTTATTACTCTCATTCTTTCTTCTCCTTTCTCTTTTAATTTTTTAAAATCAACAACAACAGCATTTTCCCTATTTGTTGTTGTTAAATTGGTATTGTTAAGATTGGTATTGTTAGTAGGTAATTTTTTCCCTATGTTAGGAGTAATTTTTTCCTCTATATAGGGGAAAATATTACCTGTTGATAGGGTATTTTTTACCATACAAAGAGGAGTAACTTGGTAAATATTTCGCCTATAATTACCTGAGGCAGTTTTTCCTTTGCTTATCTTTTTGATCAATCCGTGTTTTAATAATATCTGGTGAAATTTGGTTATAGACTTTGGGGTAAATTGCATTTTCTTGCCTAAGGTAGCTAAGGTAGGCCAGGCCAGATCTTTACCCTTATGACAATAATTAAGCAATTGAATATAGAGCATACCTGGTCCGGTTCCCAATACCTCTACGCAGTTATCTAAAAAATAAGATGAGACGATAACATATCCTTCTTTGGTTAATTGCTTTTGATCTACAAGAAATTCTTTTTCCATTTATTCCTCCTTTGCCGAAAATAGTTTTTGGTTATCGGTTTTTAGTTTCAAGTCTTTTGTAGGGGGGGATTTATCCGCCTCGTTTTCCTTTTCAGCGGGTTTGATGAATCAAGCACCTAAGGGAAGGCTAGGGGATGTTTTGCGCCTTTAGTATTCGTACTTTTTTCCCCACATTTATAACCCACATCTTGAATTTTGTCTCTTCCTCGTTATATACTCAATACTCGATACTCAATACTGTTTTCCTATACGCTACCCGCTATACGCTATACGCTAATTCGGTTGGCCAACCACTATAATTACAGCATAAAAAAAATTTCCTGTATCATATTTTCTATTCGTTTTTGATTTCTTTTTGATTTCTTTTCTCTTCATTTTCGATTTCTTTTTATTAAAAATGTTTCGAAAACAAAAAAATCCGAACAACCATTTTGATTGTTCGGATTTAATTTTTTCCTATTTATTTATATTTTTATATGACGGAAAGCCGATGGAAGCACGAAACTATTTATATTAAGGGCTAATTTATGTACAATTCTTCATCATTTATATTAAGCATTACACCTCTTCCGGATATTACTTTAAATATATCCTTGACTTTTTCTTTATTCTCTTTATTGTGGCCAATTGCATCTAATATTTTTATTCTAAATTTATATATATGGCTTATAATTCGAGTATAGATGGCATCCTCTTCATCTTTCCAAAGCTCATCTAATATACTATCATAACTTACTACTTCTTGTTTATGTTGAGCTAAGAAATAGAGCAGGGAAAACCCTCTAGCTGTAATTTTTGCCTCTTTTCCCATAAAGATAATTCTGTCCGAGCGCTGCTGTGAAATTTCTAATAAAGGTTTCAATGATGTGACAGGCGAAGTATCTGTTGATTGTCTTTTGCTAATATTCATTTTTTGTGAGCGCATATTACAACATATATTACAGGTCTCACATATAACACCACTTTCTTCTGGTACTTTCTTAAAAGCTTTCAATTTTTCATCTTGAACTATCCATTTTTCTTTTAGCATTTTCTGATGATTATTTTCTTCTTTCATTCTTTTTAGAATTCTTTGAACTAATCTTTTCGGAAGCAATTTACCCAGCTCGACCTCACTCGCATCCCTCAAAGACTTCTCATCTCTATAACCCGCTTCAACCAACCTTCTTATATGGTATCGGCTTAAACCGGGTATATATAGCAGGGCTAAATTTAATCCCTCTTCCTGTACTCCTTCTACTAATCTGTTGGACAGCATCCTTATTTTATTCAAATCTTTCATTTATTTTTTTCTCCCAGCCTACACTTTCTGCTATCGCTGACAGACTATCTGCTAACCAGGAAAAACCTTCCCCCAATCTATAGATACAACCCCGGTAAAGACCATATTCCTCCTCAATGGTCTTAACACTCTTTTTTCCTATTATCCAATCATATAATAAATGGGTCTTCTTAAGGGTGATATAATCTTCTAAAGAGGTGGTTTCATCTTTCTCCTTTTTCATTAGAATTTTATCCCGAAAAAGTTTCTTATCTTCATCATCCTGTTCAAAGATCAGACGTAAGAGTTTATTCCAGTAATTTTTTTTGCATCCGTCTTGATAAATTCCCTTTTTATAATCATCTCTAATAGCTTGAGAAAAGGGGATAGGCAAAGCTTTTCCATCCGGGCTTAAAGCCAGTAGAAAAAGAATCTCCAGAATACTAATATCTCCATTTTTACAATATCTCAACCAGGATTTAAAAAACAGAAAAGTTTCTACTTTAATTCTCTTGGCAGCTATTAAAATACCGCTGTCGGTGGGAGATAGAACACCATTTCTATTCATCCTAATCAATCGGTTTTCTTTTAAAATATTCAGGCAATTTTCTATTCTTTTATCGATATTCGCCTTATTAAAAGCAAACTGCCAGTAACCGGAAAGGAAATTTTCATCATCGGATTTACTCTGATTTTTTCGGGAAACAAATTCCTCTTTTATTAAACTAATCTTTAACTCATTATGCTTAAAATTTACATTTACCACTACTCTTAAAAGATAAGTAAGTAAATCATTATCTATATTTATTGACTGCTTATTTGCTTTATGATTATAATTCTTACTTTTTAAGAATTTAAAATAAATATTCTTGTAAATTGTCTGAAAGACTAGCGAATGAGCCAAAAAGATGACCCTTCCAAACTCTAATATCCCGGCTCTTCCCCCCATATTTTCTATATCAGCAAAGGTGAGGCTGTTTCGATAATTAGGAGGGTAATTTCCTTCATCATTACATATTTTATCCAGGGCAATAATCACATTCTTAAAATGAAGATTAATACCCATTGCCATAATGCTGGTAGCGCAGATAACCTTTATTTCCCCCTCTTTTTGATAAGTTTCAATCAAATTTCTTTCTTCCCATGAGAGGTTCTGATTATAATGAGCAATCCCTTTTCCCAGTGTCTCTCCCAATTCATCACGGGATAAAGTATCTTCCATTTCTTTCAGCTCTTTTAAGGCACAAGATGAGGTAGGAGTCTCTAATTGAGAAGCAAGCCAATTAGCCCATTTTTGTGTCTCATCACAGGTTGCAAAAAATATCAAGACCGATTCTCCCTGTTTTACCAGATATCTGACTGTCTCCAATAAATAATCCTCAAAACAATTTTCACGAACTGCTTCCGGTTTAAAAAATACTTCTTTTTTGTAATTTTCCTTCTCTTTTGAAGTAATATATTTAAAGATACCACCTCTTACTATGCCTTTACGCAGTTCCACCGGACGCTGACAGGAAAGAAGGGTTCTGGCGGGAAACCATCTTAAGAGAGCTTCCTGCTCTTCAATAAAAGCTGAAAGGGCGATGATTTTAATATTTTTATTCTTTCTATCGATATGGTCTACAATATCTTCCAGTAGAGGACCCCATTTTGAGTCATTAATCAACTGCAATTCATCGATGATGACTAAAGAAACAATATCTAAAAATTGAGGACACATCAAACAAAAGTAATAAAATTTTTCATAGGCCATCACCGCAACATCATAATCTCCCGAGATGATATGATGGTCATCTTCTTTACGGTCACGGGTAGAGATGACTATATCTATCCCGCAATCTCTGTAGAGATTTTTAAAGTGTCTATATTTTTCATCAGCCAGTGCTCTTAAGGGAACTAAATAGATGATTTTTTGAAGGTGAATGACTTGAGCGATTGCAGCCATTTCTCCGATGAAGGTTTTTCCTGAGGAGGTTGGGGCGATAACCAGAAGATTTTGATTGTCTTTATTCCCTCCACAATTCAAAATCCCATAATTTCTTACCGCCTCTTCCTGTACTGGCAGCAAATAACGAGAGTAATGTTTTTCCCAGATGCTTACAATATAAGAGGGGATACCATAATTCTTCAATTTTTCAATTTTCATTGATTCATACATGAATACATTCCTTTCTTTATATCTTATTTTAATTAAAACTAAAACGAATATTAGAATAATCTCTATTACAAATCTAAGATGAAATGTAAAAATAGCTCGATAAAATCACCTCCCTGGCTTTAGATAATGATGAGTTAAATGAGTGTTAATTGAGTAAATTTAACAAGCTGTAAACAAAACACACTTTTTGATTATACACATAATATGTTTACATTTCAATAAAATATTAAAAGGGGGACTGACTTCTTTTATTTCCCCACATTTATGCTAAGTAAAAAGTAAAGCCAGGAATCATGGGGGACATTCTTCTTTTGTATTCCCGCATTTATGCTTGGCGAAAAGTAAAGTGTGTCCCCCTTATATTATTTTCCCAAAAAAGAAGGATTTTAAAAACTTATGTCGTATACTTGATATACAATACGTGAAATATTTCACTTCAATAAAATATTTATACTTCTATAATTTTGAATAAATTTAATATTGTAACCTGTATGAAGGTAGCAGGAGAAATCTTTTCTTCCCATCATAGGAGAAAAGAAGCCGAAGAGGCAAGATACTAAATATATCCAAACTTTCAGGCAAAAGGACTGTTACCGGACAGAACTCTGGAGAGCTTTATTCTAAAAAGCACCGACGGGGCAACTCCTAATCGTTAGGAAAACCCTTATAGAGTTTACAAAAGAATTATTTCCTAATTATATAGGAAGAATCTTTCAGGTAAAAGGACAGAGTAAGAGAGTAATATAATTATTTTTCTTATTCTGTCTTTTTTATTTTACTTAGATATGCTTTTTTGTATTTCTATCATGTTTTAAGAAATTAAAATATTTCCATTATGTCAAAAGTAAAGGAAATGGGGTCCCAGTAAACTCCACAGGAAATTATTTTGTCAAGGTATCAGCTTTCGAGTACATTTTTATGTGAGGCATCAGGCTCCTTGTTTGCATCCGATATATATTTATATAGAAGCCCAAGTTTTTTAATGAACATCCTCTTTTACTGACAAAATACTTGACATATTTTAAAATATCTGCTATACTTATACATAACTCGTATATATGAAGTATATCGGGTATATGAGAATATGTAGGCGATGGAGGCGAGAGCATGAGAAAAGCCCAAGAAAATGAAATGCCACGCGATCGATTCAAACGGCTGGCTACACTTCGGACGAATGAAGTACTTAACCGGCTTAAAATACTGGGAAACTGCGCCAACAGACAAGCCTACGAGTACACAGAAAAAGACGTTGAAGCCATATTTTCAGCTATCGAGCGAAAAGTCAAAGAAACCAAAGCAAAATTTCATTTTCCAAAGGAAGAGGGGTTCAAACTCTAATGATAGGGGTAGGTAATATGTGGAAATTCAGGAAATTGACTGAGGGAGAACTAGAGCGGGATCCCCATGAGGCCGAATTCTTTAACGTCGGCGATATTGATCCGGCGGCCTCGCTGATACGGGAGATAATACAGAATTCATTGGATGCCATGCAATCAGGAACGAATTCTATACGCGTCCGGTTTACATTCGGTAAACATGCGAAATCGGACGATGATCCCTATTATGGTGGATTAATACCGCACATTGAGAGTTGCGAGTTGTTACCAGAGGTATACTCAACAAATGACGGAGTCTGCTTTCTAACGATTGAGGATTTTGAAACCACCGGACTGGATGGACCCGTAAAACGCGAAGAAATTAAAGAAGGTAGAAGTGGCAACTATTACAACTTCTGGTTGTGTGAAGGAAAATCCCTGAAATCAGGGCAGAATGCTGGCAGGTGGGGACTAGGCAAAACCGCATATCACGTTGCATCAGCCCTCCGTTCATTCTGGGGTTTTACAATAAGACAGGATGACCAGCGTCGATTACTACTCGGTAAGTCTCTCCTGAAAACTCACCTATATAAGGGGGCAACGTACGATTATTATGGTTATTTTGCTGGAGACGACTACAAACCAATAGAAGGGAAGGAAGTGCTGGATGATTTCTGCAGAAGATTTGCGATAACGAGAAATGGGGAACCGGGTCTTTCTGTAGTGATTCCTATGCCTGTTAAGGATATTAATTATGACGCCATTATCCGTTCAGTCATCATTCACTATTTCTTCCCCATTATAAAAGGAATGTTAGTTGTTGAGGTCAATCATGATTCGACACAGACAATTTTGAATGCTTCGATTCTGCGTGATATTGCTCGGCAACAGGATTGGGAGAACAGTCCTTGGACAGGCCAGCCGGTAGATTCCTTAATGGAATTCCTTGAAGATGCAATAACAATGCCAAGCGCAAAGATAATTTCACTACAAATGCCTGAAGGAACTCCGAAAATGACGGAACAGCTCTTTGCAGATAAGCTGGAGGAGGTTCGTAAATTATTTTCGGAGAACAAATTGCTGTGGTTGCGGGTGCCGGTAAAAATAAAAGAAAATGGAAAGCCCGAAGTTAATTCGCACTTTGATGTGTACATTCAAAAAGATGAGTCACTGAGCAAATCCGATGAGTTCTATATCAGGGCGGGAATCACAATTTCCGAGATTAAGAAGCTGGGCAACAGGCGGGTTCGTGCCTTGCTTTCAGCACAGGATGGCGCTGTCTGCACGTTCCTTGGCGATTCCGAATCGCCTGCTCACACTGACTGGAAGGAGAGAACCGAAAATTTTCAAAACAAATATCACAGAGCATCCGGTACGCTGAGGTTCATCAAATCAAGCATGCAAGCGATCGTTGGAATTCTGGACCAACCACCTCCCGGGCTAGAACGGAATTTTCTGCGGGATATATTCTTTATTCCTGAAAGTGTTGAAGAGGAAGGCCCTGTAGTCAAACCGCCACCCCCACCCCCACCGCCGCAACCCCAGATATTTGATGTCAGCAGGATTCTTGGGGGATTTCGTATAAAGCTTTCAAACGAGGAAGTCAACCTTCCCACTCAAACGTTCATCAGGATAGCTTACGATATACGCAGAGGCAATCCTTTTAGCAATTACCATCCTATGGACTTTGATCTTACCAATCAGACACTAAATATTAATGTGGTTGGTGGCGATGTTGTGGCTCTAGGTCAAAATCACCTGAGAGTATCTGTGAGGGAAGATAACTTTGAAATACAGGTGACAGGTTTTGATAATCATCGGGATTTGATAGTAGATGTTCGGGAGGAGAGACAATGAAGCGAAGATTCAATTATACAAATCGGAAAAGGATTACTCTGGATAGAATATCAGTTACGCTTAACCTGATAAATAATACAGCTGAATCATTTGATGCCATTGTCAGGCTCGACGGCATGGATCTACTTGATGAAGCTAACTTGTATATAGAGGCTTATCATCGTACTGATCTCATGCGATATCATTTCGGTACGGTGGGGAACATTACAATCCCTAAGGACCTAAATCTGTCTCATCTCGCTCATCATGAAAAACTGAGGTTTCGTGTGCTGGTTGTGGATGAATCTGGTGAGCGCGGATTGATCCTTGCATCTGCTGACAGAATTCGACCCACTAATGAGGGGGAGGGCGAGGATCAGAAGCGCCCTATTCTCCCCGTTGATTTCCGTGATCTTGGACGGCAGGTCTGGAGAATGAAATATGATGGAGATGAACCTATCTTGCTGATCAATAAGAGAATCCCAAATATTCATAATCTGGCGAAATCAGATCCCCGTTTTCACCTATACATATACCCGGCAGTGATTCACGATTTGTTTACCCATATGATCTTTGTTGATGGGGTTGACGATGTTGATGACCCTGCACAGGATTGGCATAGGAATTGGCTCACATTTGCTATCAGATTTTTGCCGAAGGAGGATATCCCGGAACATCTTAGCCAACGGGATAAGGAATTTGATTCTCAAGACGTTCTCAGTTGGATTGACCGATTAACGGAAGAATTCTGCTCTTCACGAAGCAGAGAGTGGCTAAAATTACTCACTCTTGAGGAGGTTGGCTAATGGCAGTAATTCGAGTACTGACTGATAAAGGAATTGAACTCTTTATCAACTATATCCAGGAGATTAAAGAGGGTTCTAGGGCACTTCCTCCCATCGATAAGCTTAGTCGCACGCCATGGTCTTGGGAATTTTCTCCACGCGTCGAGGTTGAAAACCTATCAATAAAAACACGTATGGAACTTGGTAAATATTTGGTAGACCTTTTTGAAGCTAACAGTGTGGATCGCAAAGACATATTAAATAATCCCGGAATGTGGTCTTGGCTCACACTATTATGGTTCGACGATCTATGCCCTGTTAAATCTGATGGTCTGCGAAAGGTCCGTGAAATTTCCCGTTACGTATGTAGCTCGCATTATACGGATTATTATCGTCATCTAGTTGCATCATCTTGGGATATTTATTCCCTGTACCGGGAAAAGTCTCGATTGTTTCTATGGACTCCACTTTACACCCATAATGATTTCATTGAGCAATTGGTTTCCAGACAGAACATCATCACAAATGAAGCACTGATTGAAGCTTTTGATCGTCTATATTGGGATTCACAATCAAATCACCCAAAGAGTGGGGTCCAAAGTCGGAGAAGAGGGGGTAACTTCAGGCGTTTCCTATCATTCATCCAACAGGTGGAGTTGACTTATGACCTACACGCCATGTCAGCTGATGAAATCCTTACCTTGCTCCCGGTTGAATATAATGCTTGGAAGTCATAGCTCCAGAGTCATAAAAAGTAGGTGTATGTAAAGAGATGTATCGTAAATCTGGATTTTACTCAGTAGATCTTTTTGCTGGTTGTGGGGGACTAAGCGAGGGATTCATACAGGCAGGATTTGATGTCATCGCTCAGGTTGAAATGGACAGATGGGCGTGTGAGACTCTGAGAACCCGTCATCTCTGCCATGAGCTGCACAGAATCAGGAAACGCTGTCTCTATAATAAATATCTCAGGGAAGAAGTATCACGAGATAATATACTGGATTCCTTCCCGCACATTAAAGATTCAATTTATCATTCTGTAATTCAGGCCACCCTAGGAAGGGAAGGAATAAATGAAGTACTGGAGAGGATTGAAGCCAGCAAAAGGTTGCATGGTGCTTCCAAGGTTAACGTACTTCTGGGAGGTCCTCCTTGCCAGTGCTACTCTCTCGTCGGGAGGGCGAGAGACCCATTCAGAATGGAAAATGACAAGAGACATTATCTGTATAAGTATTATCTGGAGATTCTAGAACAACTGAAACCGGATTTTTTTGTTTATGAGAATGTGCCAGGTCTCTTCACTGCAAAAGCAAGAGGAAATGATATATTTAAAAAGGTTTTATCTGATTTTACAAAGCTTAATCCTCCTTATGAGATTACACCTCCATTAGAAAAAATTTATAGACAACCACGAAGTTATATTTTGAATAGTGCAGATTTTTACATACCTCAGAAAAGAAAAAGAATAATCCTTATAGGATACAAAAAATCTCTCGAAGATAAAAATATCAACATAAAAAATATCTTTGCAAAATTACAAGAAATGGCAATTATAAATAGAACAAACGGTTATTATACTGTGGATGATGCAATAGGTGATTTGCCCCGATTAGTTCCCGGTGAAGGAGAAGATAATTGGTGGGGAACTTATGAAAATGAAGACGGGCAAGATTTAAAATCTTATCAAATAAAAATGAGAAATGACTCGCCTGGAGTTATAAATCACAGAGCCAGAAAGCACATGAAAAGTGATCGTGCAAGGTATAAGTTTTTCATTGAGCATCATATAAATGGTAACAAATCAGCTACCCTTAAAGATCTTATAAGAGAAAGGCCGGATTTAATTCCAGAACATAAACATCTTGATAAATTTTTAGATCGTTTTAAAGTTCAATGGTGGAACCATCCTTCTTCAACTATAACCGCCCATATTGGTAAAGATGGCCATTATTATATACACCCAGATATTTCCCAATGTAGATCTTTTACAGTAAGAGAAGCAGCTCGCTGTCAGTCTTTTCCTGATAATTTTAAGTTCGAAGGTCCAAGAACGGAACAATTTAAACAGGTGGGAAATGCAGTTCCTCCTAAATTAGCAAAGGTTATCGGAAAAATTATTTGTGAGGAATTAATTAAGATTTACTCATAAGGAAGATTATGTGTAGAAAAACACCTTCAACTGAGGAAATAAATAATTTACGAAAAAAAATAATTAAGTGGTTTGTTAAAAACGAAAGAGAATATCCATGGAGGAAAACAAAAGATTCTTTTAAAATATTAATAGCGGAGATAATGCTCAGACGAACAAAGGCTGATCAGGTAAAACCGGTATATGAACTTTTGTTTAAGAAATATCCAGACATAGAATCTCTTGCCAATGCCCGCAAAAGGAGCATTGAAAGAGTTTTATTTCCCTTAGGGTTAAAGTGGAGAAATGATTGTTTTTTAGTTGTAGCCAGAAAAATAAAAGATCAATATAAATTAAAAGTTCCTGAAAAAAGAGAAGACTTGATTAAACTACCAGGTGTAGGTGATTATGTTGCAGGAGCAGTTTTATTATTTGCCTATGGTAAAAAAGAATGGATTGTTGATAGCAATATAGCAAGATTATTTAAAAGATATTTTGGAATTAAGACTGGAAAAGAGGCAAGAAGAGATAAGGCTATTGTCGAAATTGCCAAATTATATTCAAAATACATTGATCCCCGGAAAGCTAATATGGCTTTACTTGATTTCTCCAGTCTTGTCTGTGTACCAAGAAAAGCAAAATGTGAAACATGCCCCTTATTTGTAAAATGCAATTATAGAATAATTGGAATAAATAGAGACACATCCCATTTTCTTTGATAATTAATATTTCCCTATTAAAATAGATTAATAGGGAAGGTGTGCCAGGTCAATAATTCGGTAACTTTTAGCGGAAGAGCGCCAAGAAGTTTTATATGTCTTGCAGGGTGAAAGTCCCTGTTGGGTAAGGTCTAGCCAACCACCCATACC
>Ga0209979_1004612_pt1 | contig 11310 bp, 13 predicted proteins | sample AnhtaG_FD_183114 | JGI IMG/M metagenome (GOLD analysis project Ga0209979, IMG submission 183114) | Deep subsurface microbial communities from Anholt, Denmark to uncover new lineages of life (NeLLi) - Anholt_01485 metaG (SPAdes) (version 2) | ecosystem: Environmental > Aquatic > Marine > Oceanic...
GAGTGCTACGACGCCCCGCTGTCGAGGTGTAACTGCATGTGTGGCGGCGCCAATCACAACGCGGGCCAGGAGCAAGCTGAGCTCAATGCGGCCATATCCGGCGAGGAGTGGCTTCATATAGAGATCCTCAATGCACGCCTCGACCCTGCCCATGTGACCTGCCAGATCCTGGGCGTAGAGGCGATGATACCCTTGCTCGTCTAGGTCCATCCGTCGAGGGGGTCTAGTTGTCGTCGCGGGCCCAGCCGAATGAGCTGAAAACGACAACTACCACGCGGGAGGGCGTCGTTATAAGTGATGGCCATAAGATGATCATAAGGGAGCCCACGGAAAAGCGACAACTACGTCCTGGGCACTGGGCCCGCTTGTTTCGACTTGTCGCTCAACTCCAGGGCAACTACTCCGTCCCGACGACGAGACTCTGCGAGGAGTTGGGGATCGGCAAGAGGACTCTCCAGAGAGACGTCAAGATCCTCCGACGATACGGGATCCGAATCATCTCGTACCGGGGAGCCTATCGTTTGTACCACTAACCGATCCTCCGCGAGTGCCGGGAGGCCGTTCTGGGGTCCACGGAGAGGGGAGACAGGACCCGGGCTGGCGGGAGGTGCCACCGCCCCCAGCCGGTGAGATCGGAAAACTCGAAGATCCGCCGCCAGGTGGCCGGGTTGCGGTTTTGGGGTAGAACAAACGTTCCAAAAACGAGGGATACGGACGCAAGCAAGATTGCGCCAGTTGTTCCAACACTCGACACAATCCACTGTGGCTCTCCTCGCGGCAGCGAGGAGGCTCACGGTGGGAAGTGTCGAGTAGCAAACGTGGCTCCGCACTCCAGACCTCGATGATCCCTCCCGAGATCCCGGCTCCCCATCGATGGCTCGCGGCAGCGCAGCTCCGCCGGCCGGATCCAGGCGGGGTCCAGGGGCCCCAGCTTGACATAATCCTTTATTGATCAAGATCCTGGGCCCGGACCTCGTGCCACTACAGAGTCGGACCTCCTGGACCTCCCTAGCACTTGACATAATCGAGCCTCCAGGACCGTTTCTAACGGGCCCGAAAGGGCCGTTGCATGCTCTGGTATGCGGTCGCCGGGAATCTCTGTGCGCCACAAGGGGCGAATCAGCCCAGCGGCGAATCTGTGACAGGTCCTATCCCGGCCTCTCGGGTAGGTTGGTCACTGAGAAGTGAGTCCGGGGCGCCGATCCGATCGCGGTGATCCTGAGCTTCATGGGATGATCGCCTCGTCGAGGGAGGATCCCCTGGAGCTGCTTGACCAACCGCGCCGAGGTCAGGTCGTGATAGTGAGGGAACCCAGGCTTCTCCTCGGGAGGGACGTGGATCCTGAGAACCTCGATGTCCTTGGTTCCCTCCCGGGACCGGAGTTGGATCGTGAGCTCTCCTAGCTCCCAGGAGAGGATCGTCCACTCCTCCACCTTGCCGTCGACCCACTCGTAGATCTCATACGGTTTCTCGAGTACTGCCATCTCTCATCCTCCTACCCCTATTGTCCGAGCGGCTGCTGCCTGGAAGATTTCCGTACCGTCCTCGACAGCACCGCACCGAAATATACCAAAGGCCCCCCTGGGGGGATCTCCCTACAAAGTGTCTTGAGGCGCGCGCTGTTTCCTCGGCGCGAGCTTCGAGAACCATTCGTCAAAGAACGTCGGCACGTATTGTATAGGAGTCACGTCTTCCTCCATCGCCAGCGCGTCGACGGCGGTGTCTTGTATGCAGTAGAGAAGGATCTTTTGCACAGGGAGGTGAAGGTACTCCTGTAGCTCGGGAGTCTGAGGCAGCAGTCTCTCATAGAGTTTCAACTGAGAGAGCTTGCCCGGGTCCTCTCGCATCCCCGCCTCGACCAGGAGGAGCCGGTCCGGTAGGATCACTATGGCGTCCACAAAGCGCCTCCAGACACCGAGGAGCCTCTCCTCCTCGGCGGTGTATGTCCCGTCTGGAGCTCGAGGTTGGACGCGACCTACCCGGACGTTGGTCCGGTACTCGACGTCGCCGAACGTCGAGGAGACCCACTCGCCGACGAACCTCTGTTCCCAGGGTGTCCACTTTCGCGGTGTCATCGCTCATCACCTCACGAGGGAGAGGGGACTCAGACCGATGGGGAGCCCGGGTCAAGCGTTGGCGCTTGACCTGGTATCCAGGCTCAGCCCGGACCCGCGTCTCGCCGCCGATGGAGCCCCTCTCCGCCTGGTAGTATACCACGAAATCTTACGGTTGTCCAGTCCGCTTGTCAGAATAGTGATTGACAACGGGTCAAAATGCCAGTATACTAGCTCTAAGTGGCTCTCAATCAGGGGCGTGGGATCCCGCCTCTCCAATAACAGGAGGTGTGATCATGACTAAGGCTAATGTGCTTGAGGTTCTCTCGATCGCCGAGGTCGGCGCCAGGATCGCCGCCCAGATGGACCGCATCGAGGAGGACGAGGAGTACCGCCAGGAGCTCCTCGAGGGCAAGCCCTCCGGGAACCCGATCACTCTCGGACCCAGGCTCCCCAGTCCCGAGGACTGGGCCAAGGAGCAAGTGGAGGGAGCAGCGGCCAAGGCCGACAAGTGGCTACAGAGGACCACGCACCCGCGAAAGAACTTCAAGGAGGAGGCTCTGCGTCCGGAGGCCCAGGCCCGGTACAAGGACTCGATGCGGAAGGTGATCGAGCAGGATCGTCACGCCGGCGGTATGAGGCTCGTCGACGAGAGTGAGACCATCGCGATCATCCAGGCCAGGGGCTCCACAGCCTACTCCAGCGGTGTGCGGGACCGCCAGGCGAAGATCACGAGGCGCGTCAAGGAGCTGCACCCGTTGAGGTTGGCGCTCGCCACTCATATTGACGCCATGGACACCTCGACCGACGACGCTCGAGAGAAGAAGATGATCGAAAACAAGAGGGGACTCCAGGCCATCGGCCAGGCCCGTCGTGGGGGAGGGTAGAGATAAATGTATCTACAGAAAACCTACCTCAAGAAAGACGAGGTGGTGACGACCGCGGCGGTTGTGCCGATCGCGCTCCCTCGGACTAACCCGATCCTGGGCATACTGTTGCACTGGAACTTCGAGAGCGGCGTCGGTGAGGCCGCCGCCGCCGTCGACGAGGTACTCGTGGAGGTGATAAAGAACGGCCACGAGGTGATCACCTCCGCCCAGATGGGAGAGCTCATCGCGTACTTCCAGACGGGCGGGTATCGGAACTTCGAGGTCGCAGACCTGGCAGCGTCGCTGACGGCCGAGTACCTGGTCCCGGTGCTGTTTGGCCGGGACCTCCTGGACACCGACTATTTCCTGGACCCGAGAGGTCCCGAGTGGACCTCTCTGGACCTGTACCTGACGCAGCCGACGCACACCTGTACCACCACTTTCACCTACGACGTGATCCTGCTCAGGCTGATGGAGCCCACAAGACCCTCTGCGGGGTACTTCAAGGTCTCGACGAAGCGGGCCTACACCGCAGCGGGCCAGATCGAGTACGTCCTCCTCGATCGGTCCTTCCCCTACGGCGCCGTGATCGTATCGGAGATGGACGGCACCTCCACCGACATCGCCACGATCGTCAGCAACCTCAAGCTGAATGTCGACGCAGATACGTTTGTGCCGATCAACGAGGCCGGGGAGGACCTGGAGCTGTTCAACATGCTCGTCAGCGACGGCGACCGGCAGGCTGTCTTGCCTAACATCCTGGCGGAGACGAACTTCCTGGCGCTGGACTTCATGCACCCCTGGAGAGGGGAGGAGATGCTCTTCCATGCCGAGAAGTACGGCAAGGTGGAGCTGGAGGCCACGGGGACGGCAGCGGGTACGATCAGGGTCACCGGCGTCGAGCTCGTCAAGTAGTCTGAAGGACTTGACATAACTGGCGAGGAATCCAGAGGGTCAATGCTCTCAGGGGCTTCCCCGCCATCCTGGGAGCATTGAGCTCTCTTTGTCATGAAGGGAGGCGGGCATGCCCCCGTTGGAGGGTCTGATCCCGTTTGTGACGGCGACTAGCGTCCTCGTTACTCCGAGCCCCTGCAAGGTCTACGTGGCGGTGATCCTGACGTCGGTGACCGGCGGAGACGCCACGCTCTACAACGGCGAGGAGGCGACGAGCGGGAAGCAGGTGATCAGGCTCGAGGGGATCGCAGACCAATCCACTCCGGTCTACTTTCCCGGCGGCGTGATCTGCCTGGAGGGTCTATACATCGACGTCGGCTCCGACGTGACCCAGGTTGGGGTCTACTACACGCCGATCACGGAGTAGCGGGCGTGTTCTATTGCACCACCGTCGAAGTGCCAGCGCAGACGCCTCAGAGCGCACCTGTGGAGGAGTATCTCCCTCTGGGGCCCGGCACGATCACGGGTTGGTGTGTGGGCTTCCCGGCTGGCTGCTCGGGGCTAGTCCACGTCCTCATCCGCCGTTTTGAGCACCAGGTCCTACCGGAGGGTGAGGGGCAAGACCTCTACTGGGACGACTATATGTTTTCGATCGGAGACAAGCGGGACCTGGACGAGGAGCCTTATCAGGTCAAGATCGTGGCCTGGAACGACGACGATAGCTACCTACACAAGATCTTTGTGGGCGTGGAGGTCATGCCGGTAGGGGAAGAAACCACAGAGAGCCTTCTGAGCCGTCTCCTCCACGCGCTTGTCGGAGCGTGAGTGGTGCCGGATCCTGTAGCGGAGACGCTGCGGGTGGTGTTCCTGGCGTACCTGTGCGGCGCCTGGAGCGTAGTTGCTCCCCTAGTCGTTTGGTATCTGTGTCACAGGCTTTCAGAGGCCAGATAATACACTGGCGGGGAGGGGAGAATGAAGCGGTGGTATCGTTGGAAGCTCTTGGCTCTGTGCGGCACTCTGGCCGTGATCATCGTCGTCATCGTGGGGCTCTACATGGCACACGGCACGCCTGACTGGTATGGGACCGGACCCACTACGACGGTTCACCGGGTCACAGACCTGGGCGAGCTCGCCGTCCGCCTCGGGAGTCCTGTTATCTTTGACCGTCGGGGTAACGTCGTCTGGATGGACAGCTTCGAGCACGGCCTGAATAAGTGGGTTTTAGGCGATCTGTTTGCTAATGCTGAGGTTGCCTTATCGTCCATCAAAGCATTCGTCGGTACTTATGCCTGCAGGATAGTCACGTCAGATCAAGTGAATGGGTATACGTGGATTGCGAGGGAGTTCCAACCCATTGAGGTTGGCCAGGTTGGTTGCGAGCTTTCATATCAGATTGTTGACGAGGAGGTTGATTACTGGCTTTCCATTTCTCACTATACCGGAACAGACGAGTACGCTTACAGGGTCTGGCACGACACTTCTGCAAGCAAGCTCTATTACTCGGATGAGACACTAGGGTGGACCGAGGTAGCTGCGGGGGTGCATGCAACTACGAGTGATACTGGCTGGAATACGATGAAGTTGGTGGTGGACTTGGAAAGTGAGGAGTATGTACGGGTTCTGTTCAACGATACTGGGGAGGTGCTGGATGGTAAGACTTGCGTACACACAACCACAGGTACTGATCCGGGGCTTGGTGTAGCAATAAACGCCTATGGGGATACGGTAAGTACATACGTGACCTATGTGGATAAAGTGATCATCACTCAGAACGAGCCCTAGCCCTGGAGATCTCCAGCATGGCCGGTTGCCACGTCAAGCCCGAACAGATGTTCAACCTGATCTTCGGGTACAACGATCGGGTTACTGACTATGCTGTCAAGGACTCGTCCGCGACGGGATTCCTGGATCAGGTCTTTCCTGTGGTTGGTCCTGATGTGATCTATGTGGTCCAGGCTATCTGGTGTCAGCCCAGGGAGTCGGCTACAGCGGTTGCCTATATGGGTATCAAGGACGGTACGAACCCTCACTGGATCGGAGCTAGTGGGGTTCTAGCTCAGTACGAACCCTACACTGTCACTGGTCAGTTCGTTCTCAAACAGGGGGACCAGGTTCTAGTCTCGGTGATGAGTGGGGGAGACACCAAGGAGTTCTGGATGGGATACTGGGGCTACAAAATGAAGCTCGTACAGTAACCGAAAGGAGGTGAGGACGTGGACACATTCTGGCAGTTGTTCAAGGAGAACGTGATCATCCAGGCGGTCCTGGCTCTGATGTTTGGGGCCACGGCGTGCTACCTGTACGCTGCAGAGATTCCGGTCCCGATGGAGCTCGTGGCGCTGCTTTCTGTCATCCTGGGCTACTTCTTCGGAAGCAAGACACAGAACGCGGTATTCAAGGCACAGATCAGGTCTCTGGAGGAGTGATGCTCAGACCCGGGCTACATTTTAGCAACGCCTGTGAGATCACACCGGCCGACTTGGACATCGTTCGCCTCTGGTCCCCGGTGAGTCTGCTCCTGGCGATGGATAACGTCGTTCCGGACTCACTACCGCAACTCAAAGAAGCCTGGGAGGTTGGAGGCCGGCCGCCGGTGGTCCTCCGGAGGTACTTCACACCTCGGGAGGGCAACTCCAGGATATGGGGGATCCACGCCCACGAGTCGGTTGCCTTCGCCCGGGAGGTGATCGCCGCCGGGATCCCGGCGCGTCACCTCATGCTGAAACCGTTCAACGAGCCCAATATGCCCCCGTGGGCCCAGTGGGAGGGATTCGGTCCCAAGCCAGAGGACATGGAGAGCTACAACCGGGCGATCCTCGAGTTCTGCCACATCGCCAGAAATGAGATACCTGGTATCCGAATTGGAGGGCCTCATCTCACCGTCGGCAACCGGGACGTCAAGTTCCCCAACGACCCCCCCGACTTCTACTACTACCACGGGCGCGATCGGATCCTGACGTCCTCTCCATGCTATGAGGCGCTCCTGGCTTTCGACGTCCACTTTGTCCACACCTACGGAATGTATCCGGGCCAATACCGGGACCGCGCTCACGGCCTCCGGTTCCTGGAGTACGAGAAGTACCTCCGTGGCAAAGACGTCTACGTCGTCGAGGGAGCCTATGCGGTCAACTCCGGGCAACAGCACCACGAGAACACGGTCCGGGGCCCAGAGACGGTCGACTACCTGAGAATCCTGGGCGACAAGTATCCCCAGGTCAAGGGGATCTCGCTCTGGATCGGAGGGGACCGCATGTGGGACGCGTTCCGGTACTCAGGTGCAGCAAATCCGGAGTCTCACCGGCCCGCCGTCTGGAAGATCCACGAGGCTTGTCTCGAGGACGCGGAGCCAGAGCCAGAGCCAGAGCCCAACCCCGACAAGTACAAGCTCGTCAAGGGGATCGCGCGCGCCGGGATCCCGGACATGGTTGACCTCCGGGATGAGATAGAGAGCTTCTCGGACATGCCTCACCTCTGGAAAGAGCATCGCGCCTTCCGAGAGATCCTCTACTTCGTCTTGCACCACACCGGCGACGAGAGGTACACGGATCCCCTGGCGATCGCCAAGTGGCACGTCCTCCAGAAGCCGGGAGCGAAGGACCCGACCATCCCCTACCACTTCATGATCCGAGGGGACGGGCGTCTCTTTTTCACCGCCCGGCTGATCTGGAAGATCTATGGGTCTGGACTGGATCGCACTAATCGGGAGGGCGTCCAGATCGCTCTCATCGGTGACTTTCGCTCGAGGGATCCCGATCCTCGACAGATCGACACCCTCCGCCGTTTGACCTACGCCCTGGGCGAGTTCTTTGGCGGCGACTGGGGCAAGTACAGGGGTAGCATGATCGTTCCCCACAACTTGATTGTTGACACCGCGTGTCCGGGTCGAGTGGCCGACGCCTTTGTTTGGGCCGGTGAGTGGCCTCGGCCCGGCTTTCTTTGACGGAGTGCGTCTGGTCACTCCCTGGGGCGAGCTCGAGATGGCCCGCTCGTTGCAGATGATCATCAAGAGGGACCACGGCCTCGACATGGCGATCGAGACCTGTGTGGTCCGTGACTGTTGACTACATCACAGACAGGAGGTATCTAATGCCCAGGTACACCCGCGTTGCTAGACAAGAGTTCCCGTCCACGGATCCCGCGCGCCAGGGGAAGATCGACGTCGCCTATGTATACATGGACGAGAGGTTTCAGACCATCATGCTCCAGCTTCACAGCGAGGACGATTCACCGGAGCGCGTCCAAGAGGAGCTCGTGGCCAGGGCAAAGCAGGCCGCCGGCGCCGGGGCCCAGACCATAGAGATCGAGTAGTCTGTGGACACAGAGGCCGCAACCGGTAACTGGGGCGATCCCTACATAGGGCTGCGACTCCTCGAGCGCGAGGTCTCGGGATACACCCTCCGGGCCATGGAGAATGCCAAGGTCTGGTCGAAGATGCGCCAGATCTCGGGAGCTCAGGCCGGCATCTTCGACACCATCGCCAACTTCCTCAGAGATCTTCTCGACCGCATCTCTCCCTGGAGGTTCTTTCCCTGGCTCGAGGCCCAGGTCTTCGCACCCCTCAAAGGTTGGCTTGCTCTCCACTTCGTTCAGCCCCTCATCGGCACGCTGTGGGCGATCCAGGGGGCTTTGAGTTCCCGGATCGAGGCCATTCTGGAGAGGGTTCGTTCAACCGTCGCCAACCTCGCTAGCTGGATCGGCCCCTGGCTCATCTCGGCGGCTTACATCGTCGCCAACACTATCTCGAACCCCCTCCAGACCATCCGCCACATAATCGACATGGGACTACTGGGTCTCCGTACTGTGGTGGGGATGATCCCAGTTCAGATCAGAGACTCGATCAGGGAGGCATGGTCACAGATGACCGCCGCCTGGGGGTTCGCTGCGGAGAGAATCGTCGGGGCGCTCAATCTCGTCCGAGCCATGTTCAATGCCGGTCTTGCCTCCGTACTCGCGCTGATCAGGAACCAAGGCGGTGAGCGACAGACGTTCTGGAATAGGTTTCTCGAGACCTGGCCTGGCCAACTCCTCCAATCAGTCACCGGCGCCCTCACTGCCTTGTGGCAGATGATCATCACCGCGTTAAGGCAGTGGTGGGCGAACTTCCGCCCGGTACTGATCCAGGCCGCCCAGGACCTCATCGACTATGCCAGGCCAACCGTCGAGTCCTGGGTCGGAGCGTTCAAGGAGCTCCCGGCGACCTACCTTAATTGGGTCGCTGCCACCGCCGGAACTGATCTTGCCCTGCAACCGTCGAAGGCACTGGCTACGACCGGATCCTTGTATGCCATGGCAATCGCGGCCGGCACGTCGGCGATGACACTCTCGACCGTCCTCAATATCATCCCGACCACTAACTGGGTCGGGATGAGTCAGTTCTCGGCTTTCATAGCCGAGGCCGCCGGTTTCGAGCCCCTGACCAGGGCCACCTACGGAGTCCTACTCAACGACGCCCTGGCCTGGCCGCTCCGATACCACTGGAATCGGCAACTACGCCCCAAGATGCCCACGGAGGGGACCACGTTCCTGATGGGCCGTAAGAGGGGGCTCGATCGGGCGGAGTTCGGCGACGCCATGGCAGCCCACGGGATCCCTGATTGGTGGACCGACAAGATCTATCAGTTTTTCTGGACCGATCCGAGCCCGTACTGGCTCCTCCGGATGAGTGAGCACGCCAATCCGACTATCCAACCCTCGAGCCTTTTCCTCCCCTGGCTCGAGAAGTGGCTGCCAGAATGGAGGGCCGATCCTTGGGCGTGGTTCAAGATGAAGCTTAAGCTGGCGGGCTTCGAGGATACCGACATCCCGGCTTTCGTCGAGGGCTTTCAGAGGAGACAGGTCTCGGGCGCCGTCACTCAGCTAAAGACGTCTGTCAGGGCCATGATCAGGGACGGGTACTGGAACCGTGATCACGTCGAGGGGGCACTGAGACCCCTCCACGTCCGCCAGGAGGAGATCGAGCTCATCATGGTTGCTGAGGACCTCGACTACCTAAAGTCATACCTGGACGATGAGGTGAGGTACTACAACGAGAGCTTTCGCAAGGGTTTAATGGGAGCCCAGGATCTCGACCTGGCCCTGAGCACCCTCATCGTCAAACCTGAGCGCGTGGCGCAGATCGTCGCCAGGGAGCGGGTCCGGGCACTCAAAAAGCCCAAGGCGATCGTCCCTGCCAAAGAGGATCCTCTCGTCAAACGGCTCCGGAGCCAGGCGATCGACTCCTGGACCAAACGCTATCGGGCCTGGGAGATCTCCCGGGAGGACCTACTCCTGGGGTTGACGATCGTGGTCGAGGACCACGAGCTCGCCAAAGAGATGGTGACTGCTGAGGTGACGCGATACAGGCCGCCACCGCCCCCACCGGCACCGCCGAAAGTGGATCCCATCGTGGCTGCCAGTCGGCGATCGGCGATCGCCTCCTGGGTCAAGCTATTCCGGGACGGTGAGATCACGTCCGACGAGCTCGACCTCCGGTTGTCGCCTCTCATCGAGGACACCGAGATCGTCCGCCAGGTCAAGGCCCTCGAGGAGCTCCGGGCTCGACCGGCTCCAGAGATCGACCCTCCCATCGAGGAGGATCCCGAGCTCGCCAGGATCCGGGCGGAGAAGGTCCGTGGCCACCTCCAGATGTTTCGCAAGCGACTCATCGGCCTGGGTCAACTCTATACCTACCTAGTGGCCGATGGGTTGGTCCGGGAGCTCTCTCGAGCGACCGTGATCACTGAGGCCAACAAGAGAATCAAGGTGGCGCCTCTCGAGAGCCCGTACTACCTCCAAGACAAGATGAGGGAGCTCATCGACCAGGGCCTCGAGGCATACGAGCAGAGATACATCGAGGGCAAGATCACGATCGACACCTACATGGCATGGCTCACGGCGATCGGAGTGGATCCGGATCTTGCCACCTATCTAGCCGACATCCTGAGCCTCCGAGCGTTCCTCGAGGGAGGAGTCGCATGAGGTACTAGGCCGTGGGGGGCCTCATACCCCCACCAGCACGAAGCCCCGCCAGGATCCCGGCGGGGCTTCGTAGCGTCTGGAGACAAGATTGACATAACAACGTAGCCGGCATCGATGAGCTGATAGCCATTATTTGAGCGTAAAATCTTGTGGCCACAAGAACAGCTTGACATAACTGCTTTTGGGAGGTCTACATAACATCTATAGTGGGATGAGTTTTGTGCCGTGTCCCGATACGATTTCCGACGTGGAACGTGTTTTCTGGAATATGTCACGATTCTCCTTGTCGTTCGGGAGCGCACGTGCGCTATCGAGGGCACTTGACATAAGTACGCAGAAAGGAAGGCGTGAGATGGACAACGTGATCGAAGTCTGGGAGCATGGTGAACTCAAGAACTTCTGCGGCCCGGAGTGCTACGACGCCCCGCTGTCGAGGTGTAACTGCATGTGTGGCGGCGCCAATCACAACGCGGGCCAGGAGCAAGCTGAGCTCAATGCGGCCATATCCGGCGAGGAGTGGCTTCATATAGAGATCC
>Ga0209979_1004615_pt1 | contig 11308 bp, 4 predicted proteins | sample AnhtaG_FD_183114 | JGI IMG/M metagenome (GOLD analysis project Ga0209979, IMG submission 183114) | Deep subsurface microbial communities from Anholt, Denmark to uncover new lineages of life (NeLLi) - Anholt_01485 metaG (SPAdes) (version 2) | ecosystem: Environmental > Aquatic > Marine > Oceanic >...
TCTGACTCGCCCCACAGGAGGTCGAATGGGTGAGCCCGCGCCCTGACGCGGCGTCGGCGCCGGCCAAACTCCCGCCGCCCGGTGCGCATGCTCAGGTAGTGGAAGATCGGTGTGTCGGGTGGAGTCCAGCAGCAGTCGCCGAAGTTGGCGGGCCGGCCGTCGGGTGCTGTGAAGTAGATGGGAAAATACGCCGTGTTGCGCACTCCGTCGCGAAGAATGATCTCATCGTCGCTGCCCAGCACCGTGCGCCGCGCCGCCGCGAAGCACATGGCATAGTGCATGCCGTCGCGCCAATAGCTCACGCCCTCGCTGCACCCGCCGTCCACCGGGATGGCATCGAAAAACACACCGATGTTCTCGCGCGCCCGGGCAAGGCACTCCTCGGCCTCGGGCCACTCGCCGAGCAGCGCCATGGCCGCGACGGCGCAGCCCCCGTTGACGACCGCGTTCCAGTGATGCGTGCAGCGTGCCCAGCGGGCGCCCTCTTTTGCCGCGGTCAGGTACGGCCGCAGGCCCTTCTCCACGAGGCCCGTACGTATCTGCTCCCGCTCCTGCACAGATAGCTCGTCGTAGAGCCAGTCGTAGCCCACGGCAAGTCCGAAACACACCTCGCCGGTCATCAAGTCGGCCTGCAGCGGGAGATGCACGGGATCGACCCACGACGGCCATGCAAGCACGGCGTCCATTTCGTCCCTGGCCCGGGCGGCGTACTCACGCTTCTGCGTAAGCAGATGCGCGAAGGCGCACCAGAGGATGATCTCTTGTGCTCTTCGGGCACGCCCCAGATTCCCGCCCCATGCCTGCGACTCCCACTTATCCGGGCCCGCTGCCGGCTCAGTGGTCGGCTCCTGCAGAGCGGCATCACACGCGCGCTCGATGTCGGCCCAGAGGCGCTGTTGGTAGGCGTGCGGGCGGCCCGGCGGCCGGGCGGCATTGATGCCGAGCCGCTCGCGAAGCTCCGCCACGTCGGCAGAGGTCAGAAACAGACGCGGATGGGCTGGGACGTCTATCTTCGATCGACCTCCTGGCTGGGAGAATGCGTTGACTAATGAGTTCGCACGGAACTCCGATGCACTCCAGCACGTACAACGCGCGTAGATTACCACAAGAAGACGGGCGGCGTCACTGAGGCGCAGCTAAGTCCACTGCCTGCCGATCCCGCCAGAAGGGAACCGCAGTCCGATTCGCGAACAGCGTGAGGCGTCCTTCGGGAACGTCCACAACGGAGGGCAAACACGGAGGCTACGCCATGAAGCGGGCAGCGAGGACTACTCAGAGCGGGCCGCGTGGCGCATGTGGCTGCCTGATACTGCTGGCGGCGATGGGCCTGGCCCGGGCACCCGCGGCGGCGGAAGCGCCGTACCAGGCTATGGGGACCAAAGTGGGCGAGGTCACCGCCCGCTCCGCCATCATCTGGGCGCGACTGACGCTGGAGCCGCAGGCGCGGTGGGGAGGCTTCCGCTTCCCCGGGCCACGAGTGCAAGACGGCGGACCGCCGCTCCTGCCCGGAGACGTGCGGGTGGATGATCTCGATGGCGCTTGTGCCGGGACGCCCGGGCGCGCGCGATTGATAATCGGCACATCGCCTGACCTGATGGGCGCGAGGCGGACGCCCTGGGTGAATGTGGGGCCGGAGACGGACTTCACGGTGCAGTTCCACCTGACGAACCTGAAGCCGAGCACGGCGTACTTCTACGCGATAGAGGCGCGCGACCCAGCCGGCGAGGTGCGACGACGAGAGCGGATCTGTCGATTCGTCACCGCGCCCCGTCCAAATGAGTGGACGGAGGTCACCTTCGTCGTCATCACGGGTCAGCTATATCGCCATCTGGACGACCCAAAGGGCTTCAAGATATACCCCGCCATGGGTGCGCTGTCACCATGGTTCCTGGTGGCTACGGGCGATACGGTGTACTACGACGGCGAGCCGCCGCGAGCGACATCGGTGGAGCTTGCCCGTCACCATTGGCATCGCATGTACGCGCTGCCGCGGCTGGTGCAGTTCCATCGCTCCGTCCCCGGCTACTGGATAAAGGACGATCACGACACGTGGTGCAACGACTGCTGGCCGAGCATGGCAACGAAGAAGATGGGAGACTTCACCTTTGCCGAGGGGCAGGCCGTCTTCCTGGAACAAGTGCCCATGAGCAAGAGGACGCATCGGACGTTCCGCTGGGGAAAGGGATTGCAGATCTGGCTCCCCGAGGGGCGCGATTTCCGCTCCCCGAACAACATGCCCGACGGCCCCGAGAAGACGATCTGGGGCGAGGCGCAGAAGCAGTGGCTCAAGCGGAGCATCCTGGCGAGCGACGCCGCCTTCCGGATCATGGTCAGCGCAACGCCCATGGTGGGACCGGATCGGCCAAATAAGCGCGACAATCACGCCAACGCGGCCTTCGCCACCGAGGGCGACGAATTCCGCCGCTGGGTGCGCGACCAGGGCCTGCGCAACTTCTTCGTTGTCTGTGGCGACCGGCACTGGCAGTATGCGTCAGTGCACCCGGAGACGGGCCTGTGGGAATTCTCCTGCGGCCCGGCGAGCGATGAGCATGCCGGCGGCACGCCGGGCGAGGACCCGACGTATCACCGTTTCCACCGGGTCAATGGGGGCTTCCTTTCCGTCGCGGTAACGGAGGCGGACGGCGTGCCGACGTGCCTCTTTCGCCACCACGACGTAGACGGCAACGTGGTATTCGAGCACACGGTCACAACGGCACTGGACACTGATTAATGGCCCATGGCCGGCTGGCAACGGCTGGGCCGGGAGTTGACACTGGGCAACGGCGGGTCGTAGACTGACCGCTGAGCACTGACTACCAACCACTGCCTTACCGGGGGGTTACCGGTGGCAGAGACACAGGATCTCGAAGCGCTGTGGAAAGCCGTGAACGACGAACTGCACCGCGGTGAGCTCATCCCCTCGCTGTGGCAGGCGGCGGCGGCCGTGAAGCCCCTGGCCATAGATGGTGACACGCTCGTGCTCGGGGTCCCCCTGGACAAGGCCGGGCTCGCAAGCCACCTCGAGAGCACCCCCCACAGGCACCTCGTGCTCTCCACACTGGCGAAGGTGGCAGGCAGAAAGCTGGAGTGCCGCGTAATCGAAGGCGACACTCCGGAGGCATGGGAGCAGCGCAAGCAGCGCGAGGAGGCCCAGGCCGCCGAGGCCGAGATCACACTGGAGCGGCTGAGGGCGAGGCGCGCGGCCGTGAGTAGTTGGGAGGGACTGCGCCAGTCGCTCACCCTGAAGTTTCACGAGCTGGCCGCAAAGCGCTCGCCGCGCGCCCTCGCGCGGTATCTGCAAGAGGTATTGAAACTGGTTCGCGAGACAGAGGAGAAGCTCAAGGCACAGGGCGTCGCGGATGAAGCGGCGCACGAACGGCAGATGTCGCGCGTTTTCGACAAGATCGCCTCGCAGTGCAATATCCCCAGCACCGTCGTCGCGCTGGAGTACCTCAAACTGACCCAGACGGAATAGTCCTGTCCTCCATTGCTCGCGGGACGATGCCTGGTGCTCTCCGAACCCCGGGTGCCGGACGTGGATCGCCCGGTATGAGGCTGAGGAGGCGCGCCCACGGACCGCGGGAACGCCTTGATTCGAAGTCCCATCAGTGAGGTCGCGAACATGCCCAGACCAAGGAAACTCGTCTTGATTGGCCTCGATGCGCCTATCCCACACCGGATCCTTCGGCTCGTCGAGAGCGGGCAGTTGCCTACATTCGCCCGGCTCCTTGCCGAGGGCGTCTATGCGGAGAACTGCCTCGTTCCGCACCCGACCATCACCCCACCGAACTGGACGAGCATCGTCACCGGAGCCTGGCCCGGTACGCATGGCATCACGTGCTTCAACGTTCACAATCCCGGCGACCCGTTAGACAAGATCCATCAGGGCTTCAGCACCGACGATTGCCGGGCGGAGTACCTCTGGGACGCGGCCGAGCGCGGCGGCAAGAAACCCATCGTGCTTAACTACCCCTCCTCCTGGCCGCCCACGCATAACGGCATCCAGATCGGCGGGGCGGGCCTGTCCATCAACGAGTGGCGCTTCGGCTCCGGCTTCGGCCATCAGGTGTCCATCGCCGAGGACCAGCTCTTCGCCACCGAGGAATACCCGCTCGCCAGCGTCATCGAGCTCGAGCCTGCCACGGATTGGGAGGGCATCGGTGGCCTGGACGATGCGCTCGAAGCGCCCATCTCACTGCAGTTCCGCGACGCCCTTCACGAGGTAGTGGACGAGAAGAACTGGTGGCTGCTGGTAACCAAAAGCAGGCACGGCTACGAAACGGCTCTGGTGGCGAAGCGGAAGACGGCCGAGGGCGTGATCGCCCGGATGCGGCGCGGCGAGTGGAGCGAGCTGATCTGCGAGTGCTTTGAGACCGTGGACGGCCTCAAGGAGGGCGTGTTCCGCGGCAAGCTCATCGAGTTGTCGGACGACGCGGAGCAGCTCCGGCTGTACTTCACCCCGATCTGCCAGGTGGACGGCTGGTCGCGGCCGCCCGAGATCGCCCGCCAGATACCGTGGCAGGAGGGGATGCCGATTCCGCATCTGCCCATGCAGCAGCTCGCACTGGAGTGGATCGATGTGGACACATTCTCGGAGGTCGTTGAGTGGCAGAATGCGTGGTACGCCGAGTGTGCCGAGTGGCTGCTGAGCACGAAGCCGTGGGACTGCTTCTTTATGCACGCCCATTCTCCCGATTGGGCCTATCACGCATATCTCAACGAGACCGATCCGATTACCTGCGCCGACCCAAAGGAGCTGGCCCGCCACCAGGCGGCCGAGGCCCGCTTCTACGCATCGCTCGACGCCATGATCGGCCGGATTCTCGCGGCGGCGGGCGCGGACGTGCTCACGGTCATTACCTCGGACCATGGTGCGGTGCCCGTGGAGGCCAGATTCAATGCCCAAAGAGCCCTCATCGATGCCGGGCTGACAGCGGTGCAGGAGGACCCGGAGACGGGCGATCGCGTCATCGACTGGACGAAGACGCGCGCCGTATGTCAACGCTCGGTGTATGTGTACGTGAATCTCAAGGGGCGCGATCCGGACGGCATCGTGGAGCCGGGAGAGGAATACGAGCAAGTAAGGGACGAGGTCATCCGTGCGCTGCTCGATCACGAGGACCCAGAGACCGGCGAGCGGCCCGTGCGCCTGGCCTTGCGCAAAGAGGACGCGCGCATGATCGGGCTCTACGGCGACATGGTCGGCGATGTGATCTACGGCATCGGACCTCGGTTCGGGGGCGCAACCGGAGGCTGCCACGGCCAGCAGCTCTCGACAGTGGCGCACGGCGACGGCTCCATGCGCGGGCTGCTGATCATGCACGGCCCCGGCATCAAGGCAGGCCAGACGCTCTCTCGCACTGTGTGGCTGGTAGATATCGTTCCCACGGCGTGCTACTTGCTCGGCATCCCCGTACCGACCCAGTGCGAGGGTGCAGTGATCTACCAGGCCCTCGAGCAGCCCGACCGGCCCGCCAGGCTCCAAAAGCAACGCCGGATAAGAGGAACGCGGCGACGATGACGCGAAGGAGCAAGCACGGGAGCCGGCGGCGGAGCTGGCCTACGGGCCGTCTCCGTAGGGGCGACGCTCTGCGCTCCCCCGCTCTCTGCGTCTGAGGAGCGAGTGGACAACATGACCACCACGACGCGGACGCTCGCAGTGGCTGCCGTGCTCCTGTGCGTTGCCGCCGGCGCCGTGGCGGCCGCCGTCAACTATGCCGAACTGGCCGGAAGCGTCGCGCCATCGGCCATGGCGGACGACATACTGGCACTGCAGAGCTTCGGCACCCGCGTCACCGGCTACCCGGGCTGCGAGCAGGCGGGCGACTGGGTCGCAGCGCGTCTCCGGCAAATCGGGATCGAGGAGATCTGGCGCCAGGAGTATGACCTGCCAATGGCCATCGACGAGGGCGCCACCATCACGCTGCTGGCGCCTGCCGACGGGGATGGCGATGGCTGGCAGATGGCGACATCGTATCGGCTCAGCGCAATGTGGCCCAGCCTGGTGCGCACATCGCACCTGCCGCCTGGAGGCATATCGGGGAACTTGATCTACGCGGGCAGAGGCCGGCTGAAAGACTTCAACTACAAGGACGTCAAAGACAGCATCGTCCTTATGGACTTCAACACCGGCCTGAATTGGCTGAACGCGCCCCTGCTGGGGGCGGCCGCGGTGATATTCGCCGAGCCGGAGGGCACGGTGCGCGCCGAGGCCGAGCAGAAGTTCCTGCGGATTCCGCTGAACGTCCCGCGGTTCTGGATTGACGGGGAGAGCGCTATGGCGCTGCGGGCGGAGCTCGCGCGCATGCGGACGCTCGCCACGGGCAGCTCACGCCGGGCGGCAGAGGCGGAGCTGCGCTGCGTGCTCGAGTGCAGCATGCCGTGGGAGGAGAAGCACCCGGTCAACATCATCGGATTCCTCCCCGGCCGCCATCCGGAGCTTGCCCGCGAGGCCATGATCATCCAGGCCTACTACGACTCCATCTCCGCCGTACCGGCTCTGTCGCCGGGGGCGGAGAACGCCGCGGGCATCGCTGCGCTTTTCCAGGTGGCCGAGTCGTTGGTGGCCAAACCTCCCGCCCGCTCCGTCATCTTCGTGGCAACCAGCGGCCATTTTCAGGCCCTCGCCGGCGCTCGCGAGTTCATCCACGTGCTGGGCAAGGAGCCGCGAAAGCCCAAAGAGCAGCTCGACACGCTCAAGCGCCTCAAAAGGGAGCTGGCGGAGCTGCAGGCGGAGTTGAGCAAGCTCTCGGGCGCAGCCTCCGGGCGAGGCGTTGGGGGCGCGGCACGACTGGGCGCCGGGCTGGTGGCCCGGGCGCCACAGCGGCCGGAGAAGATGGATCGGCTCCGATACGAGATAGCGCGACTCGAGCACGATATCCGCCTCCACGAGCGGCTGCTGAAGTTTGACCACGTCAGCTTGCTGATGAGCATCGATCTGAGCAGCAAGAGCCGGATCTTCGGCGTCTTCCAGATCGGCTGGTACTACGCTCAGGAGCACCTCATGCGCTTCTACTCGCCCATCGGCAAGCGCATGGTCGAGTACGCCAACGCCATCGGCCCGGCCCTCGGCATCGATCCTGCCAGAGTGTTCCTTGACGGCATCAATCCGGTGAAGGGTCGCGAGTGGCACACGCACTTCCCCGACAAGATCGCGTTCGATTCCGAAATGGCCATCCGCGGCGGGCGCGCGGGCATCGTCTTCGCCACCGTGGGTGACGCGCGAGCGCTGACGGACACGCCGCTGGACACGCTCTCGCACTTGAGCATCGACAACCTCCACCACCAGGTGCGTATGCTCGTGTGCCTGATCCACGAGTTCCTGAACGACGCCACGCACGAGGAGCAGGCGCTTAAGCGCGTACGGGCTCTGAAGAAGCTGGACGAGCTCAAGGACGTTCGCGGCAGCGTACTTGAGTTCCAGCGCAAGAAGAGCTTTCTGCCCAGCACCCCCGTTCCCCACGCGCTGGTGCTGGTGCAGGGCCAGTACAAGATGATGATGGGCGTGCACACGGAGATCTGGGACATGGCTGCCGAGGACAGCACATTCGTGCTGCGAGGCGAGATGATCGACCGGGCGGCCCGGTTGGAGGCATACGGCATAGAGTCGGTGACGGGCGATATCGTGTACGCGCCGGATCTGGGACCGGAGGGCGAGGTGCGGTATCCGCGTGAAGTGTATGGCCGCGCCGGGCTGAAGCGGCCGGTGATAGTGTTTCCGTGCGCCGCCACGTCGATATTCGACCTGGTTGACGAAAGGTATTTCGAGGCGCTCGAGCAGCTCTTCGTGTTCGATGCGGAGGACTTCAGCGAGCCACGCAGTTATGGCTACTCGCTGCCGCAGGTGGCCACCGAGGCGGCCGAGTTCCCCTCATACATCGAGCCCTGCGCCGTGGTGTACTCGATGCCCGATCTGCGGGTGCAGATCGCCATGGGCATGGGTCTGATCGGCCTGCGCATGGTGCTGACAAATGCCCCCGGGGCGGGCATAGGGCAGCATGCGGATGCGACGCTGGAGCCCGGCAGCCTCATCGAACGGCCCCGCGCCGAGGGGTACGGATTCGACGCCGACGAGACGCCCAGCATTCCGTACACGCCTTATCAGGCGGCGCATGACATGTGGACGCTGGACGAGTGGCGTATGTCCGAGCTGCGCGAGCGTGGCATTCGCAACCAGCGCCTGGACACGCTGCATGCGCTCTCGGCTCGCGCGCTGGCGGAGAGTCGCCGGGCCCTTGCCATGCGGCGGTACGACGCCTGCATCTCGTTCGCCCGTCACGCCTGGGCCTATGAATCCCGGGCCTACCCGGATGTCCAGAACACCGCCACTGATGTGGTCAAGGGCGTGCTCTTCTACCTGGGCCTGCTGCTGCCGTTCGCCTACTTCGGGGAGCGCCTGCTCTTCGCCATACCGGACGTCAAGATCAACCGCCGCATCGGCGTCATCTTCCTCGTGTTCGCCGTCATGTTCTTCGTGCTCTACCTCGTGCACCCCGCCTTCCGCCTGCCGCGGCTCAACCCGCTCATCATCTTGCTCGCCTTCGTCATCATGGCGCTGGCCGTCATCGTCATCGCCATTGTCACCTCGAAGTTCAACGAGACGCTGAAGGCGATCAAGCGCGCGGAGAGCGGCACGCACACCGCCGACGTGAGCCGCTGGTCGGCGGCGGCGGCCGCGTTCACGCTGGGCATCGCCAACATGCGCCGCCGTAAGACGAGGACCAGCCTCACCTGCATCACCCTCGTGCTGCTCACCTTTACGGTGCTGTCGTTCACCTCCGTCCGCTCCTATCTGCGCGACAACAAGATCCGACTCTCGTACGCGCCCACCTATCCGGGCATCATGATCCGCGATCGGTCGTGGATGCCGCTCAAGGAGCAAGTCCCGGCCATCATCAAGAACGAGGTCGCCGACACCGGACACGTCGCGCCTCGAGCCTGGCTCTCATCGCCCGACATCGAGAAGGAGTCGTTCTTCGACATCATCTCCGGCGCCGATCCCAGCAAGGTCTACGCCGCGAACGTCCTCCTGGGGCTCTCGGCCGAGGAGCGATACATCACCGGCATCGAAAGGGCGCTCCTGTCGGGCCGCTGGTTTTCGCCCGACGAAAAGGACGCCTGCGTACTGCCCGAATCGATCGCCGCGAAGCTGGGCATCGCACCGTCCGACGTCGGCCGGGCGGAGGTGAGGATCTTCGGCAGCGTGTTCCGCGTCGTCGGGTTGCTGCGCGAGAGCGACTTCCGCCGGCTGCTCGACCTGGACGGGGAGCCGCTCTCGCCGGTCAACTACGCCCAGTTGCGGCCCGAGGTGATCGAGGAGATCAAGCGCCAGGCGGCGCAGCGCTTTCAGATCGGCACCCAGGGAACCGCCTCCCTGCTGCAGGATTACCGGCACTTCCCGCCCTACTCCCTGGCCATACTGCCGTACGAGACCATCATGCGCCTCAACGGCACCGTCCGCTCCGTCGCCATCCGGTACCTGTCCGACATCAGCGTCCAGGACCAGGTCGAGCGGTTCATGAAGCGCTATGCCCTGAGCCTGTACGCCGGGATCGGTGACCGGACGTATCTGTATAGCTCCGTCGGCCTCACCTCGTTCTCCGGGCTGCAGAACCTGGCGATCCCGATTCTGATCGCGGCGCTGATCGTGCTGAACACGATGCTCGGGTCGGTGTACGAGCGCACGCGCGAGATCGGGATCTACAGCTCGGTGGGGCTCGCGCCCATACACGTGTCCATGCTTTTCCTGGCCGAGGCGAGCGTGTTTGCCAACATCGGGGCGATCATTGGGTATCTGTTGGGGCAGATCGTGGCCAAGATCATCGGCGCCGCCGGGACGGGCATCGAGCTGAACTACTCGTCGCTCTCGGCCATCGGCGTCACCATGGTCGTGATGGGCGTTGTGATTGCGTCCACCTTGTATCCGTCGAAGAAGGCGGCGGAGATCGCCACCCCGGGCATGGAGCGCAAGTGGCGCGTGCCCGAGCCCGAGGGCGACATCATGACGATCAAGCTGCCGTTCACGTTCACGGGTCGTGATGCGATTGCCGTATGCGCATTCCTCACGGAGTGGTTCGACGAGTTCGTCGGCTACGCCGGCGGCGACTTTCTGGCGGAGAACGTTCGCATGGAGCCGGTCGAAACGCCCCTGGGCACCGGCTCCGCGGTGAAGCTGCGGATGTGGCTGGCGCCCTACGACCTCGGCGTCAGCCAGAGCTTCGAGGTGCATGTGACCCCAACCGGCGAGCAGGAGGTCTCCGAGATCAGCCTCCGCCTCACGCGGGAAGCCGGCGACATCAGCTCGTGGGTGAAGACGAACTCCCTTTTCCTCGCCGCGATCCGAAAGCAGTTCCTCATCTGGCGCACCGTGCAGCCCACCCAGAAGGCCCAGTATGCGAGTCGTGGTGTGGACATCATGCGCGGGGAGGTCGTGCAGGCGGAGGCGTGATGGGGCCTCGCGCCTGAGGCAGGACGGGCCGCGAGCCGGTATCCAATTCTGCGGACGGGGGACATGTGACGCCTGCATAGAGGCGAGGGCGAATGAGGCGTGTGCTCGCGTTGATGCCGGTTGTGGGGCTTGCGGTGGTGCTGGTGCTCGTGCTGCAGTGGCGGAAGCAGGTGTTCATTGGCCGGCAGGTGGAGCGGCTGCAGTCTCAGGATGCCAAGGAAGCCACCGCGGCGCGGAACAGGCTGCAGCGTGTCGGGCGGTCGGCCGTGCGGCCGGTCTGTGCGCTGCTCGCGCATGAGGACGAGCAGGTGCGTGCGCGGGCGGCGTTGGCGCTGGCTAACATCGGTCATGCGGCGGCGTGTGGGCCGCTGATGGGGGCGGCGAAGAGGGGGGACTTCCCGGCGGCGGATGCGCTGGAGTTCATGAGGCATCCACGCGCGAACGAGTCCGCGGCGTGGGCGTGGTGGCGGTTGGGCGAGCTTCAGATGCGGGAGTTGGAGATGTGCTCCCCCGTCGGTGGGTCGCCGCCGACGGCGCCGTTGGTTGGGTCCTGGCGGCCGGAATGGCCTTTCGTGCCCGTACGGTCAGGTGTCACCCTCTTTCCCAAGAGCCTGGAATGGCGATGGGTACTCACGGCCATGCTAGCCCGCGGTGGGACGGAGAGAGCGTCCGAGAGCTTCGCACACGCGCGGGCGTTGTGGCCGGAGCTCCCACCGGCGAGGGCGGCCATAGCCGAGGAGCGGCGGCGGACAGCGATGGAGCGGAAGCTTATTCTGGCGTCCTGGGCCGGCGTGGAGAGTTTCGTGGGGGATGAGACGTGGCGAGCGGGCGACGCGAAATACTACGTGGGCATTGTTGGCT
>Ga0209979_1004617_pt1 | contig 11306 bp, 12 predicted proteins | sample AnhtaG_FD_183114 | JGI IMG/M metagenome (GOLD analysis project Ga0209979, IMG submission 183114) | Deep subsurface microbial communities from Anholt, Denmark to uncover new lineages of life (NeLLi) - Anholt_01485 metaG (SPAdes) (version 2) | ecosystem: Environmental > Aquatic > Marine > Oceanic...
ACATGCTGTCGGAATTTTCATTGGCCGAAGAGGGAGGCGTGGAGACGGCCGCCAACACCGGATCAGACCCGACGACTCTAGCTCACATGCGGAACTGGATGGAATGTGTCCGATCGCGAAAAAAGCCCAATGCCGACATCCATGCCGGCTACAATCACTCGGTGGCCCTGTGCATGACTATCGCTGCCATGCACTCAGGAAAACGCGTTACCTTCAACGACAGCAAGCAAGAAGTCATCATCAGCTAGGAAAAAATCTGTTATATCTTGACCAGTTCTTCGATCTTAAAGGGGCGTTCTTGTTCGATGCTGCGGCGGGCGGCTATTCCGATCAGGATAGACAAGGCCCCATCCCTACTGCTGGCTCCCTGGCCAAGAAGATCCTCCCCTGGCTTCCGGAAAATGCGGTCCTGCATAATCTGGTCTGCCCCCCAGTGACCGCTGCCCTCTGAAGTCAATCCAAAAGTCTTGGTCTTCCCGAAATTTTGTGTGATCCGGAAATCCGCCATGCTATCTGTCTTCCAGGGTTGGCTGTGATAAACCCAGGCATCTAGCCTCCCTTTTGTCCCGTTAAACCCCACAAAATACCCCTCATACGGCATGAAAGCATTCAAGGAGTAACACATGGTCACCCGGTTGTGATACTGGACCTGCACATTCATGGTGTCCCAGATGTTGATCTTTTTCCGGAAAACACAGGCATCCCGGATATATCCATCCTCGGATTCTGCATTGACATAAAGATTCATCAAGTGTTTGTTCGGTGTGATATCCCAGAAAAACTCACATTCACTCTTATGCGGACAATCCCTGCACCGCGCACTCCGGAAAGCCCCGTTGTGCCCGTATTTGCGGAGCTCCCCGTACGCATTCACTTCTACAGGCTCAGCCGCAAGCCACCAGTTCATCAAGTCATAATGATGAGTTGCCTTGTGAACCAGAAGCGATCCCGAAAACTGTTTGAACCCATGCCATCGCCGAAAATAGGACGCACCATGATAGACATCCAGGTAATAGTTAAAATCCACGGATGTGACCTCCCCTATTTCTTTGGCCATCAGGATTTCTTTAATCTTGACTGCCTCCGGGCTGTAACGGTAATTGAAGGTCACGATCAGCTTTTTTCCTGATTTCTTTTCTGTATCCAGGATGTTCTGACAGAGGTTTTCATCTGTGGCCAAAGGTTTTTCGGTGATCACATCACAGCCCATCTCCATGGCCAAACAGATGTATTTGGAATGGAAACAATCGGTCGTTGTCACGATCACAGTATCCGGTTTCGTCAAATCGATCATTTTTTTGAAATCCATGAATGTCGGGCATTTGGCCCCCGTGTATTGTTTGGCATATTCTAATCGTTTGGGATTGATATCACACAGCCCGACCATTTCCAGGATATCGCTATAATTTTCGAGCAGGGTTTTCCCCCATGTTCCGCTTCCTCGAATCCCTGTTCCAACCAGGGCTACTTTTAGCTTATTTTCTGCGGATGACTCCCATAAAGAACCTGATTTCAGCAAAGAATGGCCGGCCACCCCTAACGCCGCATAGGCCGACGAGGACAAAAATTTCCTCCGGCTGATTTCATTTTTTCCCTTCGCCATATGTTCCTCCCTCTGAATGAACCTTTTATTACTGATTTTAACAGATAAAATCCTATTCTTTTACGAATTCATTTGTCAATCACAAATCCTTTAACAGAAACTGAATAAAATCTAAAAATCTTTTTAGAAGGGGTATGTCATTTCCAAGACAGAAAGACGCTTGTGATTATCAGTCGCCAAAATCAATATTTAATTCGTTTTATCAAAGAAAAGCAATTTCAATGCTAATACTGCCACAGCAAGGAGAAATACATTGCGAATCCACGGATTGCCTTTCTTGATGGCCAGCTTTGCTCCTATGAGTGCCCCAAGGGACATGGAACAGGCCATAGGAATGCCGACGGAAAAATCAACAAGTCCGTGAATACAAAAAAAGATGAAGGCCGCTGAAGAAGAAAATATATTCAATACCTTTGTAGCAAACGCCACTTGCAGGAAATTCAAGTTAAAAATTAACAGGAGGACAAAGCTTAAAAGAGTCACGTAGCCCCCGCTGAAAAAACCACCGTAAATCCCTAAAATAAAAATCAGAAGAGAACCAACGACAAGTCTTTTATTGGAAATCTGTTCCTTCCTTTCTTGAATACCAAGATTTTTTTTGAAGAGAAATAAGCACGCCATGATACAAATCATTGCTGAGATAACTTTTCTCAAAACATCCTGATCGATAGTCAGGATGATATTTGCCCCTAAGAAGGATCCCCCGACTGTCAATACGGAAAGAAAGGCAAACCATTTAAATTGCGTTATTTTTGAGGCTTTTTTTAAACCTGCAGCACCGCTAAGACTCAAAAATATCAAAGCGAACATATTCGTCGCAACGGCCGTTTTCGCAGACATCCCGAGAGAGATAAGCAGAGGGACTGTAATCAATGAAGTTCCACCGACCGACACGCTGAAAATACTTATGATTAAAGATATGAAGCTGGCAATGAGAATCGCAATGATATCCATAAGAGAAAAAACTCGTTGAACTTATAGTTAAAACCCTGCGCTAGAGACAGGATATTTTAAAACAAACATCCAGGATTTTTATCAAAAGAACAATTTCCACAATGTAAACAGACCGAGTACTGTAGTTGCGATACCTACGATCAAGCGGAGAGATCCCCCTTTAAATTTTTTAACCGTGTAGGCCCCAATAGGAACAGACAGAATTGCTCCTAAGATCAAGGAAGGAGATAGGCTCCAATCCACCGTGTTGTTCGTAAAGGTAAGATAGGTGATAACACCCACAAAGCAGGTGAGTCCTTCTGCTAGAGACGTAATCCCGATGGCACTTTTTGACTCCACTCCTGATAAGATCTGCCCGCTGGTGACCAACGGGCCATATCCCCCACCACTGATTCCTTTGTTAAAAGCGGCCAAAATTCCGAGAGAAGAGATTTTTTTCCATGAAAATTTGAACGTTCTTTTCAAGGTAGCAAGAATGAGTATTCCCATGGAAAGAACCAGCACGCCGATATAAAGCTTGATGTAAAACTTGGGCAAATTGAGAGCGACAAAAACTGCACCCACAGTTCCAAAAACGCTGCATCCAGCCATGACCAGAGCAATTTTGAGATCAATCCCCCCGAACTTAAAATTTGAATTTTTAAACTTGTGATGGAAGAAAGCAGCACTCAGTCCAGTAATCAGTTCAGACAGCAAAACACAGGGAACAATCTGAAGAGGATTGTAGCCCATAATAAGCAGAAGCGGCGTCAGGGTCGTTCCATAACCCATCCCAAGAGACGAATCGATGTACTCGCATATAAAAGCCATAATGATAATGAGGGCAGAAAATTCGAATAGATCCACGCGCTCCTCCTTTTTTTAGTCCAAATAACCCAATTCCATTAATTGGTTTTGGATGAATTTCAAATCTTCGGGCTCTAATTCTTTTTTTACGGGAAAAATACTTAAAGGGTGCTTAACTCTTCCCCAACCGATTTTTTCCCAGATTCTCTCATGGATATAATAGAGAATTACTCGAATCCCATGAAAAAGCGATGTGATCAGAGACATCTCTTTCCAGCTATGAGTAATGCCCCAGGAAATAATTCCTAAGATTACAATGCCAAATAATCTCCACACAATAGATTTAATCCAAGCTCGAGAACGTGTCTCAAAGGCCATCGTTTTTCACCATTATCCTATGGAATTTCTCAGCCAGTTTTTTCGCTTTTATCGATACCTTTTTATAAGAATATTTTTTATGACTCTTGATGACTTTTTCATTTTTTTTTCGACTGTTGTCATTGGACCTTATTAAAAGCTTCCAACTTGTAAAATCGCCAATCAAAAAATCTAAGCCGAATTTTAGGACTAAATTTTTAATTTTATTTATTTCCATCTTATGCTTTACCTTATATTTTTTAATTCAAAATTCAAGAAGGTTGCTCCATTTATATCCTAAATGTAGTCTAATCGTAGTACAATTAGAGTGCTTTGTCAACCTTTTTTTGAATTATTTCAAGTGTTCGGAAGCACAATTATTGTTTACTCCTCATACAATACTTAATGCTGGTTCAGTCCCCTTTTTTTTTGTTAGCTCTTGAGGACAATTCAAAAATCAAAACAAAACAGTTTGACTTTTAAAATAACGAATAACATCAAGGTGGAATTTAAAAAGAGGAAGGAGGCTAGAAATAACCCAGGCTTTTTAGCCGTTGTCTGATGGCTTCAATTTCTTCCGTAGAGAGCTCTTTCTTTTCTTTGCTTTGCGATATAAGGTCCCGAAGTATATAGACGACAAATTCGTTGACACTGCTGAATCCGCTTCCTTCGATAACAGACTTGATCTTGTTATAAAGGGGACGGGGAATTTTTAATGTGACACGATCGCTTCCCATTTGCCCAATTCTAATTTGGATATGATCAAAAGTCAAATCTGGTGCACGGAATTTTAGAACTGCTGAGAAAATTTTGAATTTACTAGATATTGGGGGTTTTGTCGAGAATCCTTATCTTTCCCTCTATTTCAGCAGACTTCAGTTTGGTAATCTCCCCGAATTCTTGTCCCTTCACCGTGCTCATATAAACCCATTTGGATGCTCTCGTGATTCCCACAAATAGATGTCGATGTCTCAAAAATGGAGGAATCTTAGAGAAGGCATTCTCTGTCAACAGCGGCATCAACACACTGTCGAAGGTCAGGCCTTTGGCCATAAGGTAAGTCGTTATTTTGGGAAGATCGTTTCCAAAATCATAAGGCCGGTGGATTATATTCTGTGCGGACAAAGGGATAGTTTTTTCCGCTTCAATTCCTTTGTCCTCGAGAGCTTTTGCCACCCTATGCACAAGGCTATTTGTCGGCACCAGGATTCCTACCTTATCTTTCATGACGAGTCTCTGTCGAACAACAAGGGATAATTCTCTCGACTCTTTTTCCTCAGAAGGAGCGATGAAGCACGGAAAATCTTCTGATGTGTTAACATCAAACCGAACTTCTGTGAGATAGGCCTTTCGCAAATTTTCATCCTCGATAAAAAAAGAGGCAAGTTCAGCCACAGGGCGAGAGCTCCTAAAGTCTCCTTTAATAACAAATTTGCCCTTGTTCAGCTTCAACGTGTCTATGATTTGGGATTCAGAGGCACCTTGAAGCTGAACAAGGGCAAATTTGTCGACAAATACGGTGATGTACTGCGCCACCAAACAGAGAATCTTGAAAGCTTCAGGAGTCAAATCCTGCCCATCATCCACCAAAACAAATTCGAGGGTCTTCAGGAGATCTCTATTTTTCTGAAGGGCAATTAGAACAGCATAATGTATCTTTTTGAAGTCGACGCGTCCATCGATATAGACTCTAGGTGAGTCTTGGGATATATTTTTCACATAGAAAGAATGACACCACTGATCGAAGGTGGCCACTATCCCCTCTGGCTTTTCTTTGACAGTTACAAAGGCATAAATCACTTAACTTCTTTATTTACAAAACATTTTTTTGACTGACCTCGAAACCGTAGTGCCATAGATATGGCATTAAATGCTTGACAAGCCAGAGGATATATTATATATATTTGGAGTGTCCTATTTGGGAGGCTCCAATGTTTGCTCGCATCAAAAAATCAGGTAAGTATCAATACCTGCAGATTGTTGAGAATCGAAGAGACGGCCAAAAAATTATCCAGCGCGTTATCGCCACCATAGGCCGTATGGACAAACTCCATGCTAAAGGCAGAATCGAGACATTGGTCCGATCTCTTGGCCGGTATTCGGACAATGTCCTGCTTGTTCTCTCCGGCCAATCCGATGTGACATCCTATTCGAGAAAGATAGGCCCCGCACTCATCTTTGAACGATTGTGGGAAGAGCTTGGGATTAAGAAAACAATCAAAGATCTCTTGGTTTCCAGGAGATTTGATTTTGATGTGGAAAGAGCTATTTTCATTACGGTTTTACACCGGCTGTTTGCTTCGGGATCGGATAGGGCCTGTGAGAGATGGCGCAGGGACTATGAGATAGAAGGAGTGGGTGCTGTCTCCCTCCATCACCTCTATCGAGCGATGGCCTTTCTTGGTGAAGAACTCAAGGGGCAAGAGGATGCGACTCCATTTTCGCCGAGATGCACGAAAGATTTGATCGAAGAAGAGATGTTTGTCCGAAACCGGGATTTATTCACGGGGCTTGATCTTGTGTTTTTCGATACCACCTCCATTTATTTTGAGGGTCAAGGGGGAGAGAGCATTGGGGAAAGAGGGCACAGCAAAGATCATCGTCCGGATTTAAAACAGATGGTGGTGGGTGCGGTGATAGATGAGAGAGGTTGTCCCATCTGCTGTGAGATGTGGCCTGGATCGACAGCTGATGTACGGACATTGATTCCTGTTATAGATAGGGTGCGGAAGCGTTTTCGCATCAGCCGGTTTTGTATTGTTGCAGACCGTGGCATGATCAGTGCGGAAACAGTAAGGGAGCTGGAAAATCCCGAGAGAGGACTCTCCTATATCCTGGGGGCCAGGATGCGCAAGGTCAACGAGATTAAGCATGATGTTTTATCCCGGGGAGGCCGGTTCAAAGAGGTTTATCCCGAGGGTGAAACCACCAAGGACCCGGCGCCTCTTAAGGTCAAAGAGGTCTGGGGCTTGAAGAATCGCTACATTGTCTGTCTAAACAGCAAACAGGCTAGAAAAGACGCGGCAGATCGTGAGGCGATTGTGGCGTCTTTAAGAGATCAGATTCAGAAGGACCCAAAGAAATTGATTGGGAACAAAGGATACCGCAAGTATCTTAAATTTGACCGGGATACGGTCACGATTGCGCAGGAGAAAATAGAAGAGGCTTCAAGGTTTGATGGGAAATGGGTGCTGCAAACAAATACCGATCTCAAAGCAGAGCAAGTCGCGCTCAAGTACAAAGAGCTCTGGCAGGTGGAACAGCTTTTCAGAGATATCAAGTCCATTATGAGAACCAGACCGGTCTTTCATCAACGGGATGAAGCGATCAGAGGCCATGTATTTTGCAGTTTTTTAGCGCTGGTACTGAGAAAAGAACTGAACCGACGGCTTGAGGCTGCTGGTTTGAACTTCGAATGGGCGGATATCAAGCAGGATCTCAAAGCCCTTCAAGAAACTGTTATTGAAGAGAACGCCAAGCGTCTGGCCGTCCGCAGCCAATGTGAAGGCACATGCGGTAAGGTGTTTCAGGCCGTTGGAGTTGCTTTGCCTCCAACAATACGTGAGCTATGAATTTTAACTCAAAAAGAGCAAAGTGTAGTGCCAAGAGCTTTTTTCGTCCCTGTATGTTGTTGAAATTAAAGAAGATCAATTTTATAAGTGTTAAAGATCAGTTAAAGAATATAGGAAAAACATCTCAGAATAAGGAAATGGTTGGGGTGTGTGCTGGTTCAACCAAATATGCTGGCGGTGATTTACCTGAAAAAAATTGGCTCAATCCTTACTGGATGGAATTCTATGGTTCCTGCTACCAAAAACCACCCCCTTTCCTGACTCCGCCTGGAGTAACAGAACTAGAAATTGATAAGAACAAAGCAACCATTAAATATGTGTGCAGTGCCCCTCCTGACTGCATGGATTTCAACATGCTAGAAGGAACAATACCAGGAAACGTAGTAAGAGAGTACACTCTTTTTAGGTAAGAGAACCTTGTAAACCCCGTTGTCACTAGGTCTCAACTCCTCAAAATTAATGACGAGTGTTCCGTATCTAGTTGATTTAAAATAAGTTTCTGCGCACACAGCGAAACATGCGCCTTGATCCTTTTGGTTATCCAGTCTCTATAGTTTCTCTTTCAATTATCGGGTGGATTTGATAATCTAAGGAGTTAAAATAGAGGTTATATAATGTGTCTAGGAATACCAGCAAAAGTCGTCCAAATCGATGATTCTCAGGAAGGAAAAGTCGATTATCTAGGAACAAAAGTTAAAACAAATTTCACTCTTCTGGAAGATGTCAAAAAGGGAGATTGGGTTATTGTTCACGCCGGCTTTGCCATCTCAAAACTGGATGAAAACGAAGCACAGGAGACTCTAGATATTCTACGTGAATTTGCCCCAACTCTGGAAGGACTGGAGTAAAAACTTTTTTCCTCATAAAACCTATGGATGAACTGAGAGACAAAAGAATTATTCGCGGTCTGCTTGCCGAAATCGAAAAAAAGGCCCAGGTATTGTCCGAGCCCGTGAAAATCATGGAAGTTTGCGGAACGCACACCATGACCATCCACAAGTTCGGATTGAGGAAACTGCTGGAGGAGGCAGGCGTGGAAATGCTTTCCGGCCCTGGTTGCCCGGTTTGCATCACACCCAATGAAATTCATCATGCCGCCATAGAACTCGTCACGGAAAAAGAAAATCACATCCTGACCACATTCGGTGATATGACAAGAGTTCCCACTCAACAGGGGTCCCTTCAGACGATTGTTCCCGCCTCAGGTTCGATGGTCAAGATCGTCTACTCCCCAACGGAATCTTTGGATATCGCCAAACAAAATCCGCAAAAAGAGGTCATTTTTTTTGGCGTGGGATTCGAAACGACCATCCCTGCCATCATACTCACAGCTAAGGCTGCCGAACAAGAAAAGATCAGTAACTATTCGATTCTATCCGCTTTATGGATGATCCCACCACCTCTTCGCGCTATCCTGGAAGCCAAGGATACGGAAATCCAGGGATTTTTGTATCCCGGCCATGTCAGCGCCATTATCGGCGAGGAACCCTACCGGTTCGTCGCGGATGAATTCGGAATCCCCGGATGCATCACAGGTTTCGAACCGAGTGACATCCTCCTTGCCATCTCATCCATCCTGGATCAGATAAGCGAGGGGAAAGCCAGGATCGACAACGAATATTCTCGCGTAGTCAGGCCCGCGGGCAACACAATAGCCCAGGCCCTGATGGACGATATCTGCGAAACCAAGGATGCCTATTGGCGGGGCCTCGGGCTCATCCCCAAAAGCGGATTGAAATTGAAGAAAAAATACTCCCAAGTCGATGCTGAGACAAAATTCGGAATGAACATCGTTTATAGATCTGACGACCTTCCCGGGTGCCGGTGTGGTGATGTCTTGAAGGGAAAGATTTCGCCTCCGGAATGTGGTCTTTTTGGCAAAAAATGTAACCCGGATTCCCCTTATGGCCCCTGCATGGTATCCTTCGAAGGAGCCTGCTTAGCTTATTACAAGTACGACCGGTAATGAACACGAATATGAAAAGATTGGAGATGAATCGTTGAAGATGAAAAAAGTCAGTCTGGAATTGGGAAGTGGCGGCAAGCTGATGAGAGACTTCATCGACCAGTACATCGTTAAATCATTCCAAAATCCGATCCTGGGTGAACTGGCCGACTCTGCCCTTCTTCCCAATCAGATGGCTTTCACGACGGACAGTTATGTGGTCGATCCCATCTTTTTTCCTGGAGGAGATATCGGTACATTGTGTGTTAACGGAACGGTCAATGATCTGGTAGTCGCAGGCGCCAAACCGGAATACCTTTCCCTGTCTTTCATCCTCGAAGAAGGCCTCCTCTGGGAGGACCTGGAAAAAATATTAAAATCCATCTCTTTATCTGCTAGAAAAGCCGGTGTGACGATCGCCACTGGAGATACCAAAGTGGTTAGGCGCGGCCAGGGAGACAAAATTTTTATCAACACGTCGGGATTGGGAACTCTCATCAAGCGGCCTAGCCTAAAAAATATCCAGGTGGGAGATAAAATCATCGTGACAGGAACGCTCGGTGAGCACAGCCTGGCTGTCATGCTGGCCCGAGGAGAATTTGGTTTGGAGTCTCAAACAAAAAGCGACTGCGCTCCCCTTAATTTTCTCCTCCCCTTCTGGAAAAAGGGAGTCCGTTGGATGAGGGACATCACACGAGGGGGATTGGCCTCTGTCCTTTCCGAACTAGCCGAAAATCTCCCATACCCGGTTGTCATCCATGAAGAAAAGGTGCCTGTCTCACGAGCCGTCAAAGGCGCAACAGAGCTGTTGGGGATCGATCCGCTCTATCTCGCATGCGAGGGAAGGGCTGTTATGGTTGTGCCTGCAAAATCTGCCTCCCGTATTGTGGATAGGCTAAAACAGGATAAACTGGGAAGGAACGCCGCTGTGATCGGGCAGGTCGAAGACAAAATAGGCAAACCAGGGGAGCTTCTCCTGAGGACAATCTCTGGAGGCTTGAGGCTTTTGGAACCTTTGACCTCAGAGCTTCTTCCCCGGATCTGCTGATGAATATCGCCAAAACGGCCCGTTGGATTTTCTATCCGATCCTTATTGGCGCCATCGTTTATCTGGTGGCCACCCAAAAGCAAGACGGCAGGTCGCAGGTCAATGCAGACTTCAACAGTATGATAGAACCCGAACAAAGATACCTAACCGCCCAGGTGGGAGATCGTGTGCCTTTCCGCCTACAGATAAAAAACGGGGGGAAAAAAGCCTGGAGCTCTGAGGGGGAATACCCCTGTTTTCTCTCCTATCATCTCTATTTGAGGGAAAACTACCGGACAGTCCGTTTCGACAACCGCCGCTTTCCCCTTCCCAATGTGATCGAGCCCGGTCAGACATTCGATATGCCAATCACCCTGCGGGCCCCGATAGAGGCCCAGAGATACATCATCATGTTCGACATGGTGAGGGAAGGGCAATCGTGGTTTCGCGATTATGGCTCCCGTACGGCTGTGATCGGATTCGATGTCACGGAAAAAGAATGGCCGGAGGATAACACCAAAATTCATTCCAGCCAACAGGAGATCGACAAGATACTGAAGCTCATCCGCCTCACGCTTCACCAGAACGAGGTAAGATTCTCCGGGAAGACAGGAAAAATATCAGGATTTGCAGCAGGGGTGGATTATCCTCAGATTTGGCTTCGGGATGCCAACACTATCCTTCCTGCCTCACGCTATTTTTATGACCGATCCTTTCTTGCCTCATGGCTCGAGGAGCACCTGGCTTTTCAAAAAGAAAACGGATCCCTGGAGGATTGGATCGATTCTCGAGGAAAATCGGACAAAAACACGACCGAAACCGATCAAGAGTCCAGTGCTGTTCAGACTGCTTTCCAAATATTCAACCTGTTGGGCTCCCAATGGTTGGGAAAGCCGATCGACGGGATCAGAATCATCGATAGGTTAGATACTGCCCTGGAGTTTGTTTGCGATTCCCGTTGGAACGAAGAGTTCGGTCTCGTTACAGGCGCCCACACTGCGGATTGGGGAGATGTGGATCTGGTAGACAGCGACCAGAAGGCCATCTACGTGGATGAACGCA
>Ga0209979_1004618_pt1 | contig 11304 bp, 9 predicted proteins | sample AnhtaG_FD_183114 | JGI IMG/M metagenome (GOLD analysis project Ga0209979, IMG submission 183114) | Deep subsurface microbial communities from Anholt, Denmark to uncover new lineages of life (NeLLi) - Anholt_01485 metaG (SPAdes) (version 2) | ecosystem: Environmental > Aquatic > Marine > Oceanic >...
TCTCGACTGGCACAGCCATCGGCGCACGAGCACTACAATGCCCTCATGAACGCAACGAGGGCATCCTTCTCGTCATCCGTCAGCTTGAGCTGCTGGATCAGGTTGAAGAACTCGACGACGTCTTCAAGGGTCAGCAGCCGGCCGTCGTGCAGATACGGCGGCGAGTCCTTGATGCCGCGCAGCGGGAATGTCTTGATTGGGCCATCCGCCGCCGCCATCCGCCCGTTGATCATTCGCGGCTCGTAGAAGCGCTCCGCCCTCAGATTGTGCATGAGGTTGTCCGTATAGTACGGCGCAGGATGGCAGACGGCGCACTTTGCTTTGCCGAAGAACAGCCCCTCGCCCCGCATCTCCGTTCTGGTGGCTTCCTTCGGATCCAATCGGCCGTAGATGTTCAGCTTCGGCGCCGGCGGGAAGTCCAGTATCGCCATGACCTCGGCCATGAAATGCACCTGGCTGCCCCGCTCGAGGACGTTGACGCCCTTCTTCGTCGCGATGACCGGATCGCCGTCGAAGTAGGCGGCGCGCTGCTCGAACTCAGCGAAATCCTCCACGCTCTTGAGCGCACGCTGCGACCCGAACAGGCGCTGGATGTTCACCCCGCGCAGTGGGGGTGTATCGAGCCGGTGACGGAACTCTTGAGGTCGGATATCGCCCACGAGGTGCGTAGTGGCGTTAGTGTGGCCGTTCACGTGGCAATCGAAGCAGGTCACGCCGCGGCTCGGCCGCTCGGAGCGCCGGTCTTCAGTCTGATTGAACTGCTGCTGCGGGGAGGGCGTGACCAGCAGTCGGAGGCCCTCGAGCTGCTTCGGATTCAGAATGCCGTTAAACAACTCGTAGTAGTTGTCAATGGTCACGAGCTTGCCCTGGGAGACGTCGCCCAGGTCGGGCCGGGTCGTCAGGAAAATGGGAGGCGGGAAATCCGGGAGCAAGTGGTCCGGCAGGTCGAAGTCCAGATCGAAACGCGTGAGATCGCGCCCTTCCTGCCGTTTGATCTCGTCAATGTGAAACTGCGGGAAGACCATCCCGCCCTCCGGGTGGTTGGGATGCGGCAGCGGATAGAACCCGGCCGGCCACAGGTCCCTTCCCCGTATCTCCTCGGGTTCCATGGCGGCCAGCTTCTGCCACGTCGTGCCCTCCGGAAGCTTCGCCCGCACGCCCGCCTGCACGGGCTTGCCGCCGGACATCGTGACGCCTTCGGCAGGTCGGTCGCCCAGGTCGTAGCGCTCATTGAGCAAATCCATGTGCCGCTTCATCACCTTCGGCTTCGCCTTCTTCATGCGCGCCATCACGCTGGCGAAGCTCTCCGTGATGGCGACAGGGGCGTAGCTCGTGGCCTTCTTCCCGGCCTCCTGCGCGTACGTCGCAGCCAGAACAACGCATACTACCGCGAGGGTGATTACCAACGCACCCCCGTACTTCCGCATCATTCCTCTCATGGCTCATTCCCTCCCAGATAACCAGTTTGCCCCGCAACCACTTGCGATGCTCCGCTACTCACCTTCCGCCGCCTCGGATGGCGGCGGCGTGAACACGCGCTGGCCCAACTCGCGGTCGAGCATGAACAGACCGCCCTTGAAGCCCTCCATCAGCTTCAGCTTCTGGACGGTGGCGTCGGCCGACTGCTCTTCTTCCACTTGCTCGTCCACGAACCAGTGAAGGAAGCTCTCCGTGGCATGGTCCTTGAGCTCACGGGCCAGATCGACGAGGTCGTTGATCAACCCGGTGACCTTCTGCTCGTGCTCGTACGTAGCCTCGTAGACCGCCAGAGGCGACTCCCACTCCGCGGGCGGCTCGTCGATGGCTTTGAGCAGCACGCGCCCGCCCCGCTGTGCGACATAGTCGTAGATCTTCATGGCGTGCCTGTTCTCTTCCTGAGCCTGCGCGCGCATCTAGTTGCCGAAGCCGCTGAGGCTGATGTCCTCGAAATACGCCGCCATCGAAAGGTAGAGGTAGGACGAGTACAGCTCGGCGTTGATCTGCTCATTGAGAGCGTCCTGCATCTTCTGATCGATCATCCGCAAGCCTCCTTTGGGCTCCTGGTGTGGGGCCGTGGCGGCCGATGGAGCGCGCAACTCACGAGCTCGCCTCCACCCGTTCCTCCTGGGACATGTCCGCCAGGCGCTGGACTTCGTCGATGTCGAGTCCGAGTCCGTCGGCGACGCGGGTGCCGTACTCCGGGTGCGCCTTGTAGAACAGCGCCGTCTGCCGCAACTGGACTCTCCGCTCGGCCTTCCCCAGATGATCGGCGATGTTGCCGATCAAGTGCTCTCGATCCTCGTCGCTCATCACCTTGCTGTACAGGTTGCCAGCCTGCACGAAGTCGTCCTGAGGATACTCGCGCGCTTGGCGCCCGGCGGCGCCACAGACCTCGAGAGACGGAGGAGCTGCAGCCGGATCGGGTACGGGGCCGCCCATGGAGTTTGGCCAGTAGTTCGGCGCGCCCCCGCTATTGGCATCGGTGCGCATGAAGCCGTCCCGCTGGTAATTGCTCGGCTTGACGCCCTTCGCAGCGTTGACCGGGATCAGGTGGTAGTTCGGGCCGAGCCGGTGGCGATGCGTGTCGGGATAGCTGAACAGACGCCCCTGGAGCATCTTGTCCGGCGAGGGCGCGATGCCCGGAACCAGTGTGCCCGGCGAGAACGCAGCCTGCTCGACTTCGGCGAAGTAGTTCCCAGGATTCCGATCGAGCACGAGGCGGCCAACCGGGTTGAGGGGGTAGTCACCGTGGGGCCAGACCTTGGTGATGTCGAAGGGATCGAACCGGTAGTCCTCCGCGTCTCTAGCAGGCATGATCTGGACCTGCATGTTCCACGAGGGACACTCTCCACGCTCGATCGCCTCGTACAGATCCCGCGTCGCGTGGTCACGGTCCGTGCCCGCCAATCCAGCGGCCTGTTGGCGCGTGAGGGTCCGGATCCCCTGCTCGGTCTTGAAGTGGATCTTGACCCAGACGTACTGGCCCCGCTCGTTGTACCACATGAATGCGTGTCCGCTGTACCCATTCATGCGGCGGTAGCTCCGCGGAGTGCCACGGTCGGAGAAGAGAATCGTGACCTGGTGGATTGACTCAGGCGTAAGCGACCAGAAGTCCCAAGCCATGTTGGCGTCCTTCAGGTTGGTGGCCGGATGTCGCTTCTGTGTGTGGATGAAGTCAGGGAACTTCAGCGGATCGCGGATGAAGAAGACTGGTGTGTTGTTGCCGACGAAGTCGTAGTTGCCTGCTTGTGTGTAGAACTTGACCGCAAACCCACGTGGATCGCGCTCCGAGTCCGCTGAGCCCTTCTCACCACCAACGGTGGAGAATCGGGCGAACGTCTCGGTGCGCTTGCCGACTTCGGAGAGGAACTTGGCGCATGTGTACTGGGTCACATCATGGGTGACCTCGAAGTACCCGCCCGCGCCGGCGCCCTTCGCGTGGACCACGCGCTCCGGTATCCGCTCTCGGTCGAAGTGCGCCAGCTTCTCGACGAGGTGCACGTCCTGCAGGAGCGCAGGACCGCGCTGACCAGCCGTCATGGTGTTCTGGTCGTCGTCCACCGGCGACCCGAAATTCGTCGTCAGAACATCGCCTTCATCAGACATGAGACCCCTCCTCCCAAGTAGATGAATGCGCCGCATTTTCGGCCCGTGTGGCCACACAAGCTGGCCGGGCTAGCCGTGCGCCCATTTCCTGATGCACAGGAACCAGTCGCGGCACGAGGATCATTCACCGAGCGCCTCGACGGGGGACTCCGCCGCCCCATCGCCCGGTCTGGGGGGCATGATACCGTCAACAGCAAGCCCGAACAGTTAGCCCGTTAACATAACCTACCCCGACGCCTACGGCTTCCACACCTTCCACACCTTGCCCACCAAGTCTGGGCCCGGCGTGAGCGTCGTATCGCCCGGCTCCCAGCCCGCCGGCGTCGCCTCGCCTGTCTCCCGAACGTGCTGGAACGCCTTCACCTGCCGGATCACCTCCGCCACGTTGCGACCCACCGGCGGCGTCATGACTTCCATTGCCTGGATGATGCCGTCGGGATCTATCAGGAAACGGCCGCGAATGTGCGCTCCTGCATCCTCGTCGTACACCCCGTACACCGTGCCAATGCGCCCTCCGGCGTCCGATAGCATCGGAAATGGCACACCGCCGGGCACCATCTTGGAAAGCTCCTCCTCCTGCCAGATCTTATGGGTAAAGCGGCTGTCGGTGCTCATCGACAACACCTGCACACCCAGCTCCTGGAGCTCGTCGTGCGTGGCGGCAACTGCCGCCAATTCCGTTGGTCACACGAAGGTGAAGTCGCCAGGATAGAAGCACAGCACTACCCACTTGCCCTTGAAGTCAGACAGCTTGATGTTCTTGAAGCCCCCATCAACGAATGCGCTCGCCTCAAAATCAGGCGCAGGCTTACCGACCATAGCGGTCATCTTCGGTCCCTCCGTTTCATCGTGTACTGGCGCAGCCGCCTGTGCGCCCGACACAGCAATTGGTCCTGCCCCCGGCTGCACACACTGATCCCTTGCTTCAGCCATGTGGTCCCTCCTCCCAGATTGCTGGGCGTTGCCTGATAAGGCAGATAGTGCTGCTGCCAGGCAGTGCCGCTACGAGTAGCACCATACACTTGGGTGCTGTCTTCCTCGTCCTCGACCCGTGTCCTTCGGCTCTTCCGCCAGATCACAGGTGCCCTCACGCGCTGTATTCACAACGCTTCTCCTTGACTTCCGGCAGCTCCCGGCTAGGATGTTGGCCAACAGCCGCCTGCCGGGCCATACAAGCCCGTGTCCGGCCTGCGAGCTGAGGGCTCCGCCGCCCATTTGCCGCGAGTGGCGCCAGATCCGGCCCCACGACTCAATCGGAGCAACACACGGTGTCACTTCTGTACAAACCCGATTGGCCTCAGGCCAAGAAGCGACTCACTGCCTGGTGGAATTGCCAGCTTCGTGGCGGCCGACCGGCCATTCAGATCCAGGCGCCGCGCGAGAAGCCGCTGCCGCACGGGCCTGACCCGGGCGACCCAGTCTCGCCGGAGCAGCGATGGCTCGATGTGGAGTGGCGTCTGGCGCGGGCCGAGTACAGCTTTGCCCACACGGCGTGCCTGGGAGAGGCATTCCCGTACTTCCGCACGGAGATCGGCCCCGGCAGCCTGGCGCTGCATCTGGGGTCCAGAGCAACGCTGCAGATGAACACCGTGTGGTACGAGCCATGCTTGCCGTCACTGGCCGACACCGAGGAAATCCGCCGGGACCCGGACGAGCCATTCTGGAGGGTCACCACGGAGCTGGCTCGGGACGCCGTGCGGCGCGGCCGAGGCAAGTACCTGGTCTCCATCCCCGATCTCATTGAGAACCTCGACACGCTGGCGTCGCTGCGTGGCACGTGGGAGCTGCTTGCGGACCTGGTCGAGGCGCCGGCGCACGTTCATCGCCTCCTCACACAGATCCAGAGGCACTGGTTCGACGTATTCGACATCATCTACGACGTCATCAGGGACGAGAAGGACGGAGGTTCCTGCTTCACCGCCTTCCAGATTTGGGGCCCCGGCAAGACTGCGAAGCTGCAGTCGGACATCTCGTGCATGCTCAGCCCGGAGATGTTCCGCGAATTCGCCATACCCGGCTTCCGCGAGCAGACTGAGTGGCTCGACTACAGCCTCTACCACCTCGACGGCCCCGGCGCCATTCGGCACCTGGACACGCTGCTGGATCTGCCGGAGCTGAATGCCATCCAATGGGTGCCTGGGGCCGGCGCGGCGCCGGTGCACGATCCCGAGTGGTTCCCACTGTACCGCCGCATTCGCGAGGCCGGCAAGGGACTGCTATTCACGAGCGTGCGCGCTGACAAGCTCGAGACCCTCTACAAGGAGTTCGGCCCCGCCGGCGTGATGGCAGCCTGCCAGGTAGGCACGGAAGCCGAGGGAAGGAGGCTGCTGGACGAGTCGGCCAAGTGGCTGTAGCGACGTAGGGGCGACCCGCCGGGTTGCCCCTACCACTAAGCGCTGAGCATGTTCGCCGCCATGGCATCGGCCGAGAAGAGGGCCAGGTCTTCGAGGCGCTCGCCGACGCCCAGCAGCTTGACGGGGATGCCGAGCTCCTCGACGATGGTGAGCACAGCGCCCCCCTTGGCCGTGCCATCGAGCTTCGCGATCATGAGCCCGGTGACGTCCACGGCGTTCTTGAACTCACGCGCCTGGGAGATGGCATTCTGCCCCATCGTTCCGTCGAGCACGAGCAGCGTCTCGTCCGGCGGGCGGCCGAGTTCGCGTTCGACCACGCGCCAGATCTTCTTCAGCTCCTCCATGAGGCTGCGCTGGGTGTGCAATCGCCCCGCCGTGTCGATGATGACCACCTGAATGCCCCGGGCCTTGGCAGCCTGCAGGGAGTCGTACACGACGGCGCCGGGATCGCCGCCGGACTGATGCTTCACGAAGTCGCAGCCGACACGGTTGGCCCACGTCTCCAGTTGTTCGATGGCCGCGGCGCGGAAGGTATCGGCCGCTGAGAGCAGCACCGCGCAGCCATTGGATTTGTACCAGTGGGCGATCTTGGCGATGGAGGTGGTCTTGCCCACCCCATTGACGCCCACCACCATGAACACGGCCGGCGTCTCAGGGCTGGTGGCGATGGGCACCTCGGCCTTGTGGAGGATTGCGGCAACCTTCGCCTGCAACAGCTCGCGCAGCTCCCCCGCATCCGTCAGCTTCTGCCGCCGCGATTCCTGACGCAGCTCCTTGACGAGACCCAGAGCCATCTCGACGCCCACATCCGCCTCCACGAGCGCCTCCTCGAGCTGCTCCAGCAGGTCGTCGTCGATCCGCGTGCCCCCACGCAGCAGGCTGCCAACTTTTCCCAAGAGTCCTTTGAGCATGGGACAGGTCTGGAAGAGGAATGCCGACAGGGCCGATTATACGCGAGCACCGGATGACGCTGCGTAAGCCGCCCTACAGCGCTCCGGTGACGGGGGCTCAGTTCGACACGGCACCGGCTGCACGCTCTCTCTCCGCCGCTTCGATGGCGTCCTGGAGCGCGATGGAGATGGTGGTCGAGATGCCGGGCTCCTCCATCGTAACGCCAACGAGGCGATCGGCGGCCTCCATGGTCCCCTTGTTGTGCGTGATGACAATGAACTGTGATTGCCGGGCGAATTCTCTGAGCACGCGCGCAAATCGGTCGATGTTGTCGTCGTCCAGAGCCGCATCCACCTCGTCCACGACGCAGAAGGGACTCGGCCGCACCTTCATCATGGCGAACAGGAGCGCTGTTGCGGTGAGCGCGCGTTCGCCGCCCGAGAGCAGGAGCAGGTTCTGCTGTCGCTTGCCCGGGAGCTGCACTATCACCTCCACGCCCGTCTCGAGCACGTTCTCCGGATCCGTCAGCACCAGCTCCGTCTGCCCACCTCGGAACAGCTCCTTGAAGAGGACGTCGAACTCGCGCCCCACGGCCTCGAAGGCCTCCATGAAGGCGCCGGTGGTGGCCTCGTCGATCTGCTGTATGATCTCGAGCAGGTCGGCCTTCGCCTTCTCCATGTCCTCGCGCTGACCCACGAGGAAGTCCTCCCGGGCCTTGAGCCGCTCGTATTCCCCGATGGCGCCGACGTTGACGTCGCCCATGTCGCGCAGGGCTGCCTTGAGCTCACGGCTCCTGCGGGCGGCCGCCGGGCGATCGATGTCGGTGGCACAGTGCCGCGCGGCTTCGTCGGGCGTAAGCTCGTAGGCCTCCTGCAGTCTCTCTCCAATGTGATCCAGCTCCGCCTCCTCGCGGGCGCGCCCAAGCTCGGCTCGATGCACGCGGCTCTGAAGACCCTCCAGCGACTCCTGCAGAGCGTTGCGACTTCCCGCGAGGTCGCTCAACTGCTCGTTCAGCGCGCGCACTGTCTCTTCTTGCTCGCCGAGGCTGGCCCGCACGGCGGCCGCAGCCTCGCGCTTGCCGGCCGCCAGTGCCGCCTGCTCCTGCGCCTCCGCTCGGATCTGCTCCTCGGTGTCGTCCAGCCCCGACAGCTCGGCCTCGTCCTGCTCGACCTCTTGCTCGAGCTCCGTCGTGCGCTCTTGCAGGCGCTGCAGAGCCGCGTCGCATGAGCGCAGCCGCTCCCCGGCCTCGGCGAGCGCGACCCTCGATGTCGTCAGGCTTTCATTCTCCGCCTCGGCCGCTGTCTGAGATCGACCAATAGCCTCCTGCGCCGCAGCGACGTCCGCGCCCATGGTCTTGGCCTCCGCCTGCAGTCGCCGGGCATCGTCGGCCCGCTGCTGCTGCTCTGCCTTGGTCTGTTCCAGGTGCTCTTTCGTGGCCGCATGGTCTCGGCCGATAAGCCGCGCGCTCTCCTCAGCCTCCGCGAGCTGCGCGGCAAGGTGATCGGCATCGCGCGCCATGCCGGCCCGTGTGCCCTGCAGAGACAGGATTTCGCCTTCCTGTTGCTCGACCAGCTCTGTGAGCCGTGTCATTTCGGCCACGCAGGCAGCAGTGATGCGCTGCATGCGCCGCAGGGGAGGTCGAGCGATCTTCAGCTCTTTCTCCAGGTCGGTGATGTCGCGCGCCCGCGCCAGAGGCGAGCGGGCGCCCTCGGGGTGGAGACCGCCCGCGATGATACCGCCCTTTTCGAGCTGCTCGCCCGCGAGAGTGGCGAAACGCGCCGAGGCCAAGTGGCGCTTATGGAGGCGCTGCGCTGCATCCAGGTCCGTGGTGACGATGACGTCGCCGAGCAGCAGCTCGAACACGCGTCGCAGATGGCGCGGACACTTGACGAGCCGGGTGGCCACTCCAAGGACGCCCTCTTCGGCACCGGCGAGAGTCGCGGACACCGGAGTGCTCATCGGGGCCAGAGTCGCAAGCGAGAGAAAGGTGGCGCGCCCCTGTCGTGTCGCCTTCAGGAACTCGACGGCCTTGAGAGCAGCCTCGTGACCGTCCGCGATCAGCCACTGCAGCCGATCGCCAAGCGCCGCCTCGATAGCCAGCTCGTAGCGCTCGGGAACGTCGATCACGTCCGCGATGGGGCCTTCGATGCCGCTGAGTTTGCCTTCGTCTTGGGCCCTCAACGTGGCCGCAACGCCATCTCCCGCGCCGTCGGTGCACGCGACGACCTCGCGCAGAATGGTGAGGCCGGACTCGAGCGATGACACGTAGCGCTCCATGACGGTGCGCTTTGCGTCCTGTTCCGCGGCCAGTTTCTGTGCCCCAACGAGAGCGCGGCGGTCGTCCGCCGTGACGGATTGCAGCGCGTCCAGCGCCTGCTCCGCGTGACCGAGCTCCTCTTTGGTGGCGGCCAACTGCTGCTGCAGGCGGTCCCGCCGCTCCTGCACGCGTTTCAAGCGCGTGTCCAGGCGTTCTCGGCGCTGCGCCAAATCGTCCTCCAGCGCCTCGAGGCTCTGCTTTTCGCTCTGTGCTGCCACGGCCTGGCCGGCGAGCTGCATGTGACGCTGGCGGAGATCCTCCACTGCCTGCGCCTTCTCCTGCACGGCAGCGCGGCGCTCCGCTATCCGCGCCTCCACCTCAGCCAGCCGCGCCGTGGCCTCTCGCGCCTCCTGCTGTTTCTCCTCACGCTCCTCACGCATGCTCGCCGATTGGCCGCCCAGCCCCTGCACTCTCTGTCCAGCCGCGGCAATCCGCTGTTTGAGGGATTCTCGCCGCTCGCCGAGCGAGCGCAGCCGCTCTTCGGCAAGCGCCTTAGCAGAATCGGCCCGCTCCGCCTCGGACTCATTGCGCCGGGCCTCGTCCCGCAGCTCCCGCAGCTCCTCGGTTATCGCGGCCACTTGCGCCTGCAGCTTCTCCTGCTCCGTGGAGAGCCTCGACACCTGCGCCCGCGTGCCGGCCACATCGGCCTCGCCGATCTGGCGTTCGTGCATAAAACGGCCGAGGCGCTCGCTGTGGCGCTGATGCTCGGCCACCAGCAGGGCCAGCTCGAACTCGTGGAGCTCCTCGGTGAGCTTCTTGTATTCGCGGGCCCGCTCAGCTTCGCGCGCCAGGGGCTCGCGCTGCGAGGCCAGCTCGGTCACGATGTCGTTGAGCCGCGTGATGTTGGCCTCGGTCCCCTCGAGCTTTCGCAGCGTCTCCCGCCGCCGACGCCGGTACTTCTGCACGCCGGCGACCTCCTCGAACAGCTCCCGCCGGTCCTCGCCGCGAAGGCTCAGCACCAGGTCAACCTGGCCTTGGGTCAGCACCGAGTAGGCCTGCTTGCCGATGCCGGTGTCGAGGAACAGCTCGAGGATGTCACGAAGCCGGCATTTGGCTTTGTTGAGCCGGTACTCCGTGTCGCCCGAGCGAAAGATGCGCCGTGAGACCGTCACCTCGGAGAACTCGATGGGGAGTGCGCCGTCGGAGTTGTCGATGGTCAACGATACCTGGGCGAGGCCGAGGGGGCGGCGGCCGTCGGTCCCGGCGAAGATGACGTCCCGCGCCGTGCTGCTGCGCAGCGTCTTCATGCGTTGCTCGCCGAGCACCCACATCATGGCATCGGCGATATTGCTCTTGCCCGCGCCGTTCGGGCCGACAATGGCCGTGATGCCGGGGCCGAACTCGAAGACCGTCTTTTCGGCGAACGTCTTGAAGCCGTGGAGCTCGAGGCTCTTGAGGTACACGAAGCGATCACCCGTGCTGTGATGAGATTGCTGTGACCGTTGCTGCGACGATGGCGGCTGCGAAAGCGTGGCTGGACGACAGGAGGTATGCTCCGACCTCCAAACTGCCTTACTGTGGCCCGTGTATCGGCGAGCGATAGTATACAGCGGCGCCCGGTGGCCGTCAACCGACGACGCCAATCTCGGCAGTACCCACTCCGGTGTCACTCGGTGCTTCTGCGGGCCGCGGTGGCATTGTAGTGCGGGGGCTCCGTCCCCCGCTGGCCGAGGTGGCGCTGTAGCGCAATAGGCGTACGCCCCACGGACACGTCCGCCCAGAGGCGGCGCCCTGCGACCCTCCTCCTCCGCCCCCGCAGCTCTCGCGCCAGTGCACCAGCCACCCAATTCTGGATGCTGGCCTCGCTGCGTCGTGGAAGGTTTGCACCGCTTTTCTTACGCTTGCATGGATGTATCGTCGAGCGGAAGGCGAAATCAGCATGTGTCAGGGAAGCGGATGTGCTGAGACGGTCATGGACAGAGGTGCGCCACATGGCTCTTAGGACTTGAGTCAATCGGAGCACGATCTCCGGCGCGTGGGGAAATCCGGGGACACAAATCCGGGGACACCATGCAAAATTCTTGACTGCTTGCGAATCAGGCCTATCGCGATTCCGGATTCCGGGGAGCAAGTGCCCGCTCCCGCACAATCCGACAAGCCTCTGGAGGAGCAGGTGAAGTTTCTCTGAGGCGTGGCCAGTCAGTCGTCATAGATGCT
>Ga0209979_1004619_pt1 | contig 11301 bp, 7 predicted proteins | sample AnhtaG_FD_183114 | JGI IMG/M metagenome (GOLD analysis project Ga0209979, IMG submission 183114) | Deep subsurface microbial communities from Anholt, Denmark to uncover new lineages of life (NeLLi) - Anholt_01485 metaG (SPAdes) (version 2) | ecosystem: Environmental > Aquatic > Marine > Oceanic >...
AGCGGGCGTTTCGGATTGTAAATACAGGCTCAATCTCGGCATACACCAGCTCACCGGCACGGGGAGAGTATTGCGTGAGCAAGGCGGGGATTGCAATGATGACGATGCTGTATGCGGACAGATTAGCCGAATACGGTATCGGAGTATTTGAAATTAGCCCCGGCATCATAGCAACTGATATGACAAGCGTGGTTAAGGATAAATACGACAAGCTGATAGCAGATGGACTGACTCCGATTAAGCGGTGGGGCCAGCCGGAAGATATCGCAAAGGTGGTTGGTGCCATTGCCCAAGGCAGGCTTGATTTCTCAACCGGCCAGGTCATAAATGTTGACGGGGGCTTTCATCTAAGAAGACTGTAGGGAGTAATAATGGATATTAAAGATACAATCACAACACTATTAAGAGACGGCTTTATTCTCGTCTTTAACCAGGACAAGCTTGACATCGTCAGGACAGCCGAGGCCCTTATAAAGGCAGGTGTCAATAATATGGAAGTCACCTGTCGGATAAATAAGCCATTGGAGAAACTGGCGCGGCTGCACAAGGAGCTTCCCAATTTTGCGGCAGGTTCGGCAAGCCTGATTGACTGGCCCGCAATGCTCGACGTTTACAATAAGGCCAATCCGCAGGACCCGCTACCTTCAGTTGCCCAGGTTGTTGATGCAGGTGCGTGCTATCTTGTTTCGGCGGTCAACTTCAGTAATGAGAGCTTCGAGAAGTTTGCCGGCAAAATTCCTATGATACCGGGATGCGGCAGTGTGACGGAGGTCGTCAGCCAGTTTTCCAGGGGAGCGAACCTCTGTAAGATATTCCCGGCCAAGCAGCTCGGCGGGCCCGGCTTTGTTAAGGCAATCGACCCTGCTATTCACAAAACTATCAGTTTGGTACCCACAGGCGGAACAAATCCGGGTAACATTCCCGACTATATTGATGTGGGAGTTCTGGTACTTGGCGGCTCGTTCAGTATGATTGAAAAGGACACAATGAAAAAAATCATCAACGAGCAGGACTACAATCTTTTGGCTGAGGAACTGACCAGGATTAAACAATTGATAGACAAATTGCGAACAGAAAAATATCCCGATATCAATTTCGCAACGGCTTCTATCGAACAGATAAGCCGAAGTACAGGCAGAAATTTCAATCTAAATTCGTGAAGCGAAATACGAGATGCAAAACGCCACTCATATTACCCTTTGGCGACAAATTTTATATGCGACTCTTATCATTCTTTCACTGACAAGTATACCGTTGTGTGCGAACGCCGAGGCCTCTGCTCCGAGATTAACAATCAACGCTAAGGATACTGGTTATCGTGGTATCTGGTATATGAATCAGCCGTCAAATGATGAATACGTCTATAAGTATAGTGGAGGATTAGGAACGTACTGCGCCAAACATAAACCGTTTGCCGTCTATTGTGAGAAGGTCAAGAAGACTTTTTTCTGTTATGGTGGGACTACCACAGACAGCAACCGAAAGCTGCTGCATATGGTCTCTTATTATGACCACAAGACAGGGATGGTGCCCCGGCCAACGATACTTCTTGATAAAAAGACCGGCGATGCCCACGACAATCCGGTTATATCCGTAGACGACAAGGGCTATATCTGGATATTCTCAACTTCACACGGCACGGCCAGGCCTTCGTATATCCACAGAAGCAGGAAACCATACGATGTAAGTGAGTTTGAACTGATAAACGCAACGAAAATCGAAAACGGCAAAGAAGTTCCAATGAGAAATTTTTCGTATATGCAACCCTGGCATATCAAAGGTAAGGGTTTTATCTGTTTCTTCACTCGCTACAATTATCCTGCTGACCGTACTATTTGCTTTATGACAAGCCCAGACGGCGTCAAATGGTCGAAGTGGAGCCGGATTGCTGCAATTGATAAAGGACACTATCAAATCAGCGCTGCGGGCAAAAATAAAGCGGGGACAGCGTTTAATTTTCACCCTGAGGGAAAAGGCCTGAATTGGCGGACGAATTTGTACTATATCGAAACCACCGACTTCGGCAGAACGTGGCAAACGACTAATGGGCGAAAATTGACGCTGCCGCTGACTGATGCCAGAAACCCCGCCCTTGTTAATGATTACCAAAAGGAAGGCCTGAACGTATATCTGAAAGATATTCGGTTGGACGGAGAAGGAAAGCCGGTAATTCTGTTTCTAACAAGCAAGGGGTACGAATCCGGCCCTAAAAATGACCCGCGCACTTGGACAACGGCTCGCTGGACGGGCCGAGAATGGCAGATAAGAGCAGCTTTTGTCTCGGATAACAATTATGATATGGGCTCGCTCTATATCGAGGATGCTGAAAAGCACGCTTCTAACAGGCGTGACGGGAAGTGGCGAATAATCGGGCCTACCGAAACCGGCCCGCAGCCGTATAACCCAGGCGGTGAAATGGCTATGTGGACAAGCAAAGACTTTGGAAAAACCTGGAAAAAAGTCAAACAGCTTACGAAAAATAGTTCTTACAATCACACATACGCACGGCATCCGGTAAACGCTCACTCTGATTTTTATGCCATTTGGGCAGATGGACACGGCAGAAAGCCATCACAATCCTCCCTTTACTTTTGCGACAAGCAAGGAAAGGTACGCATCCTGCCGTACAAAATGGCTGATGATTTTGTAAAGCCTACTTTAGCCGGTGAGGGTGTCACCCATCAGCAGGCGATGGCGACATTGCGAAAGGCAGTACGGTTCTTTCACACGAACGTGGCCAGTCATGGTGGTTATCTCTGGCGATACAGTGCCGACCTTGCGCTGCGCGAGGGAGAAGGCAAAGCAACTGAGACGATGATATGGGTCCAGCCGCCTGGAACCCCGGCAATCGGCCAGGTGTACCTCGATGCGTACGAAGCAACGGGTGAACAACTCTATCTCGATGCGGCTCGTGATGCTGCCTCTGCACTGTTGCAGGGGCAACTTCGAACCGGCGGGTGGTTTTACCATATCGAGTTCGACCCTGTGAAACGGCAGCGGTATGGGTATCGTGATGTTCCCAAGCGGAAGGGCCAGAGGCAAAAGACTACGCTTGATGACAACACTACACAGTCGGCCGTTCGCTTCCTCATGCGGCTGGACAAGCTACTCCAATTCAGGGACAGGAAGATCCATGAAGCAGTGGCCTATGCTCTTGATGCCATGCTCGGGGCCCAGTTTCCCAATGGCGTCTGGTATCAATGGTGGGACCGTTACCCAAATCCGGCGAGCGCTAAGGATTATCCTGTGAAAGCGGCCGGTTATCCGGAAACCTGGTCGCGCACCTGGCCAAATGATTGGACCGGCTGCTATTTTATCAACGACAACGTAATGATGGATATGATCACCACAATGTTGGATGCCAACAAGATTTATGGGAAGGAGAGGTATTTGGAGTCGGCCTTGAAAGCAGGTGATTTTCTCATTCTGTCCCAGATGCTTGAGCCGCAGCCGGCATGGGCACAGCAGTACGACCGCGACATGCACCCGGTCTGGGATCGTAAGTTCGAGCCACCAGCAATTACCGGCGGAGAGTCGCAAGCAGTCCTTGAAACACTGATGCTGTTGTACCAGGAAACCGGCAAAAAGAAATATCTCGCTCCCATTCATCGTGCCATTTCTTATCTTCGTAAGTCACAGCTTCCTGATGGTCGGCTGGCACGATTTTACGAATTAAAGACAAACAAGCCTCTTTATTTTACCGGGGAGTACAAGCTCACCTACAGTAGTGACGAGACACCGACGCATTATAGTTTTATCGTTGATTCCAGACTGGATTCGATTGAAGCGCAATACAAGCGTCTGTTAGAAGTGGAACCGACAGATAAACGCACAAGCAGCGGCGCGAAAATGGAGCGAATGTCACCTGAGCTAGCGGTAGAGGTAAGGGAAATTATCAACAATATGGACGAGCGCGGTGCCTGGATCCAGCAGGGGCAACTCAGATACCATAAAGTCGAGCCGGAATCCGGAATCATCGACTGCCGGACCTTTATAAATAACGTCAGGACGTTGTGCCGGTTCCTGATTACGGATAGATGAATTTGAGTGTCGGATTGTGTTGTGACAAAGGAATCCACTAACGGTTTTTCTGAAATGAGAAAAACGTAATAAAGACAGAAAATAACGTTATTGTTAGTTTTTGAAACGCAGTTTATCAGATATAAGGGAAAGAGATATGCAGAAAAAAGAAATAAACAATCAGGCCATTGCCTTTCATCATTACAACACAGTAATTGTAGGCGCAGGGGCGGCGGGAATGAACTGCGCGGTGCACCTGTGTGAATTTATGGAGCAAAAAGGCGTTGACAGTCCTAAGGAAAGAATAGCCGTAGTAACCGCAGGACTGGGTTTGGGGGCATCACGGATGAGCGGCTCTGACAAGCAGACCTATTATAAAATAGGCACCAGTCCGGATGTTGCCGATAGCGCAGAAGAGTTTGCCAAGAGTCTGACAGCGGCTGGGTGCTGCCACGGCGATTCGGCGCTTATCGAAGCAATCGGCTCGCTTCGTGAATTCTATCACTTAGTCCAGGTCGGGGTCCCATTTCCAACGGATTCTACTGGCACCTTCATCGGCTACAAGACAGACCATGACCCTTATGAGCGAGCAACCTCAGCCGGGCCTAAAACAAGCAGGTTTATGAGCCAGTGTTTGCAGAAACAGCTTGAACGGTACGGTGCTGAAATTCACGATGCGCAGGAAGCTGCCAGCTTACTTACAGTTGGTTCCGGCGAATCAAAGCGAATCGCAGGCGTTGTAACGGTAGATAAGAAAAGTGCCGACCAAACAAATCATGCCATAAACATCTTCTTTGGTTCAAATATAGTGCTTGCCGCCGGCGGGCCTGGCGAGCTATTCAAAACCACTGTCTATCCGAAAGGCCAGTTAGGCATCCACGGGCTTGCGTTCAAGGCGGGCCTGGTTGGAGCAAACCTGACTGAGTCGCAGTTCGGCCTGGCGAGTATAAAATTCCGCTGGAACGTTTCCGGCACTTATATGCAGGCGGTTCCACGGCTTTTCAGCAACGACGCCAACGGTAAAGACGAGAAAGAATTCCTTACGGGCTTTTTCCCGTCAATGAGCAAGATGGCAACGAATACTTTCCTTAAAGGTTATCAATGGCCCTTCGACCCGCAGCGGATTGAGAATCTACAGTCATCGTTGATTGACATCCTTGTATTCAACGAAACACAAAAAGGCAGGCGGGTATATATGGACTTTCTGAAAAATCCTATCGGTAGTGACTCTATGGATGAGTTCAGCATTGATGACCTTGAACCGGAAGCCAAGGAGTATCTGCAAAAAGCCGGTGCGCTGCAAAAAACACCTATCGAACGACTGGCACACATGAATACCCCTGCTATCGAGATATATAAGGAAAACGGTATTGATTTATATTCGGAGCCGCTTGAGATTGCGGTCTGTGCCCAGCATAACAACGGCGGCTTTGCTGTGGATAAATGGTGGCAGTCCAATATACCTCAGACTTTTATAATCGGTGAGATGGCCGGCACCCATGGCGTAAAACGTCCCGGCGGCTCTGCCCTTAACGCCGGCCAGACCGGGGGGCTTCGAGCAGCCGAATATATTGCAAATGTCTATGGCTGTGAGCTGCCGGATTATTCAGATAAACAGTCTGAGATTGACCAGCAATTAAGTCGCTGTGTTACCAGCTTTGAACGGTACAAAAGCTCATCCGGTTCAGTTCCTGAAGAAGTAATAGAAGAGGTCCGAAGCCGTATGACTGCGTCAGGGGGACATATAAGAGAGTTGAATGATGCTCAAAAAGCCCTGAAAGAAGCTGTCAAGCTCTACAAAAGCATACGACAAAAGGGATTCAATTCAAAAGACGCCGGAGCTTTCATTACAGCAATACAGGCCGAGCATCTGGCTCTGGCAAGCGTTGCGTATCTCAAGGCCGTTGTGGAATTGCTCAAACAGGGTAGCGGCTCGCGGGGTTCACATCTTGTCCTGGCCCAGGACGGCATTGAAATACATCCCGACGTGATTGATAAAGCCACTGGCAAACCGTTAAAATTCAAACCTGAGAACGAGTCGCTAAGAAGTACTGTATTGCAGATTGAATACGACGAAGGTTCGCCCGATTTATTTCGGTGCAGGAACATCAAATTAAGGCCTGCGCCAACCGACAGGAAGGCATTTGAGCCGGCCTGGCAGGATTATAGAGAGGGAAAAATCTACAACAGCTAACATAAATGTGAGTTCTGCAAAATGGAGGTTCTCTATGGCAATAATCGATTTAAAGCCGAAGTCAGAATGCAAGTATGACATACTCTCATTAGGTGAGATAATGATCCGACTGGATCCGGGCGAAGAAAGGATTCATACGACCCGGCATTTTCGGGTTTGGGAAGGCGGTGGAGAATACAATGTCGCCAGAGGTCTTAAGCGCTGTTTCTCTCAGAGAGCCGCGGTTGTTACCGCTCTTGTGGATAATCCTGTCGGGAGATTGCTCGAGGATTTGATGTATCAGGGTGGCGTGAGTATGGAGTATGTCAAATGGGTCCCGTACGATGGGATCGGCAGGAAAGTAAGGATTGGCTTGAATTTCACCGAGCGAGGCTTTGGCGTACGGGCAGCCGTGGGTTGTTCGGACAGGGCAAACAGCGCCGCCTCGCAACTAAAGAAAGGTGACATCGACTGGGAAAGCATATTCGGAACCGACGGCATCAGATGGTTCCACGCCGGAGGCATTTTTGCAGGACTCTCGCAGACGACACCTGATGTTATCATCGAGGCCGTCACGGCAGCTAAAAAGCACGGCACAGTAGTTTCCTACGATCTTAACTTTCGCAACTCACTATGGAAGGACATCGGCGGCCAGGAAAAGGCAATGGAAGTCAATCGTGCTATCGCGCCGCACGTGGATGTGATGCTTGGAAACGAAGAAGACTTCACAGCCGCTCTCGGTTTTGAAGTAAAAGGCATCGGCAAGAGCTTCTCCAAGCTCGACCCGACGAATTTCAAGAAAATGATCGAGCAGGTTACAAAGGAGTTTCCAAATTTCAAAGTCGTAGCCACAACGCTTCGAAACGCCAAGACCGCATCGGTAAACGACTGGGGTGCTGTTATCTACGCCGATGGTGAATTTCACGATGCCATACTCAGGCCGGACCTTGAGATATATGATCGTGTCGGCGGCGGTGACAGCTTTGCATCCGGTCTGATATATGCTCTTATGGAGGGAAAAACGCCCGACGAGGCGGTCAACTACGGTGCCGCCCATGGTGCTTTGGCAATGACTACACCCGGTGATACAACCACGGCCAGTCTGCGTGAGGTCAGGAAAGTTATGGGTGGCGGCGGCGCCAGAGTTGATAGATAATCCGAATAGGTAACAGTTCACGGGGTAACATGTTGAATTTAGGCCATTTTATGTCATTGCGAGCGAGGCAGAGCCGAGCGTGGCAATCTCTGAGTTGCGAAAAAATTGAGATTGCTTCGGCCTAAAGGCCTCGCAATGACATAAAAAACGCCGTTTGGTCCTCGTAAACGGTTACCTGAAGATGATGTTCGAGAAAAGATATTTATGATTTTTCAAACACTTAAATGGATTGGCGGTGTTGACGGTTTCTTAGAGCTTATAGACCAGCGGCGACTACCTGCTGAATTTATTAAGATGCAGTGTCGTGATATTGTGGCTCTTTTCAAAGCTATACTGACACTTGCGGTGCGCGGCGCTCCGGCTATCGGTGTCTCGGCGGGATACGGGTTGGTTCTGGCTTTGCAAAAACTAAATCCCGCAGATAGTCTGGCACAAGGACTTAAAGTACTGGCTGAGGCAAGCCAGTATTTGGCATCATCACGTCCAACGGCGGTAAATTTGTTCTGGGCGCTGGAGCGGGTTTGTCAAAATGCCAAGGAGTTCGTTGACGGGCAGCCTGAAGCAACAGTACAGGCCTTACGCGAGGCTGTTTTAGCTGAGGCGAATGCTATTTGTCGAGAAGATGTTGATATGTGCCGACGGATTGGTCAAAATGGGGAAAGGTTTATCAAAGAAGGCGCAGGTATTTTAACGCATTGCAACGCCGGGGCACTTGCAACCGCGGGACAGGGGACGGCCTTGTCGGTTATGTTTGAGGCACACAAAAATGGAAAGAAGTTCAGGGTCTATGCGGATGAGACCCGGCCATTGCTGCAAGGCGCCCGGCTAACAGCCTGGGAGCTCAAGCAAGCGGGAATTGATGTTACAGTGATTTGCGACAATATGGCGGCTTACCTGATGAAGCAGGGCAAGGTCGATGCGGTCATAACCGGCGCGGACCGAATCGCGGCAAATGGTGATACGGCAAATAAGATAGGCACTTACAGCCTGAGCATTCTCGCCAGAGGGCATGGCATACCGTTTTATATTGCGGCGCCGTCAAGCACGTTCGATTTGAGTATAAAAAGTGGAGCCGAGATACCTATTGAACAAAGGTCGGCTGACGAAGTGGCATCCTTTGGCGATGAAAGGACCGCACCAGAAGGGGTTGACATTTACAATCCGGCTTTTGACATTACGGAGGCACAGGATATTGCTGTTATCATTACCGAAAGAGGGGTAATTGAAAAGCCCAACGCCGGCAGCATCTCGGGACATTTGAGGTGATGTTCAATAAAGCAATCCTGTAGAAAGCCGCCTAATAACTAATCGATTGTTAGAGCCTATCCGAATAACCCGCTCTATTGCGGCCGGCTGCAAAGCCCGATGCCTGCGTTGTCGGCCAAAAACGTTCTCAACGTGGAGAAAACCACGCCTCCGAGCATTTTTGGCCTGCCGCCTTGGCCTCGAACTTTTCGCTCGGCCTCATAACGACCCGGTTATTCGGATAAGCTCTAAGCTCGATACTGGATGCTCGTCGAAAATCAATATATCCTAAATAAGTCCGATAACAGCTTCGAGTAGGGGCAACCACATTGGGCTGCCCCTACGACCTGAATCTCCAAAAAAAACTTATTTTTTTATTGAACACGATATACCTCTGGGGGGTATAATAGTGTTGCCCAACACCAGTTAGGCGTATGCCTGCTTGTCTCTGCGAAGTGCTTCGCCGAAGCAGGAAGCTCAGCAGGTGCTGGACAAAAGGGACAAGATATGAAGAAAAATCCGAGTCATGAGAATAACCTGGTTGCCTTAAGGCGAATTGAAGGGCAAGTTCGCGGTGTTCAAAGGATGGTCGAAGACCGTAAATACTGTATCGACATTTTAAACCAGATATACGCTATCAAAGGGGCCCTTGGTCGTGTAGAAGAGAATATTTTGGAAAAGCACTTTCAGCACTGCGTAACCGAAGCCGTAAAGGGAAGTTCTGAAGAAGAAAGACAGCAAAAGCTGGATGAGATTCTGAAACTGATACATCAGACCCGCAGGGCATAAAATATGGTCGTGGAAATAAAATGGATTCGTCTTTTTTTCGTGGGATTATTTCGGCTGTTGTGTTCTAAAATGCCGATAATGTGGAATAGTTTTAGGGGGCAAATATGAACAAACAAGCTGTTATAGCTGTGGGAGCAATCGTACTTGTTTTTATGCAGTGTTCAGAAGCTTCGCAGCAGCCGAGCGATTCAAATGATTTGCAAACACTTCCGGATTATCTACGTTATGCCTCTCTCAATAATGCGGAGCTTAAAGCAAAATTCGAGGAATGGAAGGCGGCTTTAGAGCAGATTCCACAGGCAAAAGCATTAGATGACCCGAGGTTTACATACGGTTATTTCATAGAGGAGGTCGAGACACGGGTCGGGCCGCAAAGACAAAAGCTCGGCATAATGCAGGTATTTCCCTGGTTTGGCAAAATTGAAGCAAGAACCGACATAGCCGCGGCAAAAGCAAAAGCTGCAAGACAAAGATACGAAACAACTAAATTGAAACTTTTCCGGCAGGTAAAAGTGGCTTTTTACGAATTCACATATCTGGCCACGGCTATTGATATTGCAAAACAGAACCTCGAGCTGCTGAAGCATTTCGAGGAGGTCGTACGCACCAAATACAGAACCGCTACGGCAATACATCCTGACATAATCCGTGCCCAGGTAGAATTAGCTATAATTGAGGATATCCTAAGAAGCCTGGAGCCGCTCAAAGAGCCAACAGTTGCAAAACTCAATTCGGTGCTTAATCGACCGATTGACGCGGAATTGGCTTGGCCTAAAAAAGAACCACCGAGAGAAGTCCGGCTTGACCGGCAGCATATTGTGCAGGCGTTAAAAAGAGCGAATCCCGAACTTGCTGAATTTAGCTGGGAAATTCAGGCGGCAAAAAGCAGGGTCAAGCTGGCAAAAAAGAAATTCTATCCTGATATAGGAGTCGGCCTCGATTGGATTCAGACAGGTGGAGCAGTTTCTCCAAGCCTCAGCGGTAGCGGCAATGACCCTGTGATTTTGATGTTTTCAATGAATATCCCCCTGTGGCAGGACAACTATAAGGCCGCTGAGCAGCAGGCAAAAGCCAATGTCAGAAAAATTCAAGAGCAAAGAACAGATATCGAAAACAAAATATTATCAAGAGTATTTGAGGTGCTGTACGATATTGAAGATAGCCAGAGAAAGACGCATCTTTATGGGGACGTTTTAGTTTTGAAGGCAGAGGAGCTTGTTCAGGCGTCTGAAACCGCCTATAAGGCAGGTATGATAGATTTCCTCTCGCTGATAGATGCTCAGCGCATGTTGCTTAAATACGAGTTAGACTACGAAAGGGCCGTTACTAACAATCAGCAGAAACTGGCTGAGCTGGAAATGCTTGTTGGGACGGAACTGCCATCAATAGTTGAGCCATCAATTAATAAGGAAACTGTGGTAAAGTGATTCAATCTTTCATTTTTTTTAAGTATAACTGTCAGATTATAGGTGGCTGATATGAAAATGACACAAGCCAAATCATTATTGGGGAATCGATGGTTCAAAACCACCGTTTTGGTGGTTGTAACTTTTATCGCGGGTTATTTTGTTAACTCACTTTTGCAGGGACCCCCTACCGGCCCAGAGCATGAACATCCCGGCGAACGGACTGCTGAGCAAGCGCCGACGGAGTGGACATGCTCGATGCATCTACAGATTCGTCAGTCCAAACCCGGTCAGTGCCCGATTTGTGGTATGGATTTGATACCGGTAGCTACTGAGGATAGTGCGATTGGTGAGAGGCAAATCTCCTTCTCTGAAGAGGCCTTAAAGCTGATGGAGGTTCAAACCACCCTTGTGGAGCGTAAATTTGTCGAGGCCGAAATCCGCATGGTCGGCAAGGTTGATTATGATGAGACCCGCGTAAAAAATATCACCGCCTGGGTGCCCGGCAGGAT
>Ga0209979_1004620_pt1 | contig 11300 bp, 13 predicted proteins | sample AnhtaG_FD_183114 | JGI IMG/M metagenome (GOLD analysis project Ga0209979, IMG submission 183114) | Deep subsurface microbial communities from Anholt, Denmark to uncover new lineages of life (NeLLi) - Anholt_01485 metaG (SPAdes) (version 2) | ecosystem: Environmental > Aquatic > Marine > Oceanic...
TAGGGTGGGCATATATGTGCCTGGGGGCACGGCGTGCTATCCATCGACGGTATTGATGACGGCGATCCCTGCCAAAGTAGCGGGGGTCAAGGAGGTCATCCTGGTCACCCCACCACGGAGAGGGGGGGCAATACCGCCGCCTACACTGGTGGCAGCGGACATTGCCAAGGTGGACCTCGTTTTCAGGGTGGGGGGCGCTCAGGCGATCGCAGCCCTCGCCTTTGGCACCGAGTCCATCCCACAAGTGGACAAGATCTGCGGACCGGGCAATATTTTCGTTATCTTGGCGAAGAGGATGGTCTTTGGCGTAGTGGATATCGATGGGCTCCCGGGACCTACGGAGACAGTTGTTTTGGCCGATGATTCCGCAGATGCCGCCCTCTGCGCCGCCGACCTCCTGGCTCAAGCGGAGCATGATGTGCTTGCCACCGCCCTCCTGATCACCACCTCCTCCAAGCTGGCCGATGAGGTCAATAGTGAGGTGGAGCGTCAGCTCGCTAAATTGGAGCGGGCTGGCATCGCACGGGAATCGGTGGAGAGGAGGGGAAAGATAATTGTGGTTGCCAACATAACTCAGGCTGTCGACCTGGTTAACCTTTATGCTCCGGAGCACGTATCTTTGATGGTGCGCACCCCCTCTTCGTACATGAGAAGGATCCGCAATGCCGGGGCAATCTTCGTCGGGGAAAGCTCCCCCGAAACCTTGGGCGACTATGTTGCCGGACCGAGCCATGTCATCCCCACAGAGGGCACCGCCCGTTTCAGATCCCCCCTCGGTGTTAGCGACTTCCTCAAGTTCACCAGCGTCATCTCTTTAAGTGAAGAGGATTTAAAGGCGCTCGGTCCTGCTGCGGCGACCATCGCCAGGGCTGAGGGGCTCACCGCCCATGCCCGTGCCGTGGAGGCAAGGCTTAAAAAGAAAAGCAGGGAGGGCTAATTATGAACCCTTCCCATCCTTCTCGGGGTATCGAAAGGCTGATCAGGGGCGATATTTTGCGCCTTGAGGGGTATCAACCCATCGCCCCTCCGGAGGTGCTTGGCGAGCGAGCCGGGATTCCGCCCGAGGGGGTGATAAAGCTGGATGGGAATGAAAATCCCTATGGCTGCTCACCAAGGGTGGGGCGCGCCCTCGCCAGCTATCCCTTCTATCATATCTATCCCGACCCCGACCAGGGGGAGGTGCGAAAAGCGCTGGAGGGGTATGTTGGAGTTGGCGCAGAGCATATCGTGGCTGGCGCCGGCAGCGATGAGCTCATCGACCTCATCCTGCGCCTTTTCCTCGAACCAGGGGACAGGGTGATCAACTGTGTTCCCACCTTCGGCATGTACCCCTTCTCTACCGAGGTTTGCGGGGGGAAGGTTGTCGATGTGCCGAGGGGCAAGGCCTATGCTGTGGACATCTCCAGGGTGAAGGAGGCAATGGACGAAAAGACTAAGCTCATCTTCATCGCCTCGCCCAATAACCCAACGGGGAATGTCACCACCGAGCGGGATATGGTTGAGCTGGTTAAGGCGGGCATAGCGGTGGTGGTTGATGAGGCATATTATGAATTTAGCGGGGTCACCATTGCCCCCCTGGTTCCCCAATACGAGAACCTCATCGTTTTGCGCAGCTTCAGCAAATGGGCCGGGCTTGCCGGACTGCGCATCGGCTACGGAATCTTCCCCCAGCTTATCGCAGAGCAGCTTCTAAAGATAAAGCAACCCTATAATATAAACCTGGCGGCCCAGATCGCGGTCAAGGAATCTCTGGCCGACCTCCAATATCTCCAGGGCACAGTGAGGGCGATTATTTCGGAGCGGGAGCGGCTTTTCCAAAAACTGGGGGAGCTCAGGTTCCTCAAGCCCTTTCCCTCCCAGGCGAATTTCGTCTTTTGCGCCGTGGTCGATGGGGATGCGGAGCAGATTCACCAGGGACTGGAGAAGAGGGGCATATTTGTCCGCTACTTCGACACCCCTCTCTTAAGGAACTCGCTCCGCATCAGCGTGGGAAAGCCTGAGCACACCGACGCCCTGGTGGAAGCATTGCGAAAAATAGGAGGAAAGCGCAGTGGGTAAAAGATCGGCTACCGTCACCCGTGAGACCAGGGAGACAAAGATAAGCGTGGAACTCGATATCGATGGCACCGGCAAATTCGAGGTCAAAACCGGCATCAGGATGCTCGACCATCTTTTGACCCAGCTCGCTCAGCACAGCCTATTTGACATAAAGATCGCAGCCTCAGGATGGGACCAGCATCATCTGGTGGAGGATGTCGCCATCTCCCTGGCGAGAGCCCTGAATGAGGCGCTGGGGGATAAGAAGGGGATCACCAGGATGGGTCATGCTTTGGTGCCCATGGATGAGGCGCTGGCTATGGTGGCGGTGGACATCGGGGGCAGGGGATATGCCGCTATCGAGGCTCCATTAAAGAGGAAGAAAATCGGCGACCTGGAGACCGATATGGTGCGCCACTTCCTGGAGACCTTTACCCACGAGACAAAAATCAACCTCCATGCCAGGGTGCTCTCCGGGGTCAACGATCATCATAAGGCGGAGGCGATTTTCAAGGCGCTGGGTCGGGCACTGGATGCGGCAACAAAAGTTGACCAGCGGATCATAGGGGAATTCCCCAGCACCAAAGGGGTCATCGAAGGCTAGAGTGTCTTTCCCGTTAGCCTGCGATAGGCCTCCCGATAGCGCTGGGTGGTCTGCTCGACGATGTCCGGGGGAAGCATGGGTGCCGGCGGCTCCTTATTCCACCCCGACTGGACAAGCCAGTCGCGCACCGGCTGCTTATCGAAGCTTGGCTGGGGGCGCCCCACCTCATACTGGCTTGAATCCCAGAAGCGGCTTGAGTCCGGGGTGAGAAGCTCATCGATTAATATCACCTCATCATCCACCAGCCCGAACTCCATCTTGGTATCGGCGATGATGATGCCCCGCTCCAGGGCATAATCGTGGGCATAGCGATATATCCTCATGCTCTTCTCCAAGAGCTCCTGGGTTCGCCCTTCGCCGACAAGCCTTTTCATCTCTTCGATGGCAAGGGGCTGATCGTGTCCTGAGGCAGCCTTTGTTGTCGGGTTAAAGATGGGCTCAGGGAGCTTTTCGCTCTCCCTCAGACCCCTAGGCAAAGGGATGTCGGAGATAGCTCCCTTCTCACTGTATTCTGCCCATGCCGCGCCTGAGATGTAGCCCCGAACCACGCACTCGATGTCGATGCGCCGTGCCTTCCTCACGATCATGGAACGGCGCGCCACATAGGGATAAAGGGCATCCTCCTCCACCACCTCGATGAAGTGGTTGGGGACGAGGTGAGCCGTCTTCTGAAACCAGAAGGCGGAGAGCAGGTTCAAGACCAGGCCCTTATCGGGGATGCCGGAGGGGAGCACCGAATCGAAGGCGGAGATGCGGTCGGTGGCGACGATCAAGAGCTTATCGCCCAGGTCATAGGTATCGCGCACCTTCCCCCGGTAGTAGAGGTTAGGCAGATTGGTTTCAAGTAAGAGTTCCATTCAGTAGCTCTTTATGGAGACTTTCTGCGCTTCGGCGTTATATAGGGTTGCTGTATCTGGAACGGTATTATTCCAGATAGCCCTTCCATACTCAAAACTAAAGCCTCCCCATTCAGGGTGATACTCATTTGTGTAGACTCGGATGCTGTCCCCTGGAGCCACGATATAGGATGGAAAGGTGAGCGAGGGGTATCCATCAGCAAAATCTACCAGTAACCAGCCAGCTAAATCTTGAGGCCCATCTCCAAGATTTGTTATTTCGACATACTCATCGGACTCCACATAAGGGACGATGCCGTCGTAGAAAATATGGGTGATCTGGATGTCGCTAGGCATTATCGTATTATCCCAAATTCTCAACTGAGCTTCTTCAGCCTCTGCTTGCAAATCTTGGAAGAGAGCTTCATGCTTGACATCAGGTGGATAAGCTCTTACCCATGCATAGCCACCCGCTACCAACTCAGCATTGACAAATGTGTCTCCAACACAGACATAGCGCAGAAGCCTATCGTATCGGTCAGTCTCAGACACATCCTTTTCCAGCTCGACGGCTTTTCCTTCTACCAGATTCCTGTTCAGCAGCATCGCTTCCTCCGCCACAGCCTGAATGTCTGGGCGGGTGTCATTCATTTCTGGTGTGTCTATGCCAATGTAACGCACTGTGTATACCTCGCCATTGATAAGCACTTCAATGGTATCCCCGTCAATAACACGCACACAGGTTGCCTGAACAAGTGTAGAATTCTCTGAAGCGATATTGCCACAACCAACTATGGTAAGAGCCAAAATTAACAGCGCATTGATAATGCATAGCTTTCGCATCGATCTGCCCTTGCCCTACCCCAGCCCCAGCCGTTCGAAGACCGCGTCAACATGGCGCAGGAAGTAGCCTAGGGCTTTTTCTCCTTCAGTTGTGCGGCTCGCATTTTCTCCACGATCTCAATCTTCTTGGCAAAGGGCAGATTCCTTAACTGCTTCCTCCTCGCCTCACGCTCTTCACTGAAGACTTTCCAAAATTCTTCCGAGTCTCTTATCCAGAGGAGTTTTTTCATCGCTAAACCTCCCCAGAATTTCGTTTAGCAATGGCATATCCGCCTGTTCCAAGAGGTAGGGAATAACCATCCTATCCTTTGGTCTAAGAGCCATGAGCAAGGTTGCTATCAGGTATTCCACGGTGAGGACCTTGCTCGGAGTGCCCTTCACTCTAATCCTTTTGGCTCGTCTGATAGCCTCATCAATAAGGGGACTGATAAAGCTCGGCAAGAACTGGACGGGCATTCCCCCTATATCAATGTAGACATTTCTTATCTGATATTTGCGACTTCTGAAATACTGGTATAGCGCTGAATATTCCCTATCTGTAGTCATCAAGACAAAAATGTCTAAGTCGTAAGTGAGTATCGGTTCCAAGTAGTAGTTTGCCGCATATCCTCCACCTATGGCGTAGTCCTTTATCACACCTGTTCTCTTGATTTGGTTCAGTGTCCTCAGAGCTTCTATCATACTTCTTTTCTATCCCAGCCCCAGCCGCTCGAAGACCTCATCGACATGGCGCAGGAAGTATCCGTAGTCGAAAAGCCCCTCAAGCTCAGATTTGGAAAGATGCTTGCTGACATCGGGGTCGCTGTGGAGAAGATTGAGGAAGCCCACCCTTTCCTTCCATGCCTTCATCGAGTTTCGCTGCACTATTTCATACGCCTCATCCCGGCCTAGGCCTTTTTCGATGAGGGCAAGAAGCACCCGCTGCGAGAAGATCAACCCCCTGGTGACCTCCAGGTTCTCCCGCATGTGCTCGGGGTAGACCTGAAGCCCCTTCATAATGTAGGTGAAGAGGTAGAGGACATAATCGACGACGAGGCAGGAGTCGGGCAGGATAATGCGCTCCGTGGAGGAGTGGCTGATGTCGCGCTCATGCCACAGGGCGATGTTCTCCAGTGAGGTCAGGGCGTGCCCCCGAACCAGCCTCGCCAGACCGCAGATGCGCTCGCAGAGCTCAGGATTGCGCTTGTGGGGCATCGCCGAGGAGCCTGTCTGCCCCGGCTCAAAGGGCTCCTCAACCTCAAGGATCTCCGTTCGCTGTAGCCCTCGGATCTCGGTGGCAAACTTCTCCAACGAGCTGGCGATGATGGCCAGGGTGGTCATGAACTGGGCATGGCGATCGCGCTGCACAATCTGGCTGGATATCGGTGCTGCCTCCAGCCCCAGCTTGGCGCAAGCCGCTTTTTCGACCTCAGGAGGAACGGCGGCATATGTGCCGACAGCGCCAGATATCTTGCCCACAGCGATCGCCTTTCTCGCATCAGCAAGCCTTTGAGCGTTCCTCTTCATTTCCTCAACCCAAAGGGCAAGCTTCAGGCCGAAGGTGGTGGGCTCGGCGTGAACGCCGTGGGTGCGCCCCATCATGATGGTGTTCTTGTGCTCCACCGCCCTCTCCTTCAGCACCTCGATAAGCTCGGCGATGTCCCGGGCTAGAAGGTCTGCCGCCGCCACAAGTTGCAGGCTGAGCGCGGTGTCTATGATATCGGAGGAGGTAAGGCCGAGGTGAATAAAGCGGCTCTCGTCTCCCAGGCTCTCCGCTACTGATCTGAGGAAGGCGGTCATATCGTGGTGGGTCACCTTCAGGATCTCATCGATACGACCCAGGTCATAGCGTGCCTCTCGGATACCGGGGATCGCCTCCTTGGGGATCGCCCCCAGCTCAGCCCAGGCCTCGCAGACGGCGATCTCCACGTGGAGCCATTTATCGAATTTGCTCTCGTCAGCCCAGACCTTCTTCATCTGTGGCCTAGAATATCTCTCAATCATCTCTTCATCCTCTTTTCCAACTTTGGGCTGCTCTCAATGCTAGGCTCTCTGGCTTTCGATAGCTTCTTCGTCCTTGGTTACATTTCTAGCTTTCCGATAACTCTCGCCGGTATTCTTCGTAAGCCCTTCTTATTCCTTCATGCTTCAATCCCAGAATCTGGGCAGCGAGCAGGGCAGCGTTCTTGGCCCCACCGATGGCAACACAGGCAACTGGAACGCCCGCAGGCATCTGAACCATTGAGAGGAGGGCATCAAGACCCTTAAGCTCGCCCCGCTCCAGGGGAACGCCAATCACCGGGATCGTGGTCCAGCTTGCAATAACGCCTGCCAGGTGTGCTGCCCCTCCAGCGCCAGCGATGATCACCTCAAGCCCCCTTTCTCGGGCACTTCGCCCATATTCTCCAGCCTTTTCAGGGTTTCGATGGGCCGATATGATGGAGACCTCATATTCGATGCCAAGCTCATTAAGCACATCCAGCGCCGGCTGCATCAACGGCTCATCCGATTTGCTTCCCATGACCACGCCAACGAGGGGCATCGCTTAGCTCCCTACCTCCCGTGCCGCAATGTCCTTTCGATAATGGCAGCCCTCGAAGTGGATGCGGGGGAGATTTAGATAGACCTTCTCTCTGGCCTCGGCGATGGTTTTGCCGGTGGCGGCAACGGTGAGCACCCTTCCACCGTCGGTATAAATTTTTCCCTGCTTCGCCTTGGTCCCGGCATGGAAAACGAGGATATCCCTATCAACCCTATCCAGACCCTCGATGGGAAAGCCTGTTTGATAGCTGCCGGGGTAGCCCCCTGAGGCGATGACCACGCCAACGCAGGCTTCATCGCTCCACTCCACCTTTATCCGATCCAGGGTGCCATCGATCACCGCCACCATGATGTCCACCAGGTCGCTCTTGAGCCGAGGGATCATGACCTGATTCTCAGGATCGCCGAAACGGGCGTTAAACTCCAATGCCTTGGGCCCATCTTCGGTTACCATGAGCCCGGCGTAGAGAACCCCTTTATAGGGCTTCCCCTCTCTGGCCATCGCCCGCACCGTAGGTTCGAGGATGGTATCCCTCGCCCGATTGGTGAGCTCATCATCAAAGAAGCCTGGTGGGCTATAACTGCCCATGCCGCCGGTGTTGGGTCCCTGATCGCCATCGAAGACCCTCTTATAGTCGCAGGCGGGCACCATGGGAACCACGGTCTTGCCATCGGTGAAGGCGAGCAGGCTTACCTCCTTCCCTGTCAAACACTCCTCGATCACCACCTGGTCGCCGGCGCTGCCGAAGATATGTTCCTCCATGATCTCGGAGAGGGCCTTTAGCGCCTCTGCGATGGACTCAGCCACTATGCTCCCCTTGCCCGCCGCCAGCCCGTCTGCCTTGACCACGATAGGGGGCTTTTGGGAGCGGACATAACCCTTTGCATCGCCAAAAGACGAGAAGCTTTGGCTCTGGGCACAGGGGATGCCATACTTGTGCATCAGCTCCTTGGCGAAGACCTTGCTCGACTCTAGCCTGGTTGCCTCTTTATTGGGACCGAAGGTAGGGATGCCCTGATTCTGAAAAAGATCGACGATGCCGGTGGCAAGGGGAGCTTCAGGCCCAATAACGGCTAGATCAATGCCATTATCTTTAGCTGCCTGGGCAAGAGCCTCTATATCGGTGGCGCCAATGTCTATGTTTTTGGCGATAAGCCCAGTTCCCGCATTCCCTGGGGCGACATAGATCTCTCCGACCTTAGGGCTCTGGCTAAGCTTCCACACCAGGCTATGCTCTCGGGCTCCACCACCGATGACCAGCACCTTCAAAGCTTTGTCCTCCCCGTTAAGCTATAAGGGGCAAGGAGCTATAATCCCTCTTTCTTGAACTTCTCGGCTTGGGTGGCATCGAGCTTTTGAATCAGTTTGGTGAGCTCAGCGACGTGCTCCTTCTCGTCGTCGCGAATGTGCTCCAGAACCTCCATCACCGCTTCATCGCCTATGGTATCGATATGGTCCTGATACTGATTGATCGCCTGGAGCTCCCCGATGAGGTCCTCTCGCAGCATCTCCAGGTCTATCTCTAGGCCTTCTTCGCTTTCATAATCGGAATCGTAGGTCACCAGTTCCTCCTTTTTTTATTCCCACTCTATGGTTGAAGGGGGCTTTGAGGAGATGTCGTAGACCACCCTGTTCACCCCGGGCACCTCGTTGACGATGCGATTTGATATGCGGGCCAAAAGGTCATAGGGAAGGCGGGCCCAGTCGGCGGTCATTGCATCCTCTGAGGTTACGGCGCGCACTGCCACGAGGTGGCCGTAGGTTCTATAGTCTCCCATCACCCCCACGCTCCTGGTGTCGGTGAGCACGGCGAAGCTCTGCCAAAGTTGACGATATAGCTTTGCCTTCTTGATCTCGTTCATCACGACCCAATCGGCAGCCCGCAGTATCTCCAAGCGCTCCTTGGTCACCTCACCGATGATGCGGATGGCAAGCCCAGGTCCGGGGAAGGGCTGCCGCCATACCATCTCCTCAGGAAGGCCTAAAGCGAGCCCCACCTCTCTCACCTCATCCTTGAAGAGATAGCGCAGGGGCTCGATCAGGTAAAAGGTCATCTTTGTGGGCAGACCGCCTACATTGTGGTGGGTTTTTATCTTTGCCGATGCCCTGCTCTCCGGGGTGGTGCTCTCGATAACATCGGGGTAAAGGGTTCCCTGAGCCAGAAAATCCACCTGCCCCAGCTTAGCAGCCTCCTCCTCGAATACCTGAATAAACTCCTTCCCCACCACACGGCGCTTCATCTCAGGGTCAACCACCCCCTCCAGCCGCCTCAGAAATCTCTCGGTGGCATCAATATAGATGATATTCATCTTTAGGTTCCGCTGGAATGTATTGAGGGCTCGCTCCGCCTCCTCCCGGCGCAAAAGACCGTTATTGACAAAGATGCAGGTTAGCTGATCGCCAATGGCGCGGTGAACCAGAGCCGCCGTTACCGCGGAATCGACGCCCCCAGAGAGGGCACAGATAACCCTTCCTTTGCCCACTTGCTTCCTGATCCTCTCCACGCTCTCGGCAATAAAGCTACCCGGGGTCCAGTTGCCGCTGCAGCCACAGATATGGTAGAGGAAGTTTTTCAGGACCTCCTTTCCTTGAGGGGTATGGGCTACTTCAGGGTGAAACTGCAGTCCAATAATCCCATACTTATTGCCCATGACGGCGATAGGGGAGTTCTCCGTGTAGCCAAGGGTGGTGAAGCCCGGGGGCATCTCTATGATCTGGTCTCCGTGACTCATCCAAACAGGCATGGAGGGGGGCAAATCAGCGAAGATGGGCGATTCCACATCCCCCTGATGGAGGATGGCGTGACCATACTCCCGCCTCGTTCCCAGGGCAACCCTTCCTCCGAGCTGGTGGGCGAGCACCTGCATGCCATAACAAATGCCTAATATGGGGAGATGGCTTTCATAGACATAGGCAGGGGCTAGAGGAGCCCCAGGTTCGTAGACACTGCCTGGTCCTCCGGAGAAGATGAATCCTCTGGGCTTGAGAGAGGCAACCCTTTGCCAGGGGGCATCGTAGGGCAATATCTCGCAATAGACCTGGCAATCCCGCACCCTCCTCGCGATAAGCCTGCTGTATTGCGAGCCGAAGTCGATAACGATCACCGTCTCGCGATCTACCTCGGGCGCCTTCTCGGGGATGGGCTTCTCGCCACCCAACTCTTTGGCGATCTCGAGATAGGTGGAGACCTCCAGGTCGTCGCTGGTGGTAACTCTAAAGCTATCCTCTTTCCTCTCCATGCCCAAATCCTCGACCAAAGCTTATCACTGTGGTATACTGGCGTCAAGATGGAGCAGCAGATTGAGCAAGCTATCGAAATCCTGAAAAGGGGGGGCATAGTGGCCTTCCCCACGGACACTGTATATGGGCTGGGGGCTAATGCCCTTGAGGAAGGAGCAGTATTAAGGGTCTATGAAGCGAAAGGACGACCTCGCCATCTCGCCCTTCCCCTGCTCCTTGCCGATATCTCCCAGATAGCGGCTGTGGCCCGGCCTGTGCCCGAGATTGCGTGGCGCTTGGCACAGCGTTTTTTGCCCGGGGGCTTAACCCTGGTCTTACATAAAGCATCATCAGTGTCAACCGTGGTCAGCGGCGGGGGCGAAAAAATTGCGGTGAGGGTGCCGAAACACCCCGTTCCCCTGGCCCTGATCGAGGGCCTTGGCGCCCCGATCACGGGGACGAGCGCTAACCTAACAGGCAGCCCCAGCCCGGCCACCGCCGAGGAGGTTCATCAGCAAATGGGGGACAGGGTCGATCTCGTTATCGACGGTGGAAGGTGTCCTGGAGGTATGGATTCCACGGTGCTCGATCTAACCGGCGAAACCCCAAGGATTCTGAGGGAGGGGGCGATAAGCCGGGAGGAGATCGAGAAGGTGTGCCAACTAGAGTAGAGGGAGAGATGGCAATGCGGATCGCCATCGGCTGCGACCATAGAGGGCTGAATCTTAAGAGGGAAATAATCGACCTCCTTTGCCAGCTGGGGCATAGCTACGAGGACTTCGGCTGCTACGATACTGGCTCGGTGGACTACCCCGATATTGGAGGGAGGGTTGCTGAGGCGGTGGCTGAGGGTCGCTTCGATCACGGCATCCTGATTTGTAGCACGGGGATCGGCATGAGCATGGTAGCCAATAAGGTGCCGGGGGTGCGTGCCGCCCTTTGCCATGATACCTTCAGCGCCCGTCGTAGCCGAGAGCATAACGATGCCAATGTGCTCTGCCTGGGGGAGCGGGTCATAGGGGAAGGTCTGGCTAAAGAGATCGTCCAAGTCTATCTTAGCGCTGAGTTTGAGGGGGGCAGGCATGCTCAACGCCTAAAGAAGGTGCGGGCACTGGAGCGCCGCAGCCTTTCTTGACAAGTCTAGCCCCCGCTGCTAAGATGGTTTGATTTTCTAGAGGGGAAAAACACCGTGCCTAGGATATTGGATAGGGTTAATGAGCCTGCGGACCTAAAGGGGTTG
>Ga0209979_1004621_pt1 | contig 11300 bp, 10 predicted proteins | sample AnhtaG_FD_183114 | JGI IMG/M metagenome (GOLD analysis project Ga0209979, IMG submission 183114) | Deep subsurface microbial communities from Anholt, Denmark to uncover new lineages of life (NeLLi) - Anholt_01485 metaG (SPAdes) (version 2) | ecosystem: Environmental > Aquatic > Marine > Oceanic...
ATTCTTCTGCTGATATTTTGGTGACCAAAGCTACTAGACGGAAGCCACAATTTATTTCCACCCGGCTAAGCGGTCCAAGAAAGGTTACTTGGGTAACCTTGGCGTGAAAGGAATTCCTTGCCGAACTCTGGGTGCTAGATAAAGCTAAAGTGATATCTTCAGGCCTGATACAAGCATATACTTCCTTTCCTGCGGGGTAGTTAGAAACTACCTGTATGGCATTGCTACCTATATTTACCGTGGCTATACCTTCGGTGTTTGCAATTATTACGCCTTCTATGATGTTCTCCATACCGACAAAATGAGCCACCTCTTCGTTTTGGGGTGAACGGAATATGTCGGTGGCATTGCCTGTTTGGACAAGTCTGCCATCAAGGAGCACCCCTATCCTGTCAGCGAGTTGCTGCCCTTGAGACATGTCATGCGTTGCCATTATCATAGTTGTGTTATGTTGCCTGGCAACATATGAAATTAATTGCTCAATCTTTGCTGTGGAAACAGGGTCAAGGTTAGCTGTGGGCTCGTCCAATAACAACACCTCAGGTTCGAGCACCAGGGACCTGGCTAAAGCTACTCTCTGTGCCTCCCCACCGGAAAGTGTCCGGGCGTTTCTATTCTTATAGCCTTTTAACCCAACCATTTCCAGGATATGGTCAACTTTCCCGGCAATCTTGTTCTTTTCCTCTCCCCTCCATATTAAGCCACAGGCAACGTTGTCATAGACACTCAAATTAAATACCTGAGGCTTCTGGTGTATAAATGACATCCGACGACGTATCTCCAATCTTTGTTTCCCCGACCGGGGGATGCATTTGCCATCAAAATAGATTTCCCCCGCGCCAGGAACTTCTAGCAGGTCTATAATACGTAAAAGCGTTGTTTTGCCCGCCCCGGTGGGCCCAATTAAAGCAAACACTTCACTTCTATCAACGCTAAGGTTGATATTCTCCAGTATCGCCCGCTCACCATAGCTGTGGCTCAAGTCAATAACTTCGATTATTGAAGATAATGGTTTCATCATCGTCACCTCTGCTGCACCCTATTTAAGGCAATGTTAATGATAAGTGCCAGGAATAGAAGAATTATGCCTAGCGCTATGGCTAGTTCCAGCTCACCCTTACCTGTCTCCAGATATATCGCTGTAGTCAACACCCTGGTGACGTCCTTGAAATTTCCACCGACCATCAGAGCACATCCCACCTCTGAAATAGCTCTGCCAAAACCCATTATCACAGCAACCAGCACAGCATACCTTGCCTCCCTCAGCACAAGCAAGACGGTCTGAAAGCCGCTGGCACCCAGCGAGGTAGCGGTATCCACAATCTCCTTACTTACACCGCTTAACGCGGAAATGGTCAAACCAAGCAATAGAGGAGTGATTAATATCATCTGCCCAATCACCATGGCAGGGGGAGTAAAAAGTATGCCAAGCTCACCAAGTGGCCCGGCCCGGGAAAATAGCACAAAAACAAATAAGCCAACAAGAACTGTGGGCACGCTGAACAGCGTCTGGATGATATTTACTAAGGCCCTTCTCCCACGGAAGTGATGGAAGTGTATTAAACTCCCCAGTGGTAGGCAGATCAGAGAGGCCAGAAGACAAGCTGTTCCCGAAATACTCAGGGACCTTCCAGCTATCTCCATTACATAGGGGTCGAGGGAGATTATGAGTTCTATGGCCTTGGTAAGGCCGTGCCATATTTCAGTCAATTGCTCCTACCTGCTTTAATATGCTATTTCTTGGCACAGGCTTCGTACTTGCCGGTGCAGTTAATCTTGTCAGCGCAGTTAAGGCAGAACTTCCAGTCTGACCTTACCTCAGCACCACACTTTTTACACTTCACTATCGCCGCTATGATTGGCATGTCACACCTCCTCTCTTTAAGATTATTACTGGCAAATCTCTGGATCATAGGGGTAGAATAGTGGTTCTCCATAATCTGGCACGCCAAATCCGGCGATTAAAGCCTGGATTTCAGGTGCTCTGAGGAAAGTCACCAGATTTTGAGCCATCTCAGGATTGACACCGTTCTTGCAGATGATCACGGAGTAGACATTGAGCAGAATATCCCCTGTGTCTACCAAGGATGCCAAATCCAAGTCGCCTTGGTAAGCAAGGAAGGTTCCCTTGTCTGTCAGGGTGTAAGCCATTAGCTCGTTAGCAATTTTCAGTGTTGCCCCCATGCCTGTCCCTGCTTCGATATACCAGCCAGCGTCCGCTCCAGTCCCTTGAATATCCGCTGTATAATTATAGCCGGCTGCTGCCCAGATGGCTTTTTCCTTGCCGTGAGTTCCCGAGTTATCCCCTCGAGAGACGAATTTAACCGCCTCCGGGACATCCTCCCCCACTTGCTGGATTTTTTGGAAGGCTTCTTCTGGAGTCAAGTTCCCTACACCGATGCCTGCCGGGTCAGCATCGGGGCCTACGATGATGAAATAGTTATAAGCCCAGGGGACTCGCTCCGCACCATATCCTTCTGCTTTAACAGCGTAGCCACTGGCTATAAATGCTGCCTCTTGAAGGGGGTCATGGACGGTAACCACATCCACATCACCCCTTTGACCTAATTCCAAAGCCATACCGGTGCCTTTAGCTGTTATCTGCAAGTCGACGTCATATCTTTGCTCAAATATGGGCTCCAGAGCATCCCACAATTCGGTGTCGTAAAGGCTGGTAGTGGTTGCTACCCTTAGTCCTGCGGGAGCAGATGTCGCTACAATGACACTAACGATTATGGCAACTGCTATGACAGCCAGTGCGATAACTTTCGTCTTCATACTTATTTTCTTAATACTTACCTCCAGAGTCAAAAATACTTCTGCTTAACGAATTAGCGAAATTACGACGCGGTTTAAAGGAAGCAACAAGCGGGAATAAAAAAGCACCGTCACAAAAACGGTGCTGTCCAAAAACCGAGCTCATATTCCCTCCTTTCCTAGCACGGGAGGCACAGACATTTCTATCTGTGCCCTCGAGGCTTTTCAGCCCACCGGCTGCTTGCCATGGATTCTCTTTAGGCAAGACAGCTCGGAGAGAGCTAGCATTTAATTTCGGGTATTATATCAGGGGTTTGCCAGCGTGTCAAACCCAGTGTATCCGTATAGATACAGAAGCAATTGCCAGGTAAGTTAGACGATTATGCCTCTTCTGTCTCCTTACCTGGTGGAGCCTCTTCAGGAGCTCCAACCGCTTCCTCCGCCACCTCTACCACCTCCTCTTCTACCTTTTCCACAAGTTGCGCACTAATTTTCACCACAACCAACTCTGGGTCGTTAAGAACGGTAATATCTTTATCCAGGGCGATATCCTTGACTCTTATCGCTTGCCCTGGCTCGGTGAAGGAACTAATGTCCACTTCCAGGCTAGCGGGGATTTTTGCCGGTAAACACTCTACAGTCAAAGTCTCAAGTTCATGCTCCAGCATATTGTCTTTAAACTTCAGGGCTGGCGCTTCTCCGACTAAGACAACAGGAACCTCTAACTTTATCTTTTCCTCCATCCTTACCTGATAAAAGTCTACATGGACCAATTTCCCCCTCCGCCAATCTCTATCAAATTCGCGAACCACAACAGTCCTTGGCTTTTTCTCCTTATCGAGCTTGAGGCTAATAAGCCCTGTGTACCCAGCTTGAGCTAACACTCGTTCAAGTTCACCAGTGTTGCACTGTAGTGCCAGAGACTCGATACTGTGCCCGAAAAGATGCACGGGGGTAATTCCCTGGCGGCGCAAATGCTTGACTTTTTTACCGAGAATCTCTCGGTTAGTAACCTCTAACTTTATTTTGTCCATTTTATCTCTCCAATCATATCAAACAAGGCTTCTCCCTGCAAGAGACTGCGCTCGTTCATCTGAGTAGTGATTCGAACAACTTGCGCTTTAAAAGGGCAATTATGACCTGTACCTACACGGTAGGGAAGCGGCATAAAGAAACTATGGCAATGACAGGATTTCTTATCATTTTTGACAGGCCTTTTAGGCGATCCAGGCTAAGTACTCCAAAGCTCGCTCCAAGTCCATAGGTAAGGGCGAGGTAAATTCCTGGTATTGTTTAGTTGATGGTAGACGAAAGCCAAGGCGATAGGCATGAATAAATTGCCTGTTAAGATAAGCCGCTTTTACTCCATAAATGGGGTCACCGACGACCGGACAGCCGATAGCTGACAGGTGTATTCTGATTTGATGTGTGCGCCCTGTTAGGGGGGTGACTTCGACTAAAGTGTAGTTATCCAGGTATTTCCGGACTTGATATTGGGTAGTAGCCTCTTTTCCTGCTTCTACTATTGCCATTCTCCGTCTATTATGAGGGTCTCGCCCGATAGGTGCTTCAATTATCCCCTGTTCCGGGGATAGCCTTCCTTTAACAAGGACAAGATATCCTTTGGTCACAGTGCGGCTTTTGAACTGTGCGGCTAAATATTCCCGGGCAAAGTCGTTTTTGGCAATGACTATGAGCCCCGATGTATCTTTATCTAGTCTGTGAACTATGCCTGGGCGCATTAACTCGTTGCTCATGGCCAGACCGGGGCAATGAGCTAAGACAGCATTGACTAAAGTATGGCTGGGATGCCCCGGGGCAGGGTGAACTGTCAATCCAGCAGGTTTATCTATGACCAATATGTCCTCATCTTCATAAATTATAGTTAAAGGGATTGGTTCAGCTAAAGGATGGACAGGTAAGGGAGGAAGCTCGACCGTTATCCTATCGACCTTGTTTAATCTCTGATTCGCCTTTGTCCTTTGCCCGTTGACCAGAATATAACCTTGCACAATTAATTTCTGTAAATAAGCGCGCGAGAATTGTGGAAGAACCTGGGTTAAATACTTATCAAGGCGGATGTCAGGAACAGGTGAGTTGAATTGCAATGTCTTAATTTTGGGGTCTGTGGTTGCGTTCATATGCTTTTCTAAATACCCCCGACTTATAAAAGGAATAAATGAGAACAAAGACACCCACCGTTATAGCTGCGTCAGCGATGTTGAAGGCAGGCCAATGGAAGTCGCTCCACAAACGGATGTAAATGAAGTCAGTGACACAACCAAAACGGAGGCGGTCTATTAGATTGCCTACAGCACCGCCCAGAATCAAACCGATAGATACTATGCTCAAGGTAGTAGCCGGGGATAAGTAACGAAGAAACAGCAAGATAAAGAGCAAACCAGCTATGCTAATAGCGATGAGAAGAAAGGTTTGATTGGCAAGTAAACCAAAGGCAGAGCCCGTATTTTCAATATAGATCAAACTTAAGCGGTCAGTTATGGGGAGCGATTCCCCAGGTGCTAAGTGAGCTCTGACCCATAGCTTGCTCAATTGATCTGGAGCGCTTACCAAAGCAATGACGATGAGACATAATGTTGCTTTCTTAATGCTGGCACGCAAAGACAGTTTCGAATTATCTTTGTCCACAACAAAGTCGCCGATTTTGTCGGGTCACATCACAGTCGAATGCCCTTTATCTTGCCCCTTTTGTTTCCTTTGCCTGCTGAGTCTTACAGCTCAGACATAAGCTTGCTTGAGGTATGGCTTCAAGGCGAGCTTGCTCTATAGCTTGCCCACAGGAATCGCACAATCCATAAGTGCCGGCTTCATATTTTTGTAAGGCATGCTCAACCTCATTAAGAGACTCTCCCAACCTTTCTTCCAAGGCCAGTCTTTTCTCTAGCTCGGAGGCTTCATCGGCTTCTTCTTCCCTTTTGCCGAATGGACTGCCTTCCTTTCTCTCTGCCGATGGTTGACCGAGAACTCTCAACTGTTCTAGCTTTTCTAACAGCTCTGCTTTCTCCTTCTTTAATCCTTCATAAAGTTCAGCGGACTCTATCACTTCTTGTCCTCCCTATGATTTACAGCTATCCTACACCAAAATTCCACACGAACTGTGTGAGACTTGCAGTTCTACTATACGATGTTGGGCTTGCTAAAAACTTCCCTTATATCAGGATGTAAGGAGTCTCCGAGTTCTTTCACGGATTCGTATCTAATTTTGTTAAGTTCCCTTTGCTTTTCTTCAAATTCAGTTCTGGAGTAAAGTTTCTCAGGATGCAAGTAAATATCATCTACATATCTTATCGCCCTAGGTACCTTAAAGCCCGTGGGGGAATCTACCCAATCCTCTAAACCTCCTCTTAGTAAAGAATCGAGTATTGCCATGGTAAATTCCAATCTTACATCTTTGTAATATTCCCCTTCTCCTATTCCTCCAGTATTTATCAAATAGTAATTTAGGTGGGGAATACCTTTTATTATCTCATAAAATATATTAGCATGCTCGGCTAGGTCTCCGGCGACAAAGGGGTCGTAGAAAAACTCGCTTCTAATTTTCCCTGCCTGGGTTGGGTCACCAGCCGAGGATCCCATTGCCTGTCCCAGAACCATCAAGGCTGCTGCTTGCTCCCGGGTCAGCTTTGATATTGCCGGAATCAGTGGCCCCCTGGTGATAAGAATCAGATTGTCAATGCTATCCACATCGATATAGGGACTGGCATGCATAAAATCTTTTCTTAATACCACTGCTCTGCCATTGGATGTTCTTTCGAAATTGAAAAGGTCAAAATCTCCATCTTCGGTTACGTAAACATTCTCGCAGACAGTTTCCGGTTTCAACAGTCCGTAAAATATTTCGATTTGCTCCCCGGGGTTCACGCCTTCTGTTTTTACAAATATTCCCCCGGCTTCAAAGCCATGAAAGGAACCATCGGGCATGAGAGTCCCCCCATCATCCTGAATAAGCCAGGATTTCTCCTTCCCTTTTCTGGCCAGGATTCTACAGGTTGTAGTTGTTTTCCCGTTGGCACTTAATGCCACAAGTAACGTCCTCGCCATCCGATAGTCCCCGTGTGCTGACTGAAGGTAATCCTCTCTACAGCCAGTATGTAAGAAGATGCCCCCCCTTCTCGTCTTAGTTACCCAATCCTCAGCGGCGAAAACCCCCTTCTTATATTCACCTATGTAGTTACCATTCCTGATTATCTTGACAAACCTTCCGTCATCCAGCATAGCCAATCTGATAGTGATATCTCTCTCGGGGAGCGGCTTTGACTGGTTAGTTTCAAAAGCCTCGTCAGCGAAGAATAAGATGTGGTAGATTGGCTTTTTGACTTCCCCCTTTGGGGGTATAAAAAGGTTCTTGCCTCCGTAGGCAACATGGGCAAACCGCTCAGGAACAATTAACCTGACCGTGGTGTTACTATTTTCATTGCCCACAATTCTGTCTATGGAAATCAATCTTTCCTTGCCCAAAGCCTTCTCACACTGAGCTAATAGCTTCAGTTCATCCTCGCCAAAGGGATGGTCAACACTGTTTTTGGTGAACATTGCTGACCTGGAAGTAGGCTCACTTTGGGCGACAAAGTTTCCATAAATCGTTTTCCTAACCCCCGGCTGTTTTTCCACAAGCCCTCTCAGTTCCTCATCAGAGGGGTTATGAGTCAACCGATTTTCTTCTCGCGCCTTTTGCCAGATTCTGTTGGCAGTTATGGCAAATTGTTCCAGTTCAAACGTTACCATTATGCTCCTTGGGAAAAATGCGATTCCGCGTCTCCAATTTCCAGGAACTAGGTGCTAATCCCGACTTCGTCGGGATTGCTTAGACCTCGCGGAACTCCCCTTCCACCGTGCCTTCTTCTCCCTCCCCAGGTTCCTCTCCTCCAGGTTCCTCTCCTCCAGGTTTCTCTCCCCTAGGTGGGGGCTGCCCTGGTTGCTGGGAAAGCGATGCTCCAACCTTCTGCATAGCCTGCGATAGCTCTTGCATAGCAGTACGAATGGCGTTTACGTCATTACCTTGAAGAGCTGACTTTACACTGGCTATCTTAGCATCTATTTCCTGTTTTACATCGGCGGGTATCTTATCTCCGTGGTCACGGAGAGTTTTTTCTGAGGTGTAAGCCAAGCTGTCAGCAGAATTGCGCACCTCCACTTCCTCTTTACGTTTAGCATCCTCAGCAGCATGTTGCTCAGCCTCTCGGCTCATCTTCGACACTTCCTCTTTGCTCAATCCGCTAGAGGCGGTAATAGTAATTTTTTGTTCTTTCCCCGTGCCCTTATCAAGAGCGCTAACATTAAGGATGCCATTGGCATCTATATCGAAAGTCACCTCAATCTGGGGCATACCTCGTGGCGCCGGCAGAATGCCATCGAGCATAAAGCGCCCCAACATTCGGTTATCAGCAGCCATAGGACGTTCCCCTTGAAGAACGTTTATTTCAACGCCTGGTTGATTGTCACTAGCAGTGCTGAAAATCTGGCTCTTTTTAGTGGGTATTGTGGTGTTGCGAGAAATAAGCGGTGTCGCTACCCCTCCTAGCGTTTCTATCCCCAGAGTGAGTGGGGTGACATCGAGAAGAAGAACTTCTCCGACTTCACCCGTAAGCACCCCAGCCTGAATGGCAGCACCTAAAGCTACTGCCTCATCGGGATTGATTCCCTTGACAGGCTCCCGACCAAAGAATTGCTTTAGGGTATCCTGAACTTTGGGCATCCTTGTCTGACCACCGACAAGAATCACATTATTGATTTGGCTTGCCGTGAGCCCGGCATCGCTTAGGGCCTGGCGGCAAGGCCCAAGGCTCCTCTCTATTAGGTCATCTGATAATTGCTCCAACTTAGCCCGAGTTAGGGTCATGCTAAGGTGCTTGGGACCGCTGGCATCGGCAGTAATAAAGGGAAGGTTTATCTCTGTTTGAGCCACTGTAGATAGTTCCTTCTTCGCCTTTTCAGCAGCGTCTTTCAACCTCTGTAATGCCATCTTGTCCTGCTTCAAATCGATGCCTTGCTCCTTCTTAAATTCAGCACATACCCAGTCCATAATCCTCTGGTCGATGTCATCGCCACCGAGGTGAGTATCACCATTGGTTGACTTAACCTGGAAAGTACCCTCTCCTATGTCCAGGATGGAAATATCGAAAGTTCCACCACCAAGGTCATAGACGGCAATAGTTTCCTCTTTTTTCTTATCCAAACCATAAGCCAGTGATGATGCTGTAGGCTCGTTAATAATACGCAAAACATTAAGCCCGGCTATGGTGCCGGCATCTTTAGTGGCATTTCGCTGGCTATCGTTGAAATAGGCTGGCACGGTGATTACAGCGTCGTCGACCTTCTCCCCAAGGTAAGCCTCAGCATCAGCCTTCAACTTTTGCAATATCATGGCTGATATTTCCTGGGGACTATACTCCTTGTTCCCCATTACCACTCGGCAATCGCCATTGGAAGCCTCGGTAATCTTATATGGTAGGCGCTTCATATCGTCCTGAACAGTGGGGTCCTTAAATTTACGCCCGATAAGGCGCTTTATGCTGAATATAGTATTCTCGGGATTGACTATTGACTGGCGCTTGGCTAACTCTCCTACCAATCTTTCCCCACCTTTACCTATCGCTACCATTGAAGGAACGAGATTGCCGCCTTCAGCACTGGGTATGATCTTAGGGTCGCCTCCTTCCATCACCGCTGCTGCACTTAATGTAGTACCTAAATCAATTCCTATCGCTCTTCCCATTTCTACTTCTCCTTCTGAGTTGCTTGCTCTGTTCTTCCTTTTTCTTCTCCCTTACCAACTATCACCAGGCTAGGACGAATTATCTTTCCTTTAAATTTATAGCCCTTTTGTGTTTCCTCAATAATCATTCCTTCCTCGCCTTCCTGCTGCATTACAGCTTCGTGCAAGCGAGGATCAAAGGGTTCTCCTTTAGCTTTAATCTCGGTTAGCCCTTGTGCCTCCAGAGTTGCCTTAAATTTATTATAAATGAGCTTGATACCTTCAGTCCAATTTGATTCGTCGAGCTCAGCAGGAACTGAAGCTAAGGCTCTCTCCAAGTCATCCATGATAGGCAGCAGGTTAGAAATAAGCGCGCTATTAACAAACTCGATAACCCCCCCTATTTCCTGCTCACTACGTTTCTTATAATTAGCAAAATCCGCCTGGCTTCTTTGCCAATTGGCCAAATATTTTTCTGCCTTTTCCTTCTCCTCAGCTAGAGCTTGCTGTAACGTTTCTATATCCTCAGCTTGCTCAATTCCTGCTTCAACTACTTCGTCACCCTCAGCCAACGTTAGACCTCCTTTAGATGTATTCAGCCACTGAGTTGCTTAGCAATGCTGAGAGGCAGTTAAGCGAAGAAATAGCCTTGGCGTAGTCCATTCGTTTGGGGCCAATCACTCCCACAATACCACTGACCTTATCAGGTACTCCATACTGGCTAGTTATTAAGCTCAAGTCCTGTAATGCTGGCTCTGGGTTTTCTTCACCAATGACTACCTTTACCCCTCCCTTGCTAAATTCCTGGCAAAACATATTTCTAAGCCAATCCTCTCCTTCCAGCACTTCTAAAATCTTAAGCATTCTAGGGCTGTTGGTAAACTCTGGTTGACTCAGCAGCAAACATAGTCCTTCAAGATAAGGCTCACCATATTCTAGCCTATCTTCGGCAGCTACCATTTCCGCTAAACATTCAGCTATCTGCCTTTCTTCAGAAGAAAGTCCCTCTCTTTTAGCCGAGATCTCGCTGCTGGTCATCCCGGCGTAAATAGAAGTAAGCTTGTTAGCTAGCTTTGTTAGCTCATCCTGGCTAACCTTTCTACTAAAAGATAAGACCTGCCGTCTAACTTTTGCTTCATACAAAACCACGATCAGCAAAGCCATAAAATCCTGCAAGGCTACCAAATCGAGATGCTTAAAGCGACAGCGAACCGCTTTGGGAGTGGTTATTACTACCAGGTTGTGAACAAGGCGCGCCAAAAGCGCTGCCACTGTCCTTAGCCATTGCTCTAGCTCTTCTTTTGCTTCCTGAGATATCTGATGAATTAGATAGTGCTCAACACGGGGAAGTTCAATCTCTTCCCCTATCAATTCCACATAGTAGCGGTAAGCCTTATCAGTAGGTACGCTTCCGGCCGAACGGTGAGGGTGGATAACATATCCTTCTCGTTCTAAGTATGCCGTATCATTGCGGATGGTAGCCGGGCTTACCTTCAAGCCGTACTTTTCCACGATAGCACTCGAAGCTACTGGTACTGCTCCAGTGATATAATCTTCAATTATCACCCTGAGAACGGTTCCTCTTCTTTCTCTTACAGCCATTTAGCACTCTCCCCTTTTAATTGCTAAATAGATTAATTTATCACTGTAAATACGTTCTGTCAATGGTGCTGCGGGAACCCACTTTGATGGGTTTTTCTTATTGACCGAGAATGAAATATTAAGTACTATTATAACACAAGCGTGAAAACCGCGAAGGCATTTTCCTTGGCACAACGTGATAGCAAAGCAGCTCAAATCCTAAGCCTGGAGGCAGAGAGGCAAGCAA
>Ga0209979_1004625_pt1 | contig 11290 bp, 5 predicted proteins | sample AnhtaG_FD_183114 | JGI IMG/M metagenome (GOLD analysis project Ga0209979, IMG submission 183114) | Deep subsurface microbial communities from Anholt, Denmark to uncover new lineages of life (NeLLi) - Anholt_01485 metaG (SPAdes) (version 2) | ecosystem: Environmental > Aquatic > Marine > Oceanic >...
GTGGGTTCCGTCAAAGAAACCGAGCCCATGCTCATCAGTGGGGAAGTGTGAGGGTACCCAGTCCAGAATCACACCTACATCGTGCTGGTGCAGGTAGTCAATTAAGAACATAAAATCCTGCGGCGTACCGTAGCGGCTGGTGGGTGCAAAATACCCTGTGATTTGATAACCCCAGGAGCCGAAAAACGGGTGCTCCATAAGCGGGAGAAACTCTACATGGGTGAATCCCATCTGGTTAACGTAATCGGCAAGCTGCGGAGCCATCTCCCGGTAAGTAAGGGAGCGGTTGTCTTCCTCAAGCACTCGCCGCCACGAACCCGGATGCACTTCATAGATACTCATCGGGGCATCAAGGGCGTTGCGCTCGTGACGCTTCTTCAGCCACTCCTGGTCTCCCCAGTCATACCCGATGTTCCAGACTACCGAGGCCGTTTTGGGTGGTGTCTCACTATGAACAGCATAAGGGTCGGCCTTATCTACCCTGTAGCCCTTGTAGCGGGAGGCAATGTGGTATTTATAGATAGCACCCTTGCCCACACACGGCACAAAGCCGCACCAGATTCCTGACTGTCCTCGTTGTTGTAAAGGATGGCTGGTCCTGTCCCAGCCGTTAAAGTCGCCGATGACTGATACCTGTTTGGCATCGGGTGCCCAAACCGCAAAACAAGTTCCCTCTTGACCATCAATGGTCAAAAGATGGCTGCCTAATTTCTCATATAGACGATAGTGAGAGCCTTCATTAAAAAGGTAAAGGTCATCTTTCGTCAGCAGGGTCACTTCTGATGACACTGGCTGACTTTTCATTTTTGCCAAGGGTTTTCGGTCTGATTTGCCCGACGCTTCTTTCTGTGTCATTACTGCTGTCTACCTTGTTTTCTAAGTCGGTCGATAATATGTAGTGTATCAAGTACCTGAGGCATTTGGCAAAACTCCTCAAGACTGTATCTCGCTTTGCGCCGCCAATTGGGATATTTCTCCTTGATGCCGGGTATGTTCTGGGGCTGAGTCTCCAGCCACAGGTCCTCCAGATTGATAAGAGCCACCCGAGCTTGGTTGTCTGCCAGAAATGACAAGCATGCTTTGAGAGCGGAAAGGACATCCACATTAGCCTCTTTAAGCCAGCCCTTTCGTCGCAAAAAGATGCTCAGTGCTTCTATAATATCTTGGCGATTCCTCGTCTCCCTTCGCGTGCCTTCTTTACCCAAAAGACCAAGTTTCAGTCGTTCTTCGATGTCTATTCCCTGCCAAAAGGAGGCGAAGGGGGGCATATCATGTGTATTAAGACCTACCACTGAATTATGTGGCACAGGAGGTGGTCCCTTTCGCGTATTTGTTGCAAGTTCATAATGCAGTACATACATACGGTGAAAGCCATGTTTCTTCATGGCTGGTCTGATATATGAAGGCACTGTGCCCAAGTCCTCGCCGACTATAATAGTCTTATTACGGTGTGATTCAAGGGCTAAAATAGCGTAGAGCTCCTCAGCCGGGTAGCGCAGATAGACTCCCTGGCTGGCTTTCATTCCCTTTGGAATACAGAAGAGTCGGTGGAGGCCCATAACGTGGTCAATACGAAGAATACTCGCGTGCCTTAGGTGATGGCGCAGATAGGTAATCATGTATCGGTAACCCTGCTCACGCATTTTCTCCGGGTGCAGGGGAGGGAATTCCCAGTTCTGACCCTTGGTGAAAACGGCATCTGGTGGCGCACCAGCCGAAACATCTGAAATAAACGCTTCACGTTCACGCCACACATCATAACCGTCAGGGTGTACTCCCACTGGCAAATCCAGATATAGCTGGATACCTTTACTTCTGGCTTTTTCTGAGACACTTTCTATTTGCTGATGGGCCAGCCACTGTACATATAGATGATACCGCCTGTTTGCCTCACTGTAATCAGCTTCTTTTAAGACACCGTTTCGAAGCGGCTGCGGCCAGGACTGCCATGAGGTACCCCGTTTCTCACAGGTAGCCCGGAAGCGAGCGTAGTCATCAACCACCGGATTTGCCTCGGTGAAACGCCTGAGGGTTTTGAGTCGGTAGGATTCGTGATTAAAGAAGTAATTGCTCAGCTCTTGCAGAACTCTGCGCTTTAATGCCATCTGCCGCTGATAGTCTACCAGAGTTGAATTCTGTAGAGCCTTAATCTCATTTTGGAGAGACGGAGATGTCAGGAGAGACTGTGCCGAAGGACACTCCCGTAGCTCCGGAACCTGGTTTACATCCAGATAAAACTCATTCCACAACAAGCGGCTGGCCGGAAGATAAGGGCTGGGCTCAACGTTGTTCGGGAAGGTAGCCAGCAGAGGTAAGGTAGCTAACATATTTCCACCTGTTCCACCGACCCAGTTAATCAACTCTTCTAAGGCTGAGAAGTCGCCACTTCCCCAGCTCTTCTCTGTATGTAAGGCATATAAAGGAAGAAAAACTCCCCAACTCCGGTTTTCCAGTTCTGCTGGAGGAATATAAGCCTTAAGAGGTGCTGAAATGAGGAGACTTTCTTCGATTCTCCCAGGTAGCTCCAGGGTGAGCCGGTGATACCCCCAGGGCAACCTCTCTGGCAAAAGAAGCTTTTTGACCATATATTGTGTCCCCTCTATCTCCGCTGTCTCAACGGCTGCTAGGTCAGCTCCGGACCACCTCCAGCTCTGCTGTTCGCCGGTCTCCAGCTTCAGGTAACAATTTATAGGAGCTTCGGCAATGACTGAGGGAAGTCGAACCTGTATTACTGGCGGTCCGCCATCCCAGGCTACAATTACTGGCTCCAGCAATCGTCGCCACATTGACTGTCGCCGTTCCCGCCATGCCAAGGGAACATCTTGAAGAGTTGCGATGGGGGCGCCCAATGATCTGAGTATGGCTAGCAAAGACTGAGTAGAGGCCTTTCGCCGATGATGGTGCACATCGTAATAGGCTGTCTGTATGCCATATAGGCAAGCTAATTGGTTGAGAAAACGAATGTCGGAGAAACACCCCATACTTCAGCCTTCTTTTTTAGCTTTCTCCCCCGCCTCTTCAGTCAGCTTGCTAGGCTTCTGCCTTGTTTCATCGGTAATCTTGGCTGACTCCTCCTCAGTTTCTTTCCTGACATCTGACATGATTGGCTTCTCCTTAGTCTCTAGCAACTGCAATATACCCTGGAGAGGCGACCCTACCCAGTCGGGCCGATTGTTGAGTTCATAGTTGACTTCGTAGATAGCTTTGTCAAGAAGGTAAGCATCCAAGATAGCTTTCAGTCCTTCTCGGGTCTGAGGTAGTATAGGGGTGTCTGCCATTAATTCCAGGTAGGACTTCAAGAAGGTGGCAGAGACCCACAGATACCAGGCTCGCGCCCATTCTTCCAGCATCGGCACGTCCTCTGGCCGCACAGTCGATGCCTGACCGCGCAGGCCAAAATAGGCAGCGTAGTGAAACGAACGTATCATACCAGCAACATCACTGAGGGGTGAGCGTTTGATTCTACGTTCTCCCAAGTGTCGAGCCGGTTCCCCTTCAAAGTCAGTAATGACGAAGTCGTTGCCGGTATACAAGACCTGCCCCAGGTGATAGTCACCGTGGCAGCGGATACGCATACCTGTAATCTTCCGCCCGGTAATGTCTTGGAAGCGCGCAACAATGGCATCCTCCAGCGACAGAACCTTTTGGGCATCTGCCTTTACCTTATCTGGGAGGTGCCTTAGACGCTGGCGCAGCAGCTGTAAAACCTGGATAGCGAATCCCCTCATCCCGTGGTAAAGAGACCGCTGGTAGGTTACTGAGAACGGTTCCGGGACTAGGTTCTTGTCGTCTACAGCTGACGCTAGTGTTAAATGCAATTCGGCAGTCCGCTGACCTAAAAGCTGAGCCGAGGCTAGGTAAGACCCAATTGTCTCTTCAGCTATCGGAGGGAGGCTCTCGTCGCTTATGTCCAGAAGAGAATTCCCAACTTGCAGGGGTGCTTCTACCCCTGGGTGTGCCAGCACCTGCTCAAAGTAACGGCCAAGAGAGTCCAGAGTATACTGCCAACCATCCCCCTCGTTGGGTACATATCCATGAAGGATAGCTAAAGTTATCGGTTCACCCTTCCGCTGGGCCCAATACTCAAGAGTGCCAGCCACTGGAGGAGCGTTAGGAAAGTGCTCACTCTCTGTGAGGAAACGCCCGATCTCCAGTTCAGGGCTGATTCCCTCTTCAAGACGGCGAAAGAGCTTCAGTTTGAATCGGTCCCCATAAGTCACGGATATATTAGTTTGCTCTCCTTTGAGGAGAGCGGATTCCAAAGCTTCGTCAACCGGTCCACGTATCCTGCGGAATACCGCCCGGGTGTAAGAGCCAACAATTTCTCCCTTTTCTCCCTTAAAGCGGCGGCGCCTAGCCATGGCTTTCAGGAGAACATCATGGAAATTTTGTTCAATTAGAGCATCGTAGATGACCCCTTCTCTGTCTTTGCCCTTACTCTTCAGCTTCAGACGGACGACAACTGCTTGAGGTAACTCACTGATTATCTGACTTGACCGTTCTTCTAAAGCAAAAGTTACGGGGACCAGGTAAGTTTCGGGTTCTCCTTCAGAGTACTCTATTTTCAGCAAAATAAGGTGAGCCACGGAGGTATCAAAGGGTATAGCGATAACATCCTGTATCTCCGATGACCGGATATAACGTGCCTTGCCACCAAACCAGCGGTGCTGCCTGATATAACTTAATAGTGCCGCCTCTAGAGTTGTCCTCCTCCCACGCTTGTATATGTCTTTCAATTCCTCGGCAAGCGTAAGAGTTGGCACTAAAACCTCTGCTGGCTTGATGGTCAAATCAATTTGTTCCGGTTGTTTGGATTCCAGGGAGAAACAGTAAAAGGCGTATGGACTGAGGGTGACACAATATGGTATTTCCCCGATGATGGGAAATTCTGTCTGCCCGAACATCTCAATGGGCACCCTTCCGTAAAATCCAGCAAGATCAAGGTTAGTATGCTGAGCTAGACGTGAAAGGTTAGCTACTACCAGGATCGTCTCCTCCTCATAGCGGCGTAGGAAAGCCAGTATTCTTCGATTCTCTGGGTAAAGGAACTCAAGGCTACCCCGGCCGAAGGCTGTGAAACGCTTTCTCAAAGCGATGAGGCGCTTCATCCACCAGAGCAGAGAGTCCGGATTGTTCTGCTGGGTCTCCACATTGACCGACTCGTAGTGATACTCAGGGTCAATATTGACGGGGAGGTAGAGCCGTTGGGGGTTGGTGCGGGAGAACCCCGCGTTTCGGTCAGCACTCCACTGCATTGGGGTGCGGACACCATTGCGGTCGCCCAGATAGAAGTTGTCGCCCATGCCGATCTCATCTCCATAGTAAATCACTGGTGTTCCGGGAAGCGAAAAGAGAAGTCCGTTCATCAATTCGATTTTCTTGCGGTCGTTATTAAGAAGCGGAGCTAAGCGACGGCGGATGCCAAGGTTGAGCCGGGCCTGAGTATCATGAGCATACACACGGTACATATAGTCACGCTCTTCGTCAGTAACCATCTCTAAAGTAAGCTCATCATGATTGCGGAGAAAAAGAGCCCACTGGCAGGTCTCCGGAATCGGCGGTGTGTGCTGGATGATATCAATAATAGGGAACCGGTCTTCCATGCGGATAGCCATAAACATACGTGGCATGAGGGGAAAGTGATAGGCCATATGGCTCTCGTCTCCTTCACCAAAGTAGGCGACAGCGTCCTCAGACCACTGATTTGCCTCTGCCAGCAACATGCGGCTTTGAAATCTTTCGTCCACCTGGCGCCGAAGTTCTTTAAGGAAGGCGTGTGTTTCTGGCAGGTTCTCACAATGGGTGCCCTCTCGCTCGTAGAGATAGGGTACTGCATCCAAGCGAATCCCAGAAATTCCTAGACCGAGCCAGAAATCAATCACCCGCAGGATAGCCTGACGTACGAGGGGGCTATCGTAATTAAGGTCAGGCTGATGCGAGTAGAAACGGTGCCAGTAATAAGCTCCAGCCACCGGGTCCCAGGTCCAGTTTGATGACTCGAAATCCTTGAAGATGATCCGGGCTTCCTTGTATTTGTCCCAGGTATCACTCCAGACGTAAAAATCCCGCCACTGGCTTCCAGCTGCCGCCCGACGTGCCCGCTGGAACCAAGGGTGCTGGTCTGAGGTGTGGTTAAGGACCAGCTCGGTAATCACACGCAGACCACGATAGTTAGCCTCCCTCAGAAAATCCTTGAAGTCGCGAATAGTGCCATAAGTAGAGTGAGTACCAGTATAATCAGAGATGTCATAACCATCATCTTTAAGCGGCGAAGGATAGAACGGAAGGAGCCAGATGGCAGCTATCCCTAGGTCATGGAGGTAGTCCAACTTCTCCGTGAGTCCAGGGAAGTCGCCGATGCCATCGCCATCACTGTCATAGAAGGCTCGGACGTGAAGCTCGTAGATAATGGCATCCTTATACCACAGGGGGTCACCATCCCGCCAAAAGTATCTTTTATCATCGGCTGCCATATTATTAGCCTCTTTTATACATGATACTCAAATTACTACTACGTGGTAACCACCTGGAGTACCCGGAAAATATGGGCTGGTATCTTCTGTGGGTCAAGTTCCACATAGTTCCGCCGGCCCTGCCACTGGTAGGTAGCATCCGCTAAAAGGTCATACGCTTTATAGGGCTTGTTAGGGTCAAGTCCCAGTTCCTCAAGGGACAGGTCTACCCAGCCCGACTGTTTGTATCGGTAGTCCAGGTTTACCACGACCAGTATTATATTGGAAAGGTCTCCTGTACATTTGCTATACCAAATGAGCTGCTCATTATCTACAGAATGGAAACGCAGGCTCAAGTCACTTTGTAGGGCTGGATTTTCCCTGCGGATGCGATTCACCCGGGTGATAAAGTCCCTGAGGCTATTGGGGCTTTCAATGTCCCAGCGCTTTAGCTCGTACTTTTCTGAGTCCAGGTATTCTTCGCTTACCGTATCCCTACGACGGTTTTCGCATAGTTCAAAGGCTGGCCCATAAATCCCGTAATTAGCTCCAAGGGTAGCCGCCAGTACCAGCCGCGTCATAAACGCCGGCCGTCCACCGTCTCTAAGATAGTCACTCAAGATATCTGGCGTATTGGGCCACAGGTTGGGGCGGAAAAATTCACACACATCAGTTTGAGTCAGCTCGGTAAAGTACTGGGTGAGTTCCCACTTGACATTGCGCCAGGTGAAATAGGTGTACGACTGGCTGAAGCCCAGCTTAGCCAGTTGATACATAATCTTGGGTCTGGTAAATGCTTCTGAAAGGAAGAGCACGTCAGGGTAATGTTTTTTGATTCCACCAATCAGCCATTCCCAGAAGGCAAACGGCTTGGTGTGGGGATTGTCCACTCGGAAGATACGGACTCCCTGCTCTATCCAGAAAAGGGCGACGCTCTTGAGTTCCTCCCAGAGATTCTGCCAGTTATCAGTCTCAAATTCCAGGGGATAGATATCCTGGTATTTTTTGGGCGGGTTTTCGGCATATTGTACCGTCCTATCGGCTCGCCACCTGAACCACTCTGGGTGTTCTTTCACATAGGGATGGTCAGGCGAGCACTGGAAAGCCAGGTCAAGGGCGACCTCAATGCCATATTCTCGCGCCTTGGCAATAAAGCTTCGGAAGTCCTCTAATGTGCCAAGCTGGGGATGGACTGCCTTGTGCCCTCCCTCTTCTGAGCCGATAGCCCAAGGCGTCCCAGGGTCACCGGACTTAGCCTTAGGGACATTGGTCTTCCCCTTTCGACTGGTGTGGCCGATAGGGTGGATTGGGGGGAAATATAACACATCAAAGCCCATCCCCGAGATATAGGGGAGGCGTGCCTCACAACCTTTAAAAGTGCCGTGTCGCCCGGGCTCAGGCGCACAGGAGCGGGGGAACATCTCATACCAGGTACTAAAACGAGCTTTCTCTCTATCAACCAATACCACCAGCTCTTTGGAATAGGTTGTGGCAAACCGCCTATCAGAGTACTTAGCCATGATTGCCGCTACCTTGTCACTCAGTGCCAGCCTAGTTTTGGTTGACTTCGACTTCTGATTTGAGCGCAATGATTCCACCCACCCCTGCATAGTTTGTGTGTCGCGCTTGGTGGCACGCTGGCTTGCCTCTTCAATGAGTTGAGCTCCTTCTAGAAAGTCGACGGAAACATCCTGTTTTGCCTCGGCTTTTTTTGCCAGGTTCTGCTGCCACGATTTGAAGTGGTCAACCCAGGCAGTGAATGTATACCGATAGCGTCCCAATTCGGTGACCACAAAAGAACCGCGCCAGCGGTCATTGACCAGAAACTCCATGGGAGCTTCAGTCCAGTTGGGGTCGCTTTCCTTGCGATATAACAGTACAGCCGAAAGAACATCGTGACCATCGGCGAAAATATCAGTCTCGACCACTACCCTGTCGCCAATTATTCGCTTAATAGGGAACCGCCCACCGTCAATCTCAGGTTTTACCCCTTCAATGACTATTCGTGTCCTGCCTTTTTCTGGCTCAATCATTTTTGATGTACCTTCATTCCCGCGCTACTTGGCATTGCTTCGCGTAGGCTTGATGCTCATATATGGTTATATTATATCCCAATTAGTTGCAACTTATGTAGTCGTATCAATATTCGATTTCGGTATCTTTGAGAAACTGTAAGATATTAATTACTGTCTCTACATCTTTCCAGCCCTGGCTCCCTTTCTTATTATGTGCCTTACCAAGCGCATTTATGAACCAACCGGGCCGGTCCGATATGAACTTCTGAAGGTCATCCTTTAGAATCGGCCACATCTCCAATATGGTACGTTTTTTATCAGTCATAATATTTCTCACCTCCATATAGCTTGGGGAACCGTTTCCCAAATTCGGTTGGCATTAAGCCAAGAATGAAAATCCGATGGATATTACTCATCAACACCAAATAGACTATGGTAGACAGCACGCTCCTCACCCATTAAAGCTTCCATCTCTACAAATAGGTCACGCACCTTGTTTGCTTGCTCCTCGCTTAAATCTGAAGCTGTTTTCTGGGGCGAGACCCCAGCAAAATTCTCTACAATATTCTTTAGCTCAGTGCTGATTTCCAGCTGCCGGCTGATAATATTCAGGAATTCCTGCCAAAGTTCAGCCGCGTTTTTCTGCTCGTTGTTTTCCATGCATTATCTCCTTTTGCTCAGATTCTAAATATAATCGTGCTAAATTGTCTAATGAATAGCAGTGGTTGTCAAGCCAATTTCCGCCGGGGATTCTTATCCCACCTATCCAGCACTCGATAGTGCCTGGAGACAAACCGGCGCCCTTTTTATTCGGCTTTACCGGACTTGCTTCAGTAATATCTCAGACCTTCCGGAGACCTCGACAGTCTGTCCGCCATCCACCGGTCGTTTCTTTGTCTCTTGTTGCGAGGAACCTGTATCAACAATTACTTCCCACTTAATGCCGGATAGTGGGGTTGAGAAAGTGAAAGAGATTGGCTCATGATATGAATTAAGTATTAAAAAGAAGCTATCATCATTCATAGATTCACCATTTTCATCGACTTCATCTCGAACATCGCCCATGAGAAGCATCCCGATGCAGTGAATCCATGACGAGTTCCAGTCTTCATCAGACATCTCCTTACCGTCAGGTCGGAGCCACATAATATCCTTTACGCCCTTGCCGCGGATAGATCGGCCATGGAAAAATTTGCGTCTTCGTAGCACGGGATGGTCATGGCGAATTTTAATCAGGTGCCGGGTAAATGCCAGTAGCTCCCGTCTCCTGTCATCCAAGTCCCAATCGTACCAGCTAAGTTCATTGTCCTGGCAGTAGGCGTTATTGTTCCCCATCTGGCTGCGGCTTATCTCGTCTCCACCGCAGAGCATCGGCACGCCCTGCGATAAAAACAGAGTCGTGAGGAAATTCCTTTTCTGCATCTCTCTCAATTCAATAATCCCGGCATCCTCGGTAGGTCCCTCTGCCCCGCAGTTCCAGGAGAGATTATTGTTGGTACCATCCCGGTTTTCTTCACCATTAGCTTCGTTATGTTTCTCGTTGTAACTGACCAAATCATGGAGTGTAAAGCCGTCATGCGCCGTAATAAAGTTGATACTGGCATACGGTCGCCTTCCGTCTTCCTGGTAAAGATCACTGCTCCCGGTGAGGCGATAGCCCAGTTCATCAATCTGATGTTCATCCGCACGCCAGAATCGGCGCATATCATCACGATATTTGCCATTCCACTCAGTCCAGAGTACCGGGAAGTTACCCACTTGATAGCCTCCTTCGCCAACATCCCACGGTTCGGCTATAAGTTTGACGCAAGAGATTACGGGGTCTTGATGAATGATGTCAAAGAATGCCGACAGGCGGTCCACTTCGTGTAGCTCTCTGGCCAGAGTTGCAGCTAAATCAAAACGGAATCCGTCAACATGCATTTCCTGCACCCAGTAGCGAAGGCTGTCCATAATCAATTTAAGCACCTGGGGATGGCGCACGTTAAGACAATTGCCCGTGCCGGTGTAGTCAATGTAATATCGCGGCTTGTCTTCGACAAGCCGGTAATAGGCAGGGTTATCAATGCCCCGGAAGCTCAAGGTGGGGCCAAGCTCACTACCCTCAGAGGTGTGGTTATAGACAACGTCAAGGATGACTTCGATACTGGCACGATGTAGTGCTTTAACCATCGCCTTAAACTCTTCAACCTGGCCACCTACATCACCCGAGCTGGAATAGAAGGCAGTCGGTGAAAAGAAGTTTCTTGTATTGTAGCCCCAGTAGTTGCGTAGACCTCGCTCAACCAGACGCTTGTCGTCCAAAAAGTCATGGACAGGCATCAACTCCACCGCAGTGATGCCCAGGCTTTGCAAGTATTCTAGCATTGGAGGAGATACCAGACCGGCATAGGTTCCACGTTGTTCCGGGGCAATCTCAGCGTGTCTGGCCGTAATGCCTTTGATATGAACTTCATAAATAACAGTCTTGTTCCAGGGAGTGCGTGGTGGGCTATCGTCTTTCCAGTCAAACGATGGGTCAATGACCACACATTTTGGCATCCCCCAGGCATCATCCTGGTCATCACGCGACAGGTCTGCATCCTGGTGTCCCAGCTGATAGCCAAACACAGGAGCTTCCCAGTTTACCCTTCCCGAAATTGCTTTTGCATAAGGGTCGATAATCAGTTTGGCCGGATTGAACCGGAGACCGGAGTCTGGTTCATAGGGGCCATGAATACGGTATCCGTAGGTCTGACCGGGATGAATATCCGGTATGTAGGCATGCCAGACATGCCCGGTAACTTCTCTTAAGGGAATACGTTCGTTTTCAGTTCTTGCCGC
>Ga0209979_1004627_pt1 | contig 11286 bp, 8 predicted proteins | sample AnhtaG_FD_183114 | JGI IMG/M metagenome (GOLD analysis project Ga0209979, IMG submission 183114) | Deep subsurface microbial communities from Anholt, Denmark to uncover new lineages of life (NeLLi) - Anholt_01485 metaG (SPAdes) (version 2) | ecosystem: Environmental > Aquatic > Marine > Oceanic >...
ATTTGCAGATTGCAAGGGGCTTTGTGGAGCAAACCCCAAATATTTGACCACTGCAGAACACGGTGGAATTTTCTTCGAGATATCGCCCGCCCGCATCGCCTGAGTCCCGCAGAGCGGGACGATGGCAGGCAGGCCTTTCAGAAACACTCATTACCCTATTAATCATCAATGCCTCAACTTTTGAACGTTACCAAGAAATGAGGGGAGGGAATGATGTTATTGAAAAAGAGTATTCCTGAATGGCTAATTGGCCTGATCCTTACTCTTGTGTTCCTAATCATGGTCGGCACAGGGTTTGGCGATTTTACCGATGTCATAGAGAAAAAGACATTTGACCTCCGCTCCAAGCTCAGTGCCGCTGGAGAGAGAAATCCAGATATTGAGATAGTTGTCATAGACGATGATGATTTGGCTGAAATCGGCCGTTTCCCCTGGCCAAGGAATATTATTGCTAATGGGATAAACAACCTTGCAATGGCCGGTGCCAAGGTTATTGCCCTGAATATCATGTTTATTGAGCCAGAGGAGGGTGCTGGCCTCAAAACGATTAAAGAACTGAAGAAGACGTACGTGGATCTCAATTTAGTTAATAAAGACTCATCTACCAAGACATTCTATGGTTTATTAAATAAGGCAGAGCGTGATCTGGATAATGACGCAAAATTAGCCCAGACCTTTAAAAAGGCCGGCAATGTAATTCTCCCTATCTACTTCGATACAATAAGCACAGGAAGGGACCAAGAGATTCCTGATTCCATAGCCAAAAACTCCTATAAAGTTATACATGGCCTAAAGGACGAATTGGCCATCAGTTCCATCAGGTGGTATTCCAAGATAAAACCACTCCTACCCTCCTTTGCGGATTCAGTTGCAGGCATCGGTCATATAAACCTCTTCCCAGATGCTGATGGTTCCATCAGGAGTCAGACCCATGCCATTGGCTATTTGGAAAACACATTCGTCCCATCATTTCCCATGGCGATTGTAAAGGCCTTCAAAGGATTAGATGATAGTGACATCAGGCTTATCCTGGGAGAGGGAATCGATATAAAGGTCACCCCATCCAAGACCCTCAGGATTGCAGCCACAGGTTTTGATATGCCAACCCTCATTAAATGGAACGATGGGCCAGGGGTCGCATTTCACGCAACACCATTCAGGAAGGTTCTCAAAAAGGAGTTTCAGACAAGCCTCTTCAGGGGTAAAATTGTCATCATCGGGCCCACTGCCCCGGGAATTGGGGACAGCTTTGTTACAGCTGTTTCCAGTACCCTACCAGGCGTGGAGATAATTGCCAATTCTGTCTCCAATATATTAAAGGAAGAATTCTTTGTTCGACCTCAATATTTCACATTTGTCGAGCTGGGTCTTATCTTGCTTTTCGGGCTCTATATCTCATTTCTCCTGCCCAGGCTAAAGGCTGGTACGGGTGCCATCATGACCCTAATCCTCTTTCTCTCTTACGGCACAGCAGGGACAGTCCTCTTTTTTCACTCAAATATATGGCTTAAGATTACACCCCAAATAGCTCTTTTGATTCTGGGCTATATCTTGGTTGTTAGCATACGTTTCTTCATCACCGAAAGGACAAAAGAAAAGGTGGAGGCTGATTCTGTAGAAACAAACAAGGCCCTTGGTCTTTCATTCCAGCAACAAGGAATGCTTGATCTGGCCTTTGAAAAATTTCGGAAATGTCCTATAGATGAGCCTGGGGTCAAGGATCTTTTATATAATCTTGGGCTCGATTATGAAAGAAAGAGGCAGATTAGCAAGGCATTATCAACGTATAATATGATCATTGAAGATAGTGGCGATTTCAAGGATCTGAGTGAAAGGATGCCTAAACTAAAGGGTGTTGAATCCACCATGATCTTCGGTGCCGGTGCCGCCCATCCTGGTGACATTGGGGCAACAATAGCAGATCTGGATACCAAGCCAACCCTTGGCAGATACGAGGTTTCCGGTGAATTAGGCAGGGGTGCCATGGGAATTGTCTATAAGGGAGAAGATCCAACGATACACAGGACCGTTGCTATAAAGACCTTACGGTTAACAGAATTTGAACAAGAAGAGGTAGGTGAGATAAAGGAACGCTTTTTCAGGGAGGCAGAGTCAGCCGGACTGTTGAACCACCCTAACATTGTATCTATATACGATGCCGGTGAAGAACAGGACCTGGCCTATATAGCCATGGAATTCATCCATGGTGAGGATTTAGTAAAATTCACACGTAAAGAGAAGTTGTTCCCTTTGAGAGATGTTCTAAGCATTACAGCCCAGGTGGCCGATGCCTTAGGTTTTGCTCACGGCAGTAATGTTGTCCACAGGGACATAAAACCTGCAAACATCATGCTACTCAAAGACACCAAAGATATCAAGGTGACGGATTTTGGCATCGCCAGGATCACATCCTCATCCAAGACAAAAACCGGTGTTATCTTGGGCACCCCGTCCTATATGTCTCCCGAACAGGTGAGTGGGAAAAAGGTTGACGGGCGTTCAGACATATTCTCTTTGGGGGTGGTTCTTTTTGAGTTGCTCACCGGCCAAAAACCCTTTGCTTCTGAAGATATTACATCACTTATGTACCAGATTACCAGAGAGAAACACCCCTCGGTGAGGGAGATTAATCCGAAGATACCACCTGTTGTTGAAAAGATAATAGATAAGGCCTTGATCAAGGAAGTTGATCAACGTTACCAGAAGCCGGAATTGATAGCTGAGCATCTCAGGAAGGTGGTGGAACGTATAGATCAGTTGAAAAAGGATAAGGCCTCCAAACAGTAATTGGCTCGTCATTGGTTGCTCGTTGCCGGGTGCTCGTTGAAAAAAGAAATTATAAGAATGCGTCCGCCACCGAAGTAGACGAGTAACGAGTAATATGATCATACTTGGTATAGATACCTCCTGCGATGACACCTGTGCAGCACTAATAGAAGATGGACATAGACTATTATCTAATGTTGTTAACACTCAGGTTATTGTTCACCACAGGTATGGGGGAGTGGTCCCGGAACTTGCCTCAAGAGAACATATTAGAAATATTGTTCCTGTTGTGAGGGAAGCACTAGGAAAAGCTGGACTAAATAATAAAGATATCGGTGCAATAGCAGTTACTGTTGGGCCTGGCCTTGTTGGGGCCCTCTTAGTGGGTATTCACTTCGCCAAAGCCTATAGCTATGCCAGCAACATCCCCCTGATAGGTGTAAATCACTTGGAGGGGCATATCCTCTCTATCTTTTTGGAAAAAGGGTCTCCCCCCTTCCCCTTTATAGCCCTTACTGTTTCAGGCGGCCACACAAACATTTACCATGTCCGGGGGTTCGGGGATTATACCGTGTTGGGTCAGACCCTGGACGATGCAGCAGGCGAGGCATTTGATAAGATCGCAAAACTTCTGGAATTAGGTTATCCCGGCGGACCTGTAGTAGAAAAACTGGCAGCTACAGGCCGGCCCGAGGCCATTGATTTTCCAAGGGCCTACCTATCCAAAGACTCTCTTGACTTCAGCTTTAGCGGTCTCAAAACTGCTGTTGCCCTGTATGTCAAGAAATGGCGCGACCATAAAGCAGGGGACAACAAAATCAAGATAGCAGATATCGCTGCCTCATTTCAGGCTGCAGTTATTGATATCCTCATCGATAAGGTGATTGCTGCCACTGCTCAAGTTGGGGTAAACTCAGTTGTGCTGGCAGGAGGAGTAGCTAGAAATAACCATTTGCGCCGCAAACTACAGGAAATGATGACCAGTGAAGGAATTGATCTCTATGTCTCAAGTCCGGAATTCTGCACAGACAATGGGGCTATGATAGCTGTTGCCGGTTATCACAGGATAATAAAAGGCCAGAGGAATGATCTAAACTTAGATGCGAGATCAAGATTTCCTTTAGATCAAATCTAGATACCTAATTTGGTATGTTCCTGCCTATTTCGGCAATGAATTGCTCCCTATTCTTTTCTTGGCTAAAATGTTTTTTCAACGTTGGTTTCGATATATTTATCTAAGGCTCATCAGGCTCAAAGGCCATCCCCATGAGTTAGCCTTAGGGATGGCCTTTGGTATATTTTCAGGTATGGTGCCGATTATGCCCTTTCACACAATCATTGCTGTGTCGTTGGCCTTCATCTTCAAGGCAAGTAAGATAACAGCAGCTGCAGGAGTCTGGATATGTAATCCTGCAACCATATATCTTGTTTACAAATACTGCTATAGGATAGGATCATTGATCTTGGGGTTTGATCATAACACAAAGATCCTGGCGCCAGTGGTGGAGGCAGCTAATCATGGAGAGCTTTTAGGTGTGGTAACTGAAATCCTCGGCGCTGGTGGAATGGTTGTTGCCGCCTTTCTGCTGGGAGGTATTGTCTTGGGCATCATATTTGCCGCACCTTCATATTTTATCTTCTTTTATTTTTTTAAGGCTTTTGTTTCATGGCGCAAATCAAGAAAGCTCACAAAGGCCTGAGAATCTCTAAGGCCTTGTTAACCAAATCAGGGCTTAGGCCCAGGAAGAGACTGGGGCAACACTTTTTGGAAGACCCTGCCATAATTGATGAAATCATAGCCCATGCAAGACTCAATAAAAACGATGTGGTTGTAGAAATAGGGTCAGGTTTGGGGGCCTTAACGATCCCAATCCTGCCCCATATTTGTCACTTCGTGGCTATAGAGAAAGATCCATTATTGATAACTATATTACAAGAAAGACTGTCCCTGAAAGACAAGGAAAAGATAACATTTATTTCCGGGGATGTCTTGAAATTAGACCTTCAAGAGATCTGTGACAGATTTGAACGAAAGATCAAGATAGTAGGCAATCTTCCCTACAATATCGCCTCTCCACTCTTGGAAAAGCTTACAATCAATCGGAATTATATCAGAAGTGCTATCCTCATGTTTCAATTTGAGGTGGCACAACGGTTGACTGCCATACCAGGAAAAAAGGAATACGGTGCCCTCAGTGTTATCACTCAATACTATGCCCAGATATCCCCCCTTATCAAGATCAAAAGGGATGCCTTTTACCCCAAACCAAAGGTGGATTCTATGGTTTTAGGGATTGATTTTGAGAAACCATATCCGTTTCAGGCAGAAAACGAGGAATTCTTTCATAGGATTGTAAAGGCAGCATTTAGTTGCAGGAGGAAGACGATCCTTAATTCTCTTGAAAGGGGAATGGTGTCTTTATCCAGAGAGATGATCACAAAGTCCCTCAAAGAATGCCTTATTGATCCAAAGAGAAGGGCCGAGACCCTCAGCATAGATGAATATATACATTTGAGCTCTATCTTGACACTACCTAAAGACAATTCCTTGACACGCAATAAAGTCAATGATATTTAGCTTCTAAACATAGAAATAGGACCAAAAATTGCATAAAAAAACCTATATAGTCGTTGAAGGTCCTCTCGGGGTAGGCAAAACCAGCTTGGCTCTATTGTTGGCTGAAAGGATAAATGGCAAAACCATCTTAGAGGATAGCAAAGGAAATCCCTTTCTTGCCAACTTCTATGAAGACCCCAAGAGATTTGCATTTCAGACACAGCTCTTCTTTATACTGAGGCGCTTTCAAAAGCAGGAAGAGATAAATCAAATTGATCTTTTCAAAAGGGTTGTCATCTCAGACTTCCTCTTTGATAAGGACAGAATCTTTGCAAGGCTTAACCTGGATGACAGAGAGTTCAGCTTATATGAGCAGGTATTCAACCTTTTGAAGGTTAGAACATTAGGGCCCGATCTGGTTATATTCTTGCAGGCAAGAACTGAGATCTTGAAAAAAAGAATTAAGAAAAGGGATCGGGATTATGAAAGATCCATAAATCTCAAATATCTGGATCAAATAAATCAGGCCTTCAATGAGTTTTTTTTCCATTACACAGAAACCCCCCTTTTGGTAATCAATGCCTCTGAGATAGATTTTGTTAATGAGCCGTCTGATCTCGATAAGTTAGTGTCCGAAATAGAAAAGATGGAAAAAGGAACAAAGTATTACGTTCCCCTTGGATCAAGATAGACTCTCCCTTTTGGCATTGGCTGTAAGGGTAGGAAAGGCCAGGTTGATAAATAAGTGAGAGAAAATTGAAACGCCTGAGAACAAGCCTAAAAAACTGTTTCCTTACCGGTCTGCTGGTAATTTTACCAATCTCTATAACGGTGTACGTTGTCTGGGGTTTGATCAGGGCTATGGATGCGATACTCAAGTATATCCCTGCCAAGTACCTCCCAGAAACCTACCTCCAGATTCATATACCCGGGCTTGGTCTTATCCTGGTAGTTATCCTTGTCTTTGTTGTCGGTCTTTTAACCAGAAACATCATTGGCAGGAAGATAGTCCACCTCGGGGAAAACATAGTGGATCGTATCCCCTTGGTAAGGGTTCTCTATACAGGCGTTAAACAGCTTCTTGAGCCCCTTTTTTTGCAGAAGACCAATGCCTTTAAAAGGGTAGCACTCATAGAATATCCCAGACGCGGGGTCTATGTTATTGGCTTTATCACAGGAGAAAGCAAGGGGGAGGTACAGAACAAAACCAGCAAGAATATGATGAATGTCTTTGTCCCGACAACGCCTAATCCTACGAGTGGATTTTATATCCTTATACCAGAAGATGAAGTGGTATACCTCAATATGAGTGTTGAAGATGCATTCAAACTAATCATATCTGGTGGTATTGTTAGCCCACCTGAGAAAAGAAATAACTAATAATTATGGCATGTCAGTCCACCACACGCGGACGTTTTATCAACTATACAATTTGCTTTGCTTTTGGTATATGCCTGAAAGCTGAGTTGCCTTGACACTAATAGTCAATGAAGAGGAGAAGCCAAAATGAACACCGATTTCTTATTCACATCTGAGTCTGTAACAGAGGGACATCCGGACAAGATAGCTGATCAAATCTCTGATTCCATACTTGATGAGATTATAGCCCAGGACAAAGATGGGAGGGTAGCCTGCGAGACCCTGGTTACAACAGGTATGGCCGTTATCGCCGGAGAGATAACGACTAGCTGCTATGTGGAAATACCGGAAATTGCCAGACGGACAATAAAGGAAATAGGGTACAACGATTCATCCATGGGCTTTGACTGGGAGACATGTGCAGTTATTACAAGCATCGACAAACAGTCAACTGACATTGCCCAGGGAGTCAATGGTACAGGCCTTTTCAAAGAACAGGGGGCAGGTGACCAGGGACTCATGTTTGGATATGCCTGCACCGACACCCCTGTTTTCATGCCCATGCCCATTTATCTTGCCCACAAACTTACCCAGAGACTTGCCCATGTCCGCAAATCCGGAAAACTTCCATGGCTGAGGCCAGATGGAAAATCACAGGTAACAGTCAGGTATATAGACCTAAAGCCAACTACTGTTAATGCAGTTGTTATAGCAGCCCAACACTCCCCTGAGGTTGACTACGATACCCTCAGGGAGGCAGTTATTGAAGAGGTAATAAAGAAGGTTATTCCCCCTGAAATGATTGATAAAAACACACAGTTTTTCATAAATACAACCGGTAGATTCGTTACTGGTGGTCCCCAGGGAGATTGCGGCATGACCGGAAGGAAGATTATCATGGATACCTACGGCGGATTTGGTTACCATGGTGGCGGTGCATTCTCTGGCAAGGATCCATCCAAGGTGGATAGGAGCGCCTCCTACATGTGTCGCTACATTGCAAAAAATATCGTTGCTGCGGGTCTGGCTGAAAGGTGCGAGATCCAGGTGGCCTACACCATTGGCAAGGCGGAACCGGTTGGTTTACTCGTTAATGCTTACGCAACCGGTGTTGTGCCCAGTATCGAGATGACAAAAATTGTGGAAAAGGAATTTGATCTGAGGCCAGCTACCTTAATTGAACAATTGGATCTCTTAAGGCCTATATACAAGAAAACCGCCTGCTATGGGCACTTTGGACGGGAATTGGAGGAGTTCACCTGGGAGAGGACAGATCTCATTGAAAGACTAAAAAAGGCTTTTTAACCTCTCACAGAGCTCTCAGAGCACACTGAGTTTTCAATTGCGTTTTGTGTCAGGCCTCTTAGTACCATGTAATAATTATCTCAGTGATCTCTGTGTACTCAAGCGAACCCGCCGCCTTGTTGGGGGGAGAGCCCCGCTAATGCGGGACAGGCACGCGAGAGGCAGTATTGTAAAGCTTGGACCATTACCGAAGCTGGTGACTCATAGTTTTAACTCAATAAAGGAAAAAGCAAATGGACTACGACATCAAAGACATAGACCTTGCAGGCAAAGGTCAACTCAGAATAGAGTGGGCAGGCAAAAGCATGTCTGTTTTGAATTCAATCAAAGAAAGATTTTTCAAAGAGAAACCCCTATCAGGTCTGAGGATTTCTGCCTGTTTGCATATAACTACGGAGACTGCTGTTCTGGCAAGAACACTCAAGGCAGGCGGTGCCTCTCCAGTCCTCTGTGCCTCTAATCCCCTTTCAACCCAGGATGATGTTGCTGCCTCGCTGGTGGCCAGAGATGAAATCCCGGTCTTTGCCATAAAAGGAGAAGATACCGACACCTACTACAGCCATATATTGTCAGCCCTTAAAGACATGCCAAACCTCACCATGGATGATGGAGCCGATCTGGTCAGCTCCCTTCACTTTATGGCCCTCAATAAATGGGATGATCTCTCCCGGGCAATAAGGGAATGGGGTCTTTCTTTAAGTGAACAGGAAAAGAACTCCCTCATTGCCAGTGTCATGGGAGGAACAGAGGAAACAACCACCGGTGTCATTCGCCTCAGGTCTATGGAAAAAGACCGTGTGCTTCAATTCCCAGTTATCTCTGTTAACGATGCCAATACAAAACACCTTTTTGATAACAGGTACGGTACAGGCCAAAGCACCATCGATGGAATCATTAGGGCAACAAACAGGCTACTTGCAGGAAGCTGCTTTGTTATTTCTGGCTATGGATGGTGTGGGCGGGGGGTGGCCGCGAGGGCAAAAGGGCACGGTGCCAAGGTAATTATCTGTGAAGTAGATCCCCTAAAGGCCTTGGAGGCGATCATGGACGGGTTTGAGGTAATGCCTGTAACCAAGGCCGCCAAAATAGGCGATTTTTTCTGTACCCTTACCGGCGACATAAATGCCATCAGAAAAGAGCACTTCCTTGATATGAAGGATGGTGCCATTATCTCCAATTCAGGACATTTTAATGTGGAACTTGACCTTCCTGGACTAGCAGAAGTGTCCACATCTAAGAGGACAATAAGGGAATTTGTTGAGGAATATACCCTCCCAAATGGAAACAGGGTCTACCTTTTAGGCGAAGGAAGATTGATAAACCTGGCTGCAGCAGAGGGACATCCCTCGAGTGTTATGGATATGAGCTTTGCAAACCAGGCCTTGGCTATGGAGTATCTATCAAAGGAGTATAAGAATCTTGATAAAAGAGTCTATCCTGTTCCCCTTGCTATTGACCAGGAAATTGCCAGATTAAAACTTGCCTCCATGGGTGTTGAAATTGATACTCTCACCCCTGAACAAGAGAAATATCTCTCCTCATGGGAGATGGGGACCTAATGCTTGGCAGGATTCTTAATAAAATTCCCCTTAATGGCAGAATTGCATCAATCCTACCTATTCATACCTAAGAATACCAATTTTTGCCTTATTCTTGCCTCAAAAGTGCTCCCTATGTGCTCCCATTTTTCTAAATGAACATATCGCACCTTCGGTGCGGACCTGTAGGGGTTCGATTTATGCGCCTGAGGCGCATTTATCGAACCCGCAATGACGGGCGTCGTAAATGCCGCCCCTACAAGGACTTAAAAAGGAAATTCCTATACCCTCAAGTTACCTTATCCTTACCGGAAGCTTTAATAAGATCCCTTTTATCTTCTTTGCTCAGCCTATCTAAGTTCAGCCCAGCAACCAAAGTCTCAGCGCCAGCGAGCAGATTTGGATAAACCCTTTTAGCACAGTTTAGAAGTACTTTTTCGAGGGTTCCCTCACTGCTATTGTCTGGAAAAACAAAATCCCACTATTAGGTGGACCTTTTAGAACTTTTCCGGCTTAATATGGCATCTGTAGTAATTCGTCGTCACCATTCTTTACGAACGCAAATCTGCCATTTGCCCCCCTTTCCTTTTCATCATTTTAAGACATATCTTATCTTATTCTTTTTTTGATCTTCAGAAAAAGCTAATAGATCTGCACACAAAACTGTGCATTCCTGCACACAAAACTGTGCATTCCTGTCCAAAATAATTGAAAGGTATCATAAGATCAATAGCTTAGAAATGGCACGGTAATTGCTTAAGAAACATTGTTCTTTCGAAACCTTCCAGAGCTCTCTTATGGAAGGGGCCCCTTAAAGATATGCAGGTCAACACCCGGTACCCAACTAAAGTTGAGAAGGAAAAGTGATGAGTCTCTATAAATTTAGCTGCAGAGGATCGCCTCTGTACGAATAAAATCGGTAGTAGTTACCTTAAATTGTTATCTATTTTGATAGGTGAGCCAGATGAAAGATAAGAATAGGGCAAAAAAGCAACTTTTAAATGAATTGACAGAAATGCGACAACGGATTGCTGAATTGGAAGCATTAGAAACTGAGCGCAAGCGGGCTGAAGAGGCACTACGGGAGAGTGAGGAGAAATACCGAACCATACTTGAAAGCATCGAAGATGGATACTTTGAGGTTGACATTCGCGGCAACTTTACCTTCTTCAATGATTCAATGTGCAAAATATCTGGATACACCAAAGACGAATTAATGGGTATGAATAACCGACAGTACATGAATCAAGAGAATGCCAAAAAGGTGTATCAAACATTCAACAAGGTATACACCACTGGAAAACCTGACAAGGGATTTGATTGGGAGTTTATAAGAAAAGACGGTACCAAAAGATATGTAGAGACTTCTGTATCACTAATGAAAGATGCAGAAGGTCAGCGAATCAGCTTTAGGGGTATTATCCGGGATGTCACGGAAAAAAAGCAGATAGAAGCGGACTTGATCCAGACCAAGAATTTTCTACAGAACATATTTAACAGCTCCATAGATGGAATAACCACCACTGATCTTCAAGGAAATGTCATATATACATCGCCAAGAGCAAAAAATATTTTAGGTTATAAGCAGGAGAAAATCATCGGAAAAAAGGCATATTTCTTCTATGGCAGTGGAGTAGAGGATGCCAAGACTATTATGAAGGAATTAACGGAAAAAGGTGAACTGAGAGACCATGAGATGAAGTTCATAAGAAAGGATAGCGAGTTGATAGATATTAATCTCTCGGCCTCACTACTAAAAGA
>Ga0209979_1004629_pt1 | contig 11282 bp, 10 predicted proteins | sample AnhtaG_FD_183114 | JGI IMG/M metagenome (GOLD analysis project Ga0209979, IMG submission 183114) | Deep subsurface microbial communities from Anholt, Denmark to uncover new lineages of life (NeLLi) - Anholt_01485 metaG (SPAdes) (version 2) | ecosystem: Environmental > Aquatic > Marine > Oceanic...
TTCCTTCTCCGAGCTCATGGCTTGAGGTGGCGGCTCTGCCATGGGCATTGTTTCCCCCATTCCCATGCCACGACCCATGCCTCGCCCCATACCCATACCGGGCCCCATACCCCCTCCCATCCCATAATGGTTGCCTACATTGGGTTGAGAGCTTGATTGAAACCTCCCCGCTTTGAAGGCTTCAATAGCGTCCTTTATACTACCCGAAACACCGGTGATTACTTGAATACCCGCTGCTGAAAGGGTCTGGTAAGCGTTGGGCCCACAATTACCCGTGAGCACGACCTCCGCCCCCTTACTAGCAATCATCTGGGCAGTGCTGATGCCTGCCCCACCAGAAGCCATAGCATTAGAGTTATCCAAGGCCTCAAACTCCATACTCTGGGGGTCAACAATGATGAAGTATTGACACCTCCCAAAACGCGGGTCTACTTCAGCATCCAAATCAGGAGCTGTTGCTGATACTGCAATTTTCATGATGTACCTCTTTCTAGTTTACTCCGTCTCCAGTTCTTTGATTCTAGCATCTACTTGCTCCAACTGTCCCTTTATTGCTTCCGCCTGGCTCCTCAAGAAATCCAGTTCCTGCTTCCGGGTCATCTGCGGAGCATAGGGCTCTGCTCCCATAGGTGCTCCAGCATAACCATATGGCATAGCTCCCGGATAAGCCATTCCTCCATAATAAGGCATAGCCCAAGGGCTGCCGCAAGAGGGATAAGCTGGCGGGACAGGCATTCCTGCGTCTCTACCTGAGGAAATAACCGCATCTCGGCAATCCTCCTCTTCCCAGGCCAACATAAGGCCACGGAGGAGAGCTTCCTCTGAAACCGAATCCCCATCCCCCTTTTCCTTTTCCAAATCCTCTACCATATCCATTAGGCATTTTTCACCTCCTTTCTTTTTTATTTATTACCGGCATCTGCCACCGCGAAATCTCCTGCCGCACCCCCTTCCCCAACCAAACGGAGGCAAAGGCATAGGCTGGATATTCCCACTTAAACATTTTGGGCAGGACAAAGGAAGCCTCTGTGCCATTGCCTCAAAAGGCACATTCCACTCATGTCCATCATCGCCACATCTAAAGCGACGCTGAGGAAGCTCAAAGTTGCCCCCTTCGATTTGAATTGCCTTGCCATTAATCAGCGCATCAGCCAGCTTCTTCCGAGCCGATTCCAATATGCGATGGAAGGTTGGCCTGGAAATATGCATCTGCTGCGCACACTCTTCCTGTTCCAGCCCCTCCAAATCCTTAAGGCGGATAGATTCAAGTTCCTCAAGTGAAAGGCGAACGCCCTGTAAAGCATTCGCCGGAATTCCTACCGGCTTAAAAAAGCCGACATTCGGCAACTGAGCAACACATCGCAACTTTTCTGGCCTAGCCATTAAAAATCACCCTATTTCCGCTACGAATTTTGAACATATGTCAATAATAATGATAATAAACCCTGTCAAATTTGTCAAATTTTGACCATAGCCACCGTTTGGTGATACAAATTAAAATATGGATTGTATAGAGCTTTTCCCCAGCCTCTCGCACTGTATAGAAACTACAACCAGGGAGGAATTCCGGAATTCAGTAAACCAATATATGGAAAGTAAGCAGGAGGATAAAAAACTTGAGGAGAAGATTGAGCTTCTCAAAGCCTTCCTGGAATCAATGGACTTTAAAAAGCTCCGCAGCCAAAGCGAAAGATACTTAGTAGAAGGCAAGCAGGTTAAATTTGTAATTTCCTGGAAAGAGGGCAAGCCGAGTTACGAGATGGTGGTGATTAAAGCTACAGATTGAGCAGCTATTCCTTCTCCCCTGCCGATGAAGCCCAAACCATCAGTGGTGGTGGCCTTGATTGTCACCTGTGTTGACTCCACACCTAAAGCCTTGCTGAGGCGTTTCCTCATTTCGGGAACGAAAGGCGAGAGCTTGGGGCTTTGAGCTATGATGGTAACATCAATGTTGACTACCCTGAGTCCTTTGGCTTTAAGCAGTTCGCTGGTCTTGCTCAACAAAACCAAGCTTGAAATATCTTTATATTCCGGTTCCTGGGAGGGGAATAAGGTGCCAATGTCGCCCAGATCAGCAGCGCCACATAAAGCATCTATTATGGCGTGCGTCGCCACATCAGCATCGCTCCACCCGGACAGGCCTTTGTCATAAGGGATATCAACGCCTCCCAAAATTAGCCTTCGCCCCGAAACCAAAGGATGGCTATCCCAACCAGTCCCAACACTTAATTCTTCTCTTTCCATTCTCCTGCGATGATTCTTGCTAACGCCAAATCTTCAGTTGTGGTCACCTTTATATTTTTATAATCGCCCATATAAAGCTGCACCTTGTGTCCCAAGCCTTCCACAGCAGTGGCATCATCGGTAACCTCTGCTGCGAGGTTCTCATAAGCCTTGGTTATCACATCAAAGCTGAATATCTGGGGGGTTTGCGCTGCCCATAACCTCTCGCGCTGAAGCGTTTCCCCAATCAATCTCTCATCAGCTGCAAGCTTGATAGTATCTTTAACCGGCACTGCGGCTACAGCAGCCTCAGTCTCCCCAACTACCTTCAGGCCATCCTCAATCAAATCTGGAGTCAAGAAAGGCCGAGCTCCATCATGAATCATGACTAAATCACAATCCCTTATTTGCTTTAGCCCTTCCCTAACCGAATCTTGTCGCCGTGCGCCGCCTGGGCATAAAGTAACTTTAGCCCAGCCCCTCTCTTTTTTCAATTTCTGCCCACGAGCCAGATCCTCATCGTTCAATACCAGGACTATCTGCTGAACTAAGCTGTATCGCTGACAAGTATCCACGGACCAGGCCAGCAAAGGTTTCCCCTTTAGAGGAGCAAAGAGCTTATTTATACCCGCCATCCGCTGGCTAGTTCCAGCAGCAACTATAACCACGCCCAACTGACTAACTTTATTCATTACCTTGCTTCTCAAAAAGGAAAATATCTAAACTTGACCAGAGATTAAAAAGCCAAAGATAAAAATCAAAGTGCAAAAACTTCCTTTTCTTATTCTTTGCCTGTATCTTTGCCCTTTGCATTTTGCATTTTACTTTCCCTTGTAAGTCCTAGCCTCAGAGCTTCAGCCACCGAGCCAACCTCGATTAGTTGAATGTCCGCAGAGTGAAGGGATTGCTTCACTTCGCCCGCAATGATAGGGGAAAGTCTGGGCATAAGGCAGGATTTAAAGCCCAACCTGACGGCCTCAGCAATTCTTCTCTCTACGTGTGATACCCCTCTAAGCTCTCCATTCAACCCCACCTCTCCCAAAGCAACCAAGCCTGAAACTGGCTTTGCATCACGAAAACTGGAAGCAATGGCTGAGGCGATTCCTAAATCAACCGCCGGCTCATTGACCCTTAAGCCGCCAGTAACGTTGACTATAATATCCTGGTTGAAAAGCTTTAATCCGGCACGCTTAGTAAGCACAGCAATTATCAACAGTAGTCGATTAAAATCAACGCCGTTAGCGATGCGCCTTGGTGGAGTGAAACTATTAGGAGTAGCCAAAGCCTGAATCTCCACCAACAAAGGGCGATTCCCTTCAAGAGTGGGCACCACCACTGAGCCCATAGTTCCATCCTTGTATGCGGATAAGAAAACTTGAGAGGGATTACCTACTTCTATTAGTCCCCTATCACTCATCTCAAATATTCCCACCTCGTGAGTGGAACCGAAACGATTCTTTGCACTGCGTAGCACCCGGTAACTACTAAACGGTTCTCCTTCGAAGTAAAGCACCACGTCAACTATATGTTCCAGCGTTCCCGGACCGGCGATGGCCCCTTCTTTGGTCACATGCCCAGTGATTAACAGGGGCACATTATTTTGTTTTGCCCACCTCTCCAACCTCCACGTGCACTCCCGTACCTGGGAAATACTGCCTGGCATCCCGGCTACATCTTCTAAATACATAGTCTGAATGGAATCGATAATCGCCAATTCAGGAGAAAGCCCTTCCAAGCATTCTAATACGGCAGCTAAATCAGGCTCAGAGAGAAAGTATATCCCTTTGCCCCCTATACCGAGGCGCTCGCTTCTAAGTTTAACCTGATTAATAGATTCTTCACCGGAGACATAGGCGACAACTTTATTATTCTCAGCCATCATTGCCGAAATCTGGAGTAAAAGAGTAGACTTGCCTATTCCCGGCTCGCCGCCAACAAGCACCAGAGAGCCTGGAACCAAACCACCCCCCAGAACTCGATTCACTTCAGCAAAACCAATGTGAAAGCGAGGAAAGTCACCCTTCTCTACTTGGGAAAGTTCCTGAGGTCTATTTCCTCTAGAGGAAAGCTGGCTGGGAGCACGGGATAAAGTGACCCTAGTTTCTACGAAGCTATTCCATGCCTGGCAATCAGGGCAGCGTCCTAACCACTTGAGACTTTCCTTGCCACATTGCTGACAAATGAAGACGCTTTTGGATTTTAGTTTGCCATGATTACTAGATTTCAAGTTACCTCGTTGATACGCTATGACTAGTATATATCCTTTATCACCTCAGAAAGTCCGAGCTGTTGCAATTTTTTCCTTGTTGGCTTGCCCGTCGCTACATTCCATCTCCGCTCTTTGTAGTGCCCTCGTATTAAGGTTTCCATATCTGGTTCCTTACCCTGCGATGTTCCCTCAGAGAGCGGTGCAGTTGCTATCTTGGGGAGTTTATCATCTTTCCTGGTGATACCAAGCTTGATATTAATTACACGTTTTAGATTGAAACTTCGCTCTCCCGTCATCATGATAGAATCGGCATTGAAGTCCCACCCTGTAACTGCGTTTAATAATCCTGCTATATGTCCCGGCGATATTATGGGTGAATAAGTACACAAGGGAAGCGAGTTGAAGAGATCCCTCAAATTCTGGTATCTGGCAACCATAGCGCCTTTGTTCTCAGATGATTCAAATCTATCTCCAGGTATAACGCTGGCATCAAGAACCCCCCGCCCCATATCAACCATGTAGTAATCTCCCCTCGTGTGACATGCGCCGCGAGGTGAGGTAGCATAATCCACTGCATCTCCGAAAAATGCTCTGGGGTCATGCATTGGGATTTCTAATCCCTTTACATGTGCTGACTCATCTTGTGAGACACCAAATTTCTCCGCCATCCTTTTAACTCCCTCAGCTAAGATGTCTCCCATCCCTTTTCTTTTGGCGATTTTTTCCACAAGGCCAACAATAACCTTACTATCTCCCCACTTTATTTCCATTCCGATTTTATCTTTCGTGAGCACACCTTTCTCATACAGATACATTGCGAATGCTATTGAGACTCCTGTCGATATTGTATCAATTCCATAGTCGTTGCATAGATGATGTGCGTGAATGATTGAATCAAGATCAAAATTCATGCAACATGGGCCGAGTGCAGCGACCGTCTCATATTCAGGACCGTGTACTTGATCTATTCCGTGGTGACCGTATTGTATTAATCTCCCACAGCCTATGGGGCAGCCATAGCAGGCAATTGATTTTGCATAATAATTCTGCCTTAATGCCTTCCCGTCTATCTCCTCGACAGGAAAGACAGATTTGGAAAAATACTTTGCCGGGGCGTCTGACATATACATCAATAGGTCGAGCCACGCCACTGTCCCAAACTCCTTGAGCATCTCTAGAGTGGATAAGGCAACCAGTTCCGTTATCGGCACAACCAAAGCCGCTTTTATATTGTCCTTAAGTTTGTCTGAATATGCAACTTTGGGTCTTCTATCCCCATATGTAACAATTGCCTTTAGCTTTTTAGCACCCATGACAGCTCCTAATCCGCATCTTCCCGCTGCCCTTCCATCGTCATTCATTATACTTGCATATCTAACGAGGTTTTCGCCACCTTGCCCAATAGCAGATATCCTTGTCCTCTTCCCCCCCACTTCTTTCGTCAAGATATCTTTTGTTTGATAAAATCCCTTCCCCCACAAATGGGAAGCATCTTTTGTTTCTACAGTCCCGTCGTGTATCAGGAGGTAAACAGGTTTATTGGAGCGTCCTACTACCATAACGCCATCGTAACCTATGGATTTCAGTGAGACACCGAAGAAGCCCCCGGCGCTCGATTCTCCCCATACACCGGTAAGTGGCGATTTGGCGCAAATGATATGTCGGCCTGTGGATGGGATTGCTGTCCCCGTGAACGGTCCTGTCATGAAAATGATGGGATTCTCTGGGCCCAATGGGTCGAGGTCTTTTTTCATCAGCGGATATAGCAGCCTTGCCGCAAGCCCAGCTCCACCTACAAAGTTCCTCAAATCCTCTTCTCTTAGCTCTATATCCTTTGTCTGTCGAGCGCTCAAATCAACCTGCAAGATTTTTCCATGATAGCCATACATTTCAATCCTGCCCTTCAAAAGTCAATATCTTTCCCTTCATAGGCATAATCGAGCATTTTCTTAATGTCAATGATGGAGGTAGGTCTTGGGCTTGCCGCTGTACATGGGTCTTCCGAGGCATAATTGGCGACAGCGGCAAGGTCTTTCTCCCATCTCTCCTTGGTGATTCCGTGCTCCTTCAAGGCGCAGGGTATTTCAAAGCTCAAAAGAAATTGCTTGAACCTGTCAACGAGTTTTTCAAGGCATTGCACTTTATCTCTTGTCTCAATTCCGATTTCCCTGGCTAATTGTACGTATTTATCACTTGCTTTGGAATAGTATTGTATTGAGTAAGGTATGAAAATGCTTACTGCTACTCCATGGTGTATACCAAATACCTTTCCTACTGCATGTCCCAAGCTATGCGTTAGTGCCGCCTGGCTATTTCCAAATGCCAGTCCAGCTATGGTCGCTGCCAGTTGCATGCGGTATCTTGCCTCCATATCGTCGCGTGTTTTATATGCTCGAGGCAAGAACTTGAATATTAATTCTACAGATTTTATGGCCAGGGCATCGCAGATATCAGTATCATAAGAGGTCAAGTAAGCATCAACTGCGTGTGCTAAAGCATCAAGGCCTGTACCTGCAGTTAGCTTGGGTGACATTCCAATGGTGAATTCTGGAACTAGAACTGCGAAGTCGGGAACTATTTCCGCTGAGGAAACTTCGATCTTCATGGGGGGGGTGACGGAATCATCGGTCAACACTGAAACCCAGGTGACTTCTGAACCGGTGCCACTCGTTGTGGGATACGCCGCCAGTAGTGCCTTTTTCCTTAATCCCAGAGGAATCAAAGGGGTTACCGCCTTCAGGTCATAACCTGGTAACTCGTAGAGTATCCATGCGGCTTTAGCCAGGTCAATTGTGGAGCCGCCGCCTACCGCAACGATAAGGTCAGGATCGAATTTTGTCATCGCATCGGCACACTTCTTAACTAGACTTATGGGGGGTTCTGGAGCAGCCTCGTTCCAAACCATTGTCTGAAAGCCGGCTTCTTGCAAATCCTCAGCTACACTTTTGGCGTGTCTTTCTACCACAGTGTCGGTCAAAATGAACGCCTTTCTCCTTTCACGCATGAAGGTGACAAGCATTGATAATGCCATTGCTCCTACTCTCCCGGTAAAAATCGCCCTCGGTGAAAAAAAGTGTCCATATATTTCTTTGAAAGCTTCACCGCCCAATGCGGACAGCGCTGTCCGCATTGCTGGTTCTACATACCACATTTTAGCAACCATTTTTCTCTTCCTTTTGATTTTTTAATTACCAGCCCCTTATATTTCCCTGGTATTGGTGCTTCGATTATCATTTGTGGCGCTATTATAAGCCTTCCTTAACCAGTGCTCATATCACGATTCCGTCATCTTCACCACCTACAAGCCAAAAACGAGGAGAGGAGGAATCCTCCAGGTTGGATAGCTCGGCATCACTTGGCTGAATCAGCGACTTCCAAAGATATCCCCTTTTTTAAAAGGAGTAACAACTTGACTAAGCATTAACTCAACGATTTGAGGAATATGCTGCTTAGTTAGAGGAACAAAACACACATTACGAATGCTGTTGACCCCACTCCCCCCCACAAAAACAATGTTGGATGAGACCCAGTAGCAGAAACTTCCTTGACAGCTTCACCACCCATCACGCTTAGTTACACCTGCACTATGAATCCAGATGCCACATCTTTGTATGCATTTCACCCTTCTCAATACTCGATAACAGCTATCTTTTCTCCAGTCTTAACTATCTGCCCTGGTGAAACTGCCACCTCTATAACTGAGGCTTTTACTGGAGATAATATAGGATTTTCCATCTTCATAGCTTCTATGGTGCAAATCACGCCACCCTCCTCAACTGTATTTCCTACGGTTACTTCAACGCGTATTATTTTTCCCGGTAGTGGCGCCTCGATTATTTCTTGAGCCATATTTATACAGCATCCTTAACTAAGGGTCTCATTACAATTTTCTCCTCGACACAATCTACAACCACCGTGTCTCCAGCCAAGAATTCACCACGCAACAAAGCTTCGGAGAGCTGATCCTCAACCAAATTTTGGATAGTGCGACGCAAGGGACGTGCTCCAAAAACAGGGTCATAACCCTTGTTGCCTATAAAATCCCTAGCTTCATCGGTTACTTCCAAAGTGACATTCTTCTCTTCAAGGGAAGCGGCAACCTGGTTAAGCATTAGATCAACAATCTGACGGATGTGCTCTTTGTTTAAAGCGTGGAACACGACCGTGGCATCGATACGGTTAAGGAACTCGGGCCGGAAAGCTTTCTTCATCTCCCCGAGCACCTTCTCCTTCATTTTCTCGTACTCCACTTGCTGTTTTCCCTCGCCATCGATATGGGCAGCAAAACCAAGGCTCATATCACGCTTAATAAGCTCGGCACCGGCATTGCTGGTCATGACTATGATGCTATTACGAAAATCAACCCTTCGCCCTTTGGCATCGGTCAAATGACCATCATCGAAAATCTGGAGCAGGATATTAAATACATCATAATGTGCCTTTTCAATTTCATCGAGAAGAATAACACAATAGGACTTCCGCCTTACTGCCTCGGTTAATTGACCACCTTCCTCATAACCAATATAACCTGGTGGTGCTCCAACCAAGCGAGCTACAGTGTGACGCTCCATAAACTCCGACATATCAAGCCTGACCAAAGTATCTTCGCTACCAAACATGAACTCGGACAAGGCCCTTACCAATTCAGTTTTACCCACTCCGGTGGGGCCCAAAAAGATGAAGACACCAATGGGACGCCTCGGGTCTTTTAACCCAGCTCGAGCCCTCCTTACCGCTTTAGCCACGGTATTTATGGCCTCATCCTGGCCAATGATGCGGCGATGTAGAGCCTCCTCCATCTGTAAAAGGCGGCTGGTTTCATCGATAGTCAACTTTATCACAGGGATGCCCGTCCACATGCTGGCTACCTCAGCAATATCCTCTGAGGTAACTACAGGTCGGCCTTGTTCCTTCTTAACTTGCCACTCCTTCTCCATTGTCTCGATTCTCTCTGTTAGCTGAAGCTCACGATCACGCAACTCACCGGAATACTCATACTGTTGAGCTGCGATGGCTGCTTCTTTTTCTTTGCGTACACTTTCCAAGGCCCGTCTTGCCTCAGCTAATCCAATGGGGGCACTACCTCGTTTAATGCGTACTCGAGAACTAGCTTCATCTATCAAATCAATAGCCTTATCAGGCAAAAAACGGTCCGCTATATATCTGGTAGCCAGCGTAGCTGCTGTCTGCAGGGCTTCGTCGCTTATGTCCAACTGGTGAAATTCTTCATATCTGTGTTTAATGCCTCGCAATATTTCCTGGGTTTCCTCCATGGTAGGTTCGGCTACCAAGACAGGTTGAAACCGCCGTTCCAAAGCCGGGTCTTTCTCCACATGTTTGCGATAGTCGTCCAAAGTAGCGGCGCCAATACACTGAATCTCGCCACGCGACAACGAAGGCTTCAGGATGTTAGAGGCATCAACCGCACCTTCAGCTGCCCCGGCACCTACAATAGTCTGCATTTCATCAATAAATAAGATGCAATTACCGGCAGTTTTCTCTTCCTCAATAACCCTCTTCAGCCTCTCCTCAAATTCACCACGATATTTTGTTCCCGCCACCAGAGCACCTATATCTAATGCAATTATTCTCTTGCCTTGTAATACCTCAGGAACCTCCCCGGCTACTATGCGCTGTGCCAACCCTTCAACAATAGCTGTTTTGCCTACACCTGCTTCACCTATAAGCGCGGGATTATTCTTGGTACGACGACTCAGTATTTGAACTATCCGTTCAATCTCCTTGTTACGCCCAATAGTAGGGTCAAGTTTATCCGCCCGGGCTAAGGCAGTTAAATCGGTCCCAAGTTGGTCCAAGGTTGGTGTACGTGTGGCAGCGCGACCTGTGGTACGAGTTCGCACAGCTTCCTGCTTAGCAACTCTATTGACTTCATCACGTGTGCGCTCCAAGGTAATACCAAAACTCTCTAAAACACTAAAAGCTACCCCTTCGCTTTCGCGCAGTAATCCGAGCAAAAGATGCTCAACACCTATATAGCTGGAATTAAGACGACGTGCCTCATCCACAGCAAACTCGATGGCTCTTTTCGCCCGGGGAGCAAGGTCAACCTCTCCCTTGGTAGCTCGACGCTCTCCTTTTCCAATTACAAATTCTACAGCCGCCTGTATCTTACTCACCGAGATACCAAAATTACTCAAAACTTTGGCCGCAATCCCCGACTCCTCTCCTGCTATCCCCAGTAATATGTGCTCAGTATCGATGTAATTATGGCCCAGGCGTTGTGCCTCTCCTTGAGCCCGAGTCAGCACTCTACGAGCTCCTTCAGAAAACCTTTCAAATCCTGTGCTCATTTCAATCCTACTCGCAGTTTTAACCTAAAGTATAGAACATACTACCCTTTCAGTCAACAAGCCTGGCTTACTTGAACTAAGCGATAGAATCGTAATATACTATAATACCACGGAATTATTATTGAAGGTTAATAGAAATGCGGGTCACTGGTGGTAAAGTAAAAGGAACTCGTTTAAAAACTCTATCAGGGCACTCCATTAGACCCACGACCAGTGTGGTAAAGCAAGCTATATTCTCTCTTTTGGAGAACAGAACTACCAATTGGCGTCAAGTTCTTGATTTATACGCCGGCAGCGGTGCTCTGGGTATCGAAGCTCTGAGCCGTAGGGCAGAATGGGTCGATTTTGTTGACTACAGAAAAAGTTGCTGTGACATTATCAGGACCAACTTGGAAAAAATAGGGGAACTACACCGGGCTCATATTTACTGCTGTAGTGTGAACAAAGCACTTGCCTTCCTTAACAATAGTTATGACATTATCTTCATAGACCCACCCTACTCTGACCCTTCTACAAATAATTTACTAATAAATCTAGCT
>Ga0209979_1004632_pt1 | contig 11279 bp, 9 predicted proteins | sample AnhtaG_FD_183114 | JGI IMG/M metagenome (GOLD analysis project Ga0209979, IMG submission 183114) | Deep subsurface microbial communities from Anholt, Denmark to uncover new lineages of life (NeLLi) - Anholt_01485 metaG (SPAdes) (version 2) | ecosystem: Environmental > Aquatic > Marine > Oceanic >...
TCAGGGAGATGAGATGGTTGCTCGTTTCGGACAGGATCTGCAGGGCCGAGGCCGCGATCCCCCGGCCCGCGCTCTCGAGCGACTGGCGACCGAGGTCGGTGACGCTGTGGACCGTCCGGACCAGCGTTCGCTCGCTGGAGCGCAGGTGCATGACCATGACCAGGAGCGCGGGAACGACCGCGAGGCTGCAGAACGCCAGCAGCAGCTGGGCCTTGAGCCCCGAAAGCCCCTCGAGTCGCTCGCGCCAGGTTGGCCTCGGTTGCCCCGGACTCGACACCGAACCTCCCCCTTGCGGCCTGGGTACTCGCCTGTTGTACCGCCAACGGAGCGACCTCAAACGGGCGGTTGACGCTCGAACGGGCTCTGGTATGGTGGTTCGGTTCCGGTGCGGCGAAAGGGGGAACCATGACGGTCGAACAGCGGGAGCGGACCCTACGGGGAGTCCGCTCGTTCAGCGAGGAGAGCCTCGAGGCATGCCTCGAGGGCCACGATCCGGATACGGCCGGCTCCCATGCCCTCGCCCTCTACCGGGACGTGGTCGAGACCGTGCCGGCCTACCGGGCCTTCCTCGCCGAGCAGGGGGTAGAGCCCGGCGCGATCCGCTCCCTCGAGGACTTCGCCCGGCTTCCGTTGCTCACCAAGGCCAACTACCTGCAGCGCTACCCCTTGCCCGAGCTTTGCCGCGGTGGACGGCTGGAGTCGTGCGACTTCATCTCGGTCTCGTCCGGATCCACGGGCCAACCGACCTTCTGGCCCCGCTTCGTCACCGACGAGCTCGCGATCGCCCGTCGCTTCGAGCAGGTCTTCTGCGACAGCTTTCGGGTGACTGAACGGCGATCGCTCGCCATCATCTGCTTCCCCCTGGGCACCTGGGTGGGCGGCATGTTCACGACCGCCTGCATGCGTCACCTGTCGAGCAAGGGCCTGCCCGTCGTGACCGTCACGCCGGGCAACAACAAGGCCGAGATCTTCCGGGTCGTTTCCGAGTTGGGGCCGCTCTTCGACCAGGTCGTGCTCTTGGGCTATCCCCCCTTCCTCAAAGACGTGGTCGACACGGGTCTCGCCCAGGGCCTGGACTGGAAGCGCCTGACGATCCGCATGGTCATGGCCGGCGAGGTGTTCAGCGAGGAGTGGCGGACGCTCGTCGGCCAGCGGGTCGGCTGGGACGACCCCGTCTTCGATTCGGCCTCGCTCTACGGCACGGCGGACGCCGGGGTGCTCGGCAACGAGACCCCCCTGAGCATCCGGATCCGGCGCTTTTTGGCCGAGCATCCGGATCTCGCCCGGCAACTCTTCGGCGAGTCGCGCCTGCCCACGCTCGTCCAGTACGACCCGCACCAGCGGTACTTCGAGACCGTCGACGGGACCCTGCTCTTCACGGGGGACAACGGGGTGCCCCTCGTCCGCTACCACATCTCGGACACGGGCGGGGTGATCCCGTACGCGCGGATGAGGGAGATCCTCGCCGGTTGGGGCTTCGATCCGGTCACCGAGCTGTCGCGGGGCGATCGCCCCGCGACCATCCGGGAACTGCCCTTCGTCTACCTGTTCGGCAGGTCTCACTTCACCGTCTCGTACTTCGGGGCCAACATCTACCCCGAGAACGTGACGGTGGGCCTCGAGCAGCCCGGCATCCAGGAGTGGGTGACGGGCAAGTTCGTGCTCGAATCGAAGGAGGACGGCGATCGCAACCGCTTCCTCTCCCTGACGGTGGAGCTGATGCCCAAGGAGTCGGCGACCCCGGAGCGTGCCGCCGCCATCGCCGATTCGGTGCGGGCGCAGCTCTTGCGGCTCAACAGCGAGTTCGCCCACTACGTCCCTGCCGGGGACCAGCTCCCGCGGGTCACCTTGCTGCCGCACGGCGACCCGGATTACTTCCCGATCGGCGTCAAGCACCGGTATACGCGCAAGGGGTGACGGCGGCACCCGCCTCCCTCACACACCCAACCGGGGGGTGGGGGCAAACACGACTCCAAATCCTTCGCATTTAAAATACCCCCCCTGGATGGGGGGGCTGGTGGGGGGTGAGTCAATCGCCGTAGGCGACTCCACGGTTCTCGGAACGCCTTGGCTTCGCCGGCTTCCACCCCCTTGCATCCCCCCATCCAGGGGGGAAACGTTGGCGAGGCCGATCCCAAACAAGGTGAGGCCTAGAAGTTGTACGCCTGCGTGGTGGGCGAGGGGTTGCCGTTGGCGTCGAAGCTCCAGACCCGGATGGTCGCGTTCTTGACGTTGCCGGTCGAGTCCATGTCGACGTTGCCGGAAGCCCCCTCGTAGTTGAGGTCCTGCCCCGCCTTGATCTTGGCGAGGGCGTCCGCGAAGCCGGCCTGCCCGATCCCCGTCTGCTTGACGCTGTTGGCCGTCGTCCCGGACGAAACGGCGATCAGGTTGTTCTTGACGGCATCCTTGGTGTTGGCCCCGCCCTTGGCCATCGCCAGCGCGATCAGCATGGTGGCGTCGTAGTCGGCCGCCGCGAAGTTGGGGAAGGGATCGGCATTGAACTTCCCCTTGTAGGCCGTGTTGAAGTCGTTGATGTACGTGCCCTTGGCCTCAGGCGTCGTCCCCTTGCGCCCGTTGAGCGAGGCCTTGTTGGTCACGTTCGCGGCGAAGTCGGGGGTGTTGAACGGGTGCATGAAGTACCACTTGGCACTCGCGTTCACGCCCGCCGCATTCCAGCCGTTCATGACCTTCGCGCCATCCGTCGCGTAGCCCAAAAGCGCGATCGCCGAGGCCGAGGCGACCGCGGCCGAGACCTTGCCGTAGTCGAAGGCCGTGCCCGGGTCGTAGGAGGCCGTCGCCACGTTCGCGGCCCCCAACTGGGCCTGGGCCGCCGCCACGAAGTCCTTGGCGTGCACCGATCCGAAGGGATCCGACGAATAGACGGCCGTCACCTGGGTGTTGCCGTCATCCTTGATGAGCTGCGCGAGGGCCTTCATCTGGGCGGTCGAGGGGGGCATGGTCCGGAAGAAGAGGCCGTTGGCCGAGTAGTTGTTGAGGGTCGTGCAGATGGCCGTCACGCAGGGGATTCCCGCCGGGGCGAAGACCTGGTCGATGACCTGCTTGCCCGTGCTGCTGTAGAAGGGCCCGACCATGGCCACCACGCCGGCATCCCTGAGCGACTGGGCCACCGTGAGGTTGGTGGGCAGGTCCGCCGGACCGCCATCATTCTTGACCACGGCCTCGAGCTTCTGCCCGTTGACCCCGCCCGCCGCGTTGATGTCGTCGATGGCCATCTTGAGGGCATTGGCCGTCGAGTTGCCCGCCAGGGCATCTCCCCCCACGAGCGGCCCCATGTAGCCGATCTTGATCGTGTTGGTTGCGGTGGTCGCCGGATTCGAGCCCAAGAAGGGCAGGGGGCAACCGGCGAGGGACACGGTCAGCGTCGCGGCGAGGGGCGCGATCCAGAGGGACTGTTTCATCTCGGACTCCTTTGCTCGTCTAGAAGTGCTGGGCGAACCCGGCCACGAAGGTTCGGCCCGCGCCGGGGATGTCGACGCCGTTGTAGCCGGGGTAGGTCACGGGGGCATCCAATAGATTGTAACCCTTTAATGACAGATCGCTCGGACGTCCGAACACCGAGAGGCCGATGCTGGTGAGCGTGAGATCGACCGTCGCGTTGGCTGGAATCGTGTAGTCAGCGCTGTTGCGGACGAAGTTCGAGTTCGAGGGCTTGATGTCTCCGACGTAGCGGAGCTCCAGGTTCCAGCGCACGGGCAGCCGAAAGAGACGATCGCCCGCCCCAACGTTGGCCATGACGCTCGGAAACAGTTCCGAGCGCGGATCCGAGGAGGCGAGCGCGAGGCTGCTCTTGGTCACCTGGGTCGTGTTCTGCAGGGTGCCGTTGGCGTAGACGTGAAACGACCCGAGCGCGTAGCGCAGGGTGCCCTCTATTCCGGTGGTGTCGGCCTCGCCCGTGTTGGCCGCCACGAAGTTCGCCCCCTGCTGGACGAATTGCACCTGGTCCCGGACCAGCGTCGTGTAGGCATCGGTCGAGAACAGCAGGTTCGAGGTCAGGCTCCACGACAGCTCGGATTCGAGGGTCTGGGCCGTCTCCGGCTTGAGGTTGGGGTTGCCGATCACGTCTCCGGGCGTGATCGGGGAGCTGAAGAGCTGAGTGGGGGAAGGAGCCTTGAACGAGGTCCCGTACAGCAGCTTGAGGGAGAGCCAGTCGTCCCACAGGTAGACGAGGCCCGCGCGGCTGTCGAGGACGTTGCCGTAGATGTTGTGGAGGTCCTCCCGCAGCCCGAGGGTCAAGCCCAGCGGCTCCCAGGGATAGAAGATGCCCTGGGCGTACAGTCCGGCGTTGGTGAAGGTCTTGTGGCCCGGGTCGACCCCGTCGAGCGTTTCGGTACCGGCCGGATGGGAGCCGAAGTCGGAGGTGAAGAGGGTCTCGATGGCCTGCAGCCGCTCGTCGGTGGCCGTGTAGTCCGCCCCGAGCGTCACCGAGTTGCGCTCGGAGAGGAGGTAACGCGCCTCGCTCGTCAGGTCGAGGCTCCGGTAGCCGGCCTCAGGGACCTGCAGGAGCGGGCTCTGGCCGATGTCCAGCCGCTGGGTGGGGTTGGGACCACCCCTGACCACGGCCGCGCCCATGCTGGTGAAGAGGCGATCGCCCACCGTCCGCTGGTAGGAGGTGCGAACGAAGCCGTTGTCGACGGCGAGGTGATTCTGGCTGTCGAAGCGCCCCACGCCGACGCTCCAGTCCATGAACTTCCCCGCGCTGTCGAGGCCCTGGTAGCTGCCCGCGACCGTCATGAGCCCCGCGCCTTCGTCCCCGTAGGCCAGCGATCCGAAGAGGGAGCGCGGATGACTGAGGTCGCCGGTCGTCGTCTGGCCCGCGAACTTGGTCAAGAAGGGCGAGGTGGCCGCCACGGACAGGCCAGAGCGGTCGGAGGCCGCGAGGGATCCGGCGAGGACCAGTCCGAGGTTTCGCCCCCATGCCTCGTTCTCCTGTCCGAAGGCCAGGGATCCTTCAGCCCCCCCGTGCTGGAAGGAGCTAGCGGCCGCCGCGATCCGGCCCCCATCCAGGTCGTCTCCGGCGCGAGTGACGATGTTGACCACCCCCAGGAAGGCGTCCGCTCCGTAGAGCGCCGACCCGGGACCCCGGATGACCTCGATCCGCTTGACGGCCGCCATCGGGATGAGCTCGGGCCCCAGGAAGTTGGAGGCGTCGGTCCGCAAGGCCGTCGGCTGTCCGTCGATCATGACCTTGATGATCCGGCTCCAGGCCCTCATCCCGCCGTTGATGCCCCGCACCCCGACGTTGTAGTGGTAGTAGTCGTCGAGCACCGAGAATCCGGGCACCGTCCTCAGGGCCTCGGCAACCGAGCGGTAGCCCCGTTCGTGGATGTCCCGGTCGGTGATGACCTCGATGATGGCGGGCGCCTCGCGGAGCTTCTGCTTGGTGTGCGTCGCCGAGACGACGTCCTGGTTGGCCATGAAGTCTTCGAGGCTGAACTCGTGGCCGGAATCGGAGGGCGCCCAGCCCTGGGCCCCGGCGGGTCCGCCCGCGAACAGGAGGGCGATCGCCAGTAGCGACGGCCACCCACCTGGGGTCGTGCCCCTCTTGATGTCGCCAGGGGGAGATGGTAGCCCGCGCCTCACGACAGAGTCTGCTGCCCCGCTTTGCCTGGAAGCACCTTGAGGAAAGTTTCCGTCAACTGCGGGTCGAACTGCGTCCCCGCGCACCGCAAGAGTTCGAGGGCCGCGCGCTCGGGCGAGAGTCCGTGCCCGAAGGCATAACCGCCCCGTACCATGGCGTCGTACGAGTCGCAGAGGGCCAGGATCCGGGCACTGAGGGGAATCGCCTCGCCCGCGAGGCCATCCGGATAACCCTGGCCATCCCAGCGCTCGTGGTGATGGAGGACGGCCTCGCGCAGGCCGGCGAAGCTGCTGAAGCGCGCCAGGACGGCGACCCCCGAGGCCGGATGGGCGCGCATCTGGGCCCACTCCGCCTCCGTCAGGCTACCCGGACGCAACAGCACCGGGTCCGGCACGGCCAGCATGCCCACATCGTGCAGCATGCCGGCGATCATCATGGCCTCCTGCTGCTCGGGGCTCATCCGCAGGGCCTTGGCCATGCGCAGGGCGAGCTCGCCGACGGCCTCGGAGTGTCCGGCGAGCATCGGGCTGCGCGCCTCGATGGCAGCCGACATGGCGCGCGCCAGTGCCAGGAACATCTCCTGGGAGCCGCGGCGCGGTGCCCCGATCGCCTGGTGGGAGGATTCCAACTGGCCGCGGGCGCGCGCCACCCGGTTGCGTCCCCCGTTCTTGGCGGCGTAGAGGGCATGATCGGCTCGCCGAACGAGGTCCTGGGGGCTGTGATCGCGAGGATTCCGACCCGCCACGCCGAACGAGGCCGTGATCCGCAGGGGGCGCCCCTCGGGAAGAGCCACCGGCCAGCCTTCCACCTCGCGACGCAGCTCCTCGGCGACCTCCATGGCCCGCTCGATCGCCGATTCGGAGAGCACGAGGGCGAACTCCTCGCCCCCGTACCGGGCGGCCACCTCGCCGGCCTTGAGGCGCCCCTTCAGCAACCCGGCGACCTCCCGGAGGACGAGGTCGCCCGTCTGATGCCCGTGGTCGTCGTTGATCGACTTGAAGTGATCGAGGTCGACCAGCACGAGCGCGAGCGGCCGATCGCGCCGGACGCTCTCCTCGAACTCCTCGGCCAGTCGCTGCTGGAAGTGGGCGTGGGTCGAAAGCCCGGTGAGCCCGTCGGTGATGGCCTGCTGCTGCGCCTCGTCGTACAGGTCGTACAGGCTGAGGGCGAGCTCGACCTGGCGCTCGTGGGCGACGCTGGCCTCGGAGCGCGCCTCGGCAGCCTCCTGGCGGGAAAGCAGGACCTCGAGCCGGGCCCGGGCGTAGGCGGCGAGCAAGGGAACGGCCTCCAGGCGATCGCCTCCATGAAACCCGGATCCCGAGCTCACCAGGGCCAGGAGCCACCGCTCCGCTCCCCAGGTGATGGGCAGGCAGGCCGCCGCGCGGCCGTCCCCCATGGGCCGCTCGACGATCGTCCAGTCGAGCCCCTCCCAGGCGGCTTCCGGCCAGCGGCCGGGCAAGGGAGCGCCCAGGGGGATAGCGGCCCTCAACTGGCCTTCGGGGTCGACCAGGGCGCCGTGGGTAGCGCCCACCAGGGCGATCGCTTGAGAGAGGAGTGCCACGGGCAGGTCGTCCGGGCCCTCGGCCGTCTCGATCGCCCTGTAGGCTTGGGCGACCACGGCGAATCCCGGTCCGGCCCCTTCGAGCCCCCGGGGAGATGGCGCCTGGGAAAGTCGTCCGTCCTGTCCCACCCTGACCCTATACCCGCCTGGGCGATCCGTGAACACGCCGGGGGTGATCGGATGCTCGTCGTGGCGATCGCGAGAAATGGGCGCACCGTGGGTAAAAGAGCTTCGTTGGGGGGCGAACGGTTTTTGACCGGCCGGAGGCGACGTGACCCACAGCATGGAAGTGTCGGATCTCGGGGCGCGGGTCGTTTTCAGCCCCCGCTGGTGGGATTTCATCTCGACCGCCCGCCGCTTCGTCGCGGGCTTCTGCACCCACGTGCTGGGCGATCAGGAGTTTTCCTACCGGGTGGCGCTCGCGGCCCACGAGATGATGGAGAACGGCGTCAAGTACTCGGCCTCCAAGGATGCCCTCGTGGTCTGCACCCTCAGGGTCGACGGCGACGAGGTGATGGTCTCGGTCGAAAATGAGGCCCATGCCGACCAGGTCGCCATCCTGCAGGCCGAGTTCGACCGGGTCATCGATGGCGACCCACTCGAGGTCTACGTCGACAAGATGGCGGCCAGCCTGGAATCCAGCGAAAGCCAGTTGGGCCTCGCGCGGATCCGGTTCGAGGGGGGCGCCCGCCTCACCTTGACCGTTGACAGCGGGCGCGTCACCATGGGGGCCGCCTTTCCCAAGACCGACAGCAACGGGTGCGTGGCATGAACCAGCTCGGCATTTCCCCCTACACCACCGACAAGACCCAGATCACCGTCCATGAGGGGCCCGACGGCGGGCTCGTCGTCAAGTTCGTGGGCACCATCGACCACACCAACCCCGGGGAGTTCCTCGATCCCTTGCTCGACAGGGTCCACACCCAGGCCCTGGAGCACCAGTTCCGGCAGGTCGAGGCGGACATCACGGAGCTGGAGTTCCTCAACTCCAACGGCATCAAGTCGGTGATCAAGTGGGTCATGCGCCACATGGAGCTCAACGAGCGGGTCCGCTACGGGCTCAAGGTCACCTACTCGCGCAAGATCACCTGGCAGCAGACCTGCCTCAAGGCCATCAACCACCTGGCCAAGGGCTCGGTCATCGCCGAAGCCAACTAGAGCGAAGGATTCCACCGTCAGGCAGCAGGCCTCATGCGGTTTCCCCCCTGGATGGGGGGATGCAAGGGAGGTGATCGCCGGCGAAGCCATGGCGTTCCATTCGTCGTGGAGTCGCCTTCGGCGATTGACTCACCCCCCGCCAGCCCCCCCATCCAGGGGGGTAATTTGCTTTACTCTGGCATCGATCGCTCTAGCGTCCTGCCAACGGGGCTCTCCTACTGGACGTGCCACAGGCTGTAGACGCCGATCACGACGAACACGGCCATCGTCTTGATGAGGGTCATGGCGAAGATGTCCCGGTAGGACTGCCGGTGGGTGAGTCCCGTGACGGCCAAGAGCGTGATGACCGCCCCGTTGTGCGGGAGGGTGTCCATTCCCCCGCTCGCCATGGCCGCGACGCGGTGCAGCACTTCGGGGGGGATCCCCAGGCGATGGGCCTGGTCCAGGTAGGTCTGCCCCATCGTCGCCAGGGCGATGCTCATCCCCCCCGAGGCCGAGCCAGTGACGCCAGCCAGGACGTTGGTCGTGACCGCCTCGTTGAGCAAGGGCGATCGGATGGCGTGGCTCATGGCCTCGCTGATCGCCTTGAAGCCCGGCAAGGACGCGATGACCCCGCCGAACCCGTACTCGGAGGCCGTGTTCAGGGCCGCGAGCATGGCGCCCCCGATGGCGAGGTTGAGCTGGGAGGCGAGGCTGGCCCGCACGCGGTCCCATGACAGGATCAGGACGCTCGCGATGCCGACCAGGAGCGCCCCCTCCACTGACCAGACGGCCGCCACCTTGGATACGTCCAGGCTTTCGACGTGAGGCAGGCCAAGCGGCTTGAAGTCGAACTCTCCCGCGTAGTACGTCGGCACCAGCGTCGTGAACCAGCGATTCAGCCCACCGACCAGCCCCAGGGGCACCAGGGCCACCACTGGGTTGGGCAAGGTCTCGGCGACCCAGGCCGCGGGCTCGTTGACGTGCTCGGTGCCGTAGCCCTCTCCGGCGGCCGCGGCCTGGCGCTTCCGCCACGTCAGGTAGGTGAGGCCCATGGTCAGGACGAACAGGGCTCCGATCACCCCCAGCCGGGGACTGGCCCAGGTGTTGGTGTGGAAGAACGTGGTGGGGATGATATTCTGGATCTGCGGGGTGCCGGGCAGGGAGTCCATCGTGAAGGTGAAGGCGCCCAGGGCGATCGTCCCCGGGATCAGGCGCTTGGGGATGTCGGCGGCCTTGAAGAGTTCGGCGGCGAACGGATAGACGGCGAACGCGACCACGAACAGCGAGACGCCCCCGTAGGTCAGGATGGCGCAGACGAGCACGATGGCGAGGATCGCGTTGCGCTCGCCGATCATGCGGATGACGCGCTGGGTGATGGTCTTGGCGAATCCCGAGATCTCGATGAGCTTGCCGAAGCAGGCCCCCAGCAGGAACACCGGGAAGTAGAGACGCAGGAAGCCCACCAGTTTGTCCATGTAGATGCCCGAGAAGAAGGGCAGGACGTGATGGGGATTGGTCAGCAAGACGGCCAGGAGGGCGGCGATCGGGGCGAACAGGATGACGCTGAACCCTCGGTAGGCGACCACCATCAGCAGGACCAGAGCCGCCACCGTGATCAGGATGTCCACCGGTCGCTCCCCTCCTCGCTCCAAGACCCGCCAAGCGGCTCATTATCGCCCAGGGAGCGTTCAAGGGTCAATTCGTTCCCGGTCGCGGAAAAAAGGCCCCGAACCGGAAAACCGGCTCGGGGCCTCGAGTGCGGAAGAGAGGACTTGAACCTCCAAGGGGTTGCCCCCACATGCTCCTGAGGCATGCGCGTCTGCCATTTCGCCACTTCCGCGCGAAGGTTCCCACTATACCATGCAGCTAAGGTGGGGTAAAGGGGCCGGGCGATCGCCCCCTACGGTACCGCCACGCCCTTCACCTGGTCCACGATGCCCAGGATCGCGGCGTGCACCGGGGCCTCCTTGTCGCCGTAGGCGATGAGGGCCGAGCCTCCTTCCCGCACGGCCACCACGGTCGCCCCGACCCCGGCCTGCACCGTGTCGATCGCGAGGAAGGGGGTTCCCTTCGGGGCCAGATCGTCCGTCAGGGGCTGGATCATGAGGACCTTGGCCCCCTCCAACCGCGGATGCTTGAGGGTCGCGTTCATCGTCCCGATCACCTTGGCGAGCAGCATAGCCTACCCCTTCATCACGTCGTAGCGATCGACGATCCCCACGATGCCGGCGTCGACCGGTGCGAAGGGGTCGGGCAGGGCCAGCGTCGCCTCGCGGCCCAGCACGCAGAAGCCCAGCTCCCCGACCCCGATCCCGATGGAATCCGTCGCGACCACCGGGTCTCCGGCGGGCTTCCCGTGTTCGTCCAGGGGTTGCACGATCATGAGCTTGATGCCCGTGAGCGACGGGTCCTTCTCGGTGGCCACCAGTGTGCCGATCACTTCCCCGATGAACATGCGGCCTCCTAGAAGACGAAGTGGTTGAGGTCCTCGTGCGGGTTCGCGATGAGGGCCGTCCGGCAGAGCATCCCGGCCGGAATCACCTGACAGGCATCCTCGAGGGCCGCCTCCATGTCCTCCAGCCCGCCCGTGAAGGTGAAAAAGGACTTGCCCCCCAATCCGAACGGCGCCCGGATCTCGATGAGCTGCACGGGGGCCGTTTTTACGGCCTTGTCGGCGGCCGCGATCGCGCTCGGCAACGAGAAGGTCTCGATGATCCCCAGGCTGTCGAAGGCCGACACGTCGGAGATCCCGTTGAGCGCAGGCGCCACCTGGGCATCCAGGTTGGGGATCACGACCCGGTCCAGGACGTGCTCGCCGCCCACTTCGAGCGCCACCTCGAAGGCTTCGTACACCGAGGCCACGTCCCCCGTGTAGAGCAAGAGGAACTTGCCCGGACTGGTCGTCTGGGCGCGGAGGATGCGGATGGGGGCCTTCTTGGCGATCGCATCCGCCACCACGTAGCCCACGGCGATCGAGCC
>Ga0209979_1004633_pt1 | contig 11275 bp, 7 predicted proteins | sample AnhtaG_FD_183114 | JGI IMG/M metagenome (GOLD analysis project Ga0209979, IMG submission 183114) | Deep subsurface microbial communities from Anholt, Denmark to uncover new lineages of life (NeLLi) - Anholt_01485 metaG (SPAdes) (version 2) | ecosystem: Environmental > Aquatic > Marine > Oceanic >...
ATTCGCGATTGAAGGCAGATTATAGAAAACATCGCGGGTTAACAGAGAAACATAAAATCAGTTACTTAAATTGGTATTGTTACTTTAAAAATAAGGAAATTAGCTCCACTCTGTGAGTATTATGCCCATTGCGAGCGACCGAAGGGAGCGTGGCAACCCCATTCAAAGGCGCTACACATTTGGATTGCCACAGCGCTTCGCGCTTCGCAATGACAGGCGAAGCCCCCTTTCCCTTTCTCCCCATCCCCTTGTCGCCCCATCTCCTTGTCTCCCCATCCCCTTGTCCCAAGTGACTAATTGTGGTGCTACTTGAATTTTGGTGTAGTTGAGTTTATATTAAATGGTTATTTAAACGAGGAGTTAACTGAAAAGGAGTTGAATAATGAGTAAAAAATATGTGTACTTTTTCGGAAAAGGAGATGTTGAAGGAAACAAGGATATGAAGGATATCCTTGGAGGCAAGGGAGCAAATTTGGCTGAGATGGCAGGAATCGGCATGCCTGTACCCTCTGGCTTTACCGTTTCAACAGAAGTTTGTAGTCTATTTGCTAGGCTGGATAACAAGATTCCCTTAGAGGTTGAAAAAGAGATACTTCTTAATCTAAAGAAACTGGAAGATGTTACACAGCAAAAATTTGGAAGGGAAGATAATCCTCTTCTTGTATCTGTACGTTCAGGAGCAAAGATCTCAATGCCAGGTATGATGGATACTGTTTTAAACCTCGGGCTCAATGACAAAACTTTTAAAGGGTTGGCAAAAAAGAGTGGCAACAGGAAGTTCGCTTGGGATTGTTATCGCCGGTTGATACATATGTTTGGGGATGTTGTCTTGGATATTCCCAAAAGAAAATTTGAAGAGATCCTGAAAAAGAAAAAACAAGAAAGAAAAATCAATAATGATTTCGAACTCTCGGAAAAAGCCTTAGAAGAACTCGTCTCTGCTTATAAAAAACTAATAAGGGAAGAGTCAGAAAGAGGATTTCCCCAGGATGTTAGAGAACAGCTTTTAATGTCCATCTCTGCTGTTTTTAAATCCTGGAACAATCCTCGAGCAATCACTTACCGCAGGTTGAATTACATTCCCGATGACTTGGGTACTGCGGTCAATATCCAACAAATGGTTTTTGGAAATATTGGAGCAAAATCAGCCACTGGGGTCGGGTTTACTAGAAATCCTGCGACAGGAAAGAATGAGATGTATGGTGAGTATCTTTTTAATGCTCAGGGAGAAGATGTTGTAGCAGGCATTCGAACCCCTTCTCCTATTAATTCATTAAAAAAGGAGATGCCTAAAGCCTATAAAGAATTGAGGGAAACTACGAACAGATTAGAGAAGCACTACAGAGATGTTCAAGATTTTGAATTTACAGTTCAAGAGGGGAAACTCTACATGCTTCAGACACGCAGCGGGAAAAGAACAGGACAGGCAGCAGTAAAGATTGCTGTGGATATGGTCGAAGAAGGTTTGGTTAGTAAAGAAGAAGCTCTTTTAATGGTTGAGGCTGAGTCTTTAAACCAGCTTCTGCACCCTGTCTTTGATACAAGAGAGAGAAAAAAACATAGAATTCTAGCTAAAGGACTTACCGCATCCCCTGGTGCTGCGGCAGGGCAAGTGGTGTTTACAGCAGATGATGCAGTCGAATTAAAGAAAGAAGGGAAAAAAGTCATCTTGGTCAGGGAAGAGACATCTCCTGATGACATTCATGGAATGAGTGCTTCGCAGGGTATTCTTACAGCCACAGGGGGAATGACTTCCCATGCAGCTGTTGTCGGTCGGCAGATGGGAAAGCCTGCTATAGTGGGATGTGGGGAGATAAGGCTGAATGAGGAACAAAAATTCTTTGAAGTAGAGAAGACAAGAATCAAAGAAGGAGATTGGATTTCCATTGATGGAGCATCAGGAGAAGTTTTTCAGGGTCAAATATCAACCCAGCCTTCTGAAATCATCCAGGTTGTCTGCAAAGAGAAAAATCCTGATGAATCTAAGATTTATCAGGATTTTTCAAAACTCCTGTTTTGGGCTGATAAAGTTAGGAGGTTAAAAATTAGAGCCAACACGGATACGCCAGAGGATGCTAAGATGGCGTTGGCTTTTGGAGCAGAAGGTATCGGTTTGGCACGAACTGAACATATGTTTTTTGGGAAAGACAGGCTTCCTATCATCAAGGAAATGATTCTCTCTGAAACAGAGAAGGAAAGGCGAATTGCCTTAGGCAAACTCTTGCCATTCCAGAAGAAAGATTTTTACGGATTGTTTAAAGAAATGAAAGGCCACCCTGTAACGATCCGCACTCTTGATCCACCTCTCCATGAATTTCTGCCACGAAGAGAGGACCTTATGGTTGAAATAGCTGTCCTGAAGGCTTCTAAAGGCAAAAAAGAGGATAAGATTCGGGAATTGGAGAAATTGCTGGAGCGAGTTAAGGCCCTTTCTGAGTTCAACCCTATGCTCGGCCATAGAGGTTGTCGTCTGGGAATCTCTTATCCTGAAATCATTGAAATGCAAGCCACTGCCATTTTTGAGGCTGTGTGTCAATTAGCTCTGGAAAGAGAAAAAGTGTATCCTGAAATCATGATTCCTCTAGTTGGAAACAAGGAAGAGCTTGCCAACCAAACAAAGATTATTCATCGTGTTGCAGAAAATGTGATGGAAGAATGCAAAGTCAAAATTGAATATTCAGTGGGAACTATGATCGAGGTTCCACGTGCTGCCATTACTGCGGATGAAATTGCCAAGGAGGCCGAATTTTTTTCTTTTGGAACCAATGATCTTACACAAACGATATTCGGAATTTCCCGTGATGATGGCGCTGATTTTCTTGCCTATTATCTGGCACATGGGATCTGGAAGAATAATCCCTTTGAAACTATTGATATTAAAGGAGTTGGCGAAGTCATGAAATGGGCAGTTGAGAAGGGCCGTAAGAGCAAGCCTGACCTGAAAATCGGAATCTGCGGTGTTCATGGAGGGGACCCTCGTTCTATTTACTTCTGCCACAAGATTGGGCTGGATTATGTGAGTTGTTCTTCCTATCAAGTACCCATTGCTCGTTTAGCTGCGGCCCAGGTCACTATAAAAGAAAAGGAACAAAGCAGTTAATGCTTGCCGGTGGCCTTATATAAAATATTCTTCATAATGTAAGCAGCCATTGCAGGATTGGCAGCCAGTCTTCTTTTGCAGTAGGCTACGGCATAGTTCCATTTTTCAGCAAACGGGACATAAACGCGGACAAGGACACCATTTTGAATAAGTTCGTCCTGAAAAGTCTGTTTCGGGACACCCATCAGCATTTGAACTTCGTACTGATCTTTTTTCATATTCAGCCTTTCAGCAATGTCGATGGCTTCTCTTATGACTGCTTCATCATGAGTAGCAACCTCAGGATAATGACCTTCCTTAAACAAAAGTTCCACCTGCTGAAGCAGCTTTTTTTTCATTTCAGGCTTGCTTTGGAGGGCTATTTCTTTTGGTTCGTTGTATATTCCAATGCAAATACGGATCCGGGCGTTCAAACCTTTTAAGGATTTTATATCGTCATCAGTACGGAAAAGGCGGGTTTGCAGCACAGTTCCAAATGTCGGATGATCCTTTTTCAAAGCACGGAAAATATCCAGGGTCATATCGGTAAAGGAGTGATCTTCCATATCTAGAGTTACCTTTATATTATGCTGCTCTGCTCGGGCAACAATTCCGCCGATGACTTTTTTGCAGTGCTCTGAGCCTTTGTGGCTCCCAAGCTGTGTGGGTTTTAAGGATATGGTAGCATAGTCCTGGTGACCCAGTGCATTGATAAGTCTTTCGTATACAGTAACAGTGTACTGGACTTCATCATCGCTTTCGAGCTCCTCACCCAGCAGGTCTATGGTGGAGCACATATGTCTGTCTTTCCAAAACTTTTGGGCGGTATCTATTGCTGCCTCGATGCTGTCACCCGCTACATAAGGGCTTGCAAAAAGCTTGACCAAGGGAGTAGGGATGAGTTTGGTAATAAAATTTTTTAAACCCATTGATGATTCCTTTCAAGTCAGAAGATTTTAGATTAAACTCTATTAAAGTAAAATCTAATTCATTTTTTTATAAACTTCAAGAATTGTTTCTAATTTTTTTTTAAAATCACCCCTTCGCTCTTATACAAGTGAATGGTGAATGGGGAAGAAATTTAGTCTGTCTTGCCTCTTTGTCTTGCCACGAAGGTTGTCTTGCCCTTTAGTTTGTCTTGCCTACTTAGATATACTGTTATACTGTCATACTGACATACTGTTATACTGACAAAGAATAAGAAAATGGTGAATGGGGACAAGGGAGGGGGAGAGAGGGAGACAAGGAGAGGTGGACTTCGTCTGTCATTGCGAGTGACCGTAGGGAGCTCGGTAATCTGCTTCGCGTGTCATTGCGAGGAGTGAAACGACGCGGCAATCCCATTCAAGACAGGAGAGCGTGTCATTGCGAGGAGTGAAACGACGCGGCAATCTCATTCAAAGGCGCTACACTTTGGGATTGCCACAGCGCTTCGCGCTTCGCAATGACAAACCAGATAAACCATTAGTATTGTCCTTCTGCTCTTTTTTTGATATGTTTTATCTTAAATGGGTCGTTTTAAAGGTTTTTTCAGGTTTGTTAGGAGAAAAAAATTCCCGTTCAAATTTATCTACAGTGACGCCTATTGGATGGTTGATCTTGGAAATCATATCTTTCCAGCAAAAAAATACAGGCTTATATATGAGAATCTCCTGCGGTTGGGGGGCAAAGAGGAAAATTTTCTTTCCCCTGAGCCTGCTTTAGAAGAAGACATCCTCTTAGTCCACAGCTCAAAATATCTGAAGAAGTTGAAAACAGGAAAGCTTTCCCACTCTGAAATATTAACCCTGGAAGTGCCTTATTCTCCTGAACTTATCGATTTTGCTATGCTTACAGTGGGAGGGACTGTTATTGCAGCAAATAAGGCCTTAGAGGAGGGGTTGGCAGTGCATATTGGAGGAGGGTTTCATCATGCCTTCCCAGACCATGGAGAAGGTTTTTGTGTTTTGAATGATGTTGCTGTTGCTCTAGAGAAGATGAGACATGATGGAAAGATTCGGAGAGCGATGGTTGTTGATTGCGATGTTCATCAAGGGAATGGTACAGCCGCAATTTTGTCCAGGAAAGATTATGCATTCACTTTTTCTATTCACCAGATGGATATTTATCCTGCTCAAAAGCCTGCAAGCTCTCTAGACGTGGGATTATGGACTGGTGATGGAGATGAAAAGTATCTCTCTGCCCTAAGCTCACATTTTCCCGATTTATATACGGCATTTCAGCCTGATTTAATCTTTTTTCTGGCTGGGGCTGATCCTTATGAAAAGGATCAATTAGGAGGTTTGAAATTGACTTTTGAGGGACTTAAGGAAAGAGATAGGATTATAATCGAAGAAGCCCGCAAACTCAAACTTCCTGTTGTAGTACTGTTGGCGGGGGGGTATGCCTTTGATATTAAAGATACATCATCTATCCATATCAACACTATAAAAGTCGCCCAGAAAGCACAGAGAAGATACTCGTAACTTTCCCGTGAGTCGTTAATCGTAAGCCGTGAGTCGTAAGCCGTGAAATGGTTTAAGGTTGATGGTTTAAGGTAATTAAATTATGGTTCTTCTCCCAATTAGTTGATGCAAAGGGTTCGAGGATTCAAGGGTTCAAGGATTCAAGTGTTTTTTTTGTAGCGATTTAGTAAGTGCTTTGAGCATCCTCTCAACCTCTCCTATTCCCTCCTGTGCAAACTTTTAATTCTTTGTAATTCTTAAGCATTTCACTCGAATCCCTGACCCCTTGACCCCTTGAATCCTTATGATCCTACCAACTCTTTTGGAGATGATCCTTATATTTCTAATTTAATATTAAACCTTCAACATTAAACCAATATAAGTTTCGGACCTTGGGATTTTGGTGCTTGTTTGGTATTTGGGAATTGTAATTTGGAATTTATTTTTTTGGTTATTCCTGCAGGAAAATATGTGCAAAGACTTTGGCATCACCCATCATGTTATCAATGATGCAATATTCGTTAGGTTGATGGGCTGTTTCATCAATTTTAGCCCAGCAGGCGGCCTCAAAATTAGCTCTCCGAAATAGAGCTGCAACCGTCCCTCCTCCGATTCCAGTTGGCTTTCCTTCCTTCCCATAGATCTCCTTTATGGCTCTTTTTAGGGCTTGGACTACTGGCGCTTCTTGGGAAGTTGGGGGAGCTGCCGGGGCTTTCTGTGCCTCTTCTAGAATTATTTTCACCTTGAATTCTTCTTCGATTTTATCTGTAATTTCTTTAATCTGCTTTTCAACCTCTTCGATGGAGTATTTTGGCAGGATGCGGATGTCCATGTAAAAAATATCATCTCCAGGGATAGTGTTGATGTTTGGGACATTGGCTTCTTTTTTTGTGGGTTCAAATGTAGAGATGGGAGGGTCAAAAAGAGGATCTTTGTCCCCAAAGATCTTGTAAAGCTTGTTCAATTGTGTAACCAGAAAAGATGCGACCTTGAAACTATTGATTCCTTTTTCTGGAGTGGAACCGTGGGCCTGTTTCCCTATTGTCTTAAATTTTAACCAGAGGATACTTTTTTCCGCGACTTCGATCATTGTTCCATCATTACTGCCTGCATCTGGAACGATGATCAAGTCCTGTTTTCGAAAAGGATTGGATTTTTTAAGAACATAGTCAATTCCCTTTTCGCTTCCAGTCTCCTCGTCTGCCACTAAGGCAATGCCCACATCATAATTGGGTTTTATTCCTTCAGCGTGAAAAGCCTTGACAGCGTAAAGAGAAGCAACCATATCCTGCTGGTTGTCTTCCACTCCACGGCCAAAAATTTTCCCTTCCTCCACCCAGGCTTTGAACGGATTTCCTCTCCACAATTCCAATTCTCCAGGAGGGACTATATCCAAGTGCGTCATAATCCATATGGTTTTTGAAGAATCTTTGCCCTTGTAGAGGCCGAGGATATTAGGGCGGTAACCCACTGGAGCATCCAGATCAGGGGCCTTGATAATATCAATGTTGATGAATCCGTTTTCTTTTAAGAAATCAACCAAGACCTCAGCTTTCTTGGCCTCACCTTCTCCCCCGCTTGCTGGAGAGATTGCGGGCAAAGAGCAGAGTTTAATCTGCATATCGATCATTTCATTACGGAAGGAATCTATTCTATCGGAAATTCTTTTGAGTGTATTCATGTGGGTTTTCCTTATACGAAAAAATCATAACACCGCAATAAACAAGAAGCAAGAATTTCGGAACTTTTTTTGTTTCTTATATTTGAGAATCTCCAGGACTCGTGCTTTTCGTCATAGAGCCGCTCTTTTCTTGACTTTTCCTCTTGTAGAGAATACATTTACTCAAAATGCGAATTGGTTTTGATGTGCGTTCCTTTCTTAAAGAAGAAACAGGCATAGGGATTTATTTTAAGAACCTTCTTTTTTCACTCTCCCAAATTGATCAGGACAACGAATACTATCTTTTTTCTTCGTCCTTTAAAGATCGGTTTCTTACCCATAAGATCCCTCCCTTTTCGAGGATGCGGTTTAGAGATTTTCCCATTCCAGTAAAGGCTGTCAGTTTTTTTTGGAACAAGCTCGGTTGGCCCCCTTTGGATTATTTTTTCAAGACAGGATTAGATCTGACTCATTCTCCGAGCCCCCTGATCCTGCCAACAAAAGGAAAGAAAGTCATCACAGTATATGATTTGTTTTTTATGGATTTTCCTAATATGACAGATAAAGAGGCAAGAAAAGATTTTCTTCGAAAGACAGAGGGTTCTCTCAACAAAGCAGATGGCATTGTGACCATATCCCAGTTCACAAAAAAACAGCTCACAGATAGGTTTTCGCTTGATCAAAACAAAGTGAAAGTTATTTATTTGGGATTAAATCAGAGTTTCTGGAAAGTTATGTCCCAGGAAGAACTTTTGGAAACGCGAACAAAATATGCCTTGCCTTCATCTTTTCTTCTTTTCGTTGGAGCTCTTGAGCCAAGAAAAAACCTCTTGAATTTGATAGAGGCTCTAAAGATAATCCATGAGAAACACAAGAAAATTCTTCTTGTCCTTGTCGGTCCAAAAAGGCAGGATTATAAAAATGTAACAAATAAAATAAAAGAGCTGGAGCTCGAACCTTGGGTTAGAATGGTGGGTTATGTATATGAGAAAGAATTAAGGACTTTTTACAGGTTAGCTTCTGTGTTTGTCTTTCCTTCCCTCTTGGAAGGATTTGGCCTTCCACTCCTTGAAGCGATGGCAAGTGACTTGCCGGTTGCAGCTTCACAGACTTCCGCCATTACTGAAATTGTGAAAGATGCTTGCCTGTATTTTAATCCCTATGATCCTGAAGATATGGCAGAGAAGATTATCCTGGTTCTGGAAGATAAAAATTTGCAGCAGGCCTTGATAACCCGGGGGAAAAGGAGAGCCTCGGATTTTAATTGGGAGAAGACTGCTGCTGAAACCTTAAGTTTTTATCGATCTCTTTTAGAAAGATGAAAATTGGGCTTGATGTAGACAGCTTGACCATCAAAAGCGGAGGAATAGGTAGATATGCTGTTAATTTGATTAATCATGTAGCCAAAATATTATTAAATGAAGGTCAAAATGAGATATTTATCTTCTTCCACCATTCTTTTGACAGAGATTTGATACATAAGCATTCCCATCTGAAATTTATTGATAAGTACACTATTATTAAAAGTAATGTCTTAAGAAAAGGAATCTTTCTTCCTTTTTCTATTAGAAGGTTAAACATCGATTTATTTCATGGATTAGATCATATTGGCATACCTTTTCTCTATAAGAACAAGACATGCAAATATGCAGTGACTATCCATGATCTGATACCCCGAATTTATCCAAGTAAATTCACGAAAAAACATCGATTAATCCAAAACACACTACTGCCACATATTCTTAGAAAAGCGGATAAAATCATTGTGGATTCTAATTCCACAAAAAATGACATAATTAAATTTTATCCTAGATATGAAGATAAGATTAAAGTTATTTATTTAGGGGTAGAATCACACTTTTTTCCAAGAAGCAGTCAGGAAATAGAAAAAGTATTAAATAAATATAATTTTAATTTTAAATATTTTTTGTTTTTGGGGACAGTCGAGCCAAGGAAAAATATTGTTAGAGTAGTGGATGCTTTTATTAGATTGAAGCAAGAGGAAAATATAGAACATAAATTGGTAATTATTGGTCGAAAAGGCTGGCTCTATAAAAAGATTCTTGAGAAGATTAGTAAAACACCTTTTTCTCATGATATTGTTTTTTCCGATTTTATGAGTGATGACGACTTGCCATTCCTTTATTCAGGGGCCGAGATTTTTCTATACCCTTCATTGTATGAAGGATTTGGCTTGCCGGTTTTAGAGGCAATGTCATGTGGGAGCCCTGTAATAACTTCAAACCTCTCTTCTCTTCCTGAGGTAGCTGGTGATGCAGCCATATTGGTTGATCCTATGAATGTTGAAGAAATAGTCCAGGCTATGGAAAAGTTATTGAGAGATAGGGAGCTTAGAAAGGAACTGAAAAGAAAGAGTTTGGAGAGAGCGAAGTTTTTCTCATGGGAGATGGCCGCTAAAGAAACCTTACATTTATATGAAGATATTTTAGGATAAGATGAAGAAAATAAAAGTTCTGGAAATGATCGATTTACCTTTTTTGGGTGGAGGACAGATCAATCTTCTTTCTATAGCAAAATCTCTGGATATGACAAAATTTGAGGTTTCCGTGTGTTCCCAAGGCGATGGCCCTTTAGTGGATGAAGCAAAGAGAAATAACATAAGGCATTTTCCAGTCCCTTTCAGCAAAAAAATAAATAGAAAAGTATTTCAGGAGATTGCCTTTATTCTCAAAAGCAACAAGATTGATATTCTTCATACCCATGGGGGAGTGGCCGGATTTTATGGGCGTTGGGCAGCCAACAGGAACAACATTCCTGTTGTCGTCCACACTCTCCACGGAATCCACTATCTCCATTACCGAAATTGTCTCTTAAAGCACTTCTATATACTTCTGGAAAGATATTTTTCCCGGTTCACCGATGCTTTGATTTTTGTTTCAGATGCAGATAGAAAAAAAGGGAAAAAGTTAAAACTGGCTCCTGAAGATAGGATATATGTTATAAAGAATGGGATTGATTTTTCGGCGTTCCTGGCAGAAAAAAATAGTATGGACTTTAAGAAACAATGGAAAAGAGAATTGGATATAGAGTCATTCCAGCCCGTAGTGGGAACCGTATCCCGCCTTCACCGCCAGAAAGGAATCCCCTATCTTCTAGAGGCAGCGAAGAAGATTTTAAAAGTTTTTCCAGCAGTAAAAATATTAATCGTGGGTGAAGGTCCGCAGCGGCAAAAGCTTGAGAGTTTGAATCGAAGGCTGGGTCTTGAAAACTATGTTTTGTTTTTAGGTGAAAGAAAAGATGCACAACAGTTCCTTTCTCTCTTTGATGTTTTTGTACTTCCCTCACTTTGGGAGGGACTTCCATATGTCTTGATGGAAGCCGCTGCTTTGGGGAAGCCGGTTGTCGCCACAGATGTAGATGGAGTTAAAGAAATAGTCAGAGACGGAGAATCTGGAATCTTAGTCCCTTCCAAGAATCCGAAGAGCCTGGCACGGTCTGTCATCCAATTGCTTCAAGATAGGAGTTATGCTTTAGAGCTTGGTAAAGAGCTAAAGAAAGAAATTTCTCAGAAATATACGCTTTCTTCTATGGTAGAGCAAATACAAAGCCTTTACTTAGAGTTATATGGAAGAAGTGACTCAGTGACTCAGTAAACTGTTATACTGTCATACTGCCAACTGCCTACTGTAAATGGTGAATGGGGAAAGGGGACAAGGGGAGGGGGAGACGGGGAGACGGGGGGAGACAAACCCAAATAAACCAGATAAACCAGTTTAAGGTTTAAGGTAAGAATCGTGAGACGTGAGCCGTAAATCGTGAGTCGTAAGACGAAGAAAACGCAAAACTCGCTGTCATTGCGAGGAGTGAAACGACGCGGCAATCCCATTCAAAGGCGCTGCACTTTGGGATTGCTCAGCCTGTTCCGAGCGAAGCGAAGGAATCTCCTACGTTCCTCGCAATGACGGGCTTTTTTGGGATTGCCACGGCGCTTCGCGCCTCGCAATGGGCATAATACTCATAAAGTGGAGCTGGGATTATAAATAATTTATTATAAATAATGAGGTTAGAGTGTAAAATATGATAAAAAGTCAAACTGGTTTAACAATGGCAAAAAAAACACTGTCCGTATTG
>Ga0209979_1004634_pt1 | contig 11274 bp, 12 predicted proteins | sample AnhtaG_FD_183114 | JGI IMG/M metagenome (GOLD analysis project Ga0209979, IMG submission 183114) | Deep subsurface microbial communities from Anholt, Denmark to uncover new lineages of life (NeLLi) - Anholt_01485 metaG (SPAdes) (version 2) | ecosystem: Environmental > Aquatic > Marine > Oceanic...
GCTGAATTGGTATGAATGCTTATAAATAAATCTCCTCCTTTTTGATTGGCAAACAAAGACCTCTGCTCTAATGGAACAAAGTAGTCACCTCTTCTGGTGAGATGAACTTTCAAATCTTCCCTCCCTGCATCTTTCAAAAGCTTTTCCACTCTAAAGGCGATATCTAAAACCACATCCTTTTCCTTTAAGCCCTTAGAGCCAACTGCTCCAAAATCCTCCCCCCCGTGTCCTGGATCTATTATGATAACATCTATCGGATTTCTTTCTATCTCCTCATTTGCTTGCAGAAGGCTCTGGGTTGTATCCTCTAAAGTTATCTGCAGACGAAAAGGGCTCTCCTTGATAAACTGATAATGTCGGGGAAATTCTTTATAAAGTCTTAAGGAGAGCTGGGCTGAGTTCTGAAATTGATAGGCTTTGCTTTCCCAGATAATCTCTGGTATTTCCAAATCTGAGAAGAGAAGGGTATCTATTTCCCCCTCCAGGAAATTTATAATTAGCCAGTTGTTCTCGCTTTTAAAGATTTCATAATTAAGAGGTTGAGCCAGGTATATCTCTATAAGAATTCCGTTCAGCTTCTGGCTGGCTTTAAGGTCCAGGATATTGTATTCTCCTCGACTTACCATCTCCTCTGGAGATTCGATCATTTCCAAGACAGGCCAGAAGGTCTTAAAGGGAAGATAAACTTTGCCCTGCTTGAGTTCAACCGGCAGGGTTAGGTTATATGCCTCCTCATCTAAAAGGATATAGGATGAGAAAAGGGTGAACTCAAATAGATGCTCTTTTACTTCCCAGAGTGCCTTTTTGCCAAGAGGGTCCCAGAAAAGCTTCCCTCCATAGATTTCTTTTAAATCTGTCAAATCAATATATCTATGCCCTCCTATCTCCAGACTCTCTAACTGATACTTTTCCCCCTCTTTATCTATGGTGATTACAGAACCGGAAGAAAAAGAGTAAATGCAAAATATAAAAAACAATATCAACTTAATAAGCTTGTATGAAGTCATTGCGAGCCTGAGGCGAAGCAATCCGTTTAATAAACCTGTGGAGGGGTTGCTTCGTCGTCCCGCATTTTTGCGGTACTCCTCGCAATGACAGTTTTTTGCACTGTCATTGTAAGTTGGAGGCGAAGCAATTTGTTTAATAATCCAGGTTCTCATCTATTTCTCTCCTTTAAAGCTCTTCTTAAAGCACGTTCTGCTTCCCTCTCAGCAATAGATTTTCTTTTATCGTAAAGCTTCTTCCCTACAGCCAAAGCTAATTCCACTTTGGCATAACTCCCTTTGAAATAGAGCTTAAGAGGAACTAAGGTCAATCCTTTTTCTACCACCCTGCCCAATAGTCTTCTTATCTGGCTTCCATGCAACAAGAGTTTTCTCGGCCGGGTAGGATCCTGATTATACCTGTTCCCTTTATCATAGGGGCTGATATGTAGATTTAAGAGAAAAACCTCCCCCTTATCCATCTTAGCATAAGAATCCTTAAGATTAGCTTTACCTTCCCTGAGCGATTTCACCTCAGTCCCTTTAAGAACCATCCCAGCCTCATAGGTCTCCAGGATATTATATTCATGCCGTGCTTTTCTATTAGTGGCAATTATTTTAATCTCCTCTCCAGAAGCAGTAGAATTTTTATCTTTTTTTCCCATACTGGGAAAAATATATTAGAAGAATAAGAATGTGGCAAGGAAAAAGAATATACTTTTACAAACATGTTGTATCCAGAATTTTTCAAATTGGTGCGGGAATTCCAATTCCCGCACGAACGAGAGGTAGGAGCAATTCATGAATTGCCCCTATGTTCAAAATCAAAAATTAACCTTGCCAAGAAAGTTGTGAAAATATAGATTGTTGATTCAGATGAATGCTTTGTCCAAGAATCATCTTTAGCTAATCTTCATAAGGAAAATTTATGCAGGCGATGGTCTTAAAAAAGACAGATAAAATTGAGGAAAATCCTCTACAGTTAAAAGAGAACCCCATACCTCAGATTGGAAAAAAGGAGATTTTGGTTCGAGTTCAGGCTTGTGGTATCTGCCATACTGATCTGCACACAGTTGAAGGGGAACTTCCTCTGCCTAAGTTACCTATAATACCCGGACACCAGGTTGTAGGCATAATAGAGAAAAAAGGAGAAGATACAAAGCGATTCAAACTCGGGGATAGAATTGGCATCGCCTGGCTAAATTCTACCTGTACAAAATGTGAGTTCTGTAAAATCTCAAAAGAAAATCTGTGTGAACGGGCAAAATTCACCGGCTATCATTTAGATGGAGGGTATGCCCAGTATACAGTAGTTTCAGAGGATTTCGCCTATCCCATCTCAGATAGACTTTCACCTGCAGAGGCTGCACCTTTGCTCTGTGCAGGAATAATAGGTTATCGAGCCTTAGGCTTAAGCCAGATTCAACCTAAAAAAAGATTAGGTTTGTACGGCTTCGGTGCCTCAGCCCATATAGCTATCCAGATAGCAGTTTACTGGAAGTGTGAGGTATATGTTTTTACTCGAAGCACAGAACACCAGAAATTAGCCTTGAATTTAGGAGCAGTCTGGACTGGAAAATCAGAACAGATCCCTCCAAAAAAGCTTCACAGCTCAATCATCTTCGCGCCCGCAGGAGAAATAGTCCCCTATGCCTTAAAAGCTTTAAACAAAGGCGGAACCCTATCTTTAGCCGGAATCTATATGACACCCATCCCTCAACTGGATTATACCGAGCATCTATATTATGAGAAGACCTTAAGAAGCGTTACTAACAGCACCCGAAAAGACGGCGAAGAACTACTCAAGCTTGCTACAGAAATCCCCATCCGCACCCGCATTTCTGTTTTCCCTTTAAAAGAAGCCAATCAGGCATTACATTTGCTTAAACAGGGAAAGATAAACGGGGCAGGAGTATTAGAAATACCTTGAATCGTAGGGGCAATTCATGAATTGCCCCTACATTTACCTGTCATTGCGAGGAGTCCATCTGGACGACGAAGCAATCTCCATAAAGCAAACGGATTGCTTCGCCCCGCGTTTTGCGGGGCTCGCAATGACAGCATAAAAAAACGTAGGTCAGGGCTTCAGCTTTGCTTAGGCGATCCAAATGGATCACACTACGAAAGCTCCGAGGAGTGCCACAGGGCGCGGCGGGACGAAGAAATGGTAGGGGTGTATTGTACAATACGCCCCTACAACTGAAATTTCATAGCTTGAAAAGAGAATAGAGCAAAACGATAATATCCGCTAAAGAGATTTTTCCATCAGAATTAAGGTCTCCACTTCTCAAAGGACAAGGAGGGGGTCCTGATTTAAAAAGGTAGTTAATCAAAAAGATTGCATCCGTTATGTCTTTTCTTCCGTCTGCATCTACATCCCCCCAGAGATAAATATACTGCCTGGCTCCTATATCTTTTCGAATTTTATCCTGAGGTAAAAAAAGCGAATCACCTGCCCCAATACAGGGAGAGGAGCATAAAAGATTGTAATTGCTATCTGCAAACAAAGGCTCAGAAAAGATATTAAAAAAACTGTCACAGGCACTTCCATTAACATTCACTCCCCAGGTAGTGTCACCCAATCCTGGAATATCACAGCTAAAATTTATACCCGCATTATTCCAGAAATCATTATAAGAAACCTGCGGCACACATTCCTGTTTACAACTTATACCACCCAGGTTTAAATAAAAGATGTTATTGATAATTTTGGGTGAGTGAGTAGAAGAACCTGCACAAAAAATCCCTCCACTTGCCTCTGCGGCTTTATTATAGACTAAGGTATTATTAGCCACTAAAGAGGTCGAATAAAGATTATACAGCCCTCCTCCAGAGGTGGCGGAATTAGACTCAATTATATTCCCCACTATCTTAGCTGAGCTTTCACTGCTAATATAAATTCCACCACCTTTTAACTCCGCCCTATTTTCCTTGAGCCAATTATCTATAATTTCCCCGGAAGTGGCTAAGGCATAGATACCACCTCCATATTTGACGGTGCTATTCTGAAAAATAAGATTTCCTCTAATCTCAGGAGAACAGAGTTTAAAGAAAATCCCCCCTCCTCTGTAGCTGGAAAAGTTCTGTTGAATCCGATTATCCTGGATAAAAGGATCAGACCCTTGAGAGAAAATCCCTCCACCAACCACTCCTCTGTTTTTTAAAATCAGATTAGAGATAATCTTTGGTTCTGAGTATCCATAAAAACAACAAATTCCTCCACCAAAAGGGGCTTCGTTTTCCTCTATACGATTATTAATTATCTGGGGTGCAGAAAGATAGCAGAAAATTCCTCCTCCATACCCAAACTCATCTAAGCTGGTACCTTTCCCCTTGCGCAGGGTAAATCCTTGAATAATAGAGCTCGAATCCTCCCCGGAGACGAAACGAACCACACTACCCTTGTTAGAAATCTCCGGTTTGCTTCCATCGATAATTGTCTTTTCAACCAAAGTGGTATCCAGCTTCAAAATAAAATGACTGGCTAAAAGGATTCCCTTCCCTTTAAAATCCAAATTCTCATAATAAACTCCCGGAGCAACCAAAACTGTATCACCTTTTTGAGAAAGGTCAATTCCAGATTGGATAGTAAAAATATGAGGAGAGGGGATATATATTTTCTTCCCCCATCCGGATTTGTCCCCACTGAATAAAACAACAGTGATAAGAAAAATTCCCGCTAAAATCAATCTGCAAAGATATTTCATCGACAATTTTTAAACAAAGCTAATTTCTAACTCAAAAATCCTTCCCTTATCTTCTATCGATGATTTTTAAAATAAATCTTCAGAATTTAAATTTATTAATGCAAGTATAAGCTATCTCCGCTTAGGGCTGATCAGGTCGCTTTCTTTTCTTTAGAATAACAAAAAGTTTAGAGAGAATATATTGTGTCCTGTCCTTACAATTCCAAATATTTAAGTATTTTTTCCACCAGAAGAAATTCCACTCTTATCCTCGCCCTTAAGCTCTTTAACCAGGATGTCTACCATCTGGTTTCTATTTTTCTTAGTTACCTCAAAGAGTTTAACATCTTCTCTTTTTTTTACCTTCTCAACCAACGGATGATAGCTATACATAATCGTGCCCAGCACTGGATTAGGAGCATCCAGACAATTCAAGACCAGCTCTTGAAATCTTCTGGAAAAAAGCTCCATCTTCCCGACCTCATCTATAATGATGATGCTCTTTCCTCTCAAGCACCTTTCTAATTCCCGAGAAACGATCTTCTCAAAACCGGTAACAGCTACCCCGTATCTGCCTACCCGATATTTACTCTTAAAATCTTTATGGGCTAAAACCCCCTCCATTCCGAAAAGCGTCTGAACAGAAAACCCCACCCTGGTCTCACCCACTTTAATCTCTGTAGTAAAAAAACCGCAGGCAGGCTTTCCTAACTTCTCAATCACCTTTTTGATTATAGTGGTCTTACCAATTCCCGGCAGTCCAGTTAAAAAGTAATTCATTTCAATCCTTTTTGAGGTTGTTCCCTTTTCAATATTAATTACGCAAACCAGCAAACTTAAGTCAAAACAAATCTTTAAATTTATAGCAGCTACTCTTTTGAGAGGTCTCTGAAAAAGAGAGTTGTCGGGCTACAAAAAATCAACACCCTTTGCTCCCCTAGCTCTCGTAGACATCCCGCCAGAGGCGGGACAGCCCTGTCTCAAGATGCATTAGCACAAAAAGAGTTTTTCAGAGATCTCACTGTTTTTCTTGACAAAGGTCCTTTTGCAGATTAAGTTTAAATAAGCTAAACCTGAAAGCTAAACTAATCAATGAAAGGAGTTAAAATGAAACTGAATTTAAAAGCCTTAAGTTTAAGTTCAGGTATAGTCTGGGCTGGAGCTGTTTTCTTAACTACTCTGCTTTCAGTTCCTACCGGTTATGCTAAAGATGTTTTGAACCTTGTAGGCTCTATCTATCCCGGATATTCCATAAGCTGGATTGGAAGTCTGATTGGCTTAATCTACGCTTTTGTGGATGGCTTTATCTGCGCATTGATCTTTGGATTAATCTATAATGCTTTTGTCCCGGCAAAGAAGGAGTAGATCAGTTTTTTAGTTTCAATTTTTTTTGGTATCAGGATTTTTCATTCAGGCCTGTTGCAAGCAATCTTGACACATAAAAGTAGAAGCGTAGGGCAAAATTTTAAGTTTGCTTCCCTACACAGTTCTGTCTTTGTTTTCCTAATCCAGCCTTTCCTCCTTTGATTTTAATTCCCTTACCTTCCTCCATCTCCTCAACACCTGGATATAATCTGAAAGCATTTTCTCCTCTGCCTCAGTCAGGCTTTCCAGTATGGGAATACCGATTTTAATCAAAGTTCTAACCACATCCGCCATGGTCCGATCATATCTTTTAGCTAATTGGCTGATCTTCTCCTTGAGCTCATAGGAGATGAAGATATTAATACAATGCTCCCCTTTCAACTTAATAGGTGAGTTTTCCATAAAACCTCCTTTCTCATACATCTGTTTTACTGATAGGTTATTTATAAGTTTATAAACCAAGCATATGTCTTTTCTGGTGATTGATCAATATCTGCGGAGTTTTAATCTCCAGATTGAACTTCTCCCTGAAGATTCGTAAGATTTTTTTCCAAGTCTCCTCTTTCTTTTTAGCTTTTATCAAGTCCTCTAATTCTTTTCTTGAGGGATGAGAACATATCAAACACCTCTTCTCCTGAGGAATTCTGAGCTTATAGCGCTGTGAAACGTAATCCTTTAAACAGAATCTCAATTTTTCTAAGGCGGAGCGGTGAATCCTTTCCAAGCGGTCTTTGGTTTTGTTCAGAAGTAGAGAAATCTTATTATAACTCAGACAATCAAAATAAAAATAGCGAATAAATTCCCTTTCTAAACTATCCAGTTTATCTAAGGCTTTAGCCACTTTTTCTTCTAACTCAACACTTAATTCTTCATCCTTCAGTTTTTCTATAAGTTCTATCTCGGTTAAAGCAAAATCCGGCTCTTCTTTTCCAGTGACCCAGTTTAAGACCCTGATCCTTTTCCTTTTTTTCCTCCCATATCCTAAAGAGCAGGAATAGTAATCCACGAAATGGTCTTTTCTTCTTTTATCTTTTCCTACGGATCCGTTCTCGGAATGTTCAGAATCTATCTTCATCCTAAAAATTCTCCTCCGCCTCAGGCGGATTATCCACCAGAGATAAATTGAATTTGAGTCAATCTCTTTAGGGATAAATTAAAAAGCAATCACATCTACTTCACCTTCCTTTCACATCTTATTCTCATCTTTGTCCTTTATCAGGAGGTTTGGCATTGCAATCTGGCTAAGTTTAATTAGACTGACCTAAGTTGAGGGTAATGTGAGTCTACTTTAAAATAAAATGAAAGGTGAAAGATTGAAAATGGTAGTTAAAAAAGTTGCACTTCAATTCAGGCTGTCATTGCGAGCCTGAGGCGAAGCAATCTGTTTATTATTTGGCTCTCGTAGGTAGCAGGAAAGCATCAGTTTACTTATGCCAAAAAATGCTACGATCTCAGAATAGAAGGGAGCATCACTTCAGAGCCGAATAATCAAAAAAACTGTTGCCCGAATAAGGCTTAACTTTTATATTATTAAAAATTTTTTCAGTTAAATCTTTTAAAAGGAGTAAAGAGTGGAAAAAACTAATTCGAGCAAGGAAGGGGTTTCTGGCAGGAGCTTTGCAGGTTTTATCCTTCTGGGTTTAGGAATCCTCTTTCTTCTGACCAACTGGGGAATTATCCCCTCCCTGCACAGAACCTGGCCCTTGATCCTGATAATAGTGGGTTTGGCTTTCCTTTTAGGGACAGGAGGAAAGGAAAAAGTTTCAACTCCTCTGGATCCAAATTCGGACCAAACTCCATCTCAACCTGAAGAGCCTACAGAATAACTAAGATGGAACAACACCCATCTCCTGAACCAGAAAGGATTATATCCTGTAGGGGCGTTCAAATGAACGCCCCTACAACTAAAAGGAAAAATTTAGCCACAAATTTTTTACTTTTCTTCCTTTTGATTATCTGGCCTCTTTCTTCTTACCTCCTTATGTCCGAATTTGGATCCGGAGGAAAGGGACAGGGACCAGGATTATATTCAGAAAAGTTAGATCTTGCTACTCAGATTTACCTTCCCACTATCCTCATTCAGCTCTTGGTATTTTTGTTAATTTTTCTGGTCCTTCGCCGGGAAAAAGAGAGCCTTTCCAGCATAGGACTTAAAGGTTTCGGCTTTAAAAATTTATTAATTGGCGCTGTTTTCTGGTTAGGGATGAGCTTTTTCCTTTTAGGCCTTGCTCTTTTTCTGCAATTCCATAAGCTTTTTAACCCTCCAGAAGTAATGCATCTTTTGCCCCGAACTCAAACCCAGAAAACTCTCTGGATAATTATGGCTTTAAGTGCCAGCCTTAGCGAGGAGAGTGCCTTCAGAGGATTTGTTCTCACCCGGCTTAATTTCTATCTAAGGAACTGGTGGCTCACCATTTTAATCGCCTCTTTATCCTTCAGCCTGGGCCATCTCTATCAGGGACCAGCCGGAATGATATTTGCAGGAATATACGGGGTCTCCTTTTCTCTTCTTTTCCTCTGGAGAAAAAGTCTTTTGCCTTGCATTACTGCCCATTTTCTGCAGAATATTACACCCCTTTTTGCCCCGCTTTATTAAATTTTAAATGCAGAAAAAGGCTTCAGCATTCCATTTATTTCTTGGAGGTCTGAAGACCTCCGCTACATTTCTTATTCCTTTAATTTCTGTCTTTTTAACGACCGACTGTTATGTCGATCGATTCCGATAAATACGTCCGACACAAAGGTCGGACGCTACGAACTTCAGTTTCCATTTTTACTTTAGAGCTCTAAAGACCTTGCTACATTTAAAAGCAAAGGGGCAGGTTTAAAACCTGCCCCTCCGAAAAGACTTAAGGGGAAAGCAGGACTACCAGACCACGAACTGATCATTAAGATTAGTTAGAATAAAGCTTTTGTATCTTTCTAATCGTTTCTTTTATATTCTCTCTTAATTCTTCAGGCTCCAATACCTCCACCATCTCACCGAACCCTAATATCCACATTAAGATCTCCTCTGTTCCCTTAACTCTGACTGAATAGAGGAGTGAGCCATCCTTCTGTTTAATCAGGTTCTCAGATGGATGATGCTGACCTGACTCAATCACCTTAACAGCCTTTCCAAAAAATCTTAACTTCACTTCAGTTGGCTTCCCCTGATAGATCTCCCAGCTATCTTTAAAAAACTCCTCTACAGAGAAACCAGGTTTTTTCTCAAAATTCTTATCCGTAAGGGTAACTTTTTTGATTCGATTGAGCCTGAAGACCCTGATCTCCCCTCTAAGATGGCAAAAGCCCAGAAGATACCAGGAATGGCGCCTGAAGATCAAAGCATAAGGGTCTATATCTCTTGAGTTTCTGCCAGATTCCAGAGCCTCATAATCTAATCTTATAGTCCTCTTATTCAAAATCGACTGTTCAATCAAATTAAAGATCAAACCAAGCTTTGAGAAATCCCCGGTTGTCTTCAAACTCATCCTCAAGGGATCACCCAAATCACCCAGCCTATTTTTTACTTCCTGGCTTAAACTCGCATCGATTTTAGCTAAAACCCTTTTAGCTGATTTCCCCAGCGGCGTATTGATAGAAAGTGGAGTTGAGCTTAAACCTAATTTTAAAAATAGATAGTCCTCTAAAGAAAAGTTTAAAGGAGGCAGGAAGGCATCAGTTAAAAGTTTATAACCGTCATCGAAATATATAGGGATATTAGCCGAGGAAAGGGAAATTATGTCTCTATAGATTGTCCTATCAGATACCTCACATTCTTTAGCTAAATCAGCTGCCCTGAGATTACGCCTTGACCTTAAAAGATTAAGAATATGAAGCAAACGATCATATTTACTCATTTGCCCTCCGACTTAAGTAAGATTGTAATTATATGGTTATCAACATATTATAGCACTCTTTTGAAGTTTTACTTTATAAAAGAATAAATGCCTAGTATTCTTAAGGGACTTCTCTGGGCTTTGGTCCATCATATTCGAAATCTGTATTCCCTAATCTGCGCATCGGTTTTTCCCTGGTAAGTTCCTCATAAGCATGAGCAACCAAGCCCGGAACCCGGGAGATAATAAAAAACCCTTTTCCCAACCTCCAGTCAAACCCCATATCCGAGACAACAGCCGCAATTGCCCCATCCACATTCAAGGGAAGTTTTCTGCCAGAAGTCTCCTCTAGTTTTTTTTCTATCTCTTGAGCTAACCTTAGGTGCTTACCTGAAAAACCCAGCTTCTCTGCTATTTTGAAAAGTTTGACAGTACGAGGATCAGTTTCATGTAAACGATGTCCATACCCTGGGATTCTCTTTTTTCTGGCTGAATAATCTTTGACTAATTCAGAAGATAAGGAGGACAATTCCCCATCCTTTTTTGAAAGTTGCTGAAACATCTTAGCACATTCCTCAATCGCTCCGCCGTGAAAATCTCCAATGGTTAAAACCCCACCTGCCACAGCCGCATTCAAAGGGTTACCACCAGAGATAACTGTCCTGGTTGCCAGAGACGAAGGCGGGGTCGCCCCATGGTCAATGGAGGAAACCAAGATCGCCTCCATCATTTTGCTCTCTTTGGAATTGGGAAGTTCGCCTTTAAGGATGAGGAAAATCACCTGGCTGAAGGTAAGCTTTTCCATTAACTCAGTTATATCATATCCCCGGATCCTTATCTCCCCCTTTTTTATCTGAGCAATAGAAGTCTTCCAGGTCTCCTTTTCCATATTTATTCCCTCTTCCAGGTGAGAGTGATAAATCACGTAGCTTTTAAACTAAAATAAGAAAAAAAATGAATTTGTCAATTTCTTTATTAAAGAGGTCTCTGAAAAAGTCAAATTTCTGGAGATAAACACTGGAGTGTAAAGCTTCAGCTTTACCTTTAACCCATTGAAAAACAAGAGAATTCATTCTGGCAAACCTAAAGGTTCGCACTCCAAAGTTCCTGCAAAAAATATTTTTTCAGAGCTCTATTAAAAATAATTTGAATTGGAGACTGTTGACTATAAATTTAATTATTGCTTTATCTATTAAAGGTCAGTTAAGGTATAAAGATGAAAATAACCCTTAAGAGTAGTATTATATGGCTCATTTACCAGAGATAAGGTTCTTATATGGAAACCATATAAAACAGTAGCTTCGTAGGTCGGGCTGTTGGAGACTGCCCGACAAAATATATGTCTACTTCGAAGAAGACAAAAATTCATATTGTCGGGTGGCTATCGCAACCCGACCTACCTTTTTCTAGACCTGACAC
>Ga0209979_1004635_pt1 | contig 11271 bp, 9 predicted proteins | sample AnhtaG_FD_183114 | JGI IMG/M metagenome (GOLD analysis project Ga0209979, IMG submission 183114) | Deep subsurface microbial communities from Anholt, Denmark to uncover new lineages of life (NeLLi) - Anholt_01485 metaG (SPAdes) (version 2) | ecosystem: Environmental > Aquatic > Marine > Oceanic >...
CAGGTCCCCCTCCACCTCCAGGTCCCCCACCCCCACGGCCCCCGGATGTGATGGAATCTGCCTGAATCCCAAAAGGGTTAAGCCGAAACTGAAATGCCCGACGCTGGTCGTTAAAGGTATCCAGCTCAATCCCTACATGGTCATCACTTTGTATCTGGTCCCGGTCGGTCATAGTTGCTCGAATAGCCTGGGGTTTGGGGTCGTAGGCTTTGAAGGCGAAGTAGAAGTTTTCATCATCGTAGGCTATATATGCCACAGTTTTCACCGGAGGTGGCACATTCTCTCCAGGGCGAGTCTCATAGAAGCCGCTCAGTTGAACCGCCTCCTGCCAGGCTGGGTCGTCGAGCACCCCGTCAATCTTAGGAGGGGTAGAGACCCTTCCCACTTGAATATCCAGCTCCCCCTTATCACCTCGATAGACCTTTCCCGCAGGAAGAACCGAAGGGACTAGAATAAAAAGGGATAACAAGAGAACACTCCCCCCCAAGAGCAACCAAGAAAATCTGACTGACTGAAACCCTTTCCTCATAATAAGTCCCTTTTATGAGGTGTTAGTCTATATATTTTAGACACTTTTGTCAATAAAAAAGTTAAATATAAAAGCTCATCAGGATACAAAAACCTCCTATGAGAACGCAAGAGTGCTATTTCTGGAGCTTGTCGGCTTTGTCGACTTCTTAAAAGTGAGGGAGTAAATAGGGGTTGCTCCCCCAAGATCGGAAGAGGAGCGAACTCGAATATATATTCTCTCTAATATCGTGATACTAAACGAAGTGGGCGGGCTGGCATCCCATTCCTCAAAGGGACAACTCCTCCAGAGCACCTCCAGCCGGGGAGGAAAGGTAAATTTCCGGCTTCACCCCCATCTCCCTCTTATAGCGGAGGGAGATGCTCCTTCTTGCCAGCACGGCTTTATCTCTCCGGACAATGTTAACCGTGCAACCTCCAAACCCTGCCCCGGTCATCCGGGCGCCCACTACCCCTTCGGTGCTCTCGGCTATCTCCACCATGCAGTCCAGCTCCGGACAGCTCACCTCATAGTCCTCCTTCAGGCTGTAATGGGAGAGGTGCATCAGCCTGCCAAAAGCAAGCATATCCCCTTTCTTCAGCGCCTCTGCCCCCTCCAACACCCGCTGGTTCTCCTTTATAACATGAAGGCACCTTTTTGCCACCACCCGGGGGAGGAGGTGCCGGTGCTGGAAGAAGTCGTTTAGGGTGACATCCCGCAAGGCTATGATTCCGGGAAGCTTTTGAGCAAGGATGCGCACCCCCGCTTCGCATTCCCCCCTGCGGATGTTGTACTGCGAGCTGGCTAACTCCCGCCGCACCATGGTGTTGCATATCAGCACCAGGAACTCACCTAAAAAGGGGAGATGCCGATAGCTCAGCTCCCGGCAATCGAGGAAAAGAGCCCTCCCCTTTCGGGCTAAACAGGAGACAAACTGGTCCATTATACCGCACCTGACCCCCACAAACTCGTTCTCCGCCCGCTGGCAGAGCCTTATAAGCTCCCGCTCAGGTATAGAGAGGGCAAAGAGGCTTTTAAGGGTCAGCGCCGAGGCTACTTCAAGGGCGGCTGAGGAGCCGAGTCCGGCTCCCTGGGGGATATCCCCTTGGAACACCACCCGGCACCCACCCAGCTTATACCCCTGCTGGCGGAGGTGGTAAACCACCCCTTTGAAGTAATTGGACCAGTGGTTTTCGGGGTCATACTCAATACGGGAGAGAGGAAAACGGACATAAGAGGCGTAGTCGATGGAGTATAGCTCCACCTCGTCCCCCTCGCTTCTGCTGGCTGCCATGGCGATGAACCTATCGATAGCCACCGGCATAACGAACCCCTCGTTGTAATCCGTGTGCTCACCGATCAGGTTGACCCTCCCCGGAGCCCTGACCACCACCTCGGGGTCACAGCCGAAAAGCTCCCTGAAACTCCCCTTGACCTCCAATACCAGCCCGTTCAAAGACAACTTCCCCTTTATACAGGCTTTGAATTGATTAAGATAAGATAAAAGGCGAACTTCTTAGGATGTTCCCCTCCGACTAAAGATAAGCATCACCCCGCCGAATATCAGAAAGAGCAATCCCCAGCAGAATAGGAATGCGGACATCGAGGAACCGACCGGATTGCTTCCCTTTCTTCCCCTTGCCCATTGAAGACTCTCCTTACCAAAAGATAATATTGAGGGTTGTTGTATCACATTTATGCGGACTGTTCAAAAACCTCCTTTATCATCTTATACACAAATTTCTTGAGTCGCTCTCTTACTTTTTGCTGAAAAATCTATCGAAAAAATGGTTAACAACTATTGCAGTAAAGCCGTCTCCCGTACTGTTAACTGTAGTTATGAACATATCAGGAAAACCGCCAACCAGAGCTAACCAAGTGGCAATTATAGTGGGGTCTTCTAAACCAAGCATGGAAGTAAATAAGGTAGCGCTCCAAAGAGCTGTACCTATAGGTGCAGGGAGTCCTGGCGCGGCAATGGTAAACAGTACATGGGCAGGCCAAGCTATAAACATTAATGTCCAGCTAATTTCAAAATGATAAATATACGCTATTATAAAAGGCGCATATGCTATATAAGCCAGGGCACTGCCATCCATATTGAAGACAGCACCGAACGGAATAACGAAGTCAGCGACTTCGTCACGAACACCGTATTTTTTAGCGTAGATTAAATTGACTGGAAGAGTCGCCATTGAAGAGCAAGTGCCCGCTGCAATAAAACCAGTGGGAACAAAATATCCTTTGAGCACTTTGCGGATAGGCTGTTTTGCCATATACTTAATAATGGTAAAGACATAGAACAGCCACCACACAAGACATAATACAAATGTATAGAAACCCATAGTAATATAATGCCCCATGCCCAAGCGGGCGCCGAAATTTACTCCAATAGTTACACCCAAACACAACAATAACGGAATCATTATGTATGCTATTGTATGCCCTGCCTTGGCAATACCTATTTGAATTTGGCTAAGAAATTTATACAAAGGTTCAATCCATACTGCTATAAACCCTGCTCCTACAGCACCTATGATTGAAAGGAGCGGCATCGAAGCCCCTCCTTTGCCGAGTCTCTGAAGCATCTTCATCATTTCAGAAGAAATACCCGAGAATTCCGATGAAAAAGGTATACCAAAAAGTAATGATGAGGCTACCACCCCTAATAAACCAGCAAGGGTAGAAGTAGCCACAAACCATAATATAACTGAACCGGCAAACTTACCTGCGAGCCCTCTCTTTACCAGAGTAGCAATGGCAGGACTTAATGCACAAAAAATTAAAATTGGCACGATGGCAACAATAAAGTTGATAAAAGCTTTTGTGCCTATCGCAACAGGGTTTAGAACCTCAGGAAAAAAACCACCTAATAAAATACCGGAGACAAGAGCCACAAAAGTCCACAAATAGCCTGGTATTCTTTTCAACATATCTCCTTTATTTCTATATTTATATTTTCAGGTCTCCTTCACGAATAACTACCGCTCCATCAATTCATTATAGAAAAAATCAGCTGTCAAATACTCTATTTATCAAATAATATTGTTTTTGTGAAGAATCTTGAAAAATATAACAAAGCTCGATGTCAAAGGCTGTTATTACGGTTCATGGCTATCCGCTGCCATAAGCTTCACGGAGCGGAGCATCTGGATACTGACCGCCAAAATCCACAGAACAGCCACCGGTCCCAGGTCGGGCTTGGGAGGGACAGGGGCACTCCAGAGGTTGAAGAAGAGCAACAGAGCACCTATAACCATCCCCGCCGAGCCCAGCACCTTGCCAAAGCACCGATGCCGCAGCATGGCATACCCCAAAAGAATCAGCGAAAGGGTTATAAAGATATCCCACACCAGATCGAGCCCCAGGTCCACGAATCGGAGACCGCGAAAGAGGGTCAGGAGTTTCTGCTGCTCCCCGCTGTTGGCAGCCTGGTTGAACAACCCTCCCATATATACGGTAACAGTTCCCTGCACCACAATCATCTCCGCCAGAACCAGAAAGCCCAGAATACCGAAAAGAGCCCCCAGGGTGGAAGCAATAGTAGATCCTTCAGAACTAAGCGCTTTGTAAAGCCCCAGCATCAGCACAATCCCCAGCACCCCTACCGCAGCTATACTGAAATAGACAGCCATAAACAGAGGTCCCTTACCCGGCTCACCTGCCGCCTTCAGAAATTCCTGGGTTGTCTTGGCCTGTGGCGACAGTCTGCTCCACAATATAGGAGCTAAAAAAGGCGCCAACCCTACGATGCCACAGACGCCACCCAGCCTCACTAATCTTCTTCCTTCCTTCATGGATATCCCTCCTTTCATCCTAAAATACGCCCCCTTATCTGCGGAGTTCCGGGCTGAGCTGAGCCTCAACATCCTCTTCCGGGTCCAGGTGAACCCTTTTGCTAAAGAGAAAGAGGAAGCTCATGCATTTTGTCCCCAGATAGACTTCGGAGGTAGAAAGCTGGCAATACCGGGGAATCAACCACAGAGTCCCGTGGTCGGGCAAAGGGGTTCCCTTCCAGACCCCCTCGGGGTAGAGACAAGGGGCAATGGTGGGAAAGCACTCATCCCACCCACCGGTATCATAGTGGACAAAGGGTTCCCCCCATCGGGGAAGCTGGTAGTCTGGGTGAGGCACCTGGGACAGAAACTCCCTCCCCGTAGGCTTATAGATGAGGGATATGACCTTCCCCCCTAACTGCGGTAGGATTAACAGCCGCAGGGTATCATCCTCAAGGAGAACACCATCCAAGGCACCAATCTTTATGCTCTTTATTCCGGTCATCCATTATTTAACCAATATATCGGGGATTAAAAATACCTTCCCCTCGTATTCGACCCTTATGGTGGGCCAATGGGGGAGTCGGGTAAGCACCTCTATATGGTCGTCATAGACGATGATAGTATCCTCCACCTTTGCCCCGGTGATGGTGGGGTCCCAGGCGAATGCCTGGCGTGAGTGAACCGCCTCGGGAGAGCCCGGGTAAGCCAGCCAGTCCCGCTCCTGATAACCGATAGCTCCCCCCTGATGATGCCTCTCCCATTCGCCGGGATAGCCCCCCTCGGCATAGGCCTCTTGGGCAGCTTTCAGTATATCCCCTGCCAAGCGCCCCGGGCGAGAATTAGCCAGATAACAGGCAGCCACCCGGGCGGTTGCCCTCATCCGGCGGCGCAGCTCCAGCGGAAGGGGCCCGAAATGGACCAGGCGGGTGGTAGCGATGACCAACCCCCATCGGCGGGCACAGATGCTAATCATGGCATATTTTTGCAATCTCTTATTGGTAGGGATGGCGTGTCGATAGCTGTAAATCCGGTCGTCAACCCCGACCAGTATAACCGTGGGTCTAACCCCCCGCCGGAGAAGCTCATCGGAAATGAGGGCTTCGATCTCCTTTTCACTCATACCCGGCTGGATGCTGCGGCATACCTTATCCACCCCCAGAGCACACTCCTGTCCCAGCCATCGGTACTTCTTTATCTCGCTGTCGGTCAATTGATAACGGAGTTGCCCCAATTCCTCATTCAGCACCACAGCATCGGAGTAAGGGATGTCAGAAGCCACCCTCCCCTCTCCGGTTAGACTTTTAATAATCTTCCATTTCTTATCAGGGACGAGCTTATCCTCATACCATTTGAACCCCTTGAGCCGAAACCCCAGTCCCTGAAGCTCCTCCTCCATCACCCGCCCCGCTTCGCTGTTGCTGCTTACCAAGTAGCGCTCCCCGCTAGGCAATATCAGAATTGAACACACCCCCTCCTCGCTGGTGATGATCACATGGTTATCCCCCCCTGCGGTGATCCAGGCGAAGTTGGCGGTGGTGGAAAGGAGCAACCCTCCAAACCCCTTCTGTTTTAAGAAGGCGACTACCCTTTTCACCTTCTCTTCTATCTCCTGAACCCTTTCTGCCTGAGTAATGGAGAGAGACTCCTGAGGGGTATAGGAGGAGGCTTTAACCTGGGCAAATAGAAAAGCAGACAAACAACCCATAATTAGCATCACATAGCAGGCTCTCATCGACAATCTCCTCTACTATAACCTCTTCCCAGGGATAAGAAAAGGGGAGTTATCCCTCCTCGGATGAAGAAGAAGCCAACCCTGAAGCTGACGAAAGAAAGAATAGGGTAATGTATCTCCTCCCCGTTCTAGTATTCATCAAAAACCCCCATTATATCCGCAATTCAGGAGAGGCAAATCTCCCCTTTTATAACCTTCTACCCCTTAGAGTGGCTAATAGGTAATAAATTTTACCCTCCAATGTAGCTCAGGTTGATTATTAATCTTAAACCTGAACTTATAGATGGACGGGGAGACCTGCCAGCTGGTGCAGGGCACTGCACTCTGGCAGACAGCGAACTTGTATCCCGGAGTATGGTAAAGGGTAAGAGTGTAGCTAACCCCCGCCAGATTGGTGCTCAACCCTTGGAGGGTGCTCTCTTTGGGTACCCAGGCGACATCTTCCAGGTCAATCCCCCCCTGGGTGATATGACGGTCGGTAGAGATTATCTGAGGCATACTTTGCTTGACATGAAGTGCTATTACCCGGCAGGAGCTGGGTTTTAGGGTGACCCTCATCTCCCTGGTGAACTCCCCCAAGAATTCGTCTCCCCAGTAATCGTAGGCGAGGCAGGTATCCTTTTCTGGCAATCCGAGCCGGGAGAAGATGAGGTGGATAACCTCTTCCTCCTCGCCGAAATTAAATACCCCCACTATCCACCACCGCTCAAACCCCTTTTCCACCGACAACAGCCATATCCGAGGTGGCAGCCCTCGGTTCACCTGGTAAAAACCCCCACTACCACCACCATCGTAGACCCTGATAGCCAGCAGGTTCTCCCTGGGGGGTGCCCAGTTCACCACCTCCTGGGGGATGGTGTATTGGCGAAACCGGTACCAGAGGCGCTCGGCATCGGGAGGGAACTTGCCGGTGGTTCCGATGAGCTTGCCATTCATATAGGTAGCATCTGCATCGTCAATCTTTCCCAGCTCTAGAACCATAGGTCCGGGGACCCATTCTTCGGGGATGGTGAACTTAAGACGATACCACCCATAGCCATCGTAATCCTGGTAGCCAGCATCTTCCCACCTGATGCCGATGGGTATGGGTGCCCAATCCCGAATATCTAAATCCGGCTCCTTCCAGGCGGGGTCGTCCCCCTTTTTAAACAGCCATGTCCGGTCGAGTAGGAGGGTCTCTGGAGTCCCCTCCTTCCCAGCGGTAGAGAGGAGAGGGGCAGTGGTCTCCTCTATCTCCCACATATCGAAGGGGCGGGCGGGCACCCCGTAAACAGGGAGGGTCCGCTGCAAGAGACGAATCCTCTCCTCTGGAAGCTGGATTAATCTATCGCTGAAAAGGTTCATTCCCCCCGACAGACTGACGATGGAAGCCCACATCTGCGCCTGCTGGAGGTTCAGGGGTGGTCTGACCACCAGGCAGTCGGGGTCGTTGAACCAGACCCGGCGGTGGAAGAAGAACCGGTTGGCAGTAGCCCGTATGCAAGGAAGGATGCTCTCCCAGCGGACGGAGACATCCTGCCCGATGCGCATCCCATCGACAACCCCTACGGAAGGACCCAGCGGCGCCCCGCACCCAAGAATAAACCTCTCCTCCCCTACTCCCTCCCTGATGGTCTCCAGTCCCAGTCGACAGGCTTCGATGGGAGATAGCGGAAGGTGATAGACCCCTCCCCGGGCGGCAAAGAAGACAAAGTCTATCTTCACATAATCGTATCCCCACTCATTGACCACCCGATGAAAGAGCTGATAAAGCCACTGCTTGGCTTCAGGGTGGGTGGGGTCGAGGGCGTAAATCTTCCCTCCCCAGAATTGGTTTTCCCAGACCTGTAGGGGTCTCCCCTCCTCGTTCTTAATTAGCCAGCCAGGATGTTCCTTGAAAATAGAGCTCCTCTCCGCAATGGCAAAAGGAGCCACCCAGAGACCCGCCTTGAACCCTTGGTGGTGAATCTGGTCGGTCAGCCAGCGATGCCCGTGGGGGAACTTCTGGTTGGTGTCCCAGTCGCCCGCCGCCTGCTGGAAGCCATCGTCAATCTGGATATATTGGAGACCAAAGGGCTTGAAGGCAACGGCGGCGAAATTGAGGTTTTCAATAATGTCAGTCTCCTTCACGCCATCGAAGTAATAATACCAAGAGCACCAACCGGTGGGGACCTCATCCTCTGCAGGAGGAGCGATAGAGGGGCTCTTCTCCTGGGTAGCCTCGTAGGATAGGCGAGCATATTCTTCCAGCAAGAGGAGAGGGGCTTTGCCGCATAGGATAAGAAGCTGGTCGGTAACCAATTCCTCTCCGGGCGAGAGGTGCCGGTACCCGAAATCGCCTCTCGCCTGAAACCGCAAGCCCTGGTCATCGGACAGCAGGTTCAAGGTATTGGTGGAGCTCAGGTTGGTAATCCACCCCAGTGCTACCCCCTCACTTGATGTTGGGTTATAGAAGGCGGTGTTCCAGTAGCTGGTAAGCTTCCTGCCCACCCCGATAGGCTCCACCACCGCCCTGTCCCATGAGTGATAGCCATTTAGTAGCATCTTGCAGCGGCGGGGCTGGGGACCGAGCCTCAGCTCCGCTGGGGGGGAAACCTCTATTAGATCCACTTCCCTTAAGGTGAAGGGAGAGGAGGTTTGATTGATCAAAGAGAGCTGTAGAGTTGCTCCTGTAAGCCTTTGATAAAGGATAAATTGGAGTTTAAGCTGAAGTCCTTTGTGAGGTAGCTGGGCGCTGAGCTCCAGAAGTTCACCCTCCCCCCACTTGGTGGTAACCTTCCTTTTTATCCCACGGAAGCTCCCCTTGAGATCCACGGTGCTGACCACCTGTTGGGAACCGAGGGTCAGGGTAGAGGCGGCGGAGGAAATCATTGCTTCCCAGCCCTCGCCGCTCCACCGATAGAGGCTCCAGCGCCCCTCAGACTGCTGAAAAACTATCTTAAGCTTCTTGGTGGCAATAACCAGCCCCTGCTGAGGGCTACCCTTACCCACCTCCAGAAGCAGAAATGGAACTGAGAAGGCTGCGATTAAAATCAAGGGTAAAATTAGCTTTTTAAGGTCCATTTCTCGCCCCTTTTTGAAAAAGCGGGGACATCACAGGCCTCTTTTAAAAAAGAGACCTTTCCTTTTTGAGAATTAGAGTATTGTCACCTCTCGGTTATCCCGGTCGAGAATGTAATGGCTAGTAGTCGCAGATAGATAGCGGGGTATAAGGATGGTAAAGTCGGCTATCACCTCCACTAGCTTCTCCCTGCCCACCTCGCCGAGGACATCAATAGGTATGAAGACCTGGCGGGAGCTGGGGGTTACCTTGTCCTTCTCGCACTGCCTCCAAACCCAGCGGCGGGTGAGAACCTCGTAGTCATCTTTATAGACAACCTCCCCGGAGGGAACCTTTTCCCATTGGTCGAAACCCATTGGCAGGAACCTCTCCTCATCGGTGGTAAAACAGAGGTATATGTTGCCCTTTATGGTCTCTATATCATGTCCCCCAACGGGAATCAGATGTTTGATTGATAGAGCGTTATACAGGTTTACTAGATTGTTGATAGAAGGGAGATAGCTCCCCTTCAAAATCCTCCTCCCCATAGCCTCAATAGAGCTGTAAAACTTGCTGGCGGGGATACCCAGACGCTGGAAAGCTTCCCTCCAGGGCTTGATAAAAGGGTGCTCCTGGATTCTGGGATAGGGAAAAGCCTGCTGAAAATCCCTTTGAACCTGCTGAAAGAGCTGGTTTACCTGCTCAGAGGTACCCGAATTGTCAAGGTCATAGAGAACGACCACCCCGATGGTCATCTCAGGGAAAAGGTCAAAGAGCCTCTTATCGATGATAAACTTCATTGTTTTTTATATACAGAGCAGAAAAAACCGCGCACCAGACCTCGAAGAGATGGCTCTCTCTATCTTTAAAAAAGGGCGTTCTCTGCCAACACTCTGGCTGCCTCACTCAGGGAGGTGGTAACCGCTGATATGGTACGGGAGATACTGCGATTAGCTTCGGTCAACTCAGAGAGCTTCAGCCGCCCGATAGATTCGGTGACCATTGCCTCAGCATCTAATAGATGTTTGGACTTCAAAGAGCCCTGGGCAATGCGAATCTCCCCCAGAAGCGCTTCCAGAAAGGAACTCATGAGCCTCTGTCCGCCTGCCATCTCATCAGGCTTGAAAGTTGACAGGCTGGCAAGCATCTTGCTCGCAATTATAAGCTCAGACTTTATCTTCTCCCCATACTGATAGTGAAGGATGGCTTCCTTTAGATCCATTGCCTACCTGCTTCCTATAGCTTTTTCATTTTACATGGCGCCTACACCCCAAAAGCCCTATATGCTTTGGGAATGAATAATTTATATCAAAGAACTTAAAAGGTGTCAAGGAATTTAAGAGGCAACCTTTCCATTCATTCTCCGGATTGACTGAAGTGAGATGAGCGGTAGCCCCGACCACTTGAGGGCGAATCCGCCTTATGATATCAGGGACCTCTGCCCACGATATATTAGAACCGTTGCAATCGACCAGATGAAGCTCATGACCCTCCTCCTCAATGACCGATGCCAGATGAGCCAGCCCCATCGGTGGCGCCACATAATCTCCCATCACCGACCATCTCCGGTGAGGGGGGTCAATAAGTAGAACCCTCAAGATGAAAAACCTCTCCCTAAGAGGTCTCGCTCTCGCGAAGCTGTCCTCTTAATATATAGGAAAGCTACTTCTTGCCCGGACCGTGGAGCGTCTTTCCGGGCAACTCCCCGGTGTGTTCGTTGTGGTCGACCACCATTCTGCCGTTGACGATGACATAGTCAATACCGACGGGATACTGTTTCGGTTCGGTGTAAGTAGCCTGGTCGGAAATGGTCGAGGGGTCAAACACCACCAGGTCAGCGAAGTTCCCCTTCTTTATAGAACCTCGTTCATGGAGCCCCATCTTAGCCGCCGGCATAGAGGTCATCTTCTTTATCGCCTCGGGCAGGGTGAGTAGCTTCTTCTTCCGGACATATAGCCCGAGGAAGCGAGGGAAGGTGCCATAGTTTCTGGGATGTGGGATCCCCCGGCTCAGTAGTCCATAAGGGGCGAGGGCTACCCCATCGGAGCAGAGCATCACCAGGGGGTGCTTCAGGACCAAACCAGTGTTCTCCTCGCTCATTCCGAAGCCGACAATGGATATATCCCCGCCCTCCTCGATTAGCAAATTGCAGGAGAACTCATAGGGGTCTTGCTTCCGCTCGGCGGCAGCCTCGCTGATATATTTGCCTTCCAGAGGGCGGTTCTTCTCGGTG
>Ga0209979_1004636_pt1 | contig 11270 bp, 10 predicted proteins | sample AnhtaG_FD_183114 | JGI IMG/M metagenome (GOLD analysis project Ga0209979, IMG submission 183114) | Deep subsurface microbial communities from Anholt, Denmark to uncover new lineages of life (NeLLi) - Anholt_01485 metaG (SPAdes) (version 2) | ecosystem: Environmental > Aquatic > Marine > Oceanic...
AACCGGGTGGTTGATTATTTCAGGAAGCAGAGCAAAGTGGAAAAGGTGGCTTTAGAGGATGATATAACTTTGGTTAGTGAGTCAAATCCGGCGCTTACGGCAGAAAGAGAGCTTGAAATTGAGGAACTGATCAAAAATGTGGAGAAATTATCTCCAGCTCAACGGGAGGTAATTTCACTCCGTTTTGGCGCTGAGCTTTCTACTACAGAGGTAGCCAAAGTCTTGGGGAAAAATACAGGCACAGTAAAGGCTTTGCAATATAATGCCATAGTGGCATTAAGGAAAATATTTCCAGGTGGCAAGTAAAATATGAATCAGAGGTCAGAAGATATTCTCAATGAGTGCCTAGAACGAATGCTCAAGGATGAAAGCATTGAGGGTTGTCTTAAGGTTTATCCTGAGCAAGCATCTGAACTAGAGCATTTACTCAAAATCAGCCTTGTCTTTATTCAAAAATCTTCTGCTATTCAACCTGCTCCTGAGTTTAAGGCAAGAATTCGTTCGCGACTTCAGGCGATGTTTTATGCCCAGCAGGAGAAGGTGGAAAGGAGAGCAAGGATTTCTATTTGGTACAGAAGATGGGCTCTAGCTATGACTGCTATTTTAGGCTTTCTGCTTATTGCTGTAGGAACAGTTGCTGCTTCAGCATATTCTTTGCCCGATGAGCTTCTTTATCCTGTTAAGTTAGCTGGAGAGCAAGTGAGACTAACATTGGCTTTCTCTGATATGGACAAAGCAGAGCTGCATATTCAGTTTGCTGAGCACAGGGCAATAGAAATTGCTGGAATGGCTTGTCAAGGGAAAGATGGTAAAATTTCTGTATTGACTGAGCAATTTGCTAACCACTTGAACCAAATATATAAAGCTGAAAAGAAGGAGGGAATTACGGAAAGGGGACCAAAAGCACCAGCTGCAACTTCAGCTCCGCCAGAGGAGGCAGAGGCTTTTGATGAAGGAAGGGGTACGGAGGAACTGAAGATAATGCTAAGCGATAGCCGTGAAAAGAGTTTATATATATTAGAGAATGCTTTAGAAAAGGCCCCTCAAGCAGCTAAGCCTGGCCTGCAACAAGCTATCAAGGCTATAAAAGAAGATTATGATGAAACACTTTCTAAGGTAAGAAGTGGCTCAAGCCAATAATTTGGTAAAAAACTTCTTTTAGGAGGTGGGTGGTGAGGAGTATAATAAGGAAGGATAATGGGTTTTGAAGTTCTTTATCGTAAGTGGCGTCCGCAGACTTTGGCTGAGGTGGTGGGGCAGGAACCAGTAACTCAGACTTTGCGCCATGCAGTGGAGAGCGAGAAGATAGCCCATGCTTACCTTTTTTGCGGTCCCCGGGGTACAGGGAAAACCAGCACGGCGCGCATTTTAGCTAAAGTAGTTAACTGCCCCAATCAAGTGCACGGTGAGCCATGTAATACTTGTAATATATGTCGCTCGATTACCGAAGGCAGAGCTTTAGATATGATAGAAATAGATGCTGCTAGCAATCGTGGCATCGACGAAGTTCGTAGCCTCAGGGAAAAGGTGAATTATGCTCCCAGTCTTGCTCGCTATAAGGTATACATTATAGACGAAGTCCATATGCTTACTGAGGCAGCTTCCAATGCCTTGCTCAAGACCTTGGAGGAACCGCCTCCTTGTGTGATTTTTATCTTAGCTACTACAGAACCGCATAAGGTGATACCTACTATTATGTCGAGATGTCAGCGATTTAATTTTCGTCGCCTGTCTCAAACAGCGATAATAGATAAACTGGAGCTAATATGTCAAAAAGAGGACATTCATGTTGGATTGGAATCTCTCAAGCTTATTGCTCAGGCAGCCACTGGAAGTCTCCGTGATGCTGAAAATATATTGCAACAATTACTTGCTTACTATGGCAGCCAAATTAACTTTGATCAGGTTCAGGCGGCATTGGGATTAACCGGTGATCAGAGAGTTAGGCAATTAGCAAAACATATTGTTAATAAGAATATCTCCGCTGGCCTACAAGTTATAAATAGCGTCAATAACGATGGCATTGACCTCCGCCAGTTTAATCTGGAGTTAGTGAAATATCTCCGAGGATTATTGCTGGCTAAATCTCAATGTGAAGAGGCCCTAGACGCTACTAGTGAAGACTTATCTGAGATGAAAGGACTTGTGGCTACCGCCACATTAGAATACTTGCTTGGGGCAGTCAAACTTTTCTCCAGTATAGATTTTCGCAGTGATAGTTATTCCACTTTGCCTCTAGAGTTAGCTTTAATAGACTGTGCCTTATCTTCGATGACAGGGCAAGAGGAGTCAACCGCAACTGAGCCTCCGGAGATAAGGGAAGTTACTGAATCAGCACATGAGTTAATCCAGGCTACTCAAGAAGCTGAAATCCCTGTAGTGACAAGCAGTACTGAGACTTCACACACAGAGGCTCCTCAAGATATTGACTACGTGTGTACTCAGTGGAAGGAATTCATTCAATCTTTACGGGGGGAGGGTTCCAGCGGCAATTTAGACGCTTTTTTGCGTAGCGCCTGTGAGCCAGTGGCTCTTGAGGACGATACTTTAATATTAGGGTTTTATTATCCCTTCCATAAAGAAAAGATTGAAGACCCTAAGTATCGACATCTGATAGAGAAAAAGCTTAAAGAAGTTTTTGGTCAGCCTTATAAGGTAAGGTGTATCTTGGTTGACCATAAAAGGAAAATCCCGCCTCAAGCAGGGGAGCAAAGCCCTGTGATCAAGGCTGCTCTGGAAATGGGAGCCAAGATTATTGACCAGGGATTGTAAGAGGGTGGAATTAATATAACGGGATTAGCTTAGAAAATGGTAATTTCTTGTGAACCCCTAGCCAGGTTAATCGAAGCATTTAATAAATTACCCGGAATTGGACCCAAGAGTGCTCAACGGTTGGCTTATTATTTATTGCATAGGCCGGATGAAGAAGCCGAAGTTTTAGCTGAGGCTATTTTGGCTCTCAAGGAGAAGATAGGGCTTTGCTCAGTTTGTCTTAATATCACCGATTGTGACCCTTGCCTCATTTGCCAGGATAAGGAGCGCGACCATTCTAAAATCTGTGTTGTTGAGAGGCCCTCAGATATTCCTCCTCTAGAGCGGACTGGGAAGTATAAAGGTGTTTATCATGTGCTCCATGGAGCTATTAGCCCGGCGCAGGGAATAGGGTCTGAGGAGTTGAAGGCGAAGGAGCTTTTATCTCGCCTTCGAGATGGTTCAGTAACTGAGATAATCCTGGCAACCAATCCTAATCTAGAAGGTGAAACCACTGCTATGTATCTTCGCCGCATGATACTCCCTTTAGACATTCGCATTACCCGGCTAGCTCGTGGCTTGCCCTTTGGTGCTGACCTGGAATATGCCGATGATATGACCTTGGGTCAAGCTCTTGAGGATCGACGGGAATTCTAAAAAGGTGTGGATGGGAACACCCCGAAGTTATCAAACTCAAGCCATTATTATTAAGCAAACCAAGCTTGGCGAAGCTGATAAAATTCTTACTATTTATACTCCCGAGTTTGGCAAGCTGAAAGCGGTAGCTAAGGGGACTTGCCGCCCAGGAAGCAAATTTGGGGGTAATGTAGAGCCTTTGACTCATAGTTTGATGATGCTGGCCAGAGGGCGTAACCTTGATATTGTTACCCAAAGTCAAACTATTGATGGTTTCCTAACTTTGAAAAGCGATTTGTGGTACATGGCCTGTGGCTTTTACCTTTTGGAGCTTGTTGATTCCTTTACTGTAGAGAATAGTGAGAATCCCCTCTTATTTGATCTGTTGCTCGATACTTTACATCGGCTGTGTCGGGCTGATAGCAGCGAAATCGTGTTACGCTATTTTGAGCTTCATTTTCTTCATTATCTTGGCTACCGCCCTCAATTGCATCAATGTGTCATCTGCGATTCGCCTCTCCAGCCGGTAGTCAACTTCTTCAGTTCTAGCCAAGGTGGAATTCTGTGTCCCCATTGTAGCGAGAAAGAGCCTGAGTCTCGTCCTCTTTCGGTTGACGCTTTGAAAATTCTCCGTTTGTGGCAAGACTGTGATTATGCCACAACAAAGCGAGTAAGGGTGAAAGCGGAATTATCTTCGCAGTTGAAGCAGGTGGTGCAGGGATATATAAAATATCTTTTGCAACGAGAGATTAAATCATTGGCTTGGCTGGAGGAGCTAAAGGGGAGTTGACAACAATTATGAAAGAAATTAAAATCGCCTTCACAATTAAAACCGGTGCGGTTGTGATATAGGGTGTTTAAATTTGGATATTAGTTGGCGTTTCAAAGCTAGACATAAATTTGCGCACTATCCTCGAGCTGAAGCTCATCCTTTGAGAGGATGAGCCAAAATTTTGTTAGGGAGAAGATGAGAAAATGTACTTTATAATAGCAGGCTTAAGCAGTACAGGGAAAAATCTTGCTGAACTTCTGGTTAAAGAAAGGAGTGAGGTGGTAGTTGTAGACTCAGATGAAGCGAGATGTGCTGAAATGGCAACGTCTTCTGACGTTATGGTGATAATAGGGGATGCTACCCAAAAGTCAGTTCTGGAAGAAGCGAGGGTCAGTAGTGCAGACGCTTTAGTTGCCTTAACTAATGATGACTCAGATAATTTAATGATTTGTATGACAGCCAAGGAAATGGGAGCAAAGAAAGTGATTTCTCTGGTGAACGACGCGGTGCATGTGGAAACTTTTAAACAAGCTGGAATTGGCTTCCAGGTTAAGCCCCATGCTGTGGTAGCAAAGCATATCAGCCGAATGATTTTACAGCCTTATGTGAAGGATTTCCTCTCTTTTGAAAGGGCAGAGATCTTCGAAATAGAAGTTGAGGAAGGTATGAGGTGCATTGGGAAGCAAGCCTCTGAACTAGGGACCCCTAATGGCATGAAAATCCTGGTGATAGAGCGGCAGGAGAAATATTTGAATGAAGATATTATGATAGAGTCCAAAGATTGGCTGGCTCTCATTGTAGATCGAAAGTCTACAAAGAAGGGAGTCGAATTTATGAATAAATGGTTTACCAAAGGGTAAGATTAACCCTGCATATCGTTGGTTCGGTTCTAAAATACCTCGCTTTAATTTACATTTTCCCCTTAGCAGCAGCTTTCTATTATAGCGAGAACTGGTGGATTTTTTTATATTCGCTACTGCTCACTTTAGCTATTGGCCTATCCCTTGAATTTGGATTTAAAACTACAAGGGAAGTAGAACGTGCCGATGGGTTTTCCATAGTGGCTTTCACCTGGCTTCTTGTGCCCCTCCTTGGTGCGGTCCCTTATGTGTTTTTGGGGTGGAATTTCCTCAATGCCTTTTTTGAAGCCATGTCTGGTTTCACTACCACTGGTGCTACTATACTGGAAGAGGTGGAAAGCCTACCTAGAAGTGTCCTTTTGTGGCGTAGCCTTACCCAATGGCTAGGTGGGATGGGAGTAATAGCTCTTTTTATTGCTATCTTACCAAGGCTAGGAGTAGGAGGCTCTCAGCTCTTTGAGCGGGAATTTCCCGGCCCTATGCCTGAAAGGTTTCGTCCCAGAGTTAAAACCACGGCAAGGCTTCTTTGGATAATTTATGTGGCTTTCACTGTTGCTGAGATAGCGCTCCTCTATTTTCTGGCTAAACTTAAGCTCTTTGACTCAATTTGCATTTCCTTTTGTACCCTCCCTACTGGCGGATTTACCCCTACTACAGGGAGTATTGGAGCTTATGCTAACCCCTTAGCTGAATATATCATCATGGTCTTTATGCTTCTAGCTGGCACAAATTTCCTTATCCATTATCACGTTTTAAGGGGAAACTTCAAAATATTTAAAGATGAGGAATTCAGGCTTTACTTGATTCTTTTAGCCTCGGCTGCGTTACTGCTAATCCTTTCACAGGGTCTTAGCTCATATCGGTATAGTCTCTTCCAGGCGCTCTCGATCATGACTACTACTGGCTTTGTTACTTACGATTTTGGTTCCTGGCACTTCGGCGCCAAAATGGTGCTTTTAGCTTTGATGTTCATCGGAGGCTGTGGTGGCTCCACTGGGGGAGCGGTAAAAGTGGTACGGACTTTAACTCTGCTGAAACATAGCAGGGTGATGATGAGGAAAGCTATTTCTCCCAAAGCTGTGATCCCGGTTAAATATAACCAAAAACCACTATCAGAGGAAATAATTCGAGATATAATCTCTTTTGTTTTTCTTTACCTCCTTGTGGCGGCTATGGCTTCTATAATACTTGGTTTTTTAGGACTTGATTTGGAAACATCGATCTCAGCAGTGGCTGCTACTTTAGGGAATGTAGGGCCTGGATTGGGTGGAGTCGGTCCTGCTTTAAATTATGCCTGGCTTCCTGGAGCAGGGAAGCTGCTTTTAATTATCTGCATGTGGTTAGGCAGGTTGGAATTATTTACAGTTTTGATGATATTTTCGCCTTACTTCTGGAGAAGATAATTTCTAGTGGAAAGACGGAAATAACCAAGCTATACTTTAGGTAGGCAAATGATAAAGGTTGCTTTTCAAGGAGAAAGGGGTGCTTTTAGTGAAGATGCTGCCATAAAGCTTTTTGGAGAAGGCATTGACTTCTTACCCTGTGTTCGCCTTTGGGATGTTTTTCAAGCTGTGTTAGAGGATAACATTAGTTTTGGTGTGGTTCCTGTGGAGAACTCTCAAGCTGGCAGTATCAATGAGACCTATGATTTGCTATTGGCATATCCCCTTAATATATTTGCCGAAATCATCCTTAGGATAAGCCATTGTCTAATGGCTCTGCCTGGGGAAAAATTGGCTGACATAAAGACAATTTATTCCCACCCTCAAGCTTTGGCTCAATGTGAGGAATTTTTAACCAAATTGAAGGTTGAAATTGTGCCTAGCTATGATACTGCTGGCAGCGCCAAAATGATAAAAGAAAATCAGTGGAAGGGATTTGCTGCTATAGCTAGTAAGAGGACTGCTGCTATTTATGGCTTAGAGATCTTGATGCCACAAATTGAAACCAACATCAATAATTATACTAGGTTCTTTGCTATCTCTAAGCAGAAAGCTAAGCCGGTTGAGAAAAATAAGACCTCTCTCATCTTTTCAGTTAAACATGTACCTGGTGCTCTGCATGAAGTCTTAGGTATTTTTGCCACTAGAAATATAAACTTGACAAAATTAGAGTCCAGGCCAAGTAAAAGCAAGCCCTGGGAGTATGTTTTTTACGTTGATTTTGAAGGCCACTCGGATGACAAGATTTATCAAGAAGCTATAAAAGAGCTACAAAGAAAAGCTACTTTTGTCAAGATACTGGGCTCTTATCCTCAAGCTAAGCAATAACTAGATTAGCCTTGCTTTTAGCTTTTTGTATGTGGCAGCTAGGGCTTCCGATATAACCTTGGTATTGAACAGTACAGGCATAAAATTAACGTCACCTTGCCATCGAGGCACTATGTGAGTATGAAGGTGGTATTCTATTCCAGCTCCGGCAACTTTGCCTATGTTTAAGCCAATGTTGAAACCCGCAGGTTTCAACGCTTCCGTTAAAAGTTTCACGGCTCTTTTAACAACATCGAGGTGCTCCTTTATTTCGTCATCTGTTAAATCTTGGAGATTTGCTATATGTCGATAAGGGGCTACCATTAAGTGTCCAGGGCTATATGGGAAGGCATTCAAAATTACGAAATTGTTTTGACCACGGTAGAGGATAAAATTTGCCTCATCGTTATTTTCTCCAGGCTTTTGGCAAAGGATGCAAGCACCTTCCTTCGGCTTCTCTATGTATTCTATCCTCCATGGTGCCCAAATCCGTTCCATTGACTTGGTATGATATTATCCTGTCTCTGAGTTAATTACAATAGCGTATTGGTCAAGTAAATTGCTTAGTTTTAAGAAATTGTTAAGCTTCGGGTCTACGCCCCGGGACGTTAATCAGCTCCTTAATCAATTTTATCAGGAACAAGAGTTAACCAAGTCAGTAAGATGAGGCAACTTGCCCCAGAACACGATAGGTACGATTGAGATGCCTTCCAAATCAGTTTACTCTAAGTAATCCTTGAGCTTTCGACTCTTGCTGGGGTGGCGTAGCTTGCGCAAAGCTTTCGCTTCAATTTGGCGGATCCTCTCTCGAGTTACATTGAATTCTTGCCCTACTTCTTCTAAGGTTCGAGTGCGTCCATCTTTAAGACCAAATCTGAGCTGTAGCACCCTTTTCTCTCGCGGAGTAAGCTCATCAAGCACCCTATCTATTTGTTCTTTGAGTAGCTGCTGTGCAGCAACTTCGCTTGGCGCTGGGCTGGTATGATCCTCGACAAAGTCACCCAAGCGACTGTTTTCTTCTTCACCAATGGGCGTCTCTAGCGATATTGGCTGGTGGTGAAATAAATCCATAATTTCTTCTACCTTTTCTGGAGTCATATTTAGTTGGTTGCCAATTTCTTCGTAACTGGGTTCATATCCGAATTCTTGAGTTAATTGCCGTTTCGTTCGCAATAACTTATTAATTGTCTCCACCATATGCACTGGAATGCGGATAGTGCGAGATTGATCAGCTATAGATCGAGTAATGCCTTGCCTAATCCACCAAGTGGCGTAGGTACTAAACTTGTAACCCTTTCTATGCTGAAATTTATCTACAGCCCGCATAAGACCAATATTCCCCTCTTGGATAAGGTCAAGGAGGGACATACCGTGTCCGATATATTTCTTGGCAATGCTAACCACCAGACGTAAGTTTGCCTCAGTGAGATGTTTTTTTGCCGTTTTCGCCTCCTCTCTCACCTTTTCAAAGTGGGCTTTAAATTGACTATTATGAGAACGGAGCCGAGAGAGGAATTCACTGCTAACTAGTAAAGCCTTTATTTCCTGCCATGAAGCTTTATCTCCAATGAAAGTCAACAATTGCGGTGGCAGAAGCTGGCTGCTCAGGGAAAGATCCACAAGAGCTTTTTCTGACGAGGCGGTTTCCTTGTCAATCCTTTGAGCAACGGCTGTTATCAATGCTGGGTTTATCTCGTTATCGATAGTAGCGTGAAATTTAGGATCTGTGATTGTCTCTGCTAGACTACGGGAATGGTCGATGCCTAAGTACTCTTTGATAACTTCGACAACAGGATAAGCCTTAAATAGTCGTGAGGTTAGAGCGGCTGCCATATCAACCGCTGAGGGAAATTTGTTATGTTTCTTAAAGTAGGCATCTTCAATTTTTTCCAAGTGGCTTTCTTGCTCTATTTTGCTGGATAGTTCCCTCTCTTCAACAGCTGTGAGAAGTGGCACTCTACCGATTTCATGAAGGTACATGCGAGTCAAGTCATCAGTTACTTCATATTCCTCCGGCGCTACTTGCGGTTTAGCTTCTTCAGTAGTTATTTCCTCCGTTGTCTCTTCATCAGCCGCAACACCAGTGTCTTCGGCTTCCCCTTCGTCGGTGGGGGTTTCCTTTGGTGTTGGTTCCTCACCCTCATTTAGGTTAAGTGTTCTGCCTTCAATTGGATCTGTCATCTAACCTCTTTTCTTGCTAGTTTACCTCGTTTAATGAAAACCTCCTTGAGTTGTTCACTGGCTCTTATTCCTTGTTCATCCAGCTTAACTAGTTCGGCATTCACCCCTTCTTCCTCTCTGGTAAAATTGAGTATTAGTTCTCTCCCTGCCTCTAACCTCTTTGACAACCGCTCTTGCAAGCTAAGAATGCAATCGTTCAGGGCGTACTGCTCCCTACCATTTTTATCTAAGATTGGCTTATTCATTAAGTAGTTTAAATGTTCTAATAGATTAGCGTCAAGTTTCTCTCTAAGCGCGGAAATGTTTTGGGAGCATTGCCACTTGGTGAAGATCTCACGGTTCTCTGTACTTTCAAAATGCTCTGCTGATAACTCTTGAGCTACCTGGCGAAGTTCTGGATATTGGAGTAGCAGGGCTAAACAATATTCCTCAATAGGACTGGATACGAGTTGATGAGTGAAGCGAGGTTGTTCTATTACCTTGGTTAATCGTTGTCTCCTTTGATCAGCTTGCGATTTTCTCAAAGCGGCTGTTATGGCAGACTCACTGACTTTTAACACATGTGCCAGTTTTCGTACATAATGAGATTGTTGTACGGGGTCTTTTATTTCGTAAATTAGGGGCAGTAGTTTTTGTACGGCTGAGGATTTATCTTTGGCTTTATTGATGTCAACCTTGCTTGTTACAGTCTCAAAGGCAAAGTCAAGCGCTGGCTGAGCTTTTTCTACAAGGTTTTGCCAAAGGGTGGGATTCTCACCTATCACTTCGTCAGGATCTTTGCCCTGAGGCATTAAGATAGCCTTTACTTCAGCTTTATCTAGGGAGCGTGCCGATACCTCTGCACTGCGCAAAGTAGCCTCCTCTCCAGCAGCATCCGCATCAAGAGCCAAAGCTATGTTTTTGGTCAACCTCTTAGCAATGGCTACTTGCCTTTCAGTTATGGAGGTTCCCATTGAGGCAACTACATTTTGCCATCCGTGTTGATGGGCTGTGAGAACATCCATATAGCCTTCCACGATTATTACTAAATTTTTTTGTCTAATGGCACTCTTAGCCTTGTCAATTCCATAAAGGCTACTGCTCTTGTCAAAAATTGGTGTTTGGGGTGAATTAATATATTTAGGCAGGGATTCGTCTAAGGTTCTAGCTCCAAAACCAATAACCTGACTTTGCACATCACATATGGGAAATGCCAAGCGGTTACGAAACCTATCGTAACTATTCCCTACCTCCTTCTCTATTATCAGGCCAGCTTCAATTAGCTCCTGTTCCTCGTATCCCTTACTCATTAAGAATTTCTTAAGGGCATCCCAACTATTGGGGCTAAAACCCAGTCGGAACTCCCTAATAGTTTCAGGAGCAATCTTTCTCTTGTTGAGATAATTTCTGGCTGCTTCGCCAGCCTTGGTACTTAGAAGCAAATGATGGAAGTATTCAGCTGCCACCGCATTAATTTGGAATAATCTTCCCTTCTTTTTATCCTCAGCACTGCCTGACACCCCGGGTGAGCTTAAAGTTACACCTGCTCTTGGAGCTAAGAGGCGGAGAGCTTGGCCGAAATCGACCCCCTCCTTTTTCATGACGAAGGAAAAGACGTCACCGCCAGTGCCACAAGCACCAAAACAATGCCAAGTCTGTTGTTCAGGGAAGACAAAAAAAGAGGGGTGTTTCTCACTGTGAAATGGGCATAAAGCATTGAAATTACGCCCTGCTTTTTGTAAAGGAACATAATCAGAGATAATTTCTACAATATCTGTTCTCTGTTTTACTTCGCTGCTGACACTCATTTAGGTATCTCCTCAGCTAATCGTAGTGCATATT
>Ga0209979_1004638_pt1 | contig 11265 bp, 5 predicted proteins | sample AnhtaG_FD_183114 | JGI IMG/M metagenome (GOLD analysis project Ga0209979, IMG submission 183114) | Deep subsurface microbial communities from Anholt, Denmark to uncover new lineages of life (NeLLi) - Anholt_01485 metaG (SPAdes) (version 2) | ecosystem: Environmental > Aquatic > Marine > Oceanic >...
GGCACGCACAGAGGAGGGACAGAGTGTCATGCCGCGTCGGTTGCCTCGCAGGTTCAGGACGATCTTCCCACTGGTCGCCTTCGCTGCTCTGGCTTGCTGCCAGTGGGCCGCCGCCCAGCAGCAGCCTGTACCCGCGCCCACGTCCGCGTTCCGCCTCGCCTTCGGCCTCAAGGACGCCGAGCCGCAGAAGTTCGATGGCAGCGTGTCGGTGGCGCCGGGTGAGGTGGTGGGCGTCGAGGGCTGGCGCTTTGAGAAGGGCGACAAGGCGACGTCAAGCTCCGCCTGGCAGTGCTCGACGCGCTTTGCCGCCCAGCGCAAGCTGCGCCCCGACGAAATCGCGCGCGGACGGAAGGCGCCGCCGCCGCGGCTCATCCCCAACGGCGTCATCGTCTACCTCGCGGCTCCGGAGCGAGCGAGGGTTAACGTGCAGACCGCCGGCGGCGACGTCTCCTTCACCATCGCCGACGTTCCGTACGGGCAGCCGATCACGCAGCTCGACGGCAACGCGCGGGTCGAGCGCGTGCCGGTCAGCGTCAAGGTGACCGGCGAGCCGACGCACGACGACTACGGCAGCGCGGTGCTGGCGAAGAACGGGGACATCTACGTTGCCTACACCTCGTACGAGAAAGAAGCCGACCGCCCGGTGCTGCGGCGCAGGCACAACGGCCGGTGGGATGAGCCCATCAGGCTGCGGAAACGCCGTGGCGACGTCTTCGAGACGGCCATCGCCGAAGCCGGTGACGGACGCATCTGGGTGGCCTGGTCAGAGCAGGTCAAGGGCAACTGGGACATCTACGCGTGCAGCGTCAAGGGCAACCGACCGGGACGTGTGCAGCGGCTCAGCACCGATCCTGGGCCGGACATTTACCTCGACATGGCGGCGGACAGCGACGGCCGGCTCTCGCTCGTCTGGCAAGGGGCGCGCGCCGGGCAGTTCGACATCATCATGCGGTCGCTCGATGGCGGGAAGTGGTCGGACGAGATCCGCGTGAGCATCCACCCGGCGAACGACTGGGAACCCACTGTGGTCGCCGATGACTCCGGAAAGGTCTACGTGGCGTGGGACACGTACCGGAACGGCAACTATGACATCTGTCTCAAGACGTATACCGACGGGCGACCTGGAGCCGCCCGTATGATCGCCGAATCGCCGGCGTATGAGGCGCACGTGAGCCTGGCCGTGGATCCGCAGGACCGGCTGTGGCTGGCATGGGATGAGGCCGGCGTGCTGTGGGGCAAGGACCAGGGCTTCTGGGTGAAGGCGCGCGGCATGAGCCGCCTCTACAGCCCGCGGACGCTTCGCATCGCTTGCCTCGCGAACGGCGACCTGCGACAGCCCAAGCCGGACCTCGTGGAGGCTATCAAGGCACCGAACAAGAAGAACAACCTCTACCCGAAGCTCTGCTTCGATGCGCGCGGACGGCCGTGGGTGCTGTACCGGCGCCGGAGCAGCAAAGTGCAGTCGGCGGGTGGCGGCGGCGCGCGGGCGATGTGGGACGATTATGCCGCCTACTACGACGGCAAGCAGTGGGTCACCGACATCTGGCTGCCGCACAGCGTCGGGCGGATGGACGTGCGCATCTCGGCCGTGCCCGACGGAGGTGACGGGCTGCTGCTGGCCTGGGCCAGCGACGAGCGGCCGTGGGCCAACCCCATCCCCGGCAACAACAACGTCTACACCACGAGCATTGCTGTGCCGGGCGGGCCTGCGGACCCGCCGGCGCTAGTGGCCTTCAACGAGCCCGAACTTGAGGTGCCGCCCAATTTGGAGCCAAACGAAGCTGCCAACGTGGCCTACCGCTGCGAGACACGGACCACGGTTGGCGGCCTCACGTACAGGCTGCTCGGCGGCGAAACGCACCGCCATACCGACATCAGCTACGACGGCGGCGGCGACAGCAACCAGTACGACATGTACAGGTACTTGATAGACGCGGTGTCGCAGGACTTCATGGCCGCTCTGGATCACGACAACGGCGGCGGACAGGAGTATTCATGGTGGCGCACCCAGAAGGCGTGCGACCTGTTCTGCATTGACGACGTCTTCGAGACGCTCTACGGTTACGAGCGCAGCCAAGGCTACCCCAACGGGCACCGGAACGTCACCTTCGCCCGCCGCGGCGTACGCACGTTCCCGCGCGTGCGAGAGAACGGGAAGCTCTCAGCCGACGACACCAAGAAGCTGTACGAGTACCTGGAGAAGAACGACGGCATCTGCTTCTCGCACACGTCGGGCACGAACATGGGCACCGACTGGCGGGACAACGACCCTGAGTATGAGCCCGTGGTCGAGATTTACCAGGGCTGCCGCACCTCGTACGAATACGAGGGCGCGCCCCGGGCGGCCACTGCGGACGAGACAAAGCTGCAGGTCGGCGGCTACAGGCCGCTGGGCTTCGTCTGGGAGGCCCTGCGCAAGGGCTATCGGCTCGGCTTCATGGCCAGCTCCGACCACGGCTCAACCCACATCTCGTACTGCTCCGTGTGGGCCACTGAGTTCAGCCGACAGGGCATCTTTGACGCCCTCAAGGCGCGCCACTGCTACGGGGCCACGAGCAACATCGTGCTCGAGTACGGCATGGGCGAGCACATGATGGGCGACATCTTTGAGGCCGATGACGTGCAGCCCATGAAGGTGCGGATCCATGGCACGGCGCCGATCGAGCGCATCGAGGTGTGCCGGAACGAGAAGTTCATCTACAGCATTGAGCCCAACAAGCAGGACGCTGAGTTCACCTACGTGGACACCGACCCGATCCGCGGCAGGGAGAGCTACTACTACATCCGCATGGTGCAGACCGACGGACAGATCGCCTGGTCATCGCCGATTTGGGTGACGCTTCGGGGATAACGGGCCGGTCGCGAAACACGCGATGGCAAGAATGGGGCGACCCACCGGGTCGCCCCTACGTGTTGTGTGCCGAGCATGCTTGGCTGTCTGGAGGCGAAGGGTACGCGAAGCGCAAGGGCGGTCCGTTGTCCCCGCTGCTGTCCAACATCGCGCTCGACGAGCTGGAGCGGCGTGGCCAAGGATCTGGCAGCGCGCACTGCCGCCAGCGCCTATGGCCCGTGGCGTCTCAGCAAAAGTCCGGCCCTCAGCCTGTCCCTGCGCAACGCCTACTTCGCCGGGCTTGGCCTTCCGCCATTGGTGGCCGGTACGACTGCTTAACCAGCCGAAGCGCCGTGTACGGACCCGTACGCACGGTGGTGTGACAGGGACAGCCCGCAAGGGGCTACCTATGTCGATATGTCGTGGTGCGCCTCGCAGTAGAGGAGCGATACCGCTCCCGTGGTGCTACTGCTGCCGCGGGCGGCGCATGATGATGACGAGCAGGGCCATGTCGCGCGGGCCGGGCATGCAGCCCATCTTGGCCACTTCCCAGCCGTCGGCCGCCGCCTCGTTGATGATGCGCTCCGCGCTCTCCTGTGCGCCTTCGACGATCTTGTACTCCCACTTCTGCTCTGCCATGTGTTGCCACCTCCGGGCCACAGCAGTGATCAGTGGTCGGTGGTTAGTGGTCAGTAGAAGGCCCGACGGACTGCCGGCCGTCTCCTGGCGCCGCCGGCAACTAACCACTGGACACTGACCACTGCCTCTAAGGATATCCCTTGTCGTGCAGCTCTTTGAACAGCTTCGCCACGCGGTTGACGTAGCGGATGGTCTCGGGGATGTTTGGGACTCGCCCCGCCTTCGCCACGCGATTGGGGCCGGCGTTGTAGGACGCCATTCCCAAGCAGAACATGTCGTAGTTAGAGCGCCCCGCGTAGCGATGGATCTGCGTCGAAAGATAGCGGATGGAGCCGCGGAGGTTCTGCTCGATATCGTACGAATCCGACACGCCCAGGCCGGCGGCGGTGCCGGGCATGAGCTGGCCCAACCCTCTGGCGCCCTTGGGTGACGTTGCCAGCGGGTTGAAGCTCGACTCGCACGCGACCATCGCAAAGATGAGCCTGTGGTCGAGCTTGTACTGCGGGCTGTAGACGAGGATGCAGCGGGCGATGAGGTCGCGCTCGGCCGGCGTCAGCTCCGAATTCCACAGGGAGATGAGGTTGGCGTAGATGTCCACGATCTGCTCGAAGTTCGGTGTGTCGAGCGAGAGCGTGGGGCGCGGCTGCTCGGGTGCGTTCGGCATCGTGGGCGTACGCACCGTTGTCACCATCTCCGGCCCGACGCTCGCCGGCGGCCCGGTGGAGCTCGCACCAGAAGTGGAGCTCGGGCTGCCAGCCCGAGGCTCCCCAGGCAAGCTGCCTGGGCTACGTTCTCCCGTCTGCTCGCGCCATTGCTTGGGCAGATCAGCCTCGCGGACGATGGCCAGCATCGGCACGAAATCCAGCGCCGGCGTGTCGGCGTCGAGCCGAACGAGCACGCGCACACGGTTCTGCGACCTGACCTCCGCCAGGCCCTCCGTGCATTGGACGATGGCACTGCCCGTCTTTCCGTCGTTGAGCAGGAAGCTGATGAGCTTCTTGCCCTCAATCGCCTCCCCGCGGCGGGACATGGTCCCGATAATGGTGCCGGCCAGCTCCACGACCTTGCCTCGGAGCTCGTGCAGCCGCGTGCGCAGCTCCTGCAAGGGGATGTTGACGACCGCCTCCATCTTCGCTCGCACTTTGATGTAGTCTTGAGCTGACGGCGACAGAGCCGGAGCGGCCGCCCCCCGCGCACCGGGGGCTCCCATGGCCACGGCTCCAGCCAATACGACCATAACGGCCCTGCCGAGGATCCTCCTACTCATCGCGTCCCACCTTGGCCGAGTCGTAGGGGCAACCCGCCGGGTCGCCCTTACGACTAACCCCACATGACTATTTCTGCAGGAAAGATGCGATCGCCTGCACGGCTTCGTCCGGCGCGCCGGAGGGCGTGCGGGCGAACCGCAGGTTGGCGTGCGCCCCCAGGGCCGCGTACACGCTCGCGGGCCAGCGGCCGATGATCTCGGCTGCCTCATCCTCAGCCAGCCGCTCGGCCATGGCATTGATGCCGTCGAGCCACAGGATCGGCCGCGGCGCCACGAGGCCGGCCAGATCCGGCAGGTCGAAGTCGTGCAGTACGCCCGGCACCCAGAAGTAGCCGCGCACCCGATGGTACTTACTGCGAACGAGCATGGTATACGAGAGCAGCGTCTCGACGCAGACGACGCCGGCAACACGCTCGTCGAAGGCCGCGGCGGCCAGGGCCCAGAGGCCCCCGAGGCCCTCGCCGATCAGCACCACGGAATCGTCTGCGAGCTCGCCGTGCGCCTTCAGGTAATCCACGCCGCGCACCACGTCGAGCGTCCGCATGGCCGCCATTGTGCGGCCCATGTAGGCGGCATCGATCGCCAGGCAGTCGCGCGACCATTGTGTTCGGTCGTAGCCGTCCATCGACTTCGGCTCGCCGGGCCCCCGCGGGTCCGTCTCCCCGACGCCCCGCACATCGATGGACAGCACGATGTACCCGCGACGCGCCAGGCCCGTGGCGACTGAGGGCGCCGCGGCGCTGCTTGGCTTGCCGCGTTCGGCCGCGTGCAGAAGCACGGGCGAGGTGGGCAGGGGCTTCTCCGGCACCATCAAGAGAGCCGGGATCGTGATCCCCGGCTCACTCTCATAGACGATCTTCTCCGCCGTGAAGTTCGCCTCGCGGAATGTCCCGGCGACACGAGCCGACGGTGCCGGGCGCTGCTCAGGCAGCTTGAGTGCCAGTCGCCGCATCACGGCCGCCTTGACCTGTGCCTGTGCCGCCTCGGCGGCGGGCCGGTCCGGTGGCGCCGTGCGGCGCGGCATAATCTGCGCCATATACGCTTCGTTGAGCGTCTGGCCGGTCTCGCCACCGAGGGAAGTGAGCGCGAAGCCCGTATCGGTACAATTGAGTGCGGCGACCTCCTCGGGCGCCAGCGGCGGCTCGGCGGAGCCCTCGGCGTCTTTATCGAACCAGCGGTTCAGCCACTCGTAGGCGGCCTCACGCTTGGGCTGCTTCATGTCGTGCACGCCGTCCACGAGCACCAGCTCGCCGCGCCCGGCGCCGACGCCGAGGCCCTTGTAGAACTGCAGCATGTCCTCCATTTTTCTCCGATGCCCGGGCTCCTCGCCGGACTCGTCACCGACGATCATGCGGCACGGCCGCGGCGGAATGAGGCTGAGCACCTCGCGGTCGATGAGCGTGCGGCCCGCCAAGTAGGTGTTTTCCATACTTCCACCCGGATGTGCCGCCGCGCACACCTTGATCCGCTCATCCGCCGCCGTAATCAGCAGCGCCATCTGCCCGCCGCCGGAGTTGCCGACTGCCGCGAGCCTGTCGGCGTCAACCTCGGGTCGCGAGACGAGGTAATCCACCGCGCGAATGCAGTCCCACGTGCGGTGGCCCGAGAGCGTGCGCCCAACGAGAAACGCCGGCCGCCCCAACTGGTGGTGCTGCGGCACGCAGAGACGGACGATGTGCTCGCGCGTCGCTGCGTCGAAGTATTCCGAGCGCTCGCCCTGCCCCATCGGATCCAGCGCCAGCACGACGTAGCCTTTGAGCACGAGCCCGAGGCACGCCTCGTGGTACAGCGGCGCCGCTTTGCCCTCGGCGGCATGACCGCACGTGAAGATGACACCCGGCGCCGGCAGCGGGCGGCCCTTGGGGACGTAGAAGTTGGCAGTGACGTAGTAGCTGGGCCGACTCTCAAAGATCAGCTTCTCGATGACGTACTTCTCGCGATCGATCTTTGCAACGATGCGGGGATTCAGCGGCGTTCTCGCCGGGAAAGGTCCAAAGAACTCGGCAAGGCGCTTCCGCGTACGTCGCTGCCGGGCGCGCCACTGTTCGCGCGTCTTCAGCGCGTCCAGCTCCGCCTGCCGGCGCTTCCGCAGTGGCTCACTGCCGTACGTTGAGCTGAAGCTCGGCAGCATCGCCCCGGCGCGCGCTTGCTCGTCGGGACGCTCGAAGAGCTTCAGCGACGGCGCGTCCAGGGCGTCTGCCGACAGCGCCCCCACTCCCAACAGGGATACACATAGCATATGGTAGCTCAAGGGTGGGCCTCCTCTGCCTCCCGCTGTAGCCGCGCACGTGTATGGCGGCCCGGCGTGGCAAGCACTGGAAATCCGGTGCGGTCCTCCCACCTCGGCCAGGCGAGGTACAGGCCCTCACCTACAATGCCACCTCAGCCAGCCTCACGCCCCAACAACCGACTCGACCATGACGTACCAGATGTTCGGCGGCCGCTCGAGGGCTGCACCGGCACGATCGCTGAACGGCAGCACCATGGCGGCCTCTCCCACCTGCGGTTGCAGTCCCGCGTCAAGGCAGCGGTGTAGCTCGGGCGCGCGCGCGTCGAGCAGAAGCGCGACGTGCTCGGCTGACGCGGCACAGAGCAGGTCGAGGCTCTCCGGGCCCGCGAGGTCCGATGCTATCGCGAGCCGTCTATGAGTCCCCGAGAGCAGCATATCCATCTCAGCAAAGGTCGCCACCGCAACGGTGCGCCCATCCCGCTCGACCACGTATGTCGCCGCAGGCATACCTGTGGGCCGCTCGAGGCGGTGCCAGCGCCAGAGCGCCTCGTCGATGGGGGCGAAGCCGTCGTGCTCCGCGTACTCGGCGTTGATCAGCTCTCGAAGGGCCGGCTCCTCTTCGGACCTCATGCGACGCGTGCCCTCAAGCCGAGCGTGAGTCGGTCGCGAGCCTCCCACGAGGACGAGCCGCGCGCGGGTGACGTAGCCGAGGCCCTCGTAGAAGCGATAGGCATGACCCGCGGGGTTCGTGTAGAGCAGCGCGGCGTCGAGTCCATCGTCCTGCATCGCGTCGTGCACGCGAGTCATGAGCTCCCGCGCCAGCCCGCGCCGCTGGTGCGCCGGATGCGTGGCGACGCTGTCCACGATGCCGCACCGCAGCAGGTCGCCGCCAAGCTGCACGCTCTGAACGGTGACGAGCACGTTGGCGACGACGGAGTCGCCGTCGAGGGCGACGAGGCAACGTCTTGGCTCGCAGCCGGGGCGGCTGAGGAACCAGCGCTTCATGTCCGGGCCCAGGCGCGGCGCGCCCTCGTACTCGGCGAATGCCGCACGTCCCAGCTCAACGAGCTGCCCGATGATATCGCCGGCGTCGGCGTGAGTGCAGATTCGGTATGGCACTTCGGGTTGACTCGCCTCGTGTGTAGCTGTAATCGGCGGTCCCATCGCCCAGCAGAGGGCTCTGACCAGGCGCGTTTTCGCCGCGGTGAGCCCGAAAACCTGCCTGACACACGTAGCACCCGCCTCGGGCCGAAGGGTGATAGAGAAGGAGTGAATTGCCTGGAGGGCGAATAGCCGAACAGTGCGGAGACCGTCAGGAGGGATGACGATGCAGCGTACGTGGGCAATGATCGGACTCGTCAGTGCAGCGGCAGTGATCGTAGGACTGTTCGGAGACGGCTCGCCCGCGGCGGCGCAGGAGCGGCACGCCGTTCTCATCCGCTTGGGCCTGCAGGACAAGGAGCCGGCGAAGTGGGACGGCGAGATCAGCGTCACGCCGGGCTCCGTTGAGCGCCTCGAGGGCTGGCTCTTTGCCCGGGGCGACAAGGTGCTCGACACGTCCGGCTGGGTCGCCCGCACTCGCAAGCGGCAAGTGCCGCGCCGCGGACGCGTGGGGCCGGTGGAGGCCAACGGCATCGTCGTAAACCTCACGGCGCCCGCCAGCGCGACGGTGAAAGTGAAACTCCCCCCGGGCGAGCTCTCCTTCGCCCTCAGGGACCTGCAGTACGGCAAGGCCACCAAGTTCCTGGGCGGCGCCGTGGACATCGCGCCCGTGCTCCCCACGGTGCGACTCACGCAGACCGAGACTGAGGACGACTTCGCGGCGGCGGCCGTCGGCAGCGACGGAACGGTGTGGGTGGCGTACATCTCCTACCAGAATACGGTTCCCGAAGCGGAGCGGGTGAAGCGCTTCCAGGAGGAGCCGGAGAACTTCGACATGCTGGGCGTGCCTGCCCCGGGCGATCGGCTCAATCTGATAAAGGTGGTCAATGGCAAAGCCTCCGAGCCCATCCCGGTGACCGAGCCGGGCCAGGACTTGTACCGGCCGGCGGTCGCGTGTGATGGAGACGGCCGCACGTGGGTCCTCTGGTCGGCGAACACGGACGGCAATTTGGACTTGTACGCGCGAAGCTTCGATCAGGGTGGCTGGTCGGCCGCGCTGCGGCTCACGGAGGATCCCGGGCCGGACCTGAACGTCGTCGCCACGACTGACAGTGGCGGCCGGGTCGTGCTCGCCTGGCAGGCGTTCCGCAAGGGGCAGTCGGACATCCGCATGATGACCATTGCCGATGGCGCGCCCGGCAAAGAGGTGGTCGTGAGCGCCGATCCGGCCAACGAGTGGGCTCCCGCGGTTGCGGCCGGGCCGGGGGGCGAGGTGGCCATCGCGTGGGATTCGTACCGCAAAGGCGACTACGACGTCTTCCTCCGGCGGCGCTCCGGTAGAGGGAAGCTTTCCAAGGTCGTGGGCGTCGCGACGACGGCCGAGTACGAGGCGCGGCCCTCGGTGGCGTACGACGCTCAGGGGCGTATCTGGGTGGCGTGGGAGCAGTCGGGCGAGAAGTGGGGCAAGGACTACGGGTACCTCGACCCGGAGGACGGCATCCAGCTCTACAAGGCGCGCTGGATCGGCGTGCGCTGCTTCGTGAACGATCGCCCACACCGCACTGCAGGGGAGCTGCTCGCCGGCGTTCCGCAGGCCATGCAGCAGATGAACAGCTTCCCACAGCTTGGCACGGACACCGACGGGCGCATGTGGCTGCTCTTTCGCCATCGTCAACAGCGCACACGTCAAGGGCCGGGCACCGTCTGGATGGCCTACGTCACCTCGTACGCCGCCGGCGAGTGGGGCGCGCCGATGCTCGTGCCTGACTCCGACGGCCTGCTTGACAACCGCCCGCGGCTGGTGCGAGTCGGCGACGATCTCCTGGCGATATGCAACAGTGACGGGCGGCGGCACCGCCGGCCGCAGGGCGTGAACAACAACGTGTGGATGGCCACGCTGCCGCGGCTCGGGACCGCGCCGTCTGCGCCGCAGCTCGTGGCCGAGGAGCCGCAGCGCATTCCGCGCCAGATCCGCACGGCCGAGGCGCGGGACATCGCCCGGATGCGAAAGTACCGCGCGTCCATCGGCGGGAAGACGTACCAGCTTCTGCGGGGCGAGTTCCATCGCCACACGGAGATCTCCGGCGACGGCGGCGGCGACGGCGCATTGAGCGCCATGTTCCGGTACGGGATCGACGCCGCCGGCATGGACTGGATCGGCAACGGCGACCACGACAATGGCGGCGGGCGGGAATACACCTGGTGGCTGACGCAGAAGCTGAGCGACGCCTTCCACCTGGGGCCGGCGTTCGTGCCGATGTTCACCTACGAGCGCAGCGTGCGCTACCCGGACGGCCACCGAAACGTCATGTTCGCCAAACGCGGCATTCGGCCGCTGCCGCGCCTCGCGGGCGACCAGCCCAACGGCGTGAGCGAGCGCGACACGAAGATGCTGTACCGGATGCTGAAGCAGTACGGCGGGATTTGCGCCTCGCACACCAGCGGCACCGACATGGGCACCGACTGGCGCGACAATGATCCACTGGTGGAGCCCATCGTGGAGATCTTCCAGGGCTGCCGGCAGAGCTACGAGGCGCCGGGTGCGCCGCGCGCCAACAGCGCGGAGGACTCAAAGGGCGGCTTCCAGGCGGCCGGATACGTGTGGAATGCTCTGGCGAAGGGCCATCGGCTCGGCTTCCAGTCGAGCTCGGACCACGTCTCCACCCACATATCCTACGCCGTGGCGTACGCCACGGAGCCGACTCGCCGCGGCATCTTCGACGCGTTCAGCGTGCGGCACTGTTACGGCGCCACCGACAACATCCTCATGGACGTGCGCATGGGCGAGAAGATGATGGGCGATGAGTTCACCACGCGCAAGGCGCCTCAGCTCACCGTCCACGTCGTCGGCACGGACGCTGTCGCGCAGCTCGACATCGTCAAGGACAACCAAGTCGTGTACAGCACAGAGCCCGGCAAGGCGGAAGTGGACCTCGAGTGGCTCGACACCGCCGCGCGGGCGGGGACGAGCTACTACTACGTGCGGGTGCTGCAGGAGAACGGCGAGCTCGGCTGGGCGTCGCCGATGTGGATCACGTATGAGGGTTAATGGTCGAGGGTCGAGGGTCAAGGGTTGATTCCGCTGAAAAACCCCGGCCCCTTCTCGTGCCCTTATATGTTGACAGGAGGCCGTTGTGTTGATATAATATAGTAGTCTATGAATGTCTTATTATATACTATTACTTATGCCACACTACT
>Ga0209979_1004641_pt1 | contig 11259 bp, 10 predicted proteins | sample AnhtaG_FD_183114 | JGI IMG/M metagenome (GOLD analysis project Ga0209979, IMG submission 183114) | Deep subsurface microbial communities from Anholt, Denmark to uncover new lineages of life (NeLLi) - Anholt_01485 metaG (SPAdes) (version 2) | ecosystem: Environmental > Aquatic > Marine > Oceanic...
GAAAGGATACCATGGCCCGCTCCGTTCTCTCGTCAAGATAGACCTCAAGTATCAGAGGGCGGCGAACACCGCAGCTAGTGGCTGGCACAACGCTATCATCGTGGAAGATATCGAGACAGTCCTTGACTGTATCGAGGGGCTCAAGAAGAACAAGTTGGGGATGACCAGATTCATCCCGCTGCGAGATATCAATCCACCTGAGCCCCTCTCAGGGGTAGGTGGCTCGGGCGTTGTAGGTTATTTCCCTGATATCATCCGATACAACGACGAGTACAGTCCGGCGGTCCTGCTCATCTGGGGAGACACGTTCGTGGCCAAGAACGAGTCTTCCGCCTTGGACTTGGCCCGCCGCGGCTACAGGTCGGTCACCCTCGCAGGAGACCTGTTCGAGCCCGCCGGTGGGGTATTGGGGGGGCACTGGAGACGTCCACCGGACTTCACCAAGCTCATCCCCCGCGATGAGTCGATCACAGAGCTATCAAAGACTATCAAAGCTCTCAGGAGCCGCCTCTCCAGTAAGATGTCCGACCTGAAGAAGTCGGGGGGTAGCCTGAGAGAGTTCACCGGCTACATGGACCACTTTAACAAGAACATAGACGGGATAGACCAGCAGATAAAGGAGACTCGGGAGACCATCCAGAGGCTTGAGAAGAACATCGTCACAATAGATGGCAATTCGGCGAAGATCGCCGAGGAGAAGGAGAGGGAGATGGGCCTCGTCGCCACACTGCAGGAGAGGAAGGAGAGAACCCTCCAGGAGATCGAACGGGCGAAGGCCGAGATCGTCCAGCTCAAGGCGGTCTCGCTCTCCGATGTTGTCGGCCTAGAGAGGGTATACGACACCATTCTGCGAGAGATCACGGAGCTGCGCGATGTTCGGGCTCAGCTCCGCACGGACATCTCCGTCCAGACGAACCTCATCGACAGGTATCTGGAGATTAAGACCTCGGACTCTGAGAACCTCGTCGAAGGATGGCGGAGAGAGCTAGAGGCCTTCGAACAGTCTAGTGCGGAGACCTCAACGCGGCTTGAAGAGGAGAACGCCGAGATACAGGAACTTCAGAAGATACTGGGCAGCATAATCTCAGAGGTCGAGGCTACAAGCCGCATCCTCGGGCAGCACCGCCGCGAGGTCTCGAAGCTGGACAGGCAGATGGAGAGGCTGAACCAGAGGAGGATCAACGTCGAGAGGAGGACGATGACCCTCAACGTCGAGGCCGAGAAGTTCAGGCTCCAGGCCGAGCAGAGGTTCGCAGAGCTGGCTAGGCTCGGATACGGCGATACGATTTCACTTGAGGGCGTCGACCTAGCCAAGGTGGAGCGAACCATACAGAGGATCCGATATGAGAAACGGTCCCTCGGCATGATCAACCAGCTCGCCATCCAAGCCTACGAGGAGGACGCCTACAACTACAAGATGCTCAGCGTCCGCATCAACGAGCTCGAGAAGGAGAAGGGCTCCATACTCCACTTCATCGAGGAGATCGAGAGGGAGAAGACCGAGCACTTCATGAGCGCCTACAACGAGGTCTGCGAGAACTTCTCAACCCTGTTCGAGAAGCTCACAGGAGGCGGCGACGGCCGACTGGAGCTCCAGAGGCCGGAGAGCCCATTCTCTGGGGGAGTCGATCTCTACCTCCAGTTCCCCGGGAAGCCCATGAGGCTCGCAGGCGGGGCCAGCGGAGGCGAGCGTTCGGTAGCGGCCATAGCCTACCTGCTGGCCATCCAGAAGTTCCTGAAGGCCCCATTCTACCTCTTCGACGAGATAGACGCCCACCTGGACGACCTGAACACCGCCCGCCTCGCCGAGGTCCTCAAGGAGACCGCCTCGGAGGCCCAGTTCCTCATGGTCAGTCTCAAGGACGTGATGGTCCACAACGCCGACAAGATCTACGGCGTCTTCGCTCAGCAGGGGCGCAGCCGGGTCGTGGCCCTACCCATGAAGGTGGAGGTGCCCGTGTAGCGTGGTAAAGAAGCCATACTACCTGAGAGAGCCCTGGGACCTCCTTTTCAAGGACAAGAAGCTGGATAGGCAGTCCCCCTGGAGCATCGACCTGGTCTACATCCTCACCACCCTGCTGGAGGAGATGAACAAGGTTGGCATCGACTTCAGGATCGCAGGCACCGCCATCAACTCCTCGGTCATTATCTACCAGAAGAAGGCGGAGCTGCTGCTCAAGTTGGAGGAGCCCCCTAGGCCGCCCATGGCGAAACTGGACGTCTACGTGCCTCCTCCTTTGAACCTTCCATTCAGGTTCGAGTTCACCACCACGAGCGTCACCGACCTGATAACAGCCCTAGAAAAGGCACTCACGGAGGAGAGGAGGAAGTCGATGAGGGTTCCGATCCTACCAATGCCTATCCCCGACTTCCTAGAGTTTGAGGCCTACCTCCTCGAGGTGGAGGAGAGGGCGGAAGACCTCTTCCAGCGCCTGATAGGGATGGGTGGCGGCCCTTTCAGCTTTTTCGATCTCATCGAAGACCGGAGCCTCCTAGAGGTGGTCCGGGTTTTCATGATGCTCCTGTTCCTGGCCCAGGGGGACAAGGTCGACCTCTACCAGGACGAGGAAGAGACGGACATCAAGGTAGAAGTAAAAGAGTTGGTTGTAAATGAGTGATCCAAGAAACATGCAGCGTCTGGCGATGCTTGAGGCGGCCCTCTACTCCGCCGGACGACCTTTGGACATGGGGAGCCTCAAGCTGGTCGCCAGGACGAAGTCGGACAAGGTTATACTGCGACTTGTCCGGGAGCTCTCCATCCGGTACGAAGCTCGCCGGAGCGCCCTGGAGGTCAAGATCCTCCCCGGGAACCGCGCAGTCATGAGGCTGAAGCAGAGCTACGACATGACGGTGAAGAGGTTCACCACCAGGCCCCTGCTCACCATCGGCCCCCTGAAGACCCTGTCCTACATCGCCTATCACCAGCCCGTGATGCAGTCTCAGGTGATCGAGGACAGGGGAAACCACGTCTACGCTCACCTGAGGCTGATGGAGGAGATGGGCCTCATCATGAGGGAGAGGCTGAACGGTAGGAGTAGTATCATCGAGACCACCGCCTACTTCTCGGACTACTTCGGCTTCGGCCATGACCCCCAGAAGTCCAAGATCCAGCTCCGGCAGATATTCAGCCAGATGCAGATACACAAGCTGGACAACGGAGACGAGAAAGACACTGCGTCTGAGGTTCTGGATATGGCCTTCGCCGGTGGGCCCTTAGCAGACTCCGGGGATAGGCTCCCCTAGGGGTTTCTATGATGGAGCCCCCTGCACCTTGAGTCAGCTTCACATTGTCTTCGCTCTGATAAGTCGCTTTTCGTTCGCCTCTATATGAGGCGGCGGTGGATTCAAGTTAGATCTGGACATGTGGAGTCAGACCCACCAGAAAATACAACCTTGGCGAGACCATACTTTTTTTATACCTCTGCTTGGTCTAAAGGCTACAGAAATTAGAGTATTTGCTCTACAGACACGAGGATGGAAAGATGGCCTGGCACGGCGGACTGAAAAAGAGAAAAAAGACGGGCGGAAAAAAGAGGGCATACAGGTCCAAAAGACTTCATGAGCTCGGTAATCGCCCTATGGAGACCTTCCTAGGGGAGACCAATAGGAAGATAGAGTCGGGAAGGAGTGGCTTCGAGAAGGTGAAACTGGTATCCGAGAATTACGTGAACGTCTCCGACCCCTCCACGGGCCAGACGGAGCGTCTTGAGATCATCGACGTGGTGGAGAACCCCGCCAACGTGGACTACAACAGGAGAGGGGTCATCACCAAAGGTGCCATTGTCCGTACTGAAAAGGGGCTTGCCAAGATAATCTCGAGGCCCGGCCAGGATGGCGTCCTCAACGCCGTGGTTCACGAAGAAGGTTAATAAACTCTTCTCCGATTAGAATTTTAAGGGTTTAAACCAAATATTACGAGATGAGTCAAGGTTGAGAATCAAGGGTAAGATTATTCTTTGGCCCACGTATTTCGACACCGATTACACCTGGGGGCAGGGGAGACGGATCCCCAAAAGGCTGGCCCTCCGGGGCGTAAAATCTGAGGAGATCTACAAAGCTGCTGAGGACCTTGGCCTTAACCCGGACATGAAGCCAGGAATGGCTTTTCCCAAGTATCCTTGGCTGAAGACGGGTAGTGTCCTGATTGAAAAAACCGGTTCCAAATCAGAGATATTAAAGGAGCTCGCCCGTCGGATACGCACCAACAGAACCTCGAATTAGTTTGTTTTACCAAAGGACTGATAAACAGTTATTAAGGCGATTTCTTTTCATTCCTAGTTTGAAGGGGTTCTATGAAGACAAGGAATCGGGTTGGCAAGATATCGCATATATCCAGCAGCAGCGGCAACCTGATCCTGAGAGCAGAGCGCCAGGTGAAGATAGGCGAAGCCATCGCAGACTCCAGAGGAAAGCAGATAGGGCAAGTGTTCGATGTCTTCGGCCCCGTGGAAGCACCCTTTATAGCCGTGAAAACCAGGTTAAAAGACCCTGAGAAACTCATCGGCAAGGACCTGTACCTAGGGAGAAAGAAGCGTCAGTGAGCCCATCATGAGCGTTACCGAGAGGATCACAAGCTGCCAAGAGTTGGCAACGAGGATCTGAACCGGGACTACGAAGCTGGGGAGCTCGTTTGTGAACGCTGCGGGTTCGTGATCTCATCGATGCTTTTCGACCACGGTCCCGAGTGGATGGCCTTCGACGTGGAGTAGAGGGAGAAGCGTATCAGGGTGGGGGTGCTTCTCTAGAATATTTCCTTGTTACGCCTTTTCTTGGCAACTTCCACCATGATTAGAGGCAACTAGAAATGTTGGAGGTTTTCCAAGCTCTCTATCTATCCCTCTTCCCCCGGATGAAATCCTCGACCCAGTTCCTAGCGATGTCGTCGCTCACCTGGGTTGGGGGATGCTTGAAGGCGTAGGAGGAGATGCTGGTCAGGGGGCCAGATACTCCCCTATCGAGGGCGAGCTTCACCGCCCGGATGACGTCGATCACCACGCCGCCGCTGTTGGGGGAGTCGTTGACCATGAGCTTGGCATCCACTGTGATGGGCAGGTCGCCGAAGCCCTGGCCGTTCATCCGGATGTAGCAGATCTTGTGATCTTCGAGGAAGGGGACGTAGTCGCTGGGCCCGATGCGGGTGGGGACGTCGTAGGGGATGAGGCTGGTCACGGCCTCCGTCTTGCTGATGCGCTTGGTCTTGAGGCGGTTCTCCACGGTCATGTTGAGGAAGTCGGTGTTGCCGCCGATGTTGAGCTGGTAGGTGGAGTCGATGTGGACGCCCCGGTCGTAGAAGAGCTCCGCCATGACCCTGTGGAGGATGGTGGCACCCACCTGGCTCTTGATGTCGTCTCCGGCGACTGGAAGCCCGGCTTTGGCAAACTTGGCGCTCTTCTCTGGGACCGAGGCGATGAACTCCGGGATGCAGTTGACGAAGGCGCAACCGGCGTCCAGGGCGGCCTTGGCGTAGATCCCCGTGCCTTTGGCGCTTCCCACTGGGAGATAGTTGATGAGCATGTCGGCCTCGCTCTCCCTCAGAGTCTCGGTGATATCAATGGCTTCGTGGTCATCGCGTACGTGGAAGGGCTCCCTCATGTGGGGCGCGACTCCATCCGATATGGGGCCGGGAAGGACCTCTACTCCAGCAGAGGGGACATCCGAGAACTTGACGCAGAGATTGGGATCTTCGAATATTGCCTCTGAGATGTCCTTCCCAATCTTGAGGCTGTTGACCTCGAAGGCGGCGACGAACTCGATGTCCTCGATGAAGTAGCCGCCGAAGTTGACGTGCATAAGGCCGGGGATATCCCCCTCCTTCTGGTCCCTGTAGAACTCCACTCCCTGGATGAGGGCTGAGGCGCAGCCCCCAAGACCGGCTATTGCGACCCGTATCTTGGCCAATTCGATACCTTCGTTGAACGCTCAGTTAAGTTGTCCTCTTTTCTATTAAATATGTCTTCGAGGAGGGGATAATATCAGTTTTATCTCCACACCGAAAACATGATCTCTTACTGAAAGTAATGTGTTTTGTTAACACTATTCAAACAATGAATTTTTCAGAGTTCAGATGATGGTGGTGCGAGTTCAAGCCTTGTCTTTGCGAGCATACTGCCTGGTTCCATCCTCGGATCTGATCATCTTTACCTCGTCTTTCTGGAAAAGGGATCTCAGCAGCTTGAAGGTCCGCTTCTCCTTCAGTTCCATCTTCTCTGCGATCTCGCTCAAGCTCATGGGCTGCTCAGCGAGGTGCACCAATATCTGCTTCTTAAGCTTCGCCGACACTGTGGTTCACGCAGTATTATGCATTTAGAAGCTAAATAATTTGATGTATCCCAGCTACGTTTTTGATTATATAGAAACACATGGGGCTATTCATCAGAGGAAAAAATCACACAAATTTATGTAAAAAGTGTATCTCCACATTTCTCGGATTGCCATCTTTAACGATATATCAAACTCGTGCAACGTCAGAAAGTTAGTGATAAAAGTAGAAAGGAGAGCCCATCTATTTCGGTAGAGCCCCAATACTGAGACTATAAAGGATCAAGCCCCAGTAGAAGGCGGTCCCGATGAGGAGCCAGAGGGTCTGATACCACTTGGGCCTGAGCTCCTTGGGCAGGATTCTGTTGTTCACATAGGCCAGCAACGGGCAATAGAAGGCCATGGCGAAGGCCGCCAACCAGGTCCCCATCGTGACCAGGACGAGGGGCTTCTTCGCGATGAAGAAGGCGGCGCATGCGGGTATGAGAGTCCCATACAGGAAGATGTAGTACCATTTGCTGAGGTGAATCTTCCTGGCTGCCGGGACGTTGTAATACAGGATGTCAGCCTGTCCTCGGGCGTAACCGTCGTACACGCCGAATCCCGTGTTCCATATCTGCACGAACGCCACCAGGAAGAAGGCCTTAGCGGCTAGGGGGCCGAGGTACTGGCTGAAGACCTCGCCCATGCCCGTGATTATCGCCAGGGACTTCCCAGTCCTCTCAAGCTCGATCAGGTTCGGGTCTATGCTCAGCGCCCCCAGCTGCAGCAGGACGTAGAAGAAGGTCAGGATTATGCTCATAGCATAGAACAGGACCCTTGCGTCGAAATTTCCATACTTCCTCCAACCACGCCATTTCTCCATCTCCTCTGAATTCTTCGCGTCGAAAGTGTATCCCGCTTCGGGGACCGTCTCCTCCTTGCCGAAAAGCCCGGTGATTCTCCCCACGTACTTCCCCATCCCGACGCCGTTATCCCGACACCAGAGGGTGTACCATATCTGCTGCATGCCCGAAGGGCCAGCGTAGGCGATGGAGCCCACGACGAAGGGCATGAACAGCTTGGAGCTCATCTCAGGGACCCAGTATCCGAAGCTGACGAACCCCCTCAGGACGGCTATCATTCGTTCCGGCGTGGCTACCATCAGGGCGACGATGATGACGAGAACGCTGCTCACGATGATCGCCCCCGCCATGACCTTCTCCATGATGTCGTAGACGACCGGGCTGATCGTGAGCAGGATGAGGATGGCGGCGACGCCCAGAACGGCGAATATCTGCCAGCTCGCGGCTCCGAAGGGCTCGCCCAGAGCAGAGCTGAGTATCTGCCCGGCGGTCCCGATCCACCCGGGCCAGAAGTAGATGATGGGGGCGCTGAAGAAGAAGAGCCATGAGAAGATCTTGTTGTAGCCGATGCGGGCGGTGCCCTGGAAGAAGCTCTCCCCGGTGGCCGTGACCCACCTGAACATCTCCTTCTGGACGAAGTACTGGATCGTGAACCCTATCAGGGCGAGCCAGAGGACGCCGGGCCCCCACATGAGGGCCATCCGGGGCCACATGACCATCTCCCCCATCCCGATGCCCATGGCGGCGAGGATGATGCCAGGCCCGAGGAGGTGGCGTGCTTTGGGGGGTTTAGGCAGCTTCTCAAGCTTTAGTGGAGGCCCCTCCCCCATCTCGACGACTTCGTTGCCCTGCCCCTTTCCAGCCATGTTCATTAAGAGGAGAGGGGGGACATTTTAAGGATTATCACTTGATAAGACGATCCAATATGTTGACGAGATACCTAGGTCCGGGATCGTCGTTACACCTGTATATCTTTTTAACATTTCCAAGGAGATCAATGCTGAGTCACATTGGCTGAACGGTTCATTGAGAAGCGGCTTACGGCGGTGAAACCCAGATCCCACGCGAGGGTTGTGTCCATGGCTAGGGGAATGGAGGGCGTGATCAACCTGGCAGGGGGGGATCCGGATTTCGACACCCCGGGGCATATCACGGATGCGGCGATCAGGGCGATAAGAGGGGGGGAGACTCATTACCCTCCCACCCACGGCCTCCCGGCCCTCAGGAATGCTCTGGCGGAATACTACGGGAAGTACGGGGCCGATTGGGATGCGGCTGAGGTCACAGTCACGGCGGGAAGCGGCGTCTCCCTCTTCGTCTCAATGGCGGGAACAATCAACCCGGGAGAGGAGATCATCGTCCTCGAGCCCTACTTCATGGCCTACTCCAACCTTATAGAGTACCTCGGGGCGAAGGAGGTGGGAGTGGTCCTCAAAGAGGAGGAAGGGTACCACTTGGATGTCGAGGCTCTCAAGGAGAGAGTGACGCCCAAGACGAAGATGATCATCCTCTGCAACCCCAACAACCCCTCCGGCACTGTCTACACCCAGGAGGAGCTGGCCGGGATAGCCGAGGTTGCCCTAGATAACGACCTTCTAGTCCTCTCGGACGAGGTGTACAACGAGTTCGTCTGGGATGGGAAGGAGCACGTCAGCATAGCCTCCCTCCCAGGGATGAAGGAGAGGACGATCGTCAGCAACAGCTTCTCCAAGACCTTCGCCATGACGGGCTGGCGCCTGGGGTACGTCCTAGCCGACAAGCCCATCGCCGTTAGGTTGCAGAGGATCCCCGTCGGCTACAGGACCAACACATTCGTCCAACTAGCCGCCGTCGAGGCCCTGAAGGGCCCCTGGGAGCCTGTGGAGAAGATGGCGGAGGAGTATGACCGGAGGAGGCGCTTCATGGTACCCCGGTTGAACGAGATCGAGGGGATCAGCTGCCACATGCCCGAGGGGGCGTTCTACCTGTTCCCGAACATTGGCGGCCTTTGTAAGAGTTCGGAGGAGTTTTGCGAGTCGCTGTTGTTGGAGAAGAAGATCCTGGCTTGCCCTGGGACTGCCTTTGGGGTCAGTGGCGAGCACCACATGAGGATCCCCCTGATCAAGCCTGTCGAAGTCTTAGAGAAGATCGCTGACGCCATCGAGGACCACGCAAAAAAATGACTTGATGATTGTCTTTCTCTCGGCCCGTTTGTAAGACAATGAGAGTCCTCGGCTTTCTAGCCTACCAAAAAAGGTAAGAGGCTCCGAGGGATTTAGGAGAATATCGTGGGTGAACGTGAATGCCTGTCATTAGCGCGGATCAACTGAGGACATTGGGTGCATCGATCTTCGCCGGCTTGGGAGCGCCGGAGGACGACGCGCTTTTGGTGGCGGATCTTCTTGTAGACGCCAACCTGACCGGTTTCGACAGCCACGGGATGATCAGGCTCCCCATCTACGCCAGGGGGATAAAGATGGGGGCCGTCAAGCCCGGGGCTGAGGTGAGGATGGTCGAGGAGACTCCTTCCACGGCCGTGATCGACGGTGGGTGGAACTTCGGGCAGATTGTGGCCAGGTATGCGATGAACGTCTGCATCGAGAAGGCTAGGAACAGCGTCGTGGGCCTCGTGACGGCCAGGAACAGCCAGCACGCGGGTCGCCTGAACACCTACGCCGAGATGGCGATGGCCCAGGACATGATCGGCATCGCGAGCGTCAACTCCGCCAGTTACGTCGCTCCGTTCGGGGGGAAGTCGAAGCAGCTGGGGACGAACCCTCTCTGCTTCGCGATCCCGGCGGGCGAGGAGCCCCCGATGGTGCTTGACATGGCCACCTCGGTCTGGGCCAGGGGGAAGATCATGGTCTACTTGGCCCGGGGGAGAGAACTCCCTGAGGGGATTTTTATGGATCCGGATGGAAAACCCACTACGGATCCAGGCTGGTATACTAAGGGGGGAGTCCTGCGCAATCTTGGCGGGGAGATCGCCGGCTACAAGGGCTTCGGCCTCTCCCTCCTGGTTGAGATCCTGACGGGGGCACTGACCGAGGGCGGGGTCTCCAACAGTGAGGAGTACAAGTCCAGGCCTTTCTATGGTGGCAACGGGATTTTCATGATGGCCATCGACGTGGGCAGGCTGACGGACCTGGACGCCTTCAAGAGGCGAGTTGACGACCTGCTGAGGAGCGTCAAGGACTCCCCGACCGCCCCTGGCTACGACGAGATCCTGATCCCAGGCGACCCAGAGAGGAGGAAGAAGGAGAAGTTCCTTAAGGAGGGCATTTTCATCGAGGACAAAACTTGGAATGATATAACTGCCCTGGCAAAGGAGCTGAATGTAGAAATTCCCACCTATAATAGGTAGGGCGAGTTCATTAATAGAGCTGAGTCAGCGCTCCAAGACGAACTCCGGGCCCAGCGGAGTGAGGCCCTTTATCTTCTTTATCAGCATCGTCTCGCCCATCTTGGTCCCAATTATTAGTGGGTCCGATGCCTGGGCGAGTTTCTTTGCGTTCTCCAATCGCTGAGAGTTATCCGTGTGGATCCTCAGAATGGGATCGCCCTCTGCGACCTCATCCCCCGTCTTGACATGGAGTATCAAACCGGCGCATTTGTCACCCGGGGCGCCCGCCTCTCTCGCAATGTGCGCTATGGCCCTGTTGTTGACCCATAGGACCCTCCCACCGCGCTTGGCCTCAACATCGATCCATCGTTTACTGACGTGGAGATCCTCTGGTCGCACGTCCGGGTCTCCTCCCTGGGCTTCCACGATCTCCTTCATCTTCTCGAGGGCTTTCCCTGCGGATAGGAGGCTCCGAGCCTTCTCCTGCCCATCGTTCTCCCCCACCATCTCGAAGAGGGTCCCAGCCAGCCCAGTGGCCTTGTCTATGAGATCCTGTGGGCCACCTCCGCTTAGGGCTTCCAGGGCCTCTCTGGCCTCTAGGACTGGGCCGATGGCGTGGCCCACGGGCTGCCCTCCCTCCGTCAGGACGCACTGGATGCTCATGTCGAGGCGGCTTCCCAGCTCTATGAAGTTCATGGCCAGCTGCTCCCCCTGGTTGCGGGTGGCGATCTTGGCTCCCAAGCCCACGGGGATGTCCACGACGATGTGGGTCGAGCCCATGGCCTTCTTCTTGCTCAGGATGGATGGGAGCAGCAGGGGGTCTATGGAGAGGGA
>Ga0209979_1004642_pt1 | contig 11258 bp, 10 predicted proteins | sample AnhtaG_FD_183114 | JGI IMG/M metagenome (GOLD analysis project Ga0209979, IMG submission 183114) | Deep subsurface microbial communities from Anholt, Denmark to uncover new lineages of life (NeLLi) - Anholt_01485 metaG (SPAdes) (version 2) | ecosystem: Environmental > Aquatic > Marine > Oceanic...
AAGCCTTCAGAAAGGTTAATTAGGTCGTTGGAAAACATGGTTAGTTGCACGATCGTCACAGATATCCCATCTGGACGATGTGACTGCATTAGCCGTGACCTTAGGCGGCTTCAACCCAGACGATAAAGGCGTTTAACGCCCTAGAATGAAGTGGTTGACTCCGGTTGCGGCGACAAAGATGAGGACCTGATTTTGGTCAGATCCGAAGTGGGCTTTGGCGCTTATCCGCAATTCCAGTCGGTTTTGTGGCAAAAATACTCCGAATATGAAAATTTAAATCCGGTTGATCCTGCCGGACCTTACTGCTATCGGGGTGGGACTAAGACATGCGAGTCGAGCGTCTCTAGCTATGTTGAGACGCGGCAGACGGCTCAGTAACACGTGGCTAACCTACCCTCAGGACGAGGACAAACCCGGGAAACTGGGGCTAATACTCGATAGGTGAGTATGTCTGGAATGATTTCTCACTCAAAGGGCTTTAGAAACATGCTTCTAAAGTCGCCTGGGGATGGGGCCGCGTCCGATCAGGTTGTTGGTGAGGTAATGGCTCACCAAGCCTATAACCGGTACGGGCCGTGAGAGCGGTAGCCTGGAGATGGGTACTGAGACAAGGACCCAGGCCCTACGGGGCGCAGCAGTCGCGAAAACTCCGCAATGCACGAAAGTGTGACGGGGCTACCCCGAGTGCCATCCGCTGAGGATGGCTTTTCTTTGGTGTAACTAGCCGGGGGAATAAGGAGAGGGCAAGACTGGTGTCAGCCGCCGCGGTAATACCAGCTCTCCGAGTGGTAGGGATGATTATTGGGCTTAAAGCGTCCGTAGCCGGCTTAGCAAGTCTCCTGTTAAATTCAGCGACCTAATCGTTGAGCCGCGGGAGATACTACTAGGCTAGGAGGCGGGAGAGGTCGACGGTACTTCCGGGGTAGGGGTGAAATCCTATAATCCCGGGCGGACCACCAGTGGCGAAGGCTGTTGACTAGAACGCGCTCGACGGTGAGGGACGAAAGCTGGGGGAGCGAACCGGATTAGATACCCGGGTAGTCCCAGCCGTAAACGATGCGGGCTAGGTGTTGGGGTGGCTACGTGCCACTTCAGTGCCGCAGGGAAGCCATTAAGCCCGCCGCCTGGGGAGTACGGCCGCAAGGCTGAAACTTAAAGGAATTGGCGGGGGAGCACCACAAGGCGTGAAGCTTGCGGTTCAATTGGAGTCAACGCCGGGAACCTTACCGGGGGCGACAGCAGGATGAAGGCCAGATTGAAGGTCTTGCTGGACAAGCTGAGAGGAGGTGCATGGCCGTCGCCAGTTCGTGCCGTGAGGTGTCCTGTTAAGTCAGGCAACGATCGAGACCCGCGCCATTAGTTGCTACTGAGGAAGTTTTCCAAGGGGCACTCTAGTGGGACTGCCGTCGATAAGACGGAGGAAGGAGCGGGCCACGGCAGGTCAGTATGCCCCGAATCCCCCGGGCTACACGCGAGCTGCAATGGCAGGGACAATGGGTTCCGACCCTGAAAAGGGAAGGCAATCTCTAAACCCTGCCTCAGTTTGGATCGAAGGCTGGAACCCGCCTTCGTGAAAATGGAATGCCTAGTAATCGCGCGTCATCATCGCGCGGTGAATACGTCCCCGCTCCTTGCACACACCGCCCGTCGCTCCATCCGAGTGGGGTTTGGGTGAGGCGTGGTCTTCTTGGCTGCGTCGAATCTGAGTTCCGCAAGGAGGGAGAAGTCGTAACAAGGTGGCCGTAGGGGAACCTGCGGCCGGATCACCTCCTAAGTAAGCCAATTCCGACTGGAACGGGAAAAAAGCGCCAAAGCCCATTAAAAAGCTATTTTTAGAGTAGTTTAGTTGTTTGAAATTTTAGCAGACTTTTGTTTTATGTTTTCGTTTTTGGTTAGTGTATATTAGGATTTATGACAAAGAACAAAATTGGATTTAAACCAAAAAATCAAGAAAATTCCTGTTCATATTAGGAGACTAATATTACTTCATTGTTGAAAACTAGCTTTTTTCTGTTTTAGCCCAAAAGTATATCATTTGTTATCCAAAGCTTCTTGCGTGTTAAGCGTTTTTATGTGTGAGCACAAACAGTAGTGAACTTTGTATGTGAATGCTTTCAACTTTTATGGGACACAGCAAAACCAACCTAACACGTTTACGTCACATATTTGTAGTCTATTAACAGTGTATTGTTGAAAACAGTGTTTTTTCTGGAATTCTGTCTAGTTGTTGTTTTTTAGTAGTTTGATGGCTGCCATTTTTGCTCCGATTTCTGCAAGTTCTCTGTTTTCTCCGCTGCCCACTATGATGACATCGTTTTCGTTTGGATTTAATTTGGTCACTAATTTGTTGTGTAGAGAAGGCATGCGCGCGGAAAGATCCTCCTCACCAGTAGGCAATGATAACTTGTTGCCAGAAAAAACCAGAGTGGTTGCCCCTGATGCTCCACTCTTAATCGCTATGTCCCGCTGTTCCATACCGCTCCTTATTGCCTGGGCTGAGTCTCTGACAAGAATCGCAATGTTAAATGGTCCAACCGTCAGAGGGCTACTGGGAACCTCCACTCCCTCGCTGAGCTTACTTCGCAGATCAGAAAACAGTCTCTCTCCCCCATCAGAGAAAGAGATTCCACTTCTTGAACTTCGAGTTATTCCCTCATTCTTCAGGTGTTTCAGAAGCGTTCTCGTTGTGCCCTCCCCCAATCCCAGCTCTTTAGACAGCCTTATTCTGCCAACAATTCCATATTTACCAATAATTTCCAGCGCCTTAACTACGTGAGCCTCATTAAAGGATGGAGCAGGCCCAGGCGCAATCTTCCGCGTAACTCTATCAATAACCTCCAATAATCTCAATGCCGAAATCCCCATCGCACACTAACCTATTACAAGAATTTGTTTATAACCATAACTTAAAACTCTTTAAACCATTAACCGACCAGTCCCAACAAAGATAAGCGGCGTCAACTGAAAGCATTGCGCCTATACAAGGCTACGGCACCACAAAGTTTGATAAAACAGTGAGAGAAACCTTTACTAAACCAGAATAAGGGAGAGTGAAAAACTTCAGAAAAGTCATTTTGGTAACCGGCACTCCTGGCGTGGGAAAAACCACGATCTCCCATAAGTTAGCGTCTAAGCTGGATGCACTTTACATAGGCATAACGGAACTTGTTAAGAAGGAGAAATTAATCACCAGCGTAGACGAGGATAGACGAACCTTAATCGCAGACACAGAAAAAGTTTCAAAACAGCTGCAAGAAATCCTAGCGAAGACAGAAGGCAGCATCATAATTGAGGGACACTACGCTGTTGATGTTGTGCCAAAGAAAGACGTGAATACAGTTTTCGTCCTCAGACGTGACCCCCGCGAACTCAAGAGTGCACTAGAGAAACGCGGATATGAGGAAAAGAAACTCTGGGAGAATCTAGCCGCCGAAATTTTGGATGTTTGCCTCTGGGACGCCCTATCTGCTTGTGGCTCCGATAAAGTCTGCGAGATCGACGTTAGCGGCAAGACCGTGGAGGCGGTGGTGGAAGAGATGATGTTAGTGCTTGAGAAAAGAAAAGATTGTAGACATGGAATAGTTGATTGGTTAGGAAAATTAGAGAATGAAGGACAACTTGGAGAGTTTTTGAGAAAAATTTAGTTTATCCCAGCAACCTTAGGATTTGACGTTTTGATAGCAAAGTGATGCCGCGGCGGTTGGCGTAGGCTTTGGCGTGGCCGCTAAATTTTTCGGAGATGATTATGGGTTTGGGGAATCCTATGTCTTCTGCGGCTTTGTCGATGTTTATGACTATGTTGACGCCGACTGTTCGGTTCCAATCTTTAATCCAAACTGAACGTTTTTCTCTGCCTCTCTGAATGATCAGATCGAACTTGCGCGAAAGCCCGGATACGCCTTCCAGAACTGTGTCTTTTTCTGTTCGATAGCCGTTTTGTCGAAAATATTTTGCAGCAAGATTTGCTAAGGAAAGTCGACTCATTTATCTGCATCCTCTTACAGCATTTGAGTCATTCAAAGAAAAGCTTTTCCTTCCGATGGGTGTGCATTAAATGTATGTGGTGGTTGTCTGCTACAGTTGTGGGCGATTTCTGCTGGCTAAGGGCACCCAGAAGACTAGGCACTGTCCGTACTGTGCAGCTCGGCTAAAACTAATTAAAACAAAAAAGGTGGCTCACGTAAAAACTGCGCAAGAAGCGTCAAACTACATTCGTGCATTAAAAAGAAGAAGGAACAGTTGAATACACACGAAGAAACTGATTGTCTGCGAGATAAAATCGTGCGTTCAATTGGTTTTTGGGATTGTTGTGGATTGCAGAATTTGGATAATTAAATGTAATATGGTTTAGTGCGTCAGAAGACTTAATATTCCAGTAAACGTCTGTTTCTGTAACTTGGAGGTCCACATCATGAAAGATAAAGCAATGATCATAGCATATGCCACTCTCTTCACAGGCATCGTTTTACTAGCCTTCACATTCATAAGCGCCTTCATATTCCTCATCAACAACCCATCCATCACGGGATCATCAGACCTAGTAGATGCCTTCGGCAGTGCCTTGGCTCCCCTGATCGGAGCATCCATTCGAATAATGTATCTCGGCGTCATGGGATGGATAGGCGCAGGGCTAACGACACGAGGAGTACAGCTTATTACCCAACTCAAACGCCTAGCTAGACCCGAATTCCGATCAAGGACTCCCCCAGTCATCAAACCCACGGAACCCATAGGAGCCCAAGAAACTAAAAAGAACTGACAAGCTTAGTCTCGTTAAACAGAGGCAAAAGTGAAGGAAAACGAGATAGATGAAGATTGCTATAAGGATGCTCACCATAGCCACAATCATCCTCTGGATAGTAATACTCTTCTTCTCGGTCACAGCTGTCTACTCAGTAATGAATTTGGGTATAAACATCGGAGAAGTTCAAATGCTTCCCTCCAGCAACGGCATGACTTTTTCCTTGCCATTCTCAATAACCAACAACGGCTACTACGAACTAGCTGATTTGAACCTGACAACCCGCGTCACAGACCCAAATGGAACAGTGCTGGATCTGACAGAAACCTTTGTCCCTTCCATACCACGAGGCACCAACGTTAATGCAACCCACACAATTCCCATAGACCTAGATAGCATCCTATCAATGGATTATGTACCCCTCCTGTTGAACGACAGCTCCTTCAATGTAGAAATTTTTGCGGGTCTCAATTTCGCCCGAGCCGTCCCAGTCCAGCTCTCGACGAATACCACGATACCTTGGGGGGCACCCTTTGCACACTTCTCTATTGGAAGAATTTCCGTTTCCCCTCATAACAGCACCCATGTCGAAGCATCAATACCTGTAAGTTTCGAAAATCACGCTATCATTGACATAACAGGAACCTTGAAACTGGAAGTATACAACGATTCGAACGAGCATATAGCCTCTGGAATGGCGAGCATCAATGCCCCCTCGCAGCAAAGCTACGCTGATAGCCTTCTCGTATACATGCGGCAGCAAGACATCTCAAAACTAACAAGCAGCGGAAACATGCACATAATCTTCGAGACTCCAGTTTTTGTAGTGGAATGGTGGGAACAGTATGGCTGAATTGAATGCAAAATTGATCTTGAAAAAAGCAATCCCTCGGGTTCTCAAGGCTACGGTGTGGGGCGCGTTAACCTTTTTTATTGTCTATTACCTGCCGATGATGCTATACCCTGTGGATATACTTCCACTTGATTACGCCACTCCGCTGACCCATTTCGCTACAATAGTTGTATTCTTCGCTGTGGTAGGGCAACTTTTCTCCGGAACCATTATAGGATGTGGCTTTGGCATAGCAAAAGCGATAGTTATAATTGCCTACTTTTTCGCTGTCTCAGACGGCGGCGTTTTCAGCGTAACGTTGCCCATTTCGGAAGTTGCAGTAAACTTGACAGTTGATATCAGCATCTTGCTCTTGATGATCGTCTCGGTGAATCTGTTCGCTATCGCAAAAAATCTTCTCGAAGCCATAGTTCTCCTTACCGAAAAGTCAACCGACATTGACCTCACATGAATCAGAAGAAAAACAATGGTCATGCCTCTCTGGTGGTAATATCTGAATAGACTAAAAAAATCGCTAATCTTCTCTTCGGTGATTCTCCTACTGACATTGGAGGTTATTGCTTATCCTGTGTTTCCTATTGCATTCAACGAAAATTCCAGTGGAGTTAACGAATCCTTGGTATCCCAAAAAGCTGAGCTACCGGATGTAAAACCTGTTTTTCAAAAAGGATTATCTTACTCAGCTTGGTCTAACGACGGTTTCAGCAGTTCTGAATCTGATGAGTCTCTGAGTCTTTTGACTGAAACTAGCACAGAATGGATAGCACTCTGTTTCTCATGGATTCAATCTAACACGACATCACATGACATACATCTCAACTCTAGCGGTACACCAACCCCAGAGTCCATTAAACATGCTATAACTACAGCCCACAATCTAGGCTTGAAAGTCATGTTGAAACCAATGGTTGAGGCAGTAGAACGGGAAGAAATCAGCTCCTATCCCGTGTGGAGAGGCGAGATTCAACCGTCAAATGAATGGTTTGAAAGCTACTCTACATTCATTAATTTTTTCGCCGAATTTGCTGAACAAAATGACGTAGAACTCTTCTCAGTTGGATGCGAATACAAAAAGACAACCGGGGAGAAAGATCAATGGGAAAAGATCATTTCTGGAGTACGGGAACGCTACTCCGGTCCCATCACATATTCTGCTGACTGGACCAACTACCAAAACATCGAGTGGTGGGATTCTGTGGACTACGTGGGAATAGACGCCTACTTTCCGTTATCTATCTTAAAGTATGATCCCACCTTCAATGAACTGAAGAACGCTTGGATCAATTACGCAGACGAGATTGAAACATGGCTCTCAACAGTAAACAAGCCAGTAATCTTCACGGAAATCGGCTATCGAAGCGGCGACGGAACAAACATGGCTCCATCCAACTACTGGACTGACATGCCTGTTGATCTTCAAGAGCAGCGGGACTGTTACGAAGCCGCCTTCCAGACGCTCTGGAACAGAAGCTGGTTCTATGGCTTCTACTGGTGGACGTGGGTATATGACCCCACACACGGGGGAGCCCTTGATTCTGGCCACTCGCCACAGAATAAGCCTGCCCAAGAGGTCGTTACCCAGTGGTATTCTAGGGATAGGCAGGTTGCTGTCATAGATCAAACTTTTATAAGTGCCGAGAAATGCGGTGTCAACGAAGTCCAGTCAGTCGGTTTCCATGTTAAATGGGAACATGATGGCACCGATGTGATTGATGCCAGAGTCTACGTGAATGGAACAGAGCATGTAACGAACAGAACTGGATGGATAAGCTTTAACATAGCATATGATGCTGTGGGCGAACGTTCATGGGCTGTCACAGACTTTCAGCATCCTGAAGCGAGTGGATACTTAATAACCGTTGAAAGTCCCAGCATAGTTTGGGACAAAGTTGTCGTTAATGTAGAAGTTGACTCATCCTCGTTTGGAGTCTCAAAGGTGAAAGTGAAGGTCGTCTACGCTTACGATGGGGCTTCAGTAACTGGCGCAACCACTGTTGTGAATGGAGAACTGTGCGAGGAAATCGAATCTGGCGTCTACGAAACCGAAATAGTTTCGTGGAGTCCATACCAGCAGTTGACCGTTACTGCGGATGCTTTAGGCTTGCAGGGGAAAACTTGGACAACATCAACATTTCATGTAATGAATACCATTTTGTATCTTGCACTTTTTGTAGCAGTGATTGTGATAACTGTATTTCTCTTGAAACGGCAACGCCGCAGTTCCAGTCAAACAATAGAATAGATGAACTGAAAACAAATTTTAAAAAACTGATAAGGAAACAGCAAAACATCAAACAAGTAACATCAGAAGCTGTTCATATTAGGAGACTAATAACAGCGTATTGTTGAAAACAGCCTTTTTCAGTTTTATGTCTGAACTAGGTCGCTGTAAGAGAGAGATTCAAGATTGCTTTGGTCTATCTCCAGCTTTTCCATTAGTTTTTCTAGAATCAGCCGATCTTTTTCAACCGTCTTTGGATTGTCAGCAGTTTCTTTTCGAATTCAATGAATTTGCCGAGTTTCTTAACTGTGTCCAGATGAATCTGGGTTCCGTGATATCGATAGATTTCTCTGACTTTTTCTATGACGATGAGGGGGGTAAGAATCTTCTTGAGTGTCTTTTTCAAGTCTTCAGGTTCTTGGACCCTGAGAATGAAGGCGTCATCTTTTTTCGGTCCCGCGATGTTCTCTCTTTCATAATAGATCAACTCTGCTCTGCTGTTATCCTTTACTTCTCTCAGTTTCAATCTTCCTTCTGGGACTTTGAAATAGAAGTCCGTTTGCTGAAAAGTTCCCAAATGTTCGGCTCCTAGAGCAGACAGTTTTTTTCTCAAAAATTTGTGGTCGCCGACTCTTGCCTTTAATTCTATCATTTTGTGCTTAAAGCTGTGGTGCGTGTCGATCTTCAATGTGTAATCAACTCTTGCAAGAAGAATTGCGGCAATGACTATTTTGTTTTTCTATAAGTTAAAACCTAGGCATGGCGCGAAGGAGGTCCATTCTTTTTGTAAAAAACTTAGTTATATCCGTTCGTTGAGTTTGTCAAGTCTGTCTCTGAAAGATGTTTCAAGTACTTGTCTTAATCTGACATACGTTCCTTGGTCGATTTTTTCATCAGATAGAAGAGAGAAGCTTATTTGATTCGCTGTTGAAGTGTTTCTCATGTTTTAGCCTATTTCTGAGGCGTAAAAAATTTTTTTGTCCAGTTTTCCCGAAAGCAATAACTGTCTGAGCTTCTTCAATTCGTTTTCGTATTCGTCTTCTTCCTTTCTTGAATTGTACAGCACTAAAGCTACAAGAAACACTACCAAAATCGCTAGAGGCACAATTAGGAGAAAAAAGTAACCTGGTTCCATATTCCCCGATTACTGTTAAAAAATAAACGGTTTATGAACTCTGCCTAAATACTTCTGATAGTTATTGTTTCTGCAGGAGTTGGGGTTACACTTCTGTTTTCATGTTTTGGGTGAAACATGCTTCGAGAGAAAAACCAATTAATTGTCCGTGCTGAAGCCACCTAGAGTAACGTTAATAGGTTAGCTTTTCATCTAGCATGCTGTCCATTAACAATTAGGAGAATCAACAAGGTGCCCAAATTTAGGCAGACACATGACATCGTAAAGCTCATGGCCAACAAAGAGGACGTAAGGGATATCGGCATAATTGCCCACATAGACCATGGCAAAACAACCATGTCAGATTCCCTGCTAGCCGAAGCGGGTCTCCTGTCACCGAAAATCGCAGGAGCAGCAAGAGCCTTAGACTATCTTGAGGAGGAACAGAAGCGGGGAATAACCATCAAAACAGCCAACATCTCCCTTCTCCACGAGATCGAGGGCACATCACACGTCGTCAACCTCATAGACACGCCTGGGCACGTAGACTTCACAGGCAAAGTAACACGTGCCCTAAGAGCCATCGACGGAGCCGTCGTAGTTGTAGACGCCGTCGAAGAGGTGATGGTTCAAACAGAAACCGTCACCCGCCAAGCCCTTAACGAACGAGTGAAACCCGTTCTTTTCATCAACAAAGTTGACCGTCTAATCAAAGAACTGAAACTCAACACAGACCAAGTACAATCCAAACTTCTCCGAATAATCCGAGACTTCAACAACCTGATTTCATTGTACGGAGAGAAAGAACACAAAAAACAATGGAAAGTCGACCCAACTAAGGGAACAGTAGCTTTTGGTTCTGCACTGCACAGATGGGGTTTCACGCTTGACATAGCCCAGCAGAAAGGAATAAAATTCAGTGACGTTGTGGACGCTTATCAGACTGGACGTTACGAAGAACTTGAAGAAACGGTTCCTCTTCACAGTGCAATATTGGATATGGCCGTTAAGAATCTTCCAAACCCCGTAGTAGCCCAGAAATACCGAGTTCCCAAAGTCTGGAAGGGCGATTTGGACTCCGAGATTGGAAAGGCTATGATTAACTGTGACGAGAATGGACCCACTGTCATATGTTTGACATCAGCCCAGATGGACCCCCATGCGGGATTAGTTGCTACAGGGCGTACCTTTTCCGGGGTCATTCAGGAAGGCGATCGAGTTTACTTGGTGGGCGCCAAGAAGGATTATCGTGTTCAGCAGGTCTCTATGTATATGGGCGCCTTCAGAGAGGTTGTTGGTCGTATAGTCGCAGGAAACATCGCTGCGGTTCTGGGGTTGGATCTTGCTAGGGCTGGAGAAACCCTTATCGACATCGGGCACAAAGACGCGATGGTTCCTTTTGAAAGCATAAAATACGTCTCTGAACCCGTTATCACCATTGCCATAGAGCCCAAACACCCTAGGGAACTGCCGCGCCTCGTAGACCTGATGGCCCGCCTAGCTATCGACGACCCAAACCTAGTAACCACCATAAACAAGGAGACTGGTGAATACCTTCTCAGCGGAATGGGTGAACTCCACTTGGAGATCGCTGTCAAGTTCCTCAAACAATATGGCGGAGGACTAGAGCTCCTAACGTCCCGTCCAATAGTCGTCTACAGAGAAAGCATAGCTGGAACTGGGGTAGTAGCCATGGCGAAGAGCCCCAACAAACACAGTAGATTCTGGATCCAAGTGGAACCTCTTGACCAAAATGTTGTTGAACTGATGGAAAAGGGTGAGCTTTTTGAAGGGATGGGACGAAAGCGGATTGACGGCGTTCTACGCAAGGAAGCAGGATGGTCTGCCAAGGAAGCGAGAAACGTATGGGCCTTAGAAGAGCATAAAAACATCCTATTGGACATGACGAAGGGTATTCAATACCTTCGAGAAGTGAAGGAGACGGTCAATTCAGGTTTCAGATGGGCAGCCAAAAATGGGCCCCTTTCCGATGAACCAATACGAGGAATCAAGGTGAAGCTTTTGGACGCAAAGCTGCACGAAGACCCCGTACACCGTGGACCAGCACAGATCATGCCGGCAGTGAAAAGAGCTGTTTGGGGGTCTTTCCTGACAGCCCAACCGATCCTCTCTGAACCGGTATACAAGATTGGTGTTTCGGTTCCTCAGCAATTTGTTGGCGAAGTAACGGGATTAATAACCCGTAAAAGAGGAAGAGTGACTGCTTCGGAACAGAAGGGGCCGGTTACAATGATAAGAGGGTTCCTTCCAGTTGCCGAGACTTTTGGTCTCTCTGCTGACATGAGATCAGCGACTTCTGGTCATGCAT
>Ga0209979_1004643_pt1 | contig 11257 bp, 10 predicted proteins | sample AnhtaG_FD_183114 | JGI IMG/M metagenome (GOLD analysis project Ga0209979, IMG submission 183114) | Deep subsurface microbial communities from Anholt, Denmark to uncover new lineages of life (NeLLi) - Anholt_01485 metaG (SPAdes) (version 2) | ecosystem: Environmental > Aquatic > Marine > Oceanic...
GGCTGCGGCTTCGGCTGGCGGTGTCAGCAAAACTCGGACTACCAACCAGTAGGCCTGCATTTTGCTTCCTTGCCAGCCTTGTCCTCGCTCAGCCAAAAACGAAACCTAATTTCTTTACCAGTCCTAACGGCATTTTTTTTATCCTGTTGCCGCAATTCTAACAAAAAAGACAACCTCCGCCAACAATTAAAGTCGTGTCTGTATAATCTCGTTTTGAGGGGTATCATAAAAAGCTGGAATTTTCAAGACAGACCTGATATTCTATTGATAATCAGGCCCAGTCCCGATGTGTCGGGGTAGCTGAGCAGGGATAAATTGGAATCTATGCTAAAGGGAACTTTCATATGAGCAACATAAAAAGCATCATCGTACTGTTTTTGAGTATTCTGCTGACCGGCGGGATGTGTTATTCCGATGACTGGAATGAATTTCGCGGTCCCAATCGGGAAGGGAAATCGGCGGAGACAGGGCTATTGAAGAAATGGCCTGAAGGCGGCCCGAAACTTATATGGTCGGTCGAAGGCCTGGGAATTGGCTTTTCTTCGGTCGCTGTAGTTGACGGGTTCATCTACACAACCGGCATGTTTGGCAGTGAGGGGTTCCTTTTTGCTTATGACCTCAACGGCAAATTACAGTGGAAAGTATCCTACGGCCCTGAGTGGCAAAGGTCGCACCGAGGCACCCGCACCATACCAACGGTTGACAATGGCCGTGTTTATGTATTCAGCGGCATGGGGATAATGGCTTGCTTCGACGCCAAAACCGGCGAAGAAAAATGGGCTGTGGATACTTTGAAAAAGTTCCAGGGGAAAAATATTATGTGGGGTATTGCCGGGTCTGTGCTGATTGTCGGCCCCAACGCAATCTGCACTCCGGGCGGCAAAGACGCCAGCGTGGTAGCCCTTGATAAAATGACAGGCCAGAGCGTATGGACCAGCAAAGGCTTGAGTGAAAAGTCCTCTTATTGTTCGCCGGCTCTGATCGAAACAGGCGGCACAGAGCTGATTGTCACCATGCTGGAAAGGTCAGTGGTTGGTCTCGATGCCAAAACCGGAAAAGTATTATGGAAAGATGGGATTAACGAAGGTGTAGGAAGAAACAATCATCCTGTCACTCCTTTGTACCGGGATGATTATATTTACATTACCGCCGGCTATGACAAAGGCGGGGTAAAGTACCGGCTTTCTGCAGACGGTACAAAAATAAGCAAAAAGTGGGAGGATGCAACTCTTGATGTTCACCACGGCGGTGTCGTCCTGGTCGATGGCTATCTCTATGGTGCCAACTGGACCAGCAACGCCAGAGGCGATTGGGTCTGCCTTGATTGGGATAGTGGAAAAGTTATGTATGAAGCTAAATGGAACGGAAACAAAGGCTCGATTATCTACGCCGATGGTATGCTGTACTGCTACGATGAAAATACCGGCGATGTGGCTCTGGTCAAGGCTTCTCCGAAGGATTTTGAAATAGTCAGCTCTTTCCGGATTACTGAGGGCTCCGGCAAACACTGGGCCCATCCGGCCATATCCGACGGCCGACTCTACATTCGCCACGGCGATGTTCTAATGGCCTATGACATAAAAAACAAATGAGCGCCAAGATAAGCTAATAGTCGGTCAAGAAAGAATTTGTGGGTGTGGACAGGAGCAAAAATAACTTGACTGTGGAGCGGTAAAATTCTTTAATATGGCCAGTTGGTTATCAGGTAAAAGAACAGAAGACGGAAGTCAGAAGGCAGAAGACAGATAAAAGGTTAGCAGGGTATAAGGATTTGGGAATTGAGTTAGGGATTTAGAAATGACAATAAAAGAGATCTGGTCGGGAACGAGTAAGTGGCTGCGTTCTCACAGTCCATCCCGTTCTGCAAATTATAAGCCGGACGTAGATGATGATGGTTTGATTAGCCAGGAGGCAGAGTCCACGGGGACGGCTGTTGATGATGCCGGGCGAACCGGTCAGCAAAATGATAAGCTTATCGTAAAAGCGGTTCCGCCGATGGACAAGCATGAATCGCTCGAAAAACTTCATAAGGGCTTTAATAAACTCGTTGAGCAATTGCAGGATATTAACGAGCATTTGAACCGTCAGGTCACTCAGCATGAAGATTTGATGAGCCGAATCGAACAACTGCCCAAGCTGCTCGAAAGCTTTCCATCTGTTGTAGAAAATCAAAAGCAGATAACAGAGCAGCTTCTCGAGCAGTTGAGAGCAGCCGCTGCTAAGAACCAGCAGTTCTTAGATGCTGTTGAAAAAATTCCGAATGAAACCGCCAAACAGACCGATGCTTTGGTTGATATCGACCATCAGCTTGGCGCCGCTGCCGATGCCGATGTGCAGATGACTGAGAGCTTTAATAAATTTAACCAGACTATGGACAAGCTGGACCAGAGCACCCTCGCCCAGACTGACAGTATCATGCAGATGAGCCGTACCTTCGCGACGAGCGACAGATACCTGAAATACATCGTATCCAGGCAGAATAAACGCTTTGTCTGGGTATTTATAACTGCTTTGAGCGTATGTGTAGCTGTTATCTTGATTCTGACCGGCATCGTCATTTATCTTAAGTACTCAAACTGACCGGTTTCAAGCTGTCATGCTGAGCCCTTCGCTGCGCTCAAGGATAAACTCCGCGAAGCATCTGGCCTTAGCGAAGAATAATCGCATTATGTGGGCATGAGATTTTTCGCTCCACTTCGTTCCGCTCAGAATGACAAATCGTGTTATGTTATTGTTAATAAAGTATTTATAGCATATTTCGCGACCAAAACGGTCAGTTTGAGTTAAGCACTAAAAATATTTTTTTGTTTGACCATTGCCGGGTAGTGTGATAGTATTTTTTTGTTCTTTGACAAGAATATAGCCTGATTGCAGGTCCTGAAGTTTTACTTTGGGATAATCAAATGGGAACACGGTTAAAATCCGTGACGGTCGCGCCGCTGTAAGCGTCTGTTCCGATTGGTGAATTGGAAATCCACGAGGCAATTTTTATCCACTGTCCAGCACTAATTTTTGTAGCGACAAATTATTGTGTTACAAAAATTAGCGCTGGATGGGAAGGAGCCTCGAGGTAAGAGGCAAGTCAGAAAACCTGCCTGTAGTTGGTTGCACACTCGTAGGGGAGCTTGTTTCGCCCAGCACCTAAACAATGTAAGCAAGAACTTAAATTGTTTTGGTTCTGGATTGCGAAATGGGAGCCCTGATGTTCTCGCGAGCTGGAACGTAAGTGTATATGTCCGGCCTGATGCTAATCAGGCTGGGATTTGGTTTGGTGTGAATGGGAAAAAACCGTCGTTCCTTTCGTGGGAACGGCGGTTTTTTTATTGGTTTTTACGAACGCCCTCGCGATAAGGGCCAACAAAAAAGGAGGTAAGCGAAAAAATGAAGTGGAAAGTTTTTGAAAAGCAGATGGAAATTTTGGGAATCGGAGGAGAAGAAATTATGGCTTCGGGAAGATTGATGAAATTTAGGAATCTGGTTTGTCTGGTCGCTGTTTTGCTAATAACAGGTTCTTCGGCAATTGCAACAGTTGTCAGCGTCGGCAGCGGTGCGAATACAGCTGGGGTGTATATTGAGTGGTCAGACGGCTTTTGGACTGAATTTGAAGTGAACTTCGGACAAAACGGGACTGATACCACAACAGGGCTTGGGTTGTTGCAGGAATTGAATAGCGCCGATTCGATTGATTTTACTTTAACAACAAAGGATTGGGGCTGGGGTATCGCTATTGAAGGGATGGAATATATAGATGGAGGCGTGAGTCATTACAATCCCGGCTGGGTTGATGGTGAGAACTGGTGGCACTACTGGAATAAGAATGCCGGCGCAACAGAATGGTCATTGGCTTCCGTCGGCTGCGATGTCAGGACGGTAAACGATGGAGATATGGACGGCTGGATTTACGGCCGGGCCGGTGCGCCGGTTGAAGTTGTTCCTGCTCTGGATTACGACCCAAATGATTTTGCAATAGAAGTCATCGAGTATGTTGAAGGCTCCGGAGTAGGCGCCGATTGGCTAACAGGCCAGCCTTTTAATGACCCTAACACCGCTCTTGGCAAACCAGCTCTGGAAACAACCGGTGACGGATGGTTCATACCGGTGGATGAGAAGGTGCCGGTTGTACCGGTTTGTCCGCCTTTTCAAGCTTCCGAATTGGTTACTATCGGCAATGGTGGTCAGCTTACAGTCAAGTTCAGCCATCCGGTTGCAAACGACTGGAATAATCCTTACGGAATAGACTTTATCATCTTCGGCGATGCTTATCAGATAATCGGCGGTGGTCTGGGTTGGACCAACGGTAATCCGGAAGAGACCATAGTCAGCGATTCGGTTACTGCTGAACCGGGAATTGTTTCGGTCAGTCAGGACGGTGAGAACTGGTTTTATTTTTCGTTCGGCCCATATGCCGACGGCTTTGCTCCGACGGCGGGCCGATGGTGGGACGATGTTAATGATGTCTGGGGCGAGGAGCTTGACCCAACCCGGCCGGTGGACCCTAATCTCAGCGTTGCGGGCAAAACCCTCGCAGAGATGATTGCGGCCTACGACGGTTCGGCAGGCGGGACAGGTTTTGATATAGGTGCTCTGGGACTGGAATGGATTCAATATGTTCGAATTGAGGATGACCCCGACAGCAGTGTTACTACGGAAATCGATGCGATTGCGGATGTGAGCTGCTGTGGTGATTATAAACATCCGTACCCTGTTGGCGATTTGAACCAAGACTGCAAAGTCGATTACGATGACTTTGGGATATTGATCCAATATTGGTTGGTTGAGATAAGCGGCCCGAATGACCCGGCTGTAATCGCAGATATCAATGAAGACGGTATTGTTAACATTGATGACTGGATTTTGATTTTTGATAATTGGATGGAATGTACGTGGGATTGTGAGTAATCGATAAGAAGATTCTAAAACAAAATGAAATGCGAAAGAGTGCTTTTACACTAATAGAGCTGCTTGTTGTGATATCGGTAATATCGCTGCTGATGGCGGTGTTAATGCCGGTGTTAGCTATGGCAAGGCAGCAGGGTAAAACTGTTTTGTGCCTGAGCAACCTGAGGCAGTTAACGATTGCGGCTGATATGTACACCAACAGTAATGACGGGTACTATCCTATCGCGTATATGTATAAAGCAGGTCATCCTGTTGTTATTTCTTATGCCTGGGATTTTACCACAATAAAGGATTGGAGCAAAAATGAGGAAAAGGTGGTTCCGGGTTTGTTATGGCAGGACCGAACAATTGAAAGAATTCATCAGTGTCCGTCATTCAAAGGTTCGCACAACTGGCTTAATGACCCATATACCGGTTACAATTACAATACCAGCTATATAGGTCACGGCCAGAGCGAAAGCATAGAGACCCCCGCAAAGACCGAGCAGGTTATAAGGCCGGGCAATTGCGTTCTTTTCGGCGACGGCGGTTACATTTCAGGCGCAAACAAATTTATGCGGGCGCCCTGGCCCAATCCCGGCGATATGAACTTTAACGACAGGTACGCAGGTACACAGGACTATCGTCACCTTAATGCAACCAACGCAGCATACTGCGACGGCAGTGCCAAAACTGTTCGCAAGCTCTATACTGAAACAGATAAATGGTCGAAAGATAAAATCGCAAAAGGAACCGGGTTTTTGTCGCCGGACAACAGCGCTTACGATTTGAAATAAAAAGTCCGGCATCTGCCCCGCTAACGGCATCCGGATTTGTAAAGCCAATGGTAAGATTGATTTTAATACGTCACGGTGAAACGAATTTTAGCTCACAAAACAGATATTGTGGGTTTAGTAATCCGCCATTGAATAATAAAGGGATACGGCAGTCTGAAAAGTTGGCCGTCAGGTTAAAAGATACAAAAGTAGATAAGGTCTATTCGAGCGACCTGATACGAGCGTACCAGACCGCGAAGATAATCTTTGGTGATAATCCAATTGAGAAGACGCCGGATTTACGTGAAATGAATTTCGGTCTTTTCGAAGGGTTAAAGTATGAACAGCTTGTTGGAAAGTATCCGGAGCTTTACAGAGACTGGGTGGACAACCCGGAAAAAATCAAAACTCCCAATGGCGAAGGACTAAGAGACTTAAGTAAAAGGGTTGAAGAGAAGCTGTCTATAATTGTCTCTCAACATAAAGACGAAACCTTAGCGGTTGTTGCTCATGGTGGGCCGATAGGGGTTGTGTTATGTAAGGCGCTGAACTTCGATTTGAAAATGTTTTTGCAGATAGAGCAGCGGCTCGGTGCTTTGAATATCATAGATTACTCTGAAGAATCGCCTCCGATAGTGGTTAAAATGAACGATGTTTCTCATTTTTCCGCTAAGGAAAAAGTTACGTTATGAAAAAACTTATTCTTATTTTAGGTGGTGCCAGAAGCGGAAAGAGCATCTACGCCGTAGAGTTGGCAAAAAAGTTTAAGAAAAAAGTAGCCTTCATCGCTACGGCTACTTCCTTCGACGAGGAGATGGCCAAGAGAATAAAACTGCACAAAAGCTCAAGGCCGAGACAGTGGAAGCTAATTGAAGAAGGTAAAAACATCGGCCAGATTTTACCGGCGATAAAAGACAAATATGAAATAGTTCTGATTGATTGTTTAGGATTGTTAGTTTCCAACCTGTTAGCAGACAACTTAAAAGACAAGGAAATAGAAAGAAGAATAAACAAACTCATTGACGCCATACTGAAAGTCAACTTCACTACGATTATAGTATCAAATGAAGTCGGAAGCGGCATAGTTCCCGTGAATGCTTTGGCCAGGAGGTTTCGGGATTTGCTCGGACTGTCGAATCAAATGATAGCAAAAAAGGCGGGTAAGGTCATTTTTATGCAGGCAGGCATACCGGTAATAATAAAGGACGGACAAAAAGATGAAGATACTGAATGAGACGATAGGTAAAATTGAAAGAATCGATTATTCTCTTGCGAAAAAGACACAACAAAGGCTCGATAATCTTACCAAGCCGCAGGGAAGTCTTGGGCGGCTGGAGGAGCTTGCCAAACAGGTAGTAGAGATTACGAAAAACGAAAACCCTCCGGTTAAAAATAAGGTTATATTCACTATGGCCGGCGACCACGGTGTCGTAAAAGAAGGCGTAAGTGCTTTTCCGGCGGAGGTAACAGCGCAGATGGTTTATAACTTCCTCAGGAGCGGCGCTGGTATAAATGTGTTAGCTGAGCATACGGGGGCCAGAGTTGTTGTAGTTGATATGGGGGTAGCGGAAGAGCTGAATCCGCAGCCGGAGTTAATAATCAAAAAGGTAGATTACGGCACAAAGAATATGTTAAACGGGCCTGCGATGACAAAAGACCAGGCAATAACGTCTGTGGAGACAGGTATAGAAATATTTGAGGCCGAGTTACAAAAGGGCATAGATATAGCGGGAACAGGAGAGATGGGGATAGGAAACACCACGGCCTCGAGTGCGATAGCTGCTGTTATAACAGGTAAAGCGGTTGAGGATGTAACAGGTAGAGGAACCGGTATAGACGATAAAGCCCTTGCTCACAAGATAGAAATTATCAAAAGGGTTATTGAAATAAATAAACCGGACCCAAAAGATGCTATAGATGTCCTGCATAAAATAGGCGGATTTGAGATAGGGGGACTTGTTGGAGTGATTTTGGCAGCGGCCTCGAAAAGGGTTCCAGTAGTAATAGATGGGTTTATTTCGGGAGCGGCTGGGTTGATAGCATACCAATTAGAACCAAAGGTAAAAGATTATATGATTGCCGCCCATTGCTCTGTGGAACAAGGCCATAAAATCATCCTTGATTACATAGGTCTTAAGCCGTTGTTGAATTTGGACCTGCGTCTTGGAGAAGGTACCGGTGCGGCATTGGCAATGAATATTGTTGAGGCTGCAATCAAGATTTTAACTGAGATGGCTACATTTCAAAGCGCCTCTGTCTTCAAAAGGATTGATAATTGAAAAGATTCTTAATTGCTTTGCAGTTTTTAACTGTTTTGCCGATAAAGATTAAATCGGAGATAGCGAAGGAAGATTTTGGCGGGTCTCTGTTGTATTTTCCTGTGGTCGGGATGTTAATAGGCCTTGTGTTGTCCGGGGCGGCATTGCTTTTTGGTTTTTTGCCGAATCCTGTTGTGGGTGTGCTTATCTTAATAATATCCATCGTTATAACAGGTGGTATTCACTTGGATGGATTCGCTGATACCTGCGACGGTTTTTACGGACCCAGGCCCAAAGAAAAGATATTGGAGATAATGCGGGATAGTCGAGCTGGGGTAATGGGAGTGATTGGAATATTTTGCCTTTTATCCCTGAAATTTACTTTAATAGTAAGCACCCCAAAAAATGTTCTTTGGAAATTATTAATTCTGATGACAGCGTTTGCAAGGTGGTCCCAGATTTTGGCATGCTACACATCAAACTATGCCCGTGAGGAAGGAAAAGCCAAATATTTTGTAGAATATGACAGCAAAAAAGAGCTTCTCGTGGGAGGTATTTTTACTGTGGTTTTATTTTTATTGTTGCTAAAATTAGAAGGAGTGATTTTGTTTGTTCTTTCTTTGGTTCCCATATTACTGTTTATAAATTACATAAAGAGAAAGATTGGTGGAATGACGGGAGATACAATTGGTGCGATAAGTGAAATTGCCGAAGTCGCTGTTCTTTTCTTTGGCCTGTTCGATTTGGGAGAATAATGTTTTGTATAGTCGGCTATGCTACTGAAAACGATGGTTTTTATGTTCCGGCTGCGAGCGATATGTGGGACAGTGCCGGTTTGCATCGCTGGCACGGCGTGAGGGATGCTCTTGATGAGCCATTTGATGCGGGCAGAGGTCCTTTGGTTAGGTATCTGGCTGAGGGCCAGGTAAAAGAATGTCCGGCAAAAGTGGATTTTGTAAAAGGAGAGGATTGGAGTGCAAACTTTGAACAGGGCTGCGGCGGTTACGGTTATAATATGACTTATATCGGCAGTCGTATCTGGCAATATGGTATCAACGGTGGGCAAGGCTGGAAAGAAGCCTATGCCCGGACGACCCGTATGACGGAGGTCGCTGGGCCGGGTGAAACGTTGATGTTTGCGGATACAGCAATGGCTAATGATGGAGGGTCTCTGATTGAATATTCTTTTGCTGAGCCGCCTTTTACTGTTAGCAACGGCCGGGCCGTGACGAGTTTTTACATGTCACCATCTATTCATTTTAGGCACGGGGGCCGTGCGAATATTGGCTGGGCCGACGGTCACATTGAGACGCGCCGGATAGCGAAGTTAGACAACAAAAATGTCTATGGCGTTGATTCTGCCGATATGAAATTGGGGTGGTTCGAGCCGATAAATAACACGCCGTTTGACCTGGAATAAAAGACACAAAATCAAACCCGAGATATATAATTCAATATGGATACATACGCTTGCCCCTGTTGTAAGGGGTCTTCGACTAACAGGCGTATCGCAGTACCGCCCATGTCGTAATCCATAATCATTTATTATTTTAGAAGGGGCCTATACCGAATAAATCAGTATAGGCCCCGAACTAATACAACCCCTAATGTCATTCCCACTAAACCTGTCCTGAGCAAGGTCGAAGGAGTGGGCATCTAATTAGTATCATATCACTTTCCTAAATCAGGTGGGACATAGTCGCCTTCGTAAAATCTTACGTCATCTACCCAGAATTCAGCGGCTGCAAAAACTATGTGGAATGTGATGGAAGCGGGACTGACGTCCTCAGTAAAAACAGGAGTTGTTATGCTGTATTCCGCCCATTGGTCAGTCATGGTGAAGACCTGCGAACCATATCCGGTCCAAGGATCTTCACCTATCTCCGGCTTGAAATTGATATTCAGCGTACCCTGACTGCACTTGAGAAAGGCCGAAAGAGTGTACTGCTTGCCTGCTTCAAAAACATGTCCTCCATGCTGCAGACCGGCATCCCAGAAGTTCGCACCTGCTGCGGGAACCACAACATGCAGACAAGAGCTTCCCTCAATCGGAGCTTCGGGAACCGCTGCTCCCACCAATTCTTGAACCACTTCTGTGGTAACATCACCATAAGTGCTCCACGGCTCAATAACACCGTCCTCAAAGCCACCGTTAGCCAGCTTATTTCCGATTTCGACTTGTACGGGTACGGGATGGCCGACCCGGATGTCGTCAAAGTACATCTTACCTGCACCGCCAGGCTGCGGGTTGGTCTTGTCACCGAAACCAATAGCAATTGTATTGACATTGGCTAAGTTCACGCCCTGGTCTGCAAACGCCTGCAGGTCGATATTCCATTGGGTCCATTCAGTTATCAGCGCTGCATTGGGATTGTCGTGAAGGACCACAGCGCTGCCATTGAGAGCAACATACATCGGCTCAGCAGCATTGTTCGACTCACCGTGGAACCACAGTGACAATTCCGTAGCGCCTCCCTCTGTCCAGTCACGCGTGGCACTCAGCGTCATTTCTGCCTCTGAATACTTGAACTTGCCCTGCTGATTGTTGTCATAGAATAACGGCATCGCCTGGTTGCCTCCGTGAACGATAATTTCCTCGGTGTAAGAATCTGTAGTTTCGTCGCCGACCATAGAGCCGGTCCCATTACCGGGAGAGTATGGTTCAGTACCCAGTGTGCCGTAGCCAAGCCCGTCATGCCAGGCGTACCATATCTGGTTGTCGCCGGTATCGTAGCCTTCAAAATCGTCAATAACAAAGTACTCTATGGTGGAAAAGCTCCAGAGGTCACCTTCCCAGGAAGAGGGGCTCGCAGCCTCATTGACCTCATTGATCTTCCAGTAATAATTCTGTCCAAATTCGAGCGAACCGGGCTGATATTTGCTTTCGCTCACTGTACCCACAAGGGCCGTACCATTGATCACGGCATCTTTATCGCTGCTGAAGGAGACCTCGTGCGAGGCCGCCTCTCTTCCCTCTCGCCAATCAAGAACGACATCCCGCTCTACACCTTTGCCTCCTGAAATCGGTTTGGGTTCTCTCGCCTGGACCGGAATGTAGAAGAACCGGACTTCACTCAAACCGTATTGGGGCAGCAGTCCGGCCCAGTTGCTGTTTGTGGTAAGCCTGACATACTTTGCCAACGCACCAGCCATATCGACGGTTGTATCGTGGGTGTAATCAGCCGAGCCGGGAGCCTGGGCGAATTCGACATCACCCAGCGATGTCCAGTTAACGCCGTCTTCGGAGTACTCGACCGTAACGTCCTTCGCTCCAAGACCAAAAAGAGACTCAAGCATCTGATTCGAGTTCCAGACCCACATTTCAAGTAGTATGTAGGCGCTGTC
>Ga0209979_1004644_pt1 | contig 11257 bp, 9 predicted proteins | sample AnhtaG_FD_183114 | JGI IMG/M metagenome (GOLD analysis project Ga0209979, IMG submission 183114) | Deep subsurface microbial communities from Anholt, Denmark to uncover new lineages of life (NeLLi) - Anholt_01485 metaG (SPAdes) (version 2) | ecosystem: Environmental > Aquatic > Marine > Oceanic >...
AGACATTACAGGTTATCCTTTCTGTTGTCTTAATTTCCATAACTGCTTTGTATTCCGCCAAAGAGACATTGCATAGAGTTCGAATTTGTTCTTCATCTATCATGCAATCCTTTTTTAATTCGATTATTAGGTCTACCAGTTTTTTCTCCATCTTATTATTAACCTCTGTGCTATTAGCAATAATTGCCATTAACAATTATAAAGGACAAAAAATTATTTGTCAAGAAAATTTTAAAAAAACTTTTAAATTTTTTATAAAATTTTCTGATTTTATCGAGAAACCAAATAAGTATTTATGGCAACATATTTAAAAAGAGGGTATTATAAGCATCATCAGTACGATGCAATAAATAGAAATATAAAGCAAGCCTGATTTTCTAAGTATTTATACTGAAAAAATGAAGTAAAGAACGGAGGTGATAAGTAACGAAAAAGTTGGTGAAGAGAAAATTGTAAAAATATTTGCACAAACAATTAAATTTTAAATTTAAAGCGGAGGAAATTTAATGAAATGGTGTACTAAGAAATCTATTAGTTTTGTACTGATTTTTTTTATATTTTTCTGTTTAGTATTTTTGGCAGAAGGAGCAGATGGACATACTCCTATTGATACAGTAGCAGAAAACGGTATGGTAGCCGCCGCCCATCCTTTAGCCGCTCAGGCAGGAGTGGAAATTCTTAAAAAAGGTGGTAACGCCATTGATGCTGCAGTAGCCACTGCTTTTGCCTTAAATGCTGCTGAACCCAATGCCTCTGGTCTTGGCGGTGGGGGATTTATGCTGATTCGTTTTGCTAAAACAGGAGAGATTGTGGTTATAGATTATCGTGAACATGCTCCATTAGCTGCTACAAAAGATATGTTTGCTTCTGATCAATCAAAAAAGGAACTCTGGACTAAATTAGGAGGTAAAGCAAGTGCGGTTCCAGGGACATTAATGGGGTTAAGTACTGCATTAGAGAAATATGGTACTATGACCTTAGCTGAAGTGATGGCACCCGCTATTTCATATATGGAAGAGGGATTTGAAATAACTGAAACCTTTAGTGACATGATTAAAAATAATTTCGACAAGCTGACTGCATGGAATGATCCTGATAAAATCGCTTATCTTAAAGATGGGCTTCCTTTTGAAACAGGTGATATATTAGTGCAAGCGGATTTAGCAAAAACTTACCGAGAAATTTTAGACAAGGGAGTGGGACATTTATATGGCGGTGAACTAGGGAAGAAGATTGTAGATGCAGTTAATGCAAAAGGGGGAATATTCAGCATAGATGATTTTAAAGCTTACCAACCGTATATTCGTGTACCTGTGAAGGGGAATTACCGCGGATATGATATTTATTCTATGCCTCCCCCTAGTTCTGGTGGAACTCACTTAATCCAGATTCTTAATATAATGGAGAATTTTGATATTGCGAATATGGGGTATCTTGGTCCTACCCATATCTCTGTTATGGCTGAGGCAATGAAGATGGCTTTTTCTGACCGGGCTAAATATATGGGAGACCCAGGGTTTGTTAAAGATATTCCTTTGGAAGGATTAACTTCTAAAGAATACGCCAAGTATCTTGCAGATCAGATTGATGTTAGAAATCCAAAACAGGAAATACCTGCAGGGGAACCAGCTACCTTTGAACACCATAGTACCAGCCATATATCTGTAGTTGATGCAGAAGGAAATATTGTATCTTTGACCCAGACCATTAATTATTTCTTCGGTTCTGGAGTAATCGTTCCAGGTGTTGGTATAATTATGAATAATGAAATGGACGATTTTTCCACAAGCCCAACATCTGTTAATGCTCCTGAACCAGGCAAAATTCCTTTATCAAGTATGTCACCTACTATTGTAGAAAAAGATGGAAAACCGTTTATGATTCTTGGTACACCAGGTGGTACCCGTATTTTTACTGCTATGACTCAGATTATATCCAATGTTATTGATTTTGGTATGAATATGGACGAAGCGATTGAAGCTCCCCGCATGCATTGTTATTCTTCTGCTGGGAAGACCAAGCCAATCTATTGTGAAAGCCGTATTCCATCTATTACTATTAAAACCCTTAGACTCTTAGGGAATGAAGTAGACGTAAAAGGTGATTATGACCTTTACTTTGGTGGAGCTCAAGGCATTATGGTAAAGGATGGCGTAATGTACGGTGGAGGAGACTCGCGTCGTGATGGCGTAGCCATTGGTTATTAGAAAGTAGCAATTACTAATAGCAAACCAAAATATCGGGAAAAATAGTATTTTTTGCTTATTTAATATATCATTTTACAAGAAGAATGCAAATAAAAATACAGGATACTGTCATTTAAAAATTAAAAGTGCACAACATAAACTATAACCTAAAATCAAAAAGGATTGGAGATTTTAGGTTATAGTTCAGATTCATAAAAAGTTTACAGATTCTCAAGTTAAAGATCTTATCGAACGATATTTAGATAAAAAGATAGAAATGAAATATATACCTAGCGCACCACTACATGAGAGAATACAGCTTCGGATTAGTCTAGATCTGGAAAAAGCTTAATCTTTTTTCCGGAGATTTGCTTAACCTTAAGGATTTTTAGTATTTGTTTGAAAAAAAATATAATAAAAATTTGACATAAAAATAGAATTATATTATATTATAACTATATCCAATATCCTATATATTTTTTATAATATAAAAATAAGATGAGTTAAAAAAAGGAGAAAAAAATAAATTGCTAACTGAATTTAAAAACCGCGAGACCCTAAGTGAGCGAGTGTATAAATCTTTAAAGAAATCAATATTAAATGGCGATTTAAAACCAGGACAAAAGCTATCACAGGATTGGTTAGCTAAGCAGATGAAAGTAAGTCGAATGCCGATAAGAGAGGCTATAGAAAGATTGAAGATAGAAGGTCTAATAGAAAGTATACCTTATAAGGAATCAAGAGTAATAAATTTTACATATAGGGATATTGAGGAGATGTATTCTGTAAGAGGTCTGTTAGAAGCATATTCTGCTCGATTGGCTATAAGCAAAATTAGAGAAAAGGATTTAAAGGCCCTAAAGATAACTACTAAAGAAATGAAAGAGCATCTTGATAAACAAAAGTATAAACAATTACCTATTCTTAATAGGAAATTTCACTTAATTATTTATAATAGGTCTGGGAATAGGAGACTATATAAAACAATTAAAAATTTATGGGACAGTTTTCCAAAAGATTTTTTTTGGAATTTTCCCGAGAGATCAAAAAACTCGATAATTGATCATGAAAAAATTATTAGAGCTATTGAGGGGAAAGATGAGGAATTGGTGGAAAAAATGATGGTTCAACATATAGAAAATACTAAAGGGAGGATCATAAAAATTATTGCTCAAGTAAAACATTTATCGGTATCAGAAGATCTTTAAAAATAAACTAAAAAGATAATTATTTTTTTAGTTTAAAATAATATCCAATATCCAATCTTAATTTTAGTAATTCTTAAACTAGGATTGGTAGAAAAAAGTTCTCAAATATTATCTTCTTACAAAAATATAGTGTGTTTACACGAAATAAACACGAAATTAACTCAAACTGTAATTTAAAAAATTGAAAGATATTATTAAGATTATGGAGGTAAACAGAGTTGGAATTTAATGAGAAGAATTCATTCTTGAGAGTGATTAAAGCCTTATCTAGTGACATAGGTAAAGGAATTGCCCGGATACCTTTAGAGGATATGACAAGATTAGGCACTACCTTAGGAGATGTTGTAGAAATAAAAGGGGAACAATCTACTGTTGCTAAAGTGGTTCCCCTACCTCAAGAATACCAAAAAGAAAGAGTAATTCAAATTGATGGAACAATAAGAAGAAACGCTAATGTAGGGTTAGGTGATAAGATTACCCTTAGTAAAATACCTTACCAAGATGCTAAAACAATAGATTTATCCAGCATAGATAGAGATAAACTTTTTGGACGGGAACCAGATAAAAAAATTATTAGAAATGCTCTACTCGATATCCCGGTAATTATAGGAGATAAAGTAAAAGTGACCTTTTTTGGCCAGACACTACCTTTTCTTGTAAAAGGCACTGCTCCTGATGGAGCTGTGGTAGTGAGACCTATTACGAAAGTGATACTAACTACTGGAGAAAGCATATTAGATAAGGATTTTAGGGTTTATTATGAGGATATTGGGGGACTGGATAAGGAAATTCAGAAGATAAGAGAGATAATAGAACTCCCGTTAAAGTACCCCGAGATTTTTGCTAAGTTGGGGATAAAAGCTCCGAACGGTATCCTGCTCTATGGGCCCCCAGGGACCGGAAAAACCTTAATCGCCAGGGCTATAGCCAGTGAAACTTCAGCCCACTTCATTCATTTTAATGGTCCGGAAGTTATGAATAAATTCTACGGTGAGAGCGAGGCAAGGTTAAGGGAAATTTTTGAGGAAGCTAAGCAGAACGCACCGAGTATCATATTTTTAGACGAAATTGATGCTATTGCTCCCAAAAGGGTTCAAGTTATTGGTGATGTTGAGAAAAGAGTCATTACCCAATTGTTGGCATTAATGGATGGTCTTGTTGACCGAGGTGATGTAATCGTAATTGGTGCTACCAACATTCCTGATGTTTTGGATACAGCATTAAGGAGACCGGGACGGCTCGATCGCGAGATTGTGCTTCCCGTTCCTAACGAGGAGGGTAGATTAAAAATCTTAGAGATACATACCCGACTAATGCCCTTAAGTGAGGATGTAGACTTAAGTAAGCTAGCAGAGATAACTCACGGTTTTGTAGGAGCGGATTTAGCTGCACTTTGCCGAGAAGCAGCTATGAATACCTTCAGAAGAATGTTATATCAAGTCGAATCGGGTCCTAGTTCTTCTGAAATTGCTTCGGAAACAAAAGTCACTATGGTAGATTTCTTCGAGAGTCTCAAAGAAATCGAACCTTCCGCCATCAGGGAGTATTCCTTTGAGTCATCCAAAGTTAAGATGGATAATATCGGGGGTCTCGATAAAATAAAACAGAATCTCATTTCTTTGGTTAAATGGCCGCTTAAGTATTCAGAAAGTTACGAATATCTTGATGTAACGACTCCCAAAGGAATAATGTTTATTGGTCCCCCAGGAACGGGTAAAACTATGATGGCGAAGGCTTTAGCGAATGAGAGTGGGGTTAATTTTATTTCTATAAATGGTCCGAGTCTCTTTTCAAAATGGCTCGGTGAGACGGAGAAAATATTGCGGGAAATCTTTAAAAAGGCTAAGCAGTCATCTCCTTGCATCCTTTTCTTTGATGAGATTGATGGGATTGCTCCTGTAAGAGGAAAAGGTAGGGGAGATTCAAATATTACAGAGCGAGTAGTAAGTCAACTGTTTACCGAATTGGACGGATTAGCAAATTATAAAGGAGTTATAGTCCTGGGAGCCACTAACAGACCGGATCTTATAGATCCTGCTCTTCTTAGACCTGGCAGACTTGACTTCATATTTGAGTTCCAACTTCCTGACGAAAAAGAGCGGTATGAAATTTTTAGTGTCCACACTCGGAAGCGTCCCATATCGAAAGATGTGGATTTGCAAGAGTTAGCAAAAATAACATCAGGTTTTTCTGGTAGCGACATTGCATCAGTTTGCATGAGGGCATCTATGTTGGCTTTAACAGATTTCCTTAGCATCAATAAGCAAATTTACCAAAAAGAGGATATTCAGAAATTGAAGATTTCGAAAAAATATTTTTATAAAGTTATGAAAGATATGAAGATAAGCGTTTTTGGGGAAAAAAGCAAAAATTGTTAATTTTTGTCATCTTTTTCAAGAGTGCTCAAGTGTAATACTAATAACTTGAAATTTTACCGAGTGAGAGGAGGTGAAAAAAGTGGTTGAAAGTAAAGTTAGAGAGGTAACAGTCTGGGCATCAGGAGTAGTGCAAGACAAAGAGGCCAGAGATACGGCTAACTGTATTGCTGCTGCCGCTGCTCAAGAAGGGAAATTTGTTCAGTCCTTTGATAACTATGTGGATTTACCAGACCGGATAAATGTACCAGTGAGGAAGTACGCCCGTATAAGTTCTGAGGAAATAGAAGAGAAATATCTCTACGAAAACGAACATCCCAACGTGGTAGTTGTTTTAGAGCCGGCATTGGTTAAAGGATTCAATATCTTAAGAGGTATGCCCAAAGGTGGTGTATTGGTAGTGAACACCGATAGAGATCCTGATGATATACTAAAGTTTATACCTAACAAGGAACTATTGAAGGTTATTGCTACCATTGATGCTTCAAAGATCGTTCCTAAAACGATTGATGATTTCATGGATGCCGAGGGAGCTGCAGGTACAGGAGAACTGGGTAGAGGGCTGGGAGCAGTTTTAGCTGGAGCGGTAGCTAAGGTGAGTGGTGATATAAAAGTAGAAAACCTTAAAGCGGTGGTTCAGAATTCCACAGCTGTTGAAAGAGGTTTTAACGAGGTTAAAGTGAAAAAATTATAGTAGAATCTTGTGTTCTAAAAATAGTTATAAATCAAAGGAGGGAATAAAAATTATGAAGATTCCAAAGGATAAGATGCTTCCAGAAGCAGGAATTGTTAAATCTCCCACTACTGAACAGGAACAGATGACAACTGGCGGATGGCGAGTCTTAAGGTCAGTAATCGATCATGAGATCTGCACTAAGTGTAGAACTTGTTGGATTTACTGTCCAGAGCCTGCTATCTATATCGATAAAGATGGAAACTTCCAGATTAATTTGAAGTACTGTAAGGGATGTGGAGTATGTGCTTCAGTATGTCCTGCAGGAGCAATTACTAGGGTTCCAGAATTGAATTTTAAAGAAGTTTCAGTGAGGCGAGAATTACCATACTAAATTTTTTAAAATGAGGTGATAATAAAATGAAAGGTAAAAAGATGTTTATCAGTGGATTGGCAGCAGTGGCAGAAGCAGTAAAATTGGCTAATGTGGATGTCATTGCTTCATTTCCAATCCGTCCATATACCGGAGTTATGATAGATTTATCGCGCAAGGTAGCCAATGGTGAGTTGGATGCAGAGTTTATCCATGCGGAGGGAGAACATGCTCAGTTGAGTATCTGCCATGGTGCCTCAGCCGCAGGGGCAAGATCCTTTACCGGAAGTTCCGGAGTAGGGGTAACTTTTGCTTTTGAGACTTATTCTCCAATTTCTGGTGGTCGTTGTCCAGTCCAGATGTTAATTGCAGATAGGACTCTTGATCCCCCCGGTGATTTTGGTTCTGAACACACAGATGCTTTAGGTAATAGAGATCAGGGTTGGATCATGGGTTGGGCAGAAACTCCTCAGGAAGCTTTTGATAATACTTTGATTTATTACCGGCTGGGAGAAGACCGGAGGGTATCACTTCCTCAGTTTAACTGTCAAGATGGATACTTCGTATCCCATATCCCTGGAGAGGTTGTTATACCAGAGAAAGTACAAGTAGATGAATTCCTCCCACCATATAAATTACTTCACCCTTTAGATCCTAAAAGACCTGTAGGACACGGTCCTCAGATTTATTCAGATCAAGGTCCAGCACTTCAGGCACAACGGGCAGTTATTATGGAAAAAACAAAGGAGGTTATTCCAGAGATTCTTAATGACTTCGCCAGAGTGTTCGGCAGAAAATATCCTCCCTATATTGAAGAGTATATGACGGATAGAGCTGATGTTGGGCTATTCATTAATGGAGCCCATGCTCATACAGCCAGGTATGCTATAAAAAATTTAAAAAAGCAAGGTGTTGATGTAGGTTTGTGTAGGATTCGTTTCATAAGACCTTGGGCTACTAAAGAGATAGCAGAGGCTTTATCTAAGTTTAAAGTTGTGGGAGTGGTAGAAACTAACAGCTCTTTTGGTGTGGCTTTAGGAGCGGGAATTCTTACCCCTGAGGTTAGAGCTACTCTTTATGACCTACCTAAGAGACCGTTAGTTGTTTCCTTTATGGCTGGCCTTGGTGGGGAAGCTATTCGACTTAATGATTTTTACTATATGGCTAAAATTCTCACCGAAGCTGCCAGAACTGGTAAAGTAGAAAAGCCGGTCTATTGGATCGGGTTTGAAGAATAGAAAAATAGATTAAATAAGGAGGTTAAAACAGTGAATTTAAGAACAGTTAAATTAGAGCCAATTCCTTCGTTGGCGAAGGCACCATTAGAAGAGCAATATGTTCCTGGACATAGAAGTTGTGCGGGATGTGGCCCGGCTCTTGCCTATAAACTGGTAGCAAAGGCTGCAGGAAAGAATACCATTTTCATAGGACCTACAGGTTGTATGTATGTGGCCAACACAAGTTACCTATGTGTTCCATGGACAGTTCCCTGGATTCATGCCCAGATAACTAATGCGGGTGGTATTGCCTCAGGAATAGAAGCTGCTTATAAGGCTATGATCCGCAAAGGAAAATATGATGGAAATTTTCCTAACGTTATAGTTATGGCCGGAGATGGGGGATCTACCGATATAGGATTGCAGTCGCTCTCCGGTGCTATGTATCGAGATCACGATATCCTTTACATTAGCTATGATAATGAAGCATATGCTAATACTGGAATTCAGGTTTCTCCTATGACACCATATGGAGCTGCCACTAGCTTTACTCCTCCAGGTCCGAAAATCCCTGAAGCTAAGAAACTTTGGCCGAAGGATATTACAGCTTTGGTAGCAGCAGGACATCCTTCAGTTAAATATCTTGCCTCTGCTTCAGTAGCATACCCTATTGATCTAATGAATAAAGTACGAAAGGCACTTAATAAAGAGGGAGCTACTTTTATTCATATTCATACTCCATGCCCAAAAGGGTGGAAATTTGACTGTAATAGAACCATTGAAATAGGGAAACTTGCTATTGAAACAGGGATGTGGGTTAACTATGAGATTGATGATGGTAAAAAAACGTTAGACCATATGCCTAAGAAAATGAAACCGGTTAGTGATTATCTACGAGAGCAAGGTCGATTCAATCATCTTCAGGCAGAGCATATTCAGAAGATCCAAGCCTTTATTAATGCTAAAGTAGTGGAAGCAAGAGCGGTGGTTGCCCGGCCAACATAGATTAGAGTCATAGAACGAATGTCCTTAAGGTGCTTTTTCAATTAGAGGATTAGCACCCGGCTCTTTGTATAAAAATTTTGATAGTGTAATAGATTTTTTAAAAAACAGACTCAAGTAAAAAAAGGAGGACATATTAATGAGCGAGACTTTAGAAATTGTTATAGCGCTTGTGGCTATGGGTATAGTATTTTATCTAGGCTTTAAGGCGAAGTTAACTGTTGGTATTATTATGATCCTTGCTTCGCTTACAGCAGCTGTGTTAGTTGGCTTTGGTTTACCTATTCAACACCTTGTTGAGGGATCCTTTTATTTCGAGCATTTGATGGCCATAATTATCACCGGAATGGTTTTCATAGGAATAATGCGTGCTACTGGAGCTCTGGATGCAATAACTCGCTTTATCATGTATAAATTTTATCGTATGCCGAGTGTCTTGTTGGGAATGTTGGCTGTTATTGTCATGTTTCCGGCAATGATCACTGGGTCTACACCGGTGGCAGTTCTAAGTACAGGAGTGCTTGTTGCTCCCATACTTCTTCGTATGAAGATACCCAAATTGGAGACAGCAGGTATCATTGGAATGGCAGCCCTTATGGGACAAAGCGCTCCCCCGGTCAATGTGATGGTCATGATCATTTGCACGAGTACATTTATGCCTTACGAAGGGTTCATGCTACCCTTAGCCCTGTTAACCTTTCCACTGGCAATATTATCAGCAATTGTCTTGGGAAGGCGATTTGTTACTGTTCCTCAATTAAAAGAACTAGTGGATGAGGATATTAAAGAGAAGAGAATATTCAGTGGAGGCAAGCTTTATATGCAGTTTGCGCCCTTAATTGTGCTGGTTATACTTATGGTGCTTCCCCGGATATGGCCATTTGGTTTCCCAGACCCATCGATGCCCCTAAATTTTATGATCTGTGCTGTAGTAGCATTATTTACTGGGCCAAAGAGGGTAAAATTTTTTGCCGAGTCTTTAAGCATCTTCCGCGAAGCTTTTGTAGTGATGGTACTGTTCGTGGGAATGGGGATATTTGTCCATTTTATGGCCCTAACCGGAGGTAAGGGATTACTGGCAACAACTACAGTAGCTTTACCCAGGTGGGCGCTCTATATCAGTACTATTATCGCTCCCCCATTGGTAGGAGGACCTATTGTTCCTTTTGGAACCTCGGCAATCTTAGGACCTCCCATTGTTTTAGCTTTTGCAGATAAACACTCGATTATTGTTACTTCAGGGCTCTCACTGTTTCTCTCTCTGGGTTGTCTGGCTCCACCCACAGCATTGAGCTCTCTCTTTGCTGCCAGGATTGTGGGAATAGAAAATTATCTAACGGTAACCAAAAGGTGCTGGTTGCTGGCATTGATTACCGGGATTATAGGTTTCCTGGTTATTTACTTTGCCAATCCAATCGCTGCCTTTCTGGGATTATAACAAGGAGGTAGAAAGATGGATATATTTGGTTTCTACAATATCTTATATCGAGTAATATATATCTATATTATTGGGATGTGTTTTTGGAGTATCTTTACTCACAAGGAGTTTCAGAGGCAGATAGGCTATGCGATGATTATGGTTCCGTTCTTACTAAGAGTCTTAGGTATTAAGTAAAAAAATATTATAGGCTTTCAGAAAACTCGCTCTTTAAAAATTAAATATTAGGAAGGAAAGATTTTACAAAGCGAATCTTATCTTTGTTACCTGTCTTAGCAGCAGTCAAGGCAACTAGAAGAACAGTAATGTGGGCGATAGTACAGTGATTAGAGACAGCCCGGAGTCCTCTGACACTCGGATTTTGCATACAAAGGTCAAGTAACCTGGAAAATATCCTTTCACACCCACTGCGAAGATTATAAACTTTCTTGAATTTCGGAGTACCATAAGCAATCTGTTTGCGGATATCCTCACTAAGTACCTGAGTATAGGCAAAACAACCTGTGCCTTTGGTAAACTGGGGGTGCATCCAGGGACAGAAGGGATGTTCTTTCTTAAACTTTTTAGAATGGATAATAGGACAAACAAATTTGACTCTGGTTCTTCCTTTTTCTTTAAATTTGCCCCAATATAACATCTCAAAGCCGGCTAGGCAGATACGGTTACCGGTTGAGGAAACTTTAAGATCTTTTTCTCTTCTTAGATTTCGAGCAATATAGGGCTTGGCCTTAAGGTCATTGATAATAAAAGAAAGGACTTTTGCCGAATCAAGGCCCGCATCAGCG
>Ga0209979_1004645_pt1 | contig 11256 bp, 9 predicted proteins | sample AnhtaG_FD_183114 | JGI IMG/M metagenome (GOLD analysis project Ga0209979, IMG submission 183114) | Deep subsurface microbial communities from Anholt, Denmark to uncover new lineages of life (NeLLi) - Anholt_01485 metaG (SPAdes) (version 2) | ecosystem: Environmental > Aquatic > Marine > Oceanic >...
ATAGCCGCAGCCAAAGAGCGGCGGGTAAAGCAGATTCTACTGGCGGGTGGAGTAGCATCAAATGAGTTGCTTCGTGAATGGTTAGTGAAAGATTCACCCATTCCGGTTCAGGTTCCTGAGCCGGTGCTATGTACTGATAACGCAGCTATGATTGCTGCCTGCGGCTACTACCGCTTCCAGGCAGGCAAGGTGGACGGCTTAAACTTGGATGTGATTCCCAGCCTCAGACTGGCTTAAAGGACAGATACTACACTTGCCCTGAGTGCATAGGGTATTATAGATATGGATTAGCCCCTGTTGCCGCTGGGCTGAGTTGATTAGGCTTCTGCTTAGCTTAAGCTGGCTGGTCATATGCCTTTCTATTGAGTTTACCACTAGCTTAGGGTAGCGGTGATAAAGGTCAAAGGCTTTCCTTTCAATTTGTGGTTGGGAGGTAAGTCGGCTCCAGGCAACCATGAAGGGGAGGAGCACATTCACGGCAATATCAGCGGCTCGACTACTACCCAGAAGGGTTGGACTTCTTATTCTACTACCTGAGCCAAAATCAAAGTGGCTTGCCCAATAACCACTGGCGGTAACCACCAATCCCTCTTCTAATCTGTTGGGGCTTTGGCTGAGAGCCGCCTCCTTTACCGTATTGACTACGCCGTCAAATATTCCCTGTTGCCGGTAGCGGACTATAAGGTAGCTCATGGCTACTATCCGACGAACCGGGGAGTTGTTGGGTCTGACCTTGAACAGGTGCCAGGCATTGGGGGACATTGTCTCGGTCTGGCGAGAAGAAGTCCATAGCCTTTCCAATTTGTCTATCCATTCATCAGCTAATTCACTCTTCTGGTGCCAATGGGGGCGCTGTGAGGGAAGTAGCCCAGCAGTGCCCAGTAATAGAGCCTGTTGTCGGGCAAGACATTCCTCGTCTGATTTTTTATCTTGAGTCACTAGTTTTTGGAGGGGTAACCTGCGGGCTAGCTCCAAGAAGGGGAGTTTGTTCTTGGAGTAACCCAGAGCCCCCATTATCCCTTGGTAAAGACATTGGCTAGCCTCCAGTTGAGCTAAATCTACTTGAAACTTGGTAGCCTTGGCTAGAAACCGTGTCTCCCCAGCACTATCTAGGAATTCTGCCATAGTGCCTGTAGTCAGTCGCTCTATGTTTTTGAAGCAAGGCATAGCCGAAGTGATTGGGTAATATACCCGGTTACTTCGCTGGCTAGTCGGGCTTTCTATGTATTTATCTAGCACCACAATAGGAGCATCTTTACCGTTCTCAAGAGTGGTAATTGCCTGGCGGTCATGCCACATCACCACGTGCAGGATTACCCGGTTGTAGGCTGGGTCATGGTGGTGTTGGTGAGCTTGCCAACCACTAGATTTAACATGAACTTCTATATCCCCCTTTATTAACCCTTGGCTGGTGGCGATAACCGCATCCCGGAAATCAGCACCCCGGTCATCATTAATCCTTCCCGGGTAGATTATCTTTATCGGCTCACCCTCCGCGGTAGTCAGTTCAGGTCTATCCAGTAACAGGCGCTGCCAAATTTTAATAATTTGACACTCTGAGAGATTGTTTATCAACCTACCCCCTTTGTCCACCTCCCTTATAATGAAGGCAAAATGGTTTATGTAACAGAAGCTCCGCCTCTGTTAAACTCTCTATTATTTGACACGATATCGTGTATCACTAACCTAAATAAAAGCGGTTAGCCAAAGCAAGCCGCCTATTTTACGTCGTTTAGCAGTCCATGCCCCTGACCCTCTTCCCTTAATAAAGGAAGAGGGGTTCAGGTAAGAGAGGGGTGAGGTTAATAAACAATTCCTATTTTACGGCTGATTTAATTAAGCCCATTTAGCTTGACTGTGTATTGAGCTCCTGCTTAAATGCCTGGTAAGCTGGCTCACCATACAGGGCAAAAACTACCCTTTCTAGCTCTGTTTCTCTGGTTGAGTGCTGGCGCACTTCACTAATCATTATCCTGGCGCATTCATCTAGGGGGAAGCCACCAACACCGGTACCCAAGGCAGGGAAGGCGATGCTTTTTATACCAAGCTCACCAGCTCTAAGTAAACTATTCTTTGTCGCCTGCCTAATCTTCTCAGCATCAGTCTTTAGGTCCTGTCCCATCACTGCGGCATGGATAACATACTTTGCCTTTAGTTTACCAGCTCCGGTGACTACTGCCTCTCCGATAGGGATAGGTCCCTTGTTAACCGCCTCGTCCTCTATTTCTTTACCCCCGACTCTCTTCAACGCTCCAGCTACCCCACCACCCATCCATAGTCGGTTATTGGCAGCATTTACTAAGGCGTCAAGCTCAAGCTGGGTGATATCCCCACGCCAGACCTCAATGTTAATCATTCATTACTCCCCTGAGTATACACGAAACCGTGTATAATGTCAACGCTTTTTAGATTTCTTTGAGGGGGTGGCTTCATATTCAAACTGGGCTCGTTCAGCAATAATGGAGAGAAGGGTAGACGAAGCACCGCGGGGTTCATACCTCCCCGTTTCCCATTCGCTTATTGTTTGCTGACGCGTGCCTAGTTGGTCGGCCAGTTCACGCTGGGTTAGACCTACATGACGCCTTAACGCTTGGATGCGCTCGCTATCCCATCGCCGCCGGTGCACTTTACTACGGTCACTCATAATTAAATCTTACACGATTTGGTGTAAGCTGTCAAAAATGCGGCGATTTACCAGGTCAAGGGTGGGGCAAATAATCCCAAAAGCGGTATTATATAGTTGAGATAGAGATTTAATGAAATAGGAAGCTCTATGGAGAATACAGGCATAAAAAGCCAAATAGTTAACCCTAAACTCGTGACATTTGCTATAAATTGCTATTTCTTCAGTTGCCACATTCATTGACCTACGCTATTATATAGTGGTTAGCACTCTAACACCGAGAGTGCTAATTATTTGAGTTTATGATTGGTAAATTGAGGAAGGAGGACTGAAATGGTGGTTAAACTTCAACCACTGGCTGACCGAGTAATAGTCAAGCCTATTCAAAGAGAGGAGATGACCAAGGGAGGGATTTTTTTGCCTGATACGGCTAAGGAGAAACCCCAGGAGGGGGAGGTTGTAGCTGTTGGTCCGGGCAGGTTATCCGAGGATGGAAAGCGGATAGCTATGGATGTTAAGGTAGGTGATAGGGTGTTTTATGCTAAGTATGGAGGCATTGAGATTAGGATTGAGGATGAGGAAGTAGTGATTTTGCGTGAGAGCGATATTCTGGCTAAGAAAACTAAGCCCAGTAAGAAGGTCTAAAGTAGTAAGAAGTAAATATAAAGAGAGGAGTAAGTAAGGAGGAAACGAATGGCTAATAAGCAGATTATATTTCATGAGCAAGCAAGGCATTCCTTGAAGAGAGGGATAGATGCTTTAGCTGATGCCCTCAAGGTAACTTTAGGACCTCGGGGACGGTGTGTAGTTTTGGATAAGAAATGGGGTCCACCAACAGTGATTGATGATGGGGTAACCATTGCCAGGGATATTGAGCTCCCTGACCCCTTTGAGAATATGGGGGCTCAGATGGTTAAGGAGGCAGCCACTAAGACTAATGATGCTTGTGGCGATGGTACTACCACCTCCACCGTGTTAGCTCATGCTATTATTACCGAGGGCTTCAAGAATATAGCTGCCGGTGCCGATGCTCTAGGGCTAAAGAGAGGTATTGAGAAGGCGACCACGGCTATAGTTAATGAGCTTGAACGAGTGTCTATCGGGGTAAAGGGCAAGGAGCAAATCGCTCAAGTAGGCACTATTACGGCGAAAGACAAAGAGATTGGAGATTTAATTGCTGAAGTAATGGAGAAGGTGGGTAAGGACGGGGTTATCACTGTTGAGGAGTCCAGGGGGATGAAGTATGAGACAGAGTTTGTAGAGGGGATGCAATTTGACCGTGGCTATATCAGCCCCTATTTCATAACTAATGCCGAGCGTATGGAAGTGGTGATAGACGACCCCTACATCCTTATCTGCAATAATAAAATCGCCGCTGTGGCTGACCTGCTACCAGCCCTGGAGAGAATACTCCAGGTGTCAAAGAACCTGCTTATTGTCGGTGAGGAGGTGGAAGGTGAAGCCTTGGCTACCCTGGTAGTCAATAAGCTACGGGGCACGCTTAATGCTCTGGCGGTTAGGGCTCCCGGTTACGGTGACCGACGTAAGGCAATGCTGGATGATATGGCAGTTCTTACCGGCGGCAAGGTGATTTCGGAGGAGCTGGGGCGCAAATTGGACTCAGTTACTGTCGAAGATTTAGGTCGGGCTCGCCGGGTAATCGCTGATAAGGATAACACTACCATTATTGAGGGCAAGGGCTCAGAGGAGGAGATTAAGGCGAGAATCAAGCAGATTAAGGCTCAAATAGAGGAGACTACCTCCGATTTTGACCGTGAGAAATTCCAGCAAAGGATGGCCAAGCTAGTAGGCGGGGTAGCTGTAATCAAGGTAGGAGCGGCTACCGAGATTGAGCTTAAGGAAAGGAAACACCGGGTTGAAGATGCGCTATCGGCTACCCGAGCCGCGGTGGAAGAGGGTATTCTGCCCGGTGGTGGTGTGGCTCTGCTCAGGGCTACTGCGGTTCTGGATAAGCTAGATGTTAGCGGGGATGAAGCCACTGGGGTCAAAATCGTCAAGAAGGCAGTGGAGGAGCCGATTCGCTGGATTGCTATCAATGCCGGTCAGGATGGCTCAGTAATAGCCGATGCAGTTAAGAAGAGCCCACCTGGAGTTGGTTACGATGCTGAGGCTAATGAGTTTGGCGATATGGTAGAGAAGGGAATCATTGACCCAACTAAGGTAGTAAGGTCTGCTCTGGAAAACGCAGCCAGTATCGCCAACATGATCCTAATTACTCAGGCACTGGTTACCGAAATCCCGGAGAGGGTGCCAATGCCAGCTGGTCCGGGTATGGACATGCACGAGCAGGCAGGTCTTCCAGGGAATTATTAATAATCCTCACCCCGGTAAACGACATTAAAATAGCCGTGGTCTTTAAGGCTACGGCTATTTTTATATTTATGTTGCCGGAGATAGATTGATAAACTATCTCATAGCCTTAAGAGCGCCTCCAGGGGCTCCTGATTGGCAATAGGACCAACCACCGCCAAGCGGAGCCGGTTACCGACCAATAGCTCCTGAGCTAGTTGCTTAAGCTCGTCAGCAGTAATGGCATCAATAATGGATGTTACCTGGTCAACACTAAGAATGCGTCCGGTGAGAATCTCTTGCCCACCCATCCAACTGGCAACAATGCGGCTATCTTCCATTCTCAGTAACAAACGCCCCTTTGATAATTCCTTGGCTTTGGACAGTTCAGGTGCAGGGATTACTTCCTTGAGCTGGGAAAGTTGCTCCAGGATAGCCGTGATGGCTGCTGGCAGGTTTTTGGGTTCTACTCCGGCATAAACAGTAACCGAGCCGGAGTCAAGGAAGTGCTCAACATAGCTATGAATATTATAGGCGAGCCCCAGCTTGTCACGAATCTCAGTAAATAAGCGGCTGCTCATACCCTCGCCGAGGATGATATTAAGCAGGTCAAGGGTAAAGCGCCCGGGGTCAAGGAGTGATAAGCCAGGTAGTGCCAGGCACAGGTGGGCTTGCTCGGTGTCCCTAGTCTCAACAAATAGTCGCTGAGCCTGTTGTTCCTCATAAGCCAAATATCCAGAGCCAGATTGCCGGTTAGCCCAGTTACCCAAGGCTTGGCTGACAGCGGTTACCATCTCCTGGTGCTGGATGTCACCAGCAATGGTAATTACTGTGTTATTGGGTGTATATTGACCTTCTCGATAGTCAAGCATCATGTCCCGGGTAATGGCAGTCACTGATTCCTTACTGCCAGCTATATCACGTCCCAGGGGATGATTGTACCATAGAAGCTCATCAATGAGCATATCAACTCGCTGTATCGGGGAATCCTTACTCATATGAATCTCTTCAATGATGACCTGGCGCTCTCTTTCAATATCTTGAGGGTCAAACTTGGAGTGAAGCAGCATATCCACCAGCACATCCAGGACGAGGGGGAAGTGGGACTGAGCCACCTTACACCAATAGACGGTTAATTCCTTGTTGGTGCCCCCATTAAGGATTCCACCCACACCTTCTATAGTTTCAGAAACTTCTCTAGAGGTTGGTCGCTTTGGCGTGCCTTTAAATAACAGGTGCTCAATAAAGTGGGAGATGCCCGCCTGGGTTTCAGTCTCGTATCGGGAGCCAACTCCGATAAAAATGCAGACGGATACTGAGCGAGTATGAGGCATGGTGGCAGTGATAATTCGTAGCCCGTTATCCAGGGTAGTCTTTTGATACAATAATTCACCTCTCTGATCAGGGTTAAATGATATTCTAATGGTATGCCTGGTCGGGTGTCAATTTGAGGGGGACTCAAACAGTAACCTCTTTCTTCCCACCCCCCCCCCACCCAGAAACGCGCATGGGGCTTCGCCCTCCTTTTAATATCCTTCCCCCTCATGATAGGAATACACATCTATATCATAAAGAGGGGGATAAAGGAGTTATATAAAAGGGAGGAGACGCAGTTGCAGGCGAAAAAAGTGGAGGACACTTCTCAAAGTGTCCTCCACTGACCGTTTTTTTCTATCTCGAGCCCGACTCACTCGCGGTGTTCACCACCGTATCAGGCCTCTCTTTCATGAGACTGGCCTCTAACTCACTCTACCGAGCCAAGTTCGAGTTCCGTTCACCCCGCCTTACGGCAGGGCATCAACTGTCCACCTGCCAAACTCCGAACATCGCATGCCGCCTCATTATACACCCCCAGAGTTAAATTCAGGTTGTACCAGGCGACTCTATATTTTTATTTAACCACAGTTTGCCTCAATTGTCAAGTTTGTGTTCTGGCATCATTAACCCACTCTGTCATTTTATTCACCACCCTTGAAAGGCACAACAAGCACCTCAAATTGACTTCGCTGTCGGGCACTGGTAACATTGGGGGGAATGGCGACTAAACTTTCTCTTTTCCCATTAACCGCTGAGGTTAGTAATAGGGGTCACCTTATAGTTGGCGGCTGTGATACTGTGGAGCTAGCCGCTGAGTTTGGCACGCCGCTATATCTCTTTGATGAATTTAGCTTGCACAGTAAATGCACCGAGTTCAAAAAGGAGTTCGGTCAGCGCTACGCTGATGCTATGGTTATCTATGCCTGCAAAGCCTTTATAAATCAGGCTCTGGCACTCATCTTAAACGAAGAGGGGCTGGGATTGGATGTAGTCTCTGGTGGGGAGCTTAGTATTGCTCAGTCGGTTGGTTTCCCCCTAGATAGAGTTTATTTCCACGGTAATAACAAATCAGCCGAAGAAATCAGGCTAGCGTTGAAGTGGCATATTGGTCGCTTTGTGGTCGACAATGGGCATGAGCTTAAAATGTTAGGTGAAATGGCTAATGAGCCAGGCTATATAACGGATATATTGCTGCGCCTGTCTCCAGGAGTAGACCCTCATACCCACCAGTATATTACTACCGGCGTTGTTGATAGTAAGTTTGGTTTCCCTTTAGCTAGTGGGGAAGAAGCGGTGGCTCAAGCTATGTCAGCCCCTAACCTGAATCTGGTAGGGTTGGACTTCCATCTGGGCTCTCTTATCTTTGACCCTGAGCCATACCAGCAGGCTATTGAGCTTACCCTTGACCTGGCTGCGGAAATGAAGCAGAAATATGGTTTTGAGCTCAGGGAACTGAATGTTGGTGGTGGCTTTGCTATTCAGTATACCCTGGATTCTTCGGCTCCACCGGTATCTATTTATGCCGAGGCGATAACATCTAAAATTATTAGTAAATGCCGGGAGCTAAAGCTGACATTGCCACGGCTTATTATTGAGCCGGGAAGAGCCATAGTGGGACAGGCTGGGGTGGCACTATACAAGGTAGGAGTAGTAAAGGACATACCTGGTATTAGGTGCTATGTTTCGGTGGATGGCGGCATGGCTGACAACATCCGCCCTGCCCTTTATGGGGCTAAATATGAGGCAGTGTTGGCTAATAAGATGCTGGAAAAAGAAGCAGGTAAGGTTACTATTGCTGGCAAGTTTTGTGAGTCTGGTGATATATTAGTCAAAGATATTAATCTGCCCCCGGTTTCCGCCGGTGATATTATCGCTATACCTAGCTGCGGCGCATATTGCTTACCACAGGCAAGTAATTATAACGCCTCACTTAAGCCGGCTGTAGTTCTAATCAAGGAAGGTAAGGCACGCCTTATTCGGCGCCGCGAGACCGTTGATGACCTAACCAAGTGTGATTTAGTTTGAGGAGACTTCAGGATGTGGCAGGTAGTTGGGCAACATAGGGTTGTATCGTTACTCCAGCGTAGTCTGGAGAAAGGGGTTGTGGCTCATGCCTATCTTCTGGTTGGTCCACCTCACGTGGGTAAGATGACCCTGGCTCTAAATCTGGCGCAGGCGTTGAACTGCGAGGCAGACAAGCCCCCCTGCGGTGAGTGTGCTTCATGTCAAAAAATAGCTTTGGACAAACATGCTGATGTCCAGATTATAGGTTTGACCCAAAATAGGGATTCAGCCGAGGCCAAGCCTCGGGTAGAGATTAGCATTGACCAGATTAGACAAATGCAGCACTCGGCTAGTCTGCCACCCTTTGAAGGCAGGCATAAGGTATTTATTATCGACCAGGCTGAGCGATTATCAACTGAAGCGGCTAACTGTCTGCTTAAAACTTTAGAAGAGCCTGTAGCCAAGGTAATCTTTATCCTGCTAGCTACCAATGACAGGCTGCTGCCAGCCACTGTGGCTTCTCGTTGCCAGCGGCTGGAGTTACCCCCGATAGCGGCTACTGAGGTAGAGGCTACCCTTAATAGCGGCTGGGGCATTGAGCCACAAAGAGCTAAGCTGCTGGCCAGGCTTTGCCATGGCTGCCTGGGTTGGGCGGTATCGGCTGCCCTTGATGATGACTTGCTCAAGCTTCGTGCCCAGAGGATAGAAAGATTAGTTGATATTGCTGATGCTGATTGTGAGGAGCGTTTTGCTTATGCTGCTCAGTTGGCAGCTCAGTTTAGCCAAAATAGGGGGTTGGTTCAGGAGGAACTAGATTTGTGGCTCGACTGGTGGCGTGACCTACTATTAATTAATGCAGGGTGCCGTGATATTATTACTAATGTTAACCTTGAAGCCAGTCTGATTGAGGTGGCTGGGAGTTACAGTCTGGCTCAAATAAAGGCGGTTATTAGTAGCATTCAGGCGGCTGGGGAGCAGCTTAGACAGAATGCCAATCCACGGCTGGTACTGGAGGTGTTAATGCTTGATATACCAAAAAGGAGGTGTGTTTCAGTAAAGTATGGCTGAGATTGTTGGTGTACGTTTCAAACGAGCCGGTAAAGTATATTACTTCAACCCGGCAGGTATTGACCTTGAGGTAAATGACTATGTAGTAGTCAAGACAAGTCGTGGTCCGGAGCTGGGGCGAGTAGTTATTTCCCCCAAGCAAGTATTAGCCAACGAGGTGACCACGCCGTTGAAGTCGATATTGCGTAAGGCAAAAGCTGAGGACATTGAACATGCCCAGGAATTTGAGAGTAAGGAACAGGAAGCTTTAGCTGAGTGTGGTAAGCTGATTGCCAAACTTGGTCTGCCAATGAAACTGCTATTTGCTGAATATAATCTTGATGGCAGCCGCCTTACCTTCCTGTTTAGTGCTGACGAGCGGGTTGATTTTCGTGAGCTGGTTCGGGAATTAACTAACCATTTTAAGGTACGGGTGGAACTAAGGCAAGTGGGACCAAGGGATGAAGCCAAGCTGATAGGCGGTTTTGGTAGGTGTGGTCGTCCTCTATGTTGCATGAGTTTCTTAAGTGAGTTTGCCCCGGTTTCTATTCGAATGGCCAAGGAGCAGGATTTACCCCTTAACCCGATGAAGATATCAGGTGTTTGCGGTAGATTATTGTGCTGCTTAGTCTATGAGAGTGAGCAATACCATACTATGAAGGAAAATTTGCCCAAGGAGGGTCAACGGGTGTCTACAGCTATGGGAGTAGCCAAGGTAGTTGGGGGTAACCCGCTGAAGGAAACGATAATAGCTGAGCTGGAGAGCGGGGCGACTGTGGAGTTACCACTCAGTAAGGTTACTATTGAAGGTGAGCATCTAGATAAGCGGTGGAAAGAACGGGGGAAGAAGTAACTATTGAGGGAGGTATTTTTGCCATTCACTCTGGGTTTGTAGGTATTGGTAGGGGATGTAGAAAGGCATGCCCCCTCGTGGTGGAGTAGGTTGACGGATTAATCTCATCCCAGCCTGTTCTGGAGTTCTGCCTGCCTTCCGCCGATTACACAGTATACAGGCGCTAACCACATTTTCCCAGGTGTGTTCGCCACCTCGATAGCGAGGAATGACATGGTCCAAGGTAAGTTGCCTAGTTTCCTTGCCGCAATATTGGCAGGTGTATTGGTCACGATTAAAAGCCTCAAGGCGAGTTAGCTTCCTCTCATGTCGGGGGCGCTTAATCATATAAGCCAATCGGATTACTGAAGGTACGGAGAAAGCCTGACTAGCTGAGTGGATAAAGCCGGTGCCATTCTCTAACATCTCAGCCTTACCCCCATGGAGCAACACTATTGCCCGCCGGACTCGACATATATTAAGCGGCTCATAGCTCTGATTTAGTACTAAGACGGGAAGATTTATCATATCCAAGACTTCTCTCTATATAAAAACTTATTTATTCTACTAAAAAACCTCTGGCTATGCAAGCTTAGGTTGGTTGCCCCTAATAAACGGCTTTGGTTATGATTTCTTAGCTTCAGCGCTCCTTTCTGGCACGGCGAGATATACTCTTTGGACTAGACCCTCTATCGCTCCGGTAGTCAGGAGCACGGATATTGAATACCAAGCTGATTTTAGGGTCTACTAGGCGGGAACTGACGCGACTCTCAATCTCGTCCAGTGAGCAGCAAGTGGTAATTACAGTTGCCAGCCGGGCATTATAGCGGTAGTTGATAACCTGATAAAGCTTTTCCTGTGCCCAGGGGGTGGTTGACTGCTCACCAAAGTCATCCAGGATAAGCAGTGGCGTATTCTTTACTTCTTCAAAGAGTTGGTCATAGGACACCTTACTTTCAGGGTTGAAAGTATAACGGAGGTGGTCAAGGAAATCAGGCACTACTACGAATAAGACTGGCTTACCGGCTTGAAGGCGATGGTTGGCGATAGCCGCTGCCAGGTGAGTCTTGCCACAGCCGTTAACACCTTCGAACACTACCCAGCCATCGGGAGATTGGGCAAA